>OLNH01000018.1_pt1 | contig 169470 bp, 153 predicted proteins | sample 1643101 | NCBI WGS metagenome assembly OLNH01 (sample SAMEA3136758, study PRJEB25190) | human gut metagenome | biome: human gut; feature: human-associated habitat; material: faeces | place: Austria | collected 2013 | reverse complement strand
AAGTTCTAAAACATTTAAATCCCATATCCGCAAACATAGCGATATCTTCTTTATAGTGTCCATAGAAATCAATTCCTACATGATTTGGATAATATTTTCCTTCTACAACACCATCTGTAATTTCTCTAGGTACCCCATGAGCACCAGCAGTCATAACATCTGCTACAGAATATCCTTTAGAAGTATTCAATACTCCTCCCTCAAATTGGTGAGCAGCTAACGCTCCACCCCATAAAAAGTCTTTTTTTAACATAGTTTTCTCCTCCACTATTTATATTTGATTTTATAAGTTAAAATAATTGAAGCAAAAACAAAAGTAATTGCATTTGCGCCAATCAAATTATAATCTCGTATGTTAATACCATGAATAATCCATAAAAATACTCCTAAAACAAAAGCAACATACATTCCAAGTGAAATGCTTGATGTATCTTTGGTTTTAATAACTTGATATGCTTGTGGTAAAAATGAAATTGTTGTTAAAATGGCAGCAATAGTACCAATCATTTTTGATTCCTCCTTTTCTACAAAACTAAAATAATTTATAAAAAAGAACTTATCAAGTGATAAAGCATACTAAGAAATAACATAACAAAATTATTCTTAAAAGATAAAAAAACAATGTTACATTGTAACATTGTCAACTTTCTTGATTAAAGATATGTCCATAAAGATTATCTAATTCTTTAGAATGTTTTAAATCATTTGATATAAGAATAGTATAAAACAAATCAAAAATATATTTTAAAGAAATATAGAAAATCATGTCTTTTAAACTTTCGAATTCTTCATGGATTATTCCATATAAAACATAAGGTGTTTTTAAAGATAATTCTTTTGCTTGTTTAGATGTAATCACAAGAAAAGGAATCTTTCTTTCTTTTAAAATATCAACTACTCTTAATAAATGCTTATTTTTACCATATTTACTCACAAGTATAATTGTATGATCCCTTTCCACATTAAAACTTAGCCAAAGCTGTTTATCATGATTATGATAAACATTAACAATCTTATTAACACTTGATAATAAATGACTAGCATAATCTCCAATAGTAGAATTTGTATCATTGGCAATAATATCAATATATTTATTTTTAGAAATCATAGAAATTATGTGGTTAAATGTGGTAGAGTCAATATTATCTTTTGTTTGATGAATAATACCACATTCAATTTCTGTAAGTTTATTTTTTACAGAATAAAGGTTTTCATGAGATTGAATATGCATATTAGAAAGATAATACTGATTTAAAAAAGAATGGATATTAAGTTTAAAATCATTATAACTTTCAAAACCTAGCTTTTTAACAAAACGAATAATAGCTGTTGGACTTGTGAATGTTTCTTTAGCAAGTTGATGTGAAGAAAGTAAAGGGATTTCTTCACTATGTTCAAGTATGTATCTAGCAATAAACAAATCATTTTCATTTAATTTATAATCTTTTTCTAACTGTTTTAAAATCATAAAATCACCTCATTTTTATTATAATATTAAAATTGATAAACATCTTCACCCAATAGATTTAAGGCATTTAAATTAATAATTTGATAAGTACCACGTTTAATTTTCTTTATATATTTCTTATCTAAAAATAATTTAAGAACACGCTGGAGTTGACGATAACTACAACCAATCAATTCAGCAACAACTACAAAATTATCTTGAACAATATAATCTTTATGAGAAACAATAAAATAAGCCGCTAATCTATTATCAACAGGATAATTCAATGAAATAGATTGATTTTGATTTGATTTAGAAAGCTTACTGGCAAGATTTTTAGCGATGGTTTTCATAAAGAAAACATCATTTATTAATATTTCATGATATTTAGAAAGAGAAATGGTTGCACATATACAATCTTCATAAGCAATCACATTATTAATAATAGAAGAATGAGTAATAAATTCTAACTCCCCAATAATAGAATAGGGACTATTAAAACCACATAACATACTATTTCCATTGGCGTTGATATGATTTACTTTGACCTTTCCTTTTAAAAGAATATAAATATGATTAAGCTTTTCACCTTGATGTAATAAATAATCATCCTTATTTATTTCTATTATTTCAATATATTGATTATTATCAACGTGAAGAATTTCTAATTTTTTTAATTCATTTAAATAATTCATCTAAATCACCACTACAAATATGACATATGTCGTATTTATAATCAAGTTTAATCACTATAATTCTTTCTGGAGGTGATCTTGATGAATTTTGTATTAGCTACATTATGTGGGATTATTGTAACGACAATGAATGTATTTAATGGACAATTATCAGATTATACAGGAGTCTACTTGTCTACAGTTATCATTCATTTAGTTGGTTTAGTTACTTTTTTTATCATTATGAAGATCAAAAATAAGAAAGTTTGTTTTGAAAAACAAATTCCTTTATATATGTATTGTGGTGGATGTATTGGTGTATTAACTGTTATTTTTAATGTCTTTGCAATTGGAAAGATTGGTGCTTCTTTAATGACAGCACTAGGATTATTAGGACAAATGATGACATCTTTATTATTAGAAAATAAAGGATGGTTATCGACATCTATTCGAAAATTAAATAAAGGAAAGATTATAGGATTAGTCGTTGTTTGTTTAGGAATAGGAGTGATGTTATTATGATTTCTATTATATTTTCTATTCTATCAGGAGTTACAATTGTTTTAAGTAGAAGTGTTAATGCTTTACTTTCTAAGAAAATGGGTGCTTATCAAGGAACGTTTTATAATTACTTTACAGGATTTATGACAAGTTTGATTTTAATGCTTGTGCTTATGATTGTTGGTGTCCAAAGTATAAATACCTCTTTAGATAAAACGAATTTGATGATGTATTTAGGGGGAATCATAGGGGTTTTTAATATCTTGATATTAAATATTATTGTTCCTAGAATATCTCCTGTTATTCTTACTTTATTAAGCTTTATAGGGCAACTTGTCAGTGGAATGGTGATTGATGCTTTTGTTTATCAGATGTTCTCTGTTTCAAAGATTTTTGGTTGTTTGATTGTTATTATTGGGTTAGTGATTTATCAATTAAGTGAAGAAAAAGCATAAAAGAAGATCGAGTTAGATCTTCTTTTTGCTTAGTATGAGTTTTTCTTTTTCGAATCTTTTTAATTGTTTAATTTGATACTCTCTTTTTAAAGCATCACTTTTATGTTCAAAAGTTTCAAAATAAACAAGTTCTACCGGTCTTCTAGCCTTTGTATATTTAGCGCCTTTACCTGCATTATGAGCTTCTATACGTTTTTCTAAATGATTTGTCCAACCAGTATAAAGGGTTTGATCGCTACATCTTACAATATAAACATAATTATTTTGTTGTTGAACCAAACCCACCATTTCTTTCTTCAGTGACATCATCATCTTCTACAATTCCAAATTCAAAGAAAATCCCTTGAACCATTCCTTGTCCAGCTTTTAAAGAAAGTGTTTTATCTTCATTACTATCATTTGTAAGCTTTACAAACATATGACCTTCATTATCACTGTTATAATAATCACTATCAATAATACCTACTGTATTATTAAGTTGTAAACGATATTTAAATCCTAAACCACTACGAGGATATAAACCTAATACCCAACCGTTGTCAATGCGTACACGAATACCTGTGGGAATTTTAATTGTTTTTCCTGGGTTTAATTCAAAATCAATAGGGCTATAGAAATCATAACCTGCCGATCCTTTTGTAGCACGTTTTGGAAGTTGAATAGAATTATAGATTTCTTCTACTTCTTTTTCATTATATTGAGGAAATGAATCCATGAAATCATTTTTAAATTGACTATATGATACTTTTTCAAATTTTGCGATTTTTTTCATAATTTTTCTCCTTTTTACTTCTCTATTATAGAATAAAAATAAAAACAAGAAAATAAATAATTTCATCACTTGACAGAGGGTTAGGAGATTGTTATTATATGTGTAAATTACAAGATATAGTATTAAATACCACATAAGATAGTTAAAAGGGGTGTAAGTATGAAAAGAACAAAATTAGATGATCGAATTTTACCTGTTTATACAAAAGGTGAAGAAATATTTAATATGGTAACGCATATTGTTGGAGGCGCTATGGGGATAGTGGCTCTTGTTTTATGTATTATCTTTTGTCATGATGGTTATGGTTTATTTTCAGGGATTGTTTATGGGATTTCTATGATTCTTCTTTATACGATGTCTGCTATCTACCATGGCTTGTCACCTAAACTTAAAGCAAAAAAAGTTTTCCAAATTATGGATCACTGTAGCATCTTTGTCCTCATCGCTGGAACTTACACACCGGTATTGCTTTGTTCAATAAGACAAGTTGACGCTAAGTGGGCTTGGATTCTATTTGCGGTTGTTTGGATCATGACGGTTATTGGAATTACGTTAAATGCGATTGATATAAAAAAATATCAAACCTTTTCAATGATTTGTTATTTAGTGATGGGTTGGTGTATTATTTTTAAAATCAATCTCTTACCACAAGCAATAGGAATGAATGGTATTTGGTTACTTGTTTCAGGAGGACTTGCTTATACAATTGGTGTTATTTTCTATGTATTACAAAATAAGATTAAATATATGCATAGTATTTGGCATTTATGGATTTTAGTTGGTTCTATCTTACATTTTTTATGTATTATCTTATATGTTCTTTAGAATTTATAAAAATCATAAATATATTTTTTACAAAGTCCTTTGTTTAATAAGCGTTGGACTTTTTTGTTTTTGAAAAACGTAAAATAACTATAAAATCAATGTTATTTATGATAGAATAGATTGGACGTTGAGTTATTTTACATAAAATAACTCGAAAAAAAATTGTAACTAATAGAGCATAAAAGTATAATCTTTTTTTTTGATTGGTTATAATACTTATACATAATAAATTAAGGGAGGCATTTGGCATGAAAATAATAAAAAGGAATGGGCAAGAAGCAATTTTTGATGAAGTGAAAATTACCAACGCTATTATTGCAGCTAATAAAGAAGTTGTTGAAACAGAAAGACTTTCTGAAGAAGAAATAGATAATATTACAAATGATATTAAATATAAATGTCAAAAAATGAAAAGAGCATTAAGCGTTGAAGAAATTCAAAACCTCGTAGAAGATGAATTAATGAAATTAAATGCCTTTTCTGTTGCTAGAAAATATATTACATATCGTTTCCAAAGAGCTTTAGCTAGACAATCTAATACAACAGACGAACAAATTTTAAGTTTGATTGAATGTGCCAATGAAGAAGTAAAACAAGAAAACTCTAATAAAAATCCAACGGTAAACAGCGTACAAAGAGATTACATGGCTGGAGAAGTCAGTAAAGACTTAACAAGAAGGATTTTACTTCCAGAAGATATCGTTAAAGCACACGATGAAGGATTAATTCACTTCCATGATGCTGATTATTTTTCACAACATATGCATAACTGTGATTTAGTAAATCTTGAAGATATGTTACAAAATGGAACAGTTATTTCAGAAACAATGATTGAAAAACCAAAGAGTTTTTCAACTGCTTGTAATGTTGCAACACAAATTATTGCACAAGTGGCGAGTTCTCAATATGGAGGGCAAAGTATTACTTTATCTCATTTAGCACCATTTGTTGATGTAAGTAGACAAAAATTTAGAAGTGAAGTTAAAGAAGAATTCAAAGCTATTAGAATTGAATTAGACGATGAAAAAATTAATGCGTTAGCTGAAGAACGTTTGAAAAAAGAAATTACTAAAGGGGTTCAAACAATTCAATATCAAGTTGTTACTTTAATGACAACAAATGGACAAGCACCATTTATTACTGTCTTCATGTATTTAAATGAAGTACCGGAAGGACGTTTAAGAGATGATCTTGCTATGATCATTGAAGAAACACTTAAACAAAGAATGAAAGGTGTTAAAAATGAAAAAGGTGTTTATATTACACCAGCATTCCCAAAACTTATCTATGCTTTACAAGAAAACAATATTGAACCAGATAGTCAATATTATTATTTAACAGAACTTGCAGCAAGATGTTCAGCAAAACGTTTAGTTCCTGACTATATTTCAGAAAAAGTCATGAAAGAATTAAAAGTTGATCAAAATGGAAATGGTCAATGTTATCCATCAATGGGATGTAGATCTTTCTTAACACCTTATATTGATGAAAATGGTAAACCAAAATACTATGGACGTTTCAATCAAGGAGTTGTTACAATCAACTTAGTTGATGTGGCTTGTTCATCAAAAAGAGATATGAACAAATTCTGGCAAATCTTTGATGAAAGATTAGATTTATGTTATAGAGCTTTAATGTGCAGACATGAACGTTTAAAAGGAACACCAAGTGATGTGGCACCTATTTTATGGCAACATGGGGCTTTAGCTCGTCTAAAAAAAGGTGAAACAATTGATAAATTATTATATGGTGGTTATTCAACAATTTCTCTTGGATATGCTGGATTATATGAATGTGTTAAATATATGACAGGTAAATCACATACAGATCCAAGTGCAACACCATTTGCGATTGAAGTAATGCAACATTTAAATGACGCATGTGCAAAATGGAAAGAAAAAGAAAACATTGATTTCTCACTTTATGGAACACCAATTGAATCAACAACTTATAAATTCGCAAAATGTTTACAAAAACGTTTTGGAAAAATCAAAGGTGTTACAGATAAAAACTATATTACAAACAGTTATCATATCCATGTAACAGAACATATCAATGCCTTTGATAAACTTACATTTGAATCTCAATTTCAAAAATTATCACCAGGGGGAGCTATTTCTTATGTAGAAGTTCCTGATATGCAAGATAATATTGATGCTGTCCTAGCAGTTATGAAACATATCTACAATAACATTATGTATGCTGAATTAAATACAAAGAGTGATTATTGTATGGCTTGTGGTTATGATGGAGAAATTCAAATCGAAAAAGATGAAAATGGTAAACTTATTTGGGTATGTCCAAACTGTGGAAATAAAAACCAAGATATGATGTCTGTTGCTAGACGTACTTGTGGTTATATTGGAACTCAATTTTGGAACCAAGGAAGAACACAAGAAATCAAGGAACGTGTTTTACACTTATAGAGATGAAATTTTCATCTCTTTTTTTTACAAAAAAATGGTTAAAAAAATGAAAATATTAAGTTTATTGAACAAATCATGATATAGTGTAAATAAAGATAAAAGGAGGAAAATAAATGAGTTTACCAAAAGATTTTTTATGGGGTGGTGCCACTGCTGCTAATCAATATGAAGGTGGATGGAACATAGGAAGACGTGGAAAATCAAGTGATGATGTCATCACAAATGGAACACACACAGAACCTCGTTGTATTACTTTTGTTAATAAATCCGGAGAAAGAGTAAAAGCACCGATGTTTGTAGGCGCTGATTATGAAGATGTAGATCATTTTGAATGTTTTGATGATTGTTTATATCCTAATCATGAAGCAACTGATTTCTATCATCATTATAAAGAAGATATTGCTTTAATGGCTGAAATGGGATTTAAATGTTTTAGATTATCGATTGCCTGGTCTCGAATCTTTGCTAATGGAGGTATGGAAGGTGAACAATCATTAGAAGAAGGATTAAAATTTTATGATGATGTTTTTGATGAATGTTTAAAATATGGGATTGAACCATTAGTTACATTATCCCATTATGAAACACCGCTTGCTTTAACTGAAGCCTGGAATTCATGGGCTGATCGAAGAACAATTGATTGTTATGTAAGATATTGTGAAGTTGTTTTTAATAGATATAAAAATAAAGTTAAATATTGGCTTACATTTAATGAAATCAATTGTATAGAAATGTCACCATGGATGGAAGGTGGTGTGCTTACTAAAGATAAACAAACTATGATCAATATGGCACACTATCAATTTGTCGCAAGTGCTAAAGCTGTTAAATTAGGTCATCAGATCAACCCTGATTTTAAAATCGGATGTATGCTTGCTTATACATTAACTTATCCAATGACATGTAATCCAGAAGATACATTAGCTGCATGGAAAAATACACATAATAATATTTTCTATACAGATGTACAATGTCGAGGATATTATCCATCTTATCGTTTAAAAGAATTTGAAAGAGAAGGAATTACACTTCCAATTGAAGATGGAGATTTAGAAATTATTAAAGAAGGTACTGTTGATTTCTTATCATTCTCTTACTATATGTCACAAGTAGCTGCTTATAATCCAGAAGATTATGAAGGAGCAGGTGGTGGAAACTTATCGCTTGGTTTAAAAAATCCTTATTTAAGTGCATCTGACTGGGGATGGCAAATTGATTCAACAGGGCTTAGAAATGCATTAAACAGACTCTATGATCGTTATCAAATGCCATTATTTGTTGTAGAAAATGGTTTAGGTGCTTTTGATAAAATCGAAGAAGATGGTTCAATTCATGACACATATAGAATCAATTATTTAAGAGATCATATTAAAGCCATGGACGCCGCAGTGAATGAAGATGGTGTTGATTTAATGGGATATACAATGTGGGGATGTGTTGACTTAGTATCAGCTTCCACAGGAGAAACAGCAAAACGTTATGGTTTTGTGCATGTTGATAAATACGATGATGGGACAGGAGATTTATCAAGAAGAAGAAAAGACTCATTCTATTGGTATAAAAAAGTAATCGAATCTCATGGAAATGATTTAGATTAGGAAATAATGGATATGATAATTTTTAAAAAGTGAAATCTTAAAAATATCATATCTTTTTTTATTTTAAAGGTAAATAAAGATAATAAATATTTAGTTATTTGTTTATTGTGATATAATCAAAGAAGAGGTGATTATATTGAAAAAAGTAACAGTAGCTGCAATTGCAAAAGAAGCAGGAGTTTCTCCTGGAACAGTAAGCAATGCACTTAATAATAGAAAAGGATCTATTAGTAAAGAAAAAAGAGATCATATTATAGAAGTGGCAGAAAAATTAGGTTATTTTAAAACTGGAAAAAGGACAGGTATTTTGACACTTGTTATTTATAGTAAAAAAGAGCGAGTTGTTGGAGACACACCTTTTTTTTCTGAATTGATTAGAGGTTTAGAAAATGAGGCAACGAAACAAGATTATAGATTAAATATTATATATATAGATAGTGATCAGATAAGAGAAATACAACAACTTGATGATGTTTCAAAAAGTGATGGATTAATTCTTTTAGGAACAGAAATGCAGTTAGAAGATGTTGAAAGATTTGAAAATTTTAGAATACCATATATTATTATCGATAATGCTTATACAAATCAAAAATGTGATTTTTTATCTATTAATAATAGAGATGGGATGTATGAAATAACAAATTATTTAGTTAAAAAAGGGTATAAAAGAATTGGATTGATTAATTCTATTAATCAAATAAATAACTTTAAAGAAAGAAAAATGGGTTATTTACAAGCTATGATGGATAATGGATTAAATGTAGTTCCAGAATTAGAAGCCTTTGTTCAACCAACGATAGATGATAGTTATAGAGATTTTAAGGATTACTTAGTAGAACTTATAAATGGGGAAGATGAGATGCCAGATGCCTTTGCTGCAGTTAATGATTATATTGCATTGGGGGCTATAAGAGCTATGCAAGAGCTTGATGCCAATGTCCCAATAACAGGATTTGATGATATTTCATTTGCAAGTTATTCAACACCATCATTAACAACTGTCAGAGTAAATAAAAGATATCTAGGGGAAGTTGCAGTAAAAAGATTGATAGAGAAATTTTCTGAAAATGAAAATACATTAAAAATAATGGTAAGTACTGAAATAATAGAACGTGATAGCACTAAATAAATAAGTAAAATATTTAGTTAAAATTTAAATAAAAATTTAGTTTGAGTATTGACCGATGAAACCACTTTCATTATACTTTTGGTTGTAGAGAGTTGCAACACTACTAGAATATGTATGAGATGGAAGGAAAAATAAAATGGATAACAAATATGTTAATAAAGCTTTGGAACTATCATCTAAGGTTGCATCAAATGTTTATCTAGATGCTATTTCTAAAGGGTTGATGGGGACATTACCTATCTTGATTATTGGTTCAATTGGATGTCTTTTAGGGGTATTCCCATTTGATCCTTATTTGCAATTTATTGAAAAAATAGGAGTTAAAACTTATTTCTTAACTGCATCAACAGTAACAACAAGCTGTTTATCAATTTATGCAGCATTCTTAATTGGATATCGTTTAGCTGGAAGTTTTAAATGTGATCAAATTCCAGCAGGATTAATTTCAGTTTTTGCATTTTTTATTACTACACCACTAACAAAAGATAGTGGATTGATGATGGAATTTATGGGTGCTAAAGGCTTATTCGGTGCAATGATTGCTGCATTGATAGCTACAAGAATCTATTGTGCATTTATGAATGTTGATAAATTAAAAATTAAAATGCCAGATGGTGTACCACCAATGATTGCTAATACATTTACAGCATTAATTCCAGCAATATTAGTAGGATTAATTTTCATTGTTGTGGCTACAATATTCTCATTTACTCCTTATGGTTCATTTACACAGTTAGTTTATACAGTTATTGTGACACCTTTAAATTCTTTAGGTGGAAGTGTATGGTCTTTAGTGGTTTTAATTTTAGTACAAATGCTTTTATGGTTCTTTGGAATTCATGGATCAAATGTTATTAGTGGTGTAATTACTGCTGTATATTTACCTATGGCAACAGCTAACTTAGAAGCATATGCTGCTGGTAAAGCCTTACCAAATATTTTATGTAATACATTCTATGATACTTTTAGTGGAATTGGTGGTGCAGGAGGTACTTTATCATTATGTATCGTTATCTTATTATTTGCTAAATCAAAACAAAATAAGACAATGGGGAAATTAGGTATTATTCCTGGGTTATTCACAATTAATGAACCAGTTGTATTTGGTTATCCTTTAATTATGAACCCATTAATGGTAATACCATTTATTCTAACACCAGTTGTACAAACATTAGTTGCTTATTTCAGTATGTACATAGGTTTAGTACCAAGATTTACAGGTGTACAAGTACCATGGTGTATGCCAATTATCTTAAAACCATTACTTGCTGGGGGTTGGCAAGCTGCAATTTTACAAGTTGTATGTATTTTCATTGGATGTTTAATTTGGTATCCATTCTTTAAAGTTTCTGATAAACAAAGATATGAACAAGAACAAAGTTTAGAAGCTACCGCAGAATAGTATTTACAACAGAAAATAAATAGGAGGAAAATTATGTCACTTACAATAGAAAATAATATTCTAATGAAAAATGGGAAACCATTTTTCTACCTAGCAGATACATGCTGGTCTGCATTTACAAATATTGAAGATAATGATTGGGATTATTATTTAGATTATCGTAAATCACAAGGTTTTAACACATTACAAATCAACATCCTCCCTCAATGGGATGCATCCGCCACAGATTTATGTTATGAACCTTTTGAAGTTATTGATGGAAAATATAATTATAAAAAATTAAATTTATCTTATTTTGAGCATGCAGATAAAATGTGCGCACGTGCTAAAGAAAAAGGCTTTGAATTAGCGCTTGTTATAATGTGGTGTAATTTTGTTCCTGATACATGGGCAAGTCAATTTTATTCAAAAGGTCTTATGCCAATAGATTGTATTGACAATTATATAAATATTATTCATGAAACATTTACAAAGTATGAACCACTTTATATTATTAGTGGAGATACTGATTTTAATACGGAACAATGTATTGAATATTATGTTAAATGTGCTAAACAAATAAAAGAATTAGCACCTAATTGTTTATATACAACACACATAAAAGGAAGATATACATATATACCAGATAATCTTTATTCATATTTGGATTTATGTTTTTATCAAAGTGGTCATAATGCTCAAAACTTAGGAATGCCTTACTTACTTGCAGAAGAAATGGCAGATAAATATAAAGGTAAACCAGTAATAAATAGTGAACCGTGTTATGAAGATATGGGATATTCCAGACAAATGTATGGAAGATGGAGTAAAGAAGATATCATTAGAGCTGCATGGATGTCTTTACTTTCTGGAGCTAGTGCTGGAATTACTTATGGAGCGGCAGGAATCTATAGTTGGCATACTACAAATAAAGGATTTGAAGCTTCGTTGGGAGAAGGATTTGCGACTCCTAAATGTTGGCAACAAGCTTTATGTTTTGATGGTGCTTGGGATTATGGTTATATAAAATATATATTTGAAACTTACGATTTATATGGGTTAAAAGCAACACAAGAACTACTTGTAAAAGAAAATCCAGAAATTAGAATTGCTAGAAAAGATGATAAAATTGTGTTATATGTTCCACATAATATTGACATTGAATTAAATTTAGATTTGTCAAACTATAAAGCAATTGCAATTGATTTAACAAGAAGATATGTTTCACCACTTCAAACAATTAATGGAAAGACAAGCATTATTAAAATGACATATTTTAATAGAGATGCATTATATATTTTAGAAAAAGATGTATAGAGTTGCGATTATTTGTTCGTTTTCAATTTCAGCAAAAAATATCTGTCATGTTTTGCAAGAAGAAATTGAAAAAAAGCAGCTGAACATAGAAGTTGAAGCATTTCATACAGAAGATTGTAGTAAAGTAATAGGTAATTATGACTTAGTTTTACTTATGCCGCAAATTAGATATAATTTTAAAAATATAAGTAAATTATTGAAACCGATTGAAACAAAAGTAATTACAAATGAACAAATTAATCATATAAATGATTTGTTAGATGTTATTATAGAAAGCAAAGAACAGTGTAAGAAATAAAAATACACTGCTCTTTTTTAATAATCATAATAATGCTCAATCTTATCAATGAGATCTTTATATTTTTTCTTATTTTTTTTAAGCATCACAACATAATAAGTGACATGGGCTTCTTCTTCATTAATGGGAAGAATTACACGATCAGACATCTTACCCTCTCTTTTAATAGAAAGATTAGAAGTATAAGAAGGAAGTGTTGATGCTTTGACAATTTCATTAAAAGTAAGGCGTTCTTCTTGTAAGAGATATTTAGTTTTTGGGGTTTTTTGCATATGTAAATCATGCCAAAAACCAATATTTGAATAAAGAAGCATGGTTTGACCATCTAAATCATGAAATTTAATTTCTTTTTTACTCGCAAGAGGATGATTTAATGGTAATGATAATAAAAGATCTTCTTCAACATAAGGAATACAAAAATATTGAGAATCATCAATATATTCAGGAGTAATCACAAGGTGATACTCTTTTTCTTTTAATTTTGTAAGTAAATCTTTTTTGTTAATAACGGCTGTTTGAATTGTTATTTGTGGATAAAGTTCTTTAATTAAAGGTTCAATATCCCACATGGGTGCAGGAGAACAAGTTGCAATAGAAATACGATGAAATGATTGATCATAATCTTGTACATCATTTATCATTGTTTGAATACTTTTAATGATTTTTTGAGCATGCTTAACAGCTAATTCACCATTTTTATTAAGAACAATTTTATTTTTATAATGATCAAAGAGTTCTACTCCTAAATCACTTTCTAATTTTTGCATAGAGCGTGAAAGGGCTGGTTGTGAAATTAATAATTCTTTGGCAGCTTTAGAAATTGTTTTATTTTCAGCAATATAAATAAGTTGTTCAAGTTGATTAAGTTCTATCATATAATGACCTCCTACTATGCGTTTAAATTATAGCACATTTCTTTATTGGTATTGTACTTTTAAGTAATAAAAAAATAAAATATGTGTGTAAAAAGGAGAAACTAAAAAATGAAAACATGGTTAATTACAGGATGTTCAAGTGGTATTGGAAAAGGAATTGCGAAAGCTGTTTTAGAAAGTGGGGATCAAGCAATTGTTACGGCAAGAAATAAAGGTAAAGTGATGGATATTGTAGAAGCTTATCCAGAAACGGCTTTAGCTGTTTCTTTAGATGTATGTAGTCAAGATAGTATTAAAAACGCTGTAAAAGAAGCATACGATAAATTTGGAACAATTGATGTTCTTGTTAATAATGCAGGATATGGTTATCGTAGTGCTGTAGAAGAAGGAGAAATCGAAGCAGTTCAAACTTTATATCAAACTAATTTATTTGGACCAATTGAATTAATTAAAGCCGTTCTTCCTAAAATGAGAGAACAAAAATCAGGCTATATTTTAAATGTGACTTCGATTGCAGCAGCAAGATCCGCTGTAGGTTCAGGATATTATGCTTCAAGTAAAGCAGCCTTAGAATTACTTACAAATGGTTTAATGAAAGAACTTGCTCCATTAGGAATTAAAGCAATGGTTGTTCAACCAGGAGCTTTTAGAACAAGATTCTATGATGGTGAATCTTTACAAGGAACAAAAGCTCAAATTGGTGATTATGAAGCAGTCGTGGGTAAATCAAGACCAGGTAACTTTGAAAACAAACATCAACAAGCAGGTGATCCAGATAAAGCTGGTAAAGTCATTGTAGATGTTGTGCATAATGATGATTTACCAGAAATTTTAACTTTAGGTAAAGCAGCCGTAACAGCAGTTAAATCAACTTTAGAAGCAAAAATTGCAGAATTAGATAAATGGGCTGAAGTATCAGCTTCATGTGATTATGAGGAAGGAAAGTAGAAAGATGAAAAGAGTAAGACTTGGAAAAACAGATATGTATGTTAATGCGATTGGACTAGGATGTATGGGATTAACTCATGCCAGTGGACTTCCAACGCCTAAAGAAGAAGCAGTAGAAATTTTAAGAAAAGCACATGACATGGGATATGATTTCTATGATACAGCTGAATGTTATACAGGAGTTAATCCTGATGGAAGTACAGCTTATAACGAAGAAGTTGTTGGTGAAGCTGTTAAACCATTTAGAAAAGATATTATCTTATGTACTAAATTTGGTGTTAAACATATGGGTGATCACCTTGAATTTGATAGTTCACCAGAAACAATTAGAAAATCCTTAGAAGGATCATTAAAGAAATTACAAACAGATTATGTTGACATTTATTATCAACATCGTATTGATCCTAAAGTAGAACCAGAAGTTGTTGCTGGTGTGATGAAAGAATTAATTGAAGAAGGAAAAATTAAAGCATGGGGTATTTCTGAAACAAATGAAGAATACTTAAGACGTGCTCATGCTGTATGTCCTGTAACTGTTATTGAAAACAGATATTCAATGATGGCTAGATGGCATGAAAATTTAATGCCTGTATGTAAAGAATTAGGAATCACTTATGTTGCTTTCTCACCTCTTGCTAATGGAGCTCTTACAGGTGCTTATCAATCTAAAAAAGCTTTCGGTAGTGGTGAACAAGACTTTAGACCTGATATGCCTCAATACAGTGAAGAAGGAATTAAAAAGACAAATGAATTATTAGAAGTTGTCTCTCAAATTGGTGAAAAACATCATGCAACAAATGCACAAATGTCACTTGCTTGGATGATTAATAAATATGATTTCATTATTCCAATTCCAGGATCAAGAAAACTTGATAGACTTCAATCTAACTTTGAAGCAGGTAATGTTGAATTAGGTCAAGAAGAAGTTAAAACAATTGATGATAAATTAAATACAATGGAATTTAAAGTATTTGGAGGTCATTAATGATTCAATTAGATAAAAGGGAAGCTTTTCCCTTTTCTTCTAATCCTTTTGGATTGGTTTATGAAAATGCAATAACTGAAAATAAAGAAAATGAAGTTCAAATACATCCAATTACTTATCAATTAAATGGCATAAAAATTGCTTCTAATATCTATACACCAAAAAACTATAGTAAAGATAAACGATATCCTGCTATTGTTATCGCTGTTCCTAATGGAGCGGTTAAAGAACAAGCAGCTGGACTTTATGGACAAAGACTTGCTGAAAAAGAATATATTACAATTGTCTCTGATTGCATGTTTTTTGGTGAAAGTGAAGGAATGCCAAGACAACAAGATATTCCTTATTATCGCATAGAAGATATTAGAGGGATGATTGATGCTATCTTCTCATTTCCTGGCGTTGATTCACAACGTATCTATGGTTTAGGTATTTGCGGTGGTGGAGGCTATATGCTTTCATGTGGTCAAATGGATAAACGTTTAAAGAAAATAGCTACTGTCTCTATGTTTAATACGGGAGCGGTTAGACGTGAAAGCTTTCAAAACAGTCAAGCTGATACCGTGTTAAAAAGACTTCATGAGGTTGCTTCTATTCGAGAAAAAGAATTAAATGAAGATACTTTGATTTATAATACGAATATGACAGAGATGAAACCAGAAGTAGGGCATCAATTACCAATTGAAATGTATCGTGAAGGTTATGAATATTATGTAGAAACACATTTTCATCCTAATAGTCACTCATGTTTTTTACAAAGAAACTTGATGGATTTAATGGTTTATGATCCAGTTCAATTTATGTATCTTCTTGATCAACCATTATTAATGATGGCTGGAGATCATGCTGATACAAATTATATGAGTGAACAAGCTTTTGAACTAGCGATTACGACAAAAGAAAAAGAACTTTATTATCTTAAAGATGCAACCCATATACAAACGTATTACAAAGAAAGTGTTGTAAAAGAAGCAATTGAAAAATTAGATATATTTTATAAATAAAGTTGGTGAAAAAATGCAAAAAGCAATTATTGTTTGTCTAAGCAAACAAAAAGATGAAATCATAAATCTATTACAACTTAATGATTATTCTTTTGAACCCTTATTATCAAATGAACAACTTTATTTGATAGGTGATATCGAAGAATATCAAATTAATTTATTAATTAATATTATTAAACACTATAAAATTATTAGAAATGAAACACAATTATATATAAGTTATAGGGAGATATAAAAATGAGTATTTTATTTATTAATGGAAGTCCTAATAAAAATGGAAATACTGTAAGACTTACTAAAAAATTCTTAAAAGATCAAGAATTTAAAACATTAAATCTAGTTGATTATAAAATCTACAGTTATGGTCAAAACTTTGAAGATGATCAATTAGATGAAGTTATTGAACAAATGAAACAAGCAGATACAATTGTTATTGGTTCACCACTTTATTGGCATAGTATGTCAGGAGCTATTCGTAATGTTTTAGATCGTTTTTATGGTTATGTAGATGAAAGCTTACTTCAAGGAAAAGATATGTATTTTGTTTTCCAAGGATATGCACCTACTAAGGAACAATTAGTGGCTGGTGAATATACAATGAGTCGTTTTGCAAAACTTTATGGTATGAACTATAAAGGCATGATTACTGAATAAAAAAGACTATAAAGAAATCCAGGTTAACTAAGAATTTCTTTATAGCTTTTTTATAATTTTAAATATTCTGCTAGTTTTGTAAGCTTTGGAATACATACAAAATGTTTATCAAAAAAATTTTTAAAAAAATCAATCAAGATTCCATTAAATAAAGCAACAAGCATTGTTCCAATACCAATACCAACGATTCCATGAAACAGCATGAATGACATAATGAAAGATAAAATAAGGAAAATACAATCAAATCCAGTTTTAAAAACTTTTAAAGATAGATGATATTTTTTTGACATTTCTTGTACAAAAAAATCATATATTTGTGGATATAAATAAGACTTATAAAACAATGCAATGGCTATTGCTGAAAGGATAAAACCTATGAGAAAATAAATGATTCGTAGTTGAAAACATATTTCATATTGATTTTGAAAGAAAGGGAAAATTATTTTCCAAACATCAGCCATCGTAGCATACAAAATACCTGTAATAAAAGAGCTTAAATAGGTAATTTTAAACTTCTTCATCAAAACACAAAAAATAATAAATACAATTCCTTCAACAATATACTCTGCTTGACCATATGTAAGTAAGTCAATCTTTTTACTTAAAATATAGGCTGGTCCATTTATAGCAGATAATCCCATATTCGCAATAGTCATTAAGTCTATTGAAAAAGATAAAATGATTATAGCAAACAGATATACTAGCTCACTGTTTATCGTTTTTTTCTTCATTTTATTCACCTCAACGAACATTATAAAAGTATTCACTCATAAAATTAAAAATGTTTCCAAAATGGAAACATTTCATATGTCTACAATCAGTAGATAGCTCTTTTCTTTCTATTTTAATTTGATTCATGTATAGTTGAAGTAGGAGGGAAGACATATGGATAACGTCAGATTTGCACAAACTATTAAAAATGCACGACTTAAAAAAGGGTACACTCAAAGTCAATTAGCTGATTTATTAAATGTCAGTAATAAAACAATCAGTAAATGGGAAACAGGAAGAGGTTATCCGGATATTACTTTACTTGCTAAGATAACGTCTATTTTAAAACTAGACTATGAAGAACTTCTTCAAAGCAATGAATATATTATTCAAAAAAGAAAGAAAAAACGAAAATATATTTCTATCATCTGTATTCTTTGTCTGTCTTTTATTCTTTGTTTAATAGGAATGTACAATGTACAAAAACAACAAGACTATAAAAGAAATTATCAAAATATAATCCAAAGATTATGTAGTAATTATTATGTAGGAAACTCCTTTGATTTTGCTTATCGCAAGCCTTCATCATTAATAGTTAAAAAGGAAGATTTATTAACACAAAAGAAAATCATTCAACTTTGTGATTATTTGAATATTAATGATTTTAAAAAGATCAAAACCATTAAAACTGAACGATCATTTGATCCAACTTTTTCTTATATTAATCGTGATAATCAGGATAAACAATATGAATTTTACATTAGTAATAAAAAAGGCAAAGCAATAGTTATTATCGTTATTCTTAACCATAATATTATTAAAATTCTTGATAACGAATATCATCAGGTCCACTATTATCAAAGTCAAAATATAAATTATGAAAAACTAAATATAAAACATTTACCTTGGTAGTACCAAGGTATTTTTTTATAAAAATGTTATAATTTTTGTAACAAATAACTACTTTAAAAAGTATTACTAATGAAGGGAGGTTTTAAATATGGAAGAAGTCATTCAACGTGAAAAAGATCTGGTTTATCGTCTTGCTTTTAGCCAATGTCATCAAAAAGATCAAGCGGATGATATCTTTCAAAATGTCATGTATCGTTATCTTAAAGGAAAACCCACTTTTGAATCTTTAGAACATGAAAAAGCATGGTTTATTAGAGTGACACTTAATTGTAGTAAAACATCTTTAAAATCGTTTTGGAATAATAAGGTAGAAGAAATAGATGAACAAGCTTATATCTTTGAAAAGAAAGAAATTGATTTAACACCGTATTTAAATAAACTTCCTAAAAAATATAATGCGGTTCTTTATTTATTTTATTATGAAGGATATTCAACTAAAGAAATGGCAAAACTCTTACATATTAAAGAAAACAATGTTCGTGTTTTGCTTAATCGAGCAAGAAATAAATTAAGGAAGGAGATAGAGTCTGATGAAAAATAAATCATTTGAAAACTATTATGATCATGTTCATGTTGATGAACATTTACTTGATCAAAAAAAATCTTATAAACATCATTATCTAAAACCTATTTTGATTCTTTCTTGTTGTCTTCTTTTATTTGTTTGTGTTTTACAAAGCAAACAAATAAATAAAGATACTTTTGAAGTCATTGCTTATAATCAAACTTATACTTCTCTTACCAAGGAATCAACACCTATGGATTATTATTTAATTCATGATCGAGTTGATATAGTAGATAAAGTTCAATTAAAAAAGAAATATGAAGAAAAGTATTTCTCTAAAAATGTGGAATTTAAACAATCACAGTTAGATTTAAAAAGTTATGAAGGAAATTATTATTTGAATGGTTATCTTACAACAAGTTATTTTACTGTAGATGTTGAAAGTGATGCAATTGAATCAATACGTATTGTTCAAGGAAATTATCCTTTAGAAATACAATTAGGTAATAAAGTATATGAAAATGAAACCACGCTTTCTTATAAGCTTTATAAAAAGTATTATCATACAAAAAAAGGTTTAAAAGTTATTTGGAAGCCAGATGAAGATGTATTTGATAAAGAAAGTTTTAAAGATGTTTCAGATTATTTTAGAATAGAAGTGAATTATAAATCTAAAGAAAGTAAACTTTTTGAAATAGAAATTACTTTTAATAAAAAAGGACAAATGTTTGTTAAGAAAAGCAAAGCAAAACGTACAGAAATTAATACAGAATTAAACCAATCAAAGAATAAATACTTACGTTTTAGTACTTTAAGTGAGGCAGAAACAATTAAAGAATTAAAAGAACTTCTTCCTCAAGAAGTATTAGATGAACTTATGAAAAATGGTTATGTCTATGAAGATAAAAAAGAAAACTATTTTAATTTCAATAACGATAAAGATAATCCAACCTTAAGATTGGATGTTGCATATGATAAAAATCATAAAATTATCCAATATGTTTCTAAAGAATACGGTTTTACCGATAGTATTACATCAACAATTGAAAAAGATCCAATAGAAATCATCAAACATTCCCAAGATATTTTAATGAATCAACAATTGCCACTTACAGAAGTTATCCTTCCTTCTCATTATAGCGGTGGTGATTATAAAGCCTATGTTGATGATAATTATGAATACGTCATTCAAACAAATATTAATATGCTTGTTCGTATTGAAAAACGTGAAAAGAATTATATTGTTCAAAAGGAAGTACCGTCTTCTATTTATGATTACGATGATATTACTTCTGCTATAAATCTTGTGATTGATCATTTTAATGATAACTTTAAAGGATGTACTTTAAAAGAAATCTATTATGCCGGAGATAACGAAGCACGCTTTAAAGAAATAACACAACAATATGGAGGTAAAGAAGCTATTGTTTTAAAATCAACTTTTAATGTAGATGAAACAGGTGGAGATGGCTCTTTAAATCCAAATAGTACCTATGAAAATTTTTCTTGGATTCTTATAAGAAATCATCAAGGTGAATGGCAGGAAGTGGATCATGGTTACTAAAAAGTTTTATAAAATTATTCTTTGTTTATTACTTATCATGTGTGTGGGTTGTCAAAGAAAAGAAATTAAAGTAAGAACGATTTATTCAGATATTTATACAGAAGAAGAAATTCAAGAAGCAATAGATGTTATCAAAAAAGAATTTTCAAAAGATTGGAAAGGCTGTACTTTAAAGGAAATTTATTATGCTGGTGATGATAAAGCTTTGTTTACAAGCTATGCAAAACAATATCAAGGAGAGGAAGCAATTGTTTTAAAAACAAACTTTCATACAAATTATTTTGCATGGAAAATAGGCTTAAATTCAAATTGTGATTATGAGGATTATCAGTGGATATTGATAAGAAATAATAATGGGAAATGGAAACATGTAGATGGTGGATATGGATAAAATTATTTCCCAAGAAATAATGGTGATGAAGATGAAAGAAAAGATAGAAAATAAAATTATATTTAATTATTTTATAACAGGTTTTTTAACAGTTTTATTTATTTGTTTAGAATGGATCATTTATCCAATAAGAAATACGGACGAATATTACTGGGGTGGTTATACTTATCTTAGTTTTGTATGTTTTGTATTGTTTATCATTATTGTTTATAAAATCATTCAAACGATTTCTTTAAAGAAAAAACTTTCGTGTATAGAGCACAAATAGAAATATTTATATATTTGTGATAGATGCACAAGAAAAATATTATTACTTGTTTTGATTAAAAAGATCAATAAAATACCATCAGATACTAAATGTCACCTTGCCACTGTCAGAGAGCGAGGTGGCATTTATTTTAGGGATAAATATGAAAAAAAAATTAAAAATGCCAATGGTAGGAGTTGACCAGATAAAAAGAATGTGAAGAATCAGTATATCAAGCTTATGGAGAACCAAAATCGACGCGTATAGAAAGAATTAAAGAAAATATAGATATCTTTGATTTTGAATTAAATGAAGAAGAAATGAAACAAATTTCATTATTAGATATGGGTTATTCAGGATCAAGAGCTAAACATTTTGAACTTGATTTTGTAAGAATTAAATAATAAGATTCATGAATAAAATGCACCTAGTGCATTTTTTCATTATTAAAACTAATTTTATCGCTTATATTGACAATAAATTTGAATTAAGTTAAGATAACGAAGTAGAAATAAAGGCAATGAATAGACAAGTAATAATAGCCCTTCATTTAAAGAGAGTCTTGGTTGGTGGAAAAGATAATGAAACTATTATGAATAAAGACTAGGAGCTGCATCTTGGATGTTTTTGATAGGATGACGTAAGCCACGTTATAGGCAAGACTATTAATAGATAGTTATTGAGGTTAATAGGGTGACCTATTAATGAATTTGGGTGGTAACACGATTTAGCTCTCGTCCCATGGGATGGAGAGTTTTTTATATTTTAGGAGGAAATTATGGAAGAAAGAAAGTTTAGTGAACAAGAACTTGTTCGTAGAGAAAAAATGCAAGAACTTATCGAAAAAGGGATTGATCCTTTTGGTCAAAGATTTGATGTAACTGCTTATTCAAAAGGTATTAAAGAACAATATGGTGAAAAAACACATGAAGAATTAGAAGAAATGGCTGTTGAAGTATCTGTAGCTGGTAGAATTATGACTAAACGTCGTAAAGGTAAAGTATGTTTCATGCATATTCAAGATAGAGATGGACAAATCCAATTATATGTAAGAAAAGATACTATTGGTGAAGAAGCTTATGAAATTGTTAAAAAAGGTGATATTGGAGATATCATTGGAATTAAAGGAACAGTATTTATGACAAATACTGGAGAATGTTCAATTAAAGTAAGTGAATATACACATTTAACAAAAGCATTACGTCCTTTACCAGAAAAATTCCATGGTTTAAGTGATATTGAAGAAAGATATAGAAGAAGATATGTTGACTTAATCATGAATGAAGATGCTAAAAAAATTGCGTTTACAAGACCAAGAATCATTCGTTCAATTCAACATTATTTAGATAGTAAAAACTATGTAGAAGTTGAAACACCTGTATTAAATCCAATCTTAGGTGGAGCAGCTGCAAGACCATTCGTTACACATCATAATACATTAGATACTGATTTCTATTTACGTATTGCTACTGAATTATCTTTAAAGAGATTAATTGTTGGTGGTATGGATGCTGTTTATGAAATTGGACGTTTATTCAGAAATGAAGGTATGGATAGAACTCATAACCCTGAATTTACTACTATTGAAGTTTATAAAGCATTTAGTGATCTTGAAGGTATGATGGATTTAACAGAAGGTATTATTTCTAATGCTGCTATGGAAGTTAATGGAACTTATGAATTAGATTATAAAGGACATCATATTTCTTTAGCTCCAGGATTTAAACGTGTTTCTATGACAGAAGCTATTAAAGAAAAAACGGGTATTGATTTCAATGAACATATGTCATTTGAAGATGCTAAAAAATTAGCTGAAGAACATGGTATTGAAGTAGAAGCTCACTTTGGTTATGGACATATCATCAACGAATTCTTTGAAAAATATGTAGAAGAAACAATTGTTGAACCAACATTTGTATATGGCCATCCAATTGAAATTTCACCACTTGCTAAAAAGAATTTAGAAGACCCACGTTTCACACAACGTTTTGAATTATTCATCTGTGGAAACGAATATGCTAACGCATTTACTGAATTAAATGATCCAATCGATCAATATGAAAGATTTGCTGATCAATTAAAAGAAAAAGAATTAGGAAATGATGAAGCAAACGAAATGGATTTAGATTACGTAGAAGCTCTAGAATATGGTTTACCACCAACAGGTGGAATGGGTATGGGTATTGATAGATTAGTTATGTTATTAACTGGACAAGAATCTATTCAAGAAGTTATCTTATTCCCTCAAATGAAGCCAAGAAACAAATAAAACAACAATAAAATCAACGTTTTTTTGATTTTAAATTTGTGATTAACACATCAAAATAAGACACATCTATTGATGATAAATATACTTAAAATAGTACTTATTTAGGTATAAAAATCATTGATTAGATGTGTCTTTTCTTATTAAAAGTATATATTATAGCTAATTGGTTTTAATATGTTAAAAAGCATGAGTAGACAAATTTCTAGATAAAATATTATAATAGCAATATGAATGAAAGAAATTACACAATATTAAAATATTTAAAAGAGAACGGCGAATATGTGACTTCAGAAAATCTAAGTGCGTTATGTAATGTAAGTACCAAAACAATATTAAAAGACATTAAATTAATAAATGAAGACATGAAATCAACAAAGAATTATATTGATGTCAAAACATCTCAAGGATTAAAATTAGTTATTAATAATGTTGATGAATTTATTAATTTATGTAATTCCTATCGCTCTTTACAAGATTCTTTTGTTTTTAGTGTTAATGAAAGAGAAGATTGGATTCAAAAATATTTGATAGAGTCTAATGATTGGGTTAAATCAGAAACATTATGTGAAATGCTATTTGTTTCTGCTTCTGTATTATCGCAAAATCTAAAGGGAATTAGAAAATCACTGTCAAAATATGATTTAAAATTAGTACAAAAACCACATTATGGAATGAGAGTAGAAGGAAGAGAATTTAACAAGAGATTATGCTTAGCAGCAATATATATTTCTTATATTGATCAACGCGATGATTTTCCAGGAAATCAGTTTAATTCTAATGATTTGTTAATGATTCAAAATATTAGTCAAATTCTTGAAAATGTAATGGTCAAATATCAAATTTCAATGTCAGAAGTATCTGTTCAAAACTTTATTATTGTTATTTTTGTATCATTAAAAAGAATTAAACAAGGTATTTTATTGAAAGCTACAGAAGAAATGATTATTGATATTTCTCGTTGGACTGATAGTGTTGTTGCTGTAGAATTAGCAAAACAAATTCATAAACACTTAGGAATTGAGATGAGTGATCAAGAAATTGTGTCTCTTTCAATACATTTAGCATCAAAGAGAATTATTAGAAATTTTGATGAAAGTATTCATCGTATTATCAAAGATTTTGATGTTAATCAAATTGTAAATACTATGTTAGTTAATATTCAATCACAATGGCACATTGATTTTTCTAATGATAATGAATTAAGAGATTACTTACTTTTACATCTTATTCCATTAGAGGTTCGTTCAAGATATAATGTAGTTCTTCGTAATCCGCTTATTGATAAAATAAAACAACAAAATATATTGGCTTATCAATTAGCTGTTGCTGCATGTAGTCATCTTGTAGATTATCATGGAAATAATTTAAGTGATGAGGAAATAGGATATATCGCGTTACATTTAGAACTTGCTCTTCTTAGAAAGAAAATAAAAGATAAAAAGAACATTCTTGTAATGTGCGGTGTAGGAAGAGGAACATCAAGTACTTTAGCGTATCAGATAAAGGAAATGTACGGAAAATTTATAAATGAAATTCAAACGGTTGATTATATTGGAATTAAAAGTTATGATTTTGAAGATGTTGATTTTCTTATAACGAGCACACCGATAAAAAATAAGTTGCCTATACCAGTAATAGAAGTTAATTATTTTTTAAATAATAATGATAAAAAAAGAATACTCTCCTTTTTGGATGATCAAGATAGTTTTCATATGCAAGAAGTAATTAAGAGGAATTTAATAATAAAAAATATTAATGAAGAAACAAAGGAAGGAGTTCTTTCTTATATTATAAAAAATACTTTAGGAAATGAAAGTATTTCAAAAAATTTGATTGAAGAGGATTGTATAGGAAACTATGAATTAGAAAATATGCTCGCCATCTTATCTTGTTGTGTTGATGAACCAAAGACAAAAATTATTATAGGTATTTTATCAAAACCTATTTTATGGAATAAGAAAAAAGTACAACTTGTTATTATACCGCTTATTGGTAAAAATATAGGGATAAAAATCTTAGATTTATATAAGGAACTTTCTTATTTTGCGGATAATTCTAACTATATAAAAAGAATTATAAAAAAACAAAACCAAGAAGAAATTATTAAAATATTTAATGATATTGAATTGAAAATATAGAAAAAGAATTGGTAATTTATCAATTCTTTTTCCATATTTTGAAAAGTTCCACAATAAAATGGAATTTATATACATTGAGTTCTATAATAGAGGCTTTATAATTACATATGAAAGATATAGATAGATCTGCAGAAATAAATTCTTATATTTTTTAGAGAGAGAGGAAATAAAAATGAAAGATAAATTACAAAATGTTTTGTTATCAATAAGCTCAAAAGTCGAAACAAATAAATATCTTGGTTCGATTAAAGAAGCATTTACGATGTTTGTACCGTTTATTATTGTTGGTTCATTTGGTAGTATGTTAAATATATTAGTATCTGGAGCTAATGGCTTGGCACAATGGGTTCCATGGTTATCAAATTTATCTCCAGCATTTACAGCGATAAATTTTGTGACTATTTCTTGTATGTCATTACCAATTGCATTTTTAATTGGTTATAAACTTGCTGAAAAAGAAAACTTACCACAATTAGAAAGTGGGTTAATTGGATTATTAAGTTATTTAGCTGTATGTCCAAATACAATAAGTACAGTGGTCGAAGGTTTAAAAGATCCAGTTGTGGTCAATGGATTAGGTGCAGGTGTTATTGGAGCACAAGGACTATTTGTTTCAATGATTATGTCAATGGTTGCTGTAAAATTTTTTGGATTATTGACTAACATTGATGCTTTTAAAATTAAAATGCCAGATTCGGTTCCAACAGGAATTGCTCGTTCATTTAATATTTTAATCCCTATTTTCATTATTATTACTGCATTTTCAGTTGGGGGATGTTTATTTAATACATTCACTGGTAATTATTTAAATGTTTGGATTTACAATATTATTCAACTTCCGTTACAAGCGTTAGCAAATACAACAGGTGGTATTCTTGTTCTTGCATTAGTAAATCAATTATTCTGGTTTTTAGGTATTCATGGTGGTATGGTTATTGAAGGAGTTAGAGGTCCTTTATCTGCTGCTGGACTTGCAGAAAACATTTCTGCTGTACAAGCTGGAGGAGTTGCAACAAATATTTTAACAAGAGGTTTTTGGACTAGTTTCGTTGTTGTTGGAGGAGGAGGAATTACTCTATCATTATTAATAGCAATTTTCATTTTTTCAAAACGTGAAGATCATAAATCTATTGCAAAATTTTCATTAATTCCTGGTATTTGTGGTATTAATGAACCAGTAGTTTTCGGTTTACCTTTAGTATTAAATCCAATCTTTGCAATTCCATTTATACTTAATTCAGTTATTGCAGCATTTATTGCTGTAGTTGCTACAAATATAGGATTTTTAACTTGTGGAGTACTTGATTGTCCACCAGGGTTACCCGTATTTGTAACAGGATTTATTAGCTATGGAATTCATGGAATTATTGTTCAAGCTATTATTTTAATTGTTACATTTATTATTTGGGTTCCATTTGTTTTGATGTCTAATAAACAAGCCAAACTTGAACAAAAATAAAATAGTTTGTTCTTTAAAAATTGTTTAATTAATGTAAAACGAAGAAGGAGTAAATGAAATATGAGTTTTCCAAAGAATTTTTTATGGGGTGGTGCTACTGCCGCTAATCAATATGAAGGTGGATGGCAGGAAGGTGGCAGAGGAATTGCTGTTCACGACTTAATAACTAATGGAACTAAGGATGAACCTAGACGTATTTTTTGTAAGAATGATCAAGGTGATGAAGTGACAATCCAAATGGGAGAATGCATTCCTTATGGATATGTTGGTTTCTTAAAAGAAGGGTATTATTACCCAAGCCATCAAGCTACAGATTTTTATCATCACTACAAGGAAGACATTGCTTTAATGGCAGAAATGGGATTTAAAACGTATCGTCTTTCGATATCGTGGACAAGAATATTTCCTAACGGTGATGATGAAACACCTAATGAGGAAGGACTACATTTTTATGATAATGTTATTGATGAATTAAAAAAGCATAATATAGAACCATTAGTAACAATTTTACATTTTGATATGCCTTTAAATTTAGCTACTAAATATGGTGGATGGATCAATCGTAAATTAATTGATTTTTATTTAAAATTTGCAAAAGTTCTTTTTGAAAGATGGAAAGATAAAGTCACTTATTGGATTACCGTTAATGAAATAAATGTATTGGGTGGTTATTGGACACTTGGATTAGCTTCGAATCATCGTAAAACTGGAGCTCATTCTAATCAAGGAGAAACACCATTAGAAGATGCGGGAATTAAGTTTCAATCAATTCATCATATGTTAGTTGCCAGCGCAATGGCAAATAAAATGGCAAGAGAGATCAATCCACATTTTATGTTAGGTACAATGTGTGCACTTTCTGGAATTTATCCTGCGACTTGTCATCCAGATGATGTATTTGGAGCATATGAATTCAGAAGAAAAGCATTGATGTTTAGTGATGTTACTTGTCGAGGATATTATCCTAATTATGCACAAGCTATTTTTGATGAATATAATTTTAAATTAAAGATGGAACCTGAGGATGAAAAATGGTTAAAAGAAAATACATCTGATTATCTTGCATTTTCGTATTATCGAACAACTGCATTTGATCGTTTTTCTCCTAATACGACAACTACTGGTGGACAACAAGCATCACCAAACCCATATTTAGAAAAAACACCTTGGGGATGGCCAATTGATCCAGAAGGATTAAGATTTGTTTTAAATGAATTATATGATCGTTATCAAAAACCATTATTTATAGTAGAAAATGGAATGGGAAATGATGATATATTAGAAAATAATGAAATTCACGATGACTATCGTATTTCTTACATTAGAAATCATATAAAAGAATTAAAAAAAGCAATAGAAATCGATAGAGTTGATGTACTTGGCTATACTCCATGGGGATGTATTGATATTGTTTCTGCTGGAACAGGAGAAATGAAAAAAAGATATGGTTTTGTATATGTTGATTTAGACGATTTAGGCAAAGGTAGCTTAAAAAGAATAAAAAAAGATTCTTTTTATTGGTATAAAAAAGTTATTACAACAAATGGTGAAGAATTAGACTAAGGTATATTTCCTTCCTTATAAAAATTTATATACCTTATGTTATTTTGAACTCATTTATCAATAATATAAAAGAAGAAAAAATAAAGCGATTGTGATTATATAAAAGCTGAAAGCAAAACCAATAAATAAGTTGGACATGAAAAAATTAAGAAGAGCACTAATAAACCTAGATAAATAGGAATTGTTGGTGCCTTTTAATTTGATGATTTATTAGTGAAAATGAATTTTTTAACTTTTGATAAGGGGATATAAAAGAAGTTGACGGTGGTAATAAGCGATATATAATTATTTTTGTAGAGTAGGTTCGAAAACTTAGAGAGAAATAAGTGATAATTTTGGTATAAAAAAATGGGAATGATGTAATGCTATTTTAAAACAAAAGGCACACAAAAAAGTGCGCAAGAAAAAATAGAATTAAGTGCAATTTTACAAGGAACACTACGAACAAATAATGTTTCAACAAGAGAAAATTTATTAAGTCGTATGAAGGAAGTATGTCATAGAATTGCAGATACCTATCGTGGAACAGTTGAAATTGAAATGGTTTCAACAGTACCATCGCTTATGTGTGATCCGCAGCTAACTTTAGAAATGGCAGAATATATGTCACAAATAGGAATTGAAGGATTAAAAGGAATACCTAATAGTACAGCTATTGCATCAGAAGATTTTGCTATTATTGCTGAAAAATACCGACAGCTTATATGCTTTTAAATGCTGGATTTATGTATGATCGTGGCGATTATCCTTTACACCATCCTAATGCACAGTTTGATGAAAATGTTTGTGTAATTGGTGCTGCATGTTTTTTTGAAAGGCATTTATTATATGTTGTTTCGAAAAAAACTGTTTATAATCACTTTACAATCTTGCTAATATTAAATATAATATTAGCAAGATTGTAAAGTAAAGGGGCGATATTTATGAACAAAATTGATGGATATATAGATAGTGGTATTTTAATTGTTAAAAACGTAAAAAAAAGAGATGTTTCAAGACAAGCAATTTATGATTATATAAAAATAAATCATATGGAAAAAATTGGACCGGGAATGTATATCACCCAAGAAACTTTAGAAGATGAATCATATACTTTGTCATTACGTTGCCCTAGAGGAATCATCTCACATGATGATGCTTTATATTATTATGGTTTAGTAGATCGTGAACCACTTGTTCATACAATGACGATTTACACTGGTTATAATCCTTCATCGTTAACTAATTCAGGATATAAAATTTATACTGTAAAAAAAGATTTATTAGATTTAGGAAAAACAACGGTAATTAATAATTTTGGACACACAGTCCCTATGTATGATTTAGAAAGAACGATATGTGATTTGGTAAGGAGTAGAAGTAATTTTGAAATTCAAGATTTTAATTCGGTGCTCAAAACATATGTTAGTAAAAAAGATAAAGATTTAAATAAATTGATGGAATATGCTAAAGCTTTTAGAATTGATAAAATAGTTCGACAATATATGGAGGTACTTTTGTAATGTATCTATCATCAGCACAAATAAAAGGAAAATTAAAAAATATAGCTAAGCAGAATCATTCAGATCCAATTACTTTATTACGTATATACATGATGGAAAGATTTTTAGAGAGAATTGCTTTTTCAAAATATAGAGATTGTTTTATTGTAAAAGGAGGAATCCTTGTTACATCTATGATTGGTATTTCACTGCGTTCTACTATGGATATTGATACTACTATTAGGAATTTTAATTTGAATGAAGAAAAAATATATGAAATTATTACGGAAATAAAAGATATTAAATTAGAAGATAATATCGAATTTGAATTACTAGAAATATCAAATATCATGGATAATATGGATTATCCGGGGATACGTATACACATGAATGCTAGGCTAGAAAGAATAGTGGTACCAATTAAAATTGATATTTCTACAGGAGATGTTATTACACCTAAGGAAATTGTTTACCATTATCCTCTTTTGCTTGAAAATAGAACAATTAATTTATGGTCATATAATTTAGAAACTTTACTTGCTGAAAAATTACAAACAATTCTATCTAGAAGTATATTGAATACAAGAATGAGAGATTTTTATGATGTCACAATTTTATACAACCATTATAAAGATAGCATTGATTATAATAACTTAGTAAGAGCATTTGATAAAACTTGTGAAAAGAGAAATACGAAAAATTTATTATTAGAATATAATGTTATACTAGCAAATATTGCTACAGATGCAACAATGCACAAATTATGGAAAAGTTATTGTAAGAAATATAACTATGCGAAGTCGATTCAGTTTACAGATAATATAGAGATTCTTTATAAAATAATTGAACAAATGAATAAAATTAAAATATATCAATCTTCTTAAAAATCCTTTTTTAAATCTATCTTGACATAAACCAAGCTTTAGGGTTTACAATAAATGTAGGTTAATTTAGGGAGGATAAAAGGATGGAATATAGTAAGATTGATAAACTTAATGTCAATCCTTCATTATTAGGATTTGGCTGTATGCGTTTTCCTAAAAATGAAGATGGCACCATTGATGAAGTAGAAGCAGAAAGAATGTTAGATCATGCTATTGAAAGTGGTGTGACTTATATTGATACAGCTTATCCTTATCATGATGGCGAAAGCGAACCATTTGTAGGTAGAGTTTTAAAGAAATATAAAAGAGAAGATTTTTATCTTGCGACAAAGTTACCAATTTTTAAAATTGATTCATTGGAACAAGCAAAAGAAATCTTTGAAGAACAAATGAAAAGACTTGATGTCGATTATGTTGATTTCTATTTATTACATGCTTTAAATAAAGATACATGGAAAAAAGTCATTGATTTAAATATCATTCCTTATTGTGAAGAATTAAAGAAACAAGGAAGAATTAAAAACTTTGGTTTTTCATTCCATGATGATTATGAAGTCTTTGAAGAAATCATTAATTATCGTGATTGGGATTTCTGTCAAATTCAATTAAATTACATTGATACCGATATCCAAGCAGGAATGAAAGGATACAAACTTACAGAAGAAAAGAATGTACCATTAGTTATTATGGAACCTATTAAAGGCGGAGCTCTTGCTAGCCTTTCAGATGATATTGAACAAGTCTTTACTGACTATAATCCAAATGTTAGCATTTCAAGTTGGGCTTTACGTTTTGTGGCTTCACTTCCAAATGTGAAAGTTGTTTTAAGTGGTATGTCAACTTATGCTCAAGTAGAAGATAACTTAGCTACTTTTAAAGATTTTAAACCATTGGATCAAGATGAAGAAAAACTTGTAGAAAAAGTAGCTGATATGATTAAAGCGAAAACTAAAAATGGATGTACAGGATGTCGATATTGTATGCCTTGTCCATTTGGTATTGATATTCCAGGTAACTTCAAGTTATGGAATGAATACGGTATGTTAGGTCTTAAAGACACAGCTAAAAGACGTTATACAAATCTAGGAGATGCACAAGCTGAATTCTGTAAGAAATGTGGTAAATGTGAAAAACTTTGTCCACAATCTATTAAAATCAGAGAAGATTTACAACGTGTCGTTCAAGATATTAAAAATTTATAAAATGCAAGGTAAGCGAAAATCTTACCTTTTTTTGCATAATTGAATATATTTTATATTAGATGATAATTAAATTTACAAAAATAATGGAATAGATATTTAAAATATGTAGGAATGTAAATATAAAATATGATGGAATGATTTCTTAAAATGTGAAGGAGTAAAATCAAGAAATATGAAGGGATGAAAGTATGAAATCTGATGGAATACATAAATTAATATAAAAAATCGACCTATTCAATGAATAAGTCGATTCTAATAATTATTCTTCAACGCGTCCTTTATCTACATACATGTTTTGGAAATAATTTTTGTATTCACCAGAAATGATGTTTTCCCACCATTCTTTGTTATTTAAATACCAATCAATTGTTTGAGGAATACCTGTATCAAAAGTATATTTTGGTTTCCATCCTAATTCAGTTTCTAATTTAGTTGGATCGATTGCATATCTCATATCATGACCTTTTCTATCAGAAACAAATTTAATTAATGATTCAGGTTTACCTAAAGCTTTTAAGATTGTTTTTACAACTTCTAAGTTAGTTCTTTCGTTATGTCCACCAACATTATAAACTTCACCAACACGACCTTTTCTAATGATTAAGTCGATAGCTACACAGTGATCATAGACATGTAACCAATCACGTACGTTTTCACCTGTACCGTATACTGGTAATTCTTCATCATTTAATGCTCTAGAAATAATTAATGGAATTAATTTTTCTGGGAAATGGTAAGGACCATAGTTATTTGAACATCTAGAAATAGTTACTGGTAATCCAAAAGTTCTATGATAAGCTAATACAAATAAGTCTGCAGAAGCTTTAGATGAACTATATGGACTAGATGTGTGTAATGGTGTTTCTTCAGTAAAGAATAAGTCTGGTCTATCTAATGGTAAATCACCATAAACTTCATCAGTAGATACTTGATGATATCTTTTAATACCAAATTCATTACATGCGTCTAATAAAGTAGTTGTTCCCATAACATTTGTTTTAACAAAGATTTCAGGATCTTCAATACTTCTATCTACATGTGATTCAGCTGCAAAGTTAACAACAACATCAAATTTTTCTTTTTTGAATAAATCAAAGATAAATTCTCTATCAGCGATATCACCTTTAACGAATTTATAATTTGGTTTACCTTCAACTGGTTTACAAGTTTCTAAGTTACCTGCATAAGTTAATTTATCTAAGTTAACGATCATATCTTCTGGATATTTATTAACCATATAATGTACAAAGTTTCCACCAATGAAACCTGCACCACCTGTTACTAAAATTTTCATTTATTTATCTCCTTCATATACAAATTGATTATTTGAATTTTCTAAAGTGGGACCTATTTGATCTTTTTCACTTAAAACGGGTTCGATACCATTTAATAATGATCCCCAATCAACATTAGCTGTTGGGTCATCATAACGCATACCACCTTCAGATTCTTTATTATACACATTATCCACTTTATATCTAAACTCAACATCATCAGTTAAAGTTAAGAATCCATGGGCAAAACCTTGAGGGATAAAGAATTGACGATGATTTTCAGCACTTAATTCAACAGAAACCCACTCACCAAATGTTGGACTTCCTTTTCTGATATCTACCGCAACATCAATAACTTTTCCTTTAGTACAAGATACTAATTTAGATTGTGCATAAGGTGGGTTTTGCCAATGTAAACCACGTAAAGTTCCTTTTTGTGCACTAAATGACATATTGTCTTGTACAAAATCAACGGTAATACCTAACTTTTCATATTTAGGTTTTGAATAAGTTTCTGTAAAATACCCACGGTGATCTCCAAAAACATCTGTTTCTACAATTAAAACACCTGGAATTTTTGTTTCAATAACTTTCATTTTCTATACTTCCTTTTTTTATTGATCTATAAATTTTCCGTCCATGACATCTTTTAAATACTTACCATATTGATTCTTTTTATAAAGTTCATAAGCAGTACTTAATTCATCTTTAGAAATCCATCCATTGTTATAGGCGATTTCTTCAAGACAAGCAATCTTTCTATTTTGATGTGTTTCTACAGTTTTCACAAAGTTTGTAGCATCAACTAAACTTTCATGAGTTCCTGTATCTAACCAAGTAAATCCTTGACCTAATAATTCAACATCTAAAGTACCTTTATCAAGATAAATTTTATTTAAGTCTGTGATTTCTAATTCACCACGAGCTGATGGTTTAATTTGTTTAGCATATTCTACAACATGTTTATCATAGAAATAAAGACCAGTAACTGCATAATTTGATTTAGGATTTGCTGGTTTTTCTTCGATAGAAACAGCTTTCCCTTCTTCATCAAATTCAACGACACCAAATCTTTCAGGATCATCAACATAATATCCAAAAACAGTAGCACCATCTTCTTTATTTGCAGCTCTTCTTAAACGTTTTGATAAACCATGACCATGGAAGATATTATCTCCTAAAATCATGGCACAGGCTTCACCATCAATAAATTCTTCACCTAAAATAAAGGCTTGAGCTAATCCATCAGGAGATGGTTGCACTTTATATTGAAGTGAAATACCAAATTGATGTCCATCACCTAATAATTCTTTAAAACGAGGAGTATCATCAGGTGTAGAAATAATTAAAATATCTTTAATTCCTGCATCCATTAAAATACTCAAAGGATAATAAATCATTGGTTTGTCATAAATTGGTAATAATTGTTTACTTGTTACTTGTGTAAGAGGATAAAGTCTTGTACCTGATCCTCCGGCTAATACGATACCTTTCATAGAAGTACCTCCTTTTGTTTACTCTTAAACAATAAACCATGACGTAACGTAAGTGTCAATAAAAAATACAAAATTTATACATTTTATCAATAAAAAAAGTAATCACATCTAAAGTATGACTACTTTTTACAAATAAATAAACCACAATCTTTGGTAATTTTAATGCCATTATTTTCATCAATAATTTTTTCAAGATAAGCTTGAAATTCTTTTAAACGATAACCTAAATATTCTTTTTGATTCCCATGACAACTCATTATATAATTCATCAAGGCTTTGGCATCATCCACAATTAAATAATCATCATATCTTTTTAATTCAATATGTTTAAAATAGGGACTTAGAAGATTTTTTCCGCTTTCTAAACCAAAACGATCTACAAGATTATTTTTAGATAATTGGATTCGTGAATCAAACTCTTTAACAAGCATTATAATTTCTTTCATATGATTTTTACCATAAGTCGTACAATAGAAAGTCCCATAATCCTTAAGAACACGAGAAATTTCTGATAGACCAAGATTCAAATCTTTAAGATAAAATAAAACATGATTTGCAATAACCGTATCAAAAAAACAATTTTTAAAAGGAATATTTTGTCCATCTAAAACAATATAATTATACTCATTACCAAGTTTCTTTCTTGTATCTTCTAACATACCTTCACTTATATCGGATAAAAAGATTTCACGATTTCTTAAATTATAAGAGTTATACTCCCATAGCTTTCCATTACCACAGCCAATTTCTAAAAGTTGATAAACATGAGAAAAGTCTATTTGGTGAAATAACCATTCGAACCAACTTTCTTTATTGATAGAAAAATGATCATGCAGATAAATGCGGGATGATAAATTTTGACTATTAAAATATTGTTGAATGATGTTTTCATCATTATTGGTTAAATTAATAAGTTCAATGATTTTTTCCCAAGATATCTGCTCATGCTCTAAAATCTTTTCAGTGCTTTTAATCGTTGTTTTTAGATTATTAAGATGATTCATTTTTTGATTGATCAACGATGTTTGGAGCTTTAAAGATTCTTTAAAGCTCTCTTTATCATTATCAATAATAAGAGGATAGATTTCTTCTAATGAAAAACCGAGTTCTTTTAAAGCAAGAATCTTTTGTAGTGTGATTAAATCTTTATTACAATATTGACGATAGCCGTTTTCTAAAATATAGGATGGCTTTAAAAGACCTATTTTATCATAATATCGAATTGTTCTTAAAGTGACACCTGCCATTTTCGCAAATTGTCCAGTTGTATAATATTTTTCCATATTTCTATTATAAAAGATAAAAAGAAAAGATGATAGTAGGAAATATGTAAAAATATTTCTGGGAAAATTGAAGAAATAGTGGGAAAATCGTTGCATTTTTTGGGATAAAAAAATATATAATACTATGTAGAATAACACTAATAAAGAAATCGGTCATTCACAAATTATAATCCTCTCAAGGAGGATTAAATATGATAGGAGAAAGAATACAGTATTTAAGATTGGAAAAAGAAATGACACAAAAGGAGCTGGCAAAGGAGTTAAAAGTATCATTAAAAACAATCCAATTTTATGAACAAAACAGAAATACCCCAGAAACTTACATGATTGTTGCACTAGCTAAATATTTTAATGTTTCAAGTGATTATATTTTAGGTCTTATCAATACACCTATACCATTAGATGAAAGAGAGGCAGCTACTAAAGATCATACTTACATGCCAAAAGAGTTTATGAAAAACAAAGAAACAAGAAAGGCTTATAAGACGATTGTAGAGTATGTGAAATTAGTACATAGCATGAAATGACATATAAAATAGCTTTACTAGATGATGAAATTGATTTTTTAAAGAAATTGAGTTCATGTTTTCAAGATTACCCACAAATAGAAACGGATTATTTTATAGATCCAAATGAATTAATTAAACAGATTAGAAAATATGATTGTGTTTATGTTGATTATGAAATGGATCAAATGACAGCATTTGATTTTTTTGAACAGACTAAACAAATGAAATATTTGAAAATTATTATTACTAAATACGATCATGTTGTTTATAAAAGTTTTGATTATAATATTTTTGATTTTGTAAGAAAGAATAATTTAAAAGAAGATATGTCTAATAAGGTAGGACGTTTATTAAAAAGGCTAGAAGAAGATCATCGTTGCTTGATTGTCAGCAGTTTTAATCAAATTTTGACGCTTCCTTATGAAACCATTCAATATATACATACAGAGAAAAACTACGTTATTATTCATAGTAATAAGGAATATAAGGTTCGTTCAACATTTAAGGATATTGAAAAGAAGATAAAGAATAATACATTTATTACTATTTCTTATGGAATATTAGTTAACATGCACTATATTAAACACATAAATCTTAAAGAAATGTATATTATATTAGCTGACAATACACAGTTATCTTTAAGTTATAAATATAAAACAAAGGTAAAAAATGCTTATCAGGAGTATAAAATACAATGATTCTTTTATTGGATACTTTATATGCTTTTTTTGAAAGTGTTATTTATGTGATGTATTTAAATATTTTTTTAAAGAATAATCAAGATATGAGAATAAGAAATAGCTTACTTGTTCTCATATTATTTGTGAGTGCATTTGTTTTTAATCATTCTTTTTTGTATTTTAAAATTCTTTTTACAATTATAGTAAGTAGTATTTATGCAAGACATTTTTATAAGGGAAGATTTCGTAGTTTATTTGTTAAGGTTTTATGGATAAATTTTAATTTGTTTTTTATTAATGAACTTTGTATCTTTTTAATGAATCATGAACCCTTGAAGTATAGTGAATATTGTAATAATCATTATTTTGGTTATTTAATAGGGTTTATGGTATTTGTCATATTATTAATTGAATATTTATATTTGAAAAAGTATTTAGATAAAGAGTTTCAATTGAGCAGCTATATGTGGCATTTTATTGCGACAGTATTGGTTGGAATTATTTTTTTAGATATCTTCATCTTTAATGATTATGTGAAAAATGAATTGAATGCGATACTTGTTACATATGTTTTTTTTATATCGTTTCTGGTTATTATATTAATTTATGTTGTATGTATAGAAATGACACATTTTTATCAAAATTTGATGAATGAAAAAATTCATATTCAAGCATTACAATATGAAGAAACTTTAGTGGATGTTATTTGTCAAAAAATGCAAGAGTATAATAAAATCGTTCATGATTATAGAAAATTAATCAATGCTGTTAAAGAGCATAAGAGCAATGAAGAATTAGGAAAGATAATAGAGTCAATATCAGATGAACTTCCTAAGGAAGTCATTCATACAAATCATATAGCGGTAAATTATGCAATGAATCAATATATGGAACTCTCTAAAGAAAAACAAGTAGATTTCTATGGGACATATCCTCAAAATATGAAGATAGGAATGACATCTTATGACCTGTTAATTATTTTAGAAAGCTTATTAGAAAATGCTTTTTATATTAGTTTTAAAACAAATCAAAAATCGATCCATTACAAAATAGAAAATGAGGAATATCATATTATTATAAAGATTGAAAATAACTGCACAAATAATTTTAAATGGGATAGTGAATGTTTAAAAAGGCTTGAGATTATCAAGAGAATTTGTCAAAAATATGATGGTAAACTTTTCTTGAAAAAAGAACCCCAAAAATATATCCAAGGTTGCTATTTACAATATGATGAAGATTTGCTATAAAATGTCGATTGTGCTATGATAATCAAGAATTAACCGAGTATATGGAGGATAATTATGAAACAAAATAAATTTATGAAGTTCATGACATCTCGAGCACTTATTTTGACATTACAAGTTGTTGCATCAGGTGTATTTTTATATTTTGTCTATTTAACGCAATTATTACCTGTTAAATACTTTGCACTTTTGATGGCTGTTTTAGTTGTTTTAATTGCTATTTTTTGGGGAATTATTCAATCAGGTAAGAAAAAAGAACAAGAAAATAAACATAGTAAAAGAATTATTATTTCTAAGGTATTAAGTTTACTTGTTTCTATTGTATTAATCATTGGTTCTACATTTGCGGCAAGAGGGAATACGTTTTTAAATAATGTTCAAACAACAACGCAAAAATACGCAATCAATGTTATTGTTTTAAAAGATGGTAAATATGGAAGTGCCGCTTTAAAAGATCTTAAAGGGAAAAGATTTGGTAGATCTTATGAAAAAGAAAAATCAACTTTAAATAAAGCATTAGCACAAATGGAAGATACGATCGATACACAAAAATATACAAATTTTGATACGTATTCACAATTATCAGATGCTTTATATACAGGTAAAGTCGATGTTATTGTTGTAGGTGAACAATATAAATCGATGTTAGAAGTTAATCATGAAGGTTTTGATGATGAAACACGTATTGTTAAAACTTATGAATTTGAAAAGAAAGCAAAAGCTGTTACCACAGCAGTTACAGATGTAACAGAAAAACCATTTACTATTTATATTACAGGAATTGATACTTATGGAAGTGTTTCAACTGTATCGAGAACAGATGTTAACTTGTTAGTTACAGTCAATCCAAAAACAAAACAAATTTTAATGACAAGTATTCCAAGAGATTGTCAAATCAATCTTCATAAAAATGGAAAAATGGATAAATTAACACATACGGGAATTTATGGTGTTGAAGAAACAATTTCTACAATCGAAGACTTCTTGGATTTAAAAATAAACTATTATGCAAGAACAAATTTTGCAGGAATTACAAATATTATCGATGCTCTTGGTGGTGTAACAGTTGACTCTGATCGTGAATTTACAACATTACATGGTAACTACCATATCGTAAAAGGAAAACAGGAAATGGATGGAGACAAGGCATTATGCTTCGTTCGTGAAAGAAAATCATTTGCGGCTGGAGATTTTGTCAGAGGACAACATCAACAAGCTTTATTAAAAGCAATGTTAGAAAAAGCAATGTCACCAAAAATCATTACTAATTTCCAAAATATTCTTTCAGCAATTGAAGGATGTTTTGAAACAAATATGTCATCAAAAGAAATTAAATCATTAATTAATATGCAATTAGATGATAATGCTGAATGGGAATTATTTAACGTTCAAATAGATGGTGATGGGTATACCACAGAAGATACATATTCTATGCATGGTGCTGCATGTTATGTTATGAAACCATATCAAAGTAAGGTAAATAGAATTAAAAAATTAATTGATCGTGTAGAAGAAGGAGACAAGCTATCTAAAAAAGATGTTAAAGGATTAGATGGTGGAGAATAAAAAAATAAAAGACAACTATTCACATAAATTAAAATTTATGTTGAGTAGATAACATTAGTAATTTCAAGAGAATCAAAAAAATTTTTCGGTTAGTTACAACTATGATAAAAATGGTCTTTCACTAAAAAACTGTTACGAAGTTTAATTCGTAACAGTTTTTTTATGTGTGCCGGGCATGGTGCTAATTCAGTTGGAGATAAACCAATCACAGGTATTTACCGCCAAGTGTAATGAACCACAAGTCGTTATCAGTGATGACAAGGATGGAGGAAGTGGTGTAGTGATTCTTTTGAGCGTACGAACAGAAATTTGATATAAGGCTAAATGGTGGATGAGATTGCACTACAAATCGAAGTCCAAAAGGTAAACGTAAGACCAAGACAGTAAATCAAGACGTTGTAAAAGTTAGAGGATTAGTGAATTACCCCGGGAGGTCTTGTGGACAACGAATTCCAGTAAACTTTAAAAACAGTAATGGTACCGTTGGTCGAAAAAGGTTTGTCACAAGAAGTCAGCTGAGGTCATAGTAGGTAGGACACACAACACTGAAGGACCTAATGTTTATATGATGTTTACTTATCATAAGCAATGTTTGAACAGTTCGAAATCGAGGATAGTCTCATAATTGAAAATCGTAATTCCATGAAGATGAAGATAGAGGGAATGATTTCAAATATATTTACGAGTGAAGGGAGCAACAACATGAGATTAATTGAAGTGATATTAGATGACGAAAGTCTAAATGAAGCAGTCAAGAGGGTCAAGAGCAATAAGGGTGTAGCTGGAGTTGATAAAATGACCGTTTATGAAATTGATATATATTTCCAAAACAATAAAGAAAGAATCAAAAAGGAAATATTGGAAAAGAAATATAGACCTCAACCGGGCAAAAGAGTTTATATACCAAAATCAAACGGAAAGAAAAGGCTACTAGTGTAATCTGCTAATTAAACACATTAAAAAATATAATACCGCAAAATAAAATAATAAACAGATGGAATATATGTAAACTCAATTGCAGGATATGATCAAATGAGTATGAAAGAATTTATAGACCTGTTTATGAGTGGGCTTGGGAAAAAGACAAAAAAATAAAAGCCCTTTAAGGGCTAGCCAGTAAAGGCACTACAGCTGTTAGGCTTCAGCAAGTGAAGACTTTGTCAACAACGTGCTCTTCTAGGGCGAGTGCATACCACGTCTTTTAGGTGCGGTTATGATATAAAATAAATACCTAAAGCAATAAGAATACTTGCAATTATATCGGTTAAATAATGTTCACCTGTAAGTAAACGGGTAATTGTAATGGTAAAGGCTAAAGCAAATAATAATAATCCCATATTTGGTCCAGTTTTAATAACGGTAAGTGCAATAGAGAGAGTGAGACTGGCATGAATGCTTGGAAAAGAATGTCCGCTTTGTCTTTTATCACCGATAGGTTTAATTGAATATTTTTCATAAGGGCGAGGCCTATTAATAAAAATTCTTAATAAAGCCGTGCATATTAAAACCATCATAGGTTTACTAAATAAGTAAAAGAAACCGTTAGGGGATTCTATAACAATCTTTAATAAAAATAATGAATAAAAAATAGCAACCATCCATGGACAAAAGAGCGATGAAAAATGAACGCAAGATTTTATAAAAGGATGCTTATAAATAAAATTATTAATTCCCACATAGAAATGTTTCATCGTATGCCCTCCTATTATTTATATATGGACATTATACTATAAATGATAAAAGATAGAAATAATAAAAAGAATACTGTATAATCAATTTATATAAGGGGTGTTTATATGAATAGAAAAATTATGCCGTTTATGTTATTTATTATCGAAGTAATTATGTATTATTTTATATGTTTATATTTTCATATGGATATAGATTTAATTGTAGGATCAGGTATTCTTTATTTTTTATTTTTGTTTATATATGGACATTATTCACTAAGTACTTGTTTAATATGGGATGAAATTAGAGCACTTGTTAAATCAAGTTTTTGTTTTTATATAGCTTTACTTGTACTTGTACCTCGTTCCACAGGATATGATCGGAGAATGCATTTAACGATTATGGTTGGTGCTATGTTTTTTATTTGTTTGCTTGCAGATCGTTATATAAGAATTGCTTTTAGAGACCAATTTGCAAGAAAAACGTTGGTTATTGGCACAGGATATGAAGCAGCCCGTCTTGGTAAGATTTCTAATAATAATCGTTTTGCACTTACGAAAGTAGAAGGGTATGTTGATGCGAATTGGACAAATCAACTTTATGATTTTAAACAAGAGAATATTATAAAAAATAGTTTTCTTTATAGTTACGAAGAATTGGATGAAGCAATAGAAAAATTAAAAATTGAACAAATTATTGTAGCGCTACCTGAAGCCAATGAACAAGTAATTGATAAGGTTATGTCAGATATTTATGGAAAAGTAGAAACAATAAAATACCTACCAGATGTTAATGGAACGATGACTTTTTCATCGGAAGTACAAGATTTTGATGGACAGTTACTTATTGCGACAGCCAATAGTGAAATGTCGGCACTCGCAAATATTCTAAAAAGGTTAATTGATATTTGTGCAGGTGTTGCGGGGTGCTTGACTTTATTACCTCTCATGGCTTTTGTAAAGTATAAATATGTAAAAAGTGGTGATTTTGATAATATTATGTTTAGTCAAAATCGTATTGGTAAAAATGGAAAAATGATTAAAATTTATAAATTTAGATCAATGGTACCAAATGCTGAAAAGATTCTTGAGGATTTAATGAAAAAAGATCCAAAAATTAAAGAAGAATATCTTACAAATAAAAAACTTGTTAATGACCCAAGAATTACCCCGGTTGGAAAATTTTTAAGAAAAACATCTTTAGATGAATGGCCACAGTTTATCAATGTTTTAAAAGGAGAAATGTCGCTTATTGGCCCACGTCCTTATTTACCAAGAGAAAAAGAAGATATGGGACAATATTATAGTTCAATTATTAAATGTAAACCGGGGGTAACAGGAATGTGGCAAGCCAATGGTAGAAGTGACGTAGGCTTTGATTATCGTTGTAAGCTAGATGATTACTATTATCATAATTGGTCTGTGTGGTTAGATTTTACGATTTTATATAAGACAATAAAAAGTGTAGTTTATGGGAAAGGATCGTTATAGGAGAAAATTATGAATCCTAAATTAAAAAGAATATTACGTTATATTGCGATTTTTATGACAATTGTTTGGATGATTGTTATCTTTAGATTCTCTATGGATGATGGAAATTCTTCACATGAATTATCAGATTCATGTGTCAAATTAATCAATCATTTAATTTATCAGTTTACGGGAAAAGATTTAATGATGACTATTGCTCCCGAACATTATTCAATGATTGAACTTTTTTTAAGAAAGTGTGCACATATGTCTATTTATTTTGTGCTCGCAATTAATATTATGATTGTATTATTTACTTTTAATATGAAGATGATTTTAAGAATGGCTATTGCTGTTATAGCAAGCTTTGGTTATGCTCTTACTGATGAATTTCATCAAACTTTTGTAGCGGGAAGGTCGGGTGCTTTCACGGATTGCTTGATTGATACTTCAGGCGCTATCTTTGGTGTAATAGCTGCTCTTATTCTTTATTGTGTCTTATATACAATTATGACAAAGTATCAAAAGAAAAAAGGTATTGTTCAATCAGAATACGATCAAAAAATAGACTTATCAAATAATAAACATATCGCAAAATAAATAATTTTTTATAAGACATGGCAACATGTCTTTTTTTAATGGTTTCCTTTTGGTAACTATACCACAATATTGTGCGTACTTTTCATATTACAAAATAAAATTATAATAAAAAACGAATTGGAGGTATGAAAATGAATGCACAAGAATGTTTACCTATATTGAGAGAAATCAAAGATGTTTCATTTGCGACAGTAGATGAAAAAGGATTTCCTCAAGTACGTATTATAGATGTCATGCTTATAGAAAATAATAAACTTTATTTTTGCAGTGCAAGAGGTAAAGATTTTTATAAACAATTAAAAATAAATAATCATGTTGCTCTTTGTGCGATGACAAAGAATTATCAAATGATTCGTTATAGTGGTAAAGCACAACGCTTAGATAATCAAAAATATTGGATTGATCGTATTTTTAAGGAAAATCCATAAGGAATCGTATGAAATATATGGATTACAAAAAATAACAGAACTACTGAACAAAAAGGGTAAAAAGGTAAGTCAAAAATATGTTTATTCGATCATGAAGGAAAACAATATCAAAGCAAAATATATTAAGCCATATATTCAAACAACAGTTAGTCATGATTTCTCTGACAAATTAAAAAATCTATTAAACAGACATTATAATCCTACGAAGCCAAAGATTTGAAAATCAAGGGATAGAAAAAGGAAAATCAGACACTTTAAAAGACCTACTTAAAGTAAAACTAGGGACCTTATCAAGACCTTTAGAAAAACAACTTACAAATACATCGCTAGAAAAACTAAATGAACTTACAATAAATATATTTAATGTAACAAATGAGGACGATGTTTTAAGAATTATTAATTAAAAAAGAAACAGTTTGAAATAGATACTTATCTCAAACTGTTTTTTAATATAAATTATTCAATTAAAAGAAAGTTTCAATGGTTTAGTTGGTTCTTTGGTACCATGGGGAATTCTCTTTTTAAAAGGAATGACCTTAAAACCAGGACAAAGATACATAAAAGGGGAATAACGTAATTCATGGCTAAGTATGGAAATAACCGTTTTTTGGTCTAGAGATGTATAAACATCAAAAACAAGATCAAAATCTAAAGGATGAATATTTTTTAATTGAATACGAGAATCTTTATGATTTTTAATCATTAATTTAAAAATATGATAATTACCTGCGGTAATACATAATTTCATGAAAACACCTCCTTTTATAGTTTGAACAAAACGAAGAATAATATGATTAGAAATAGACAATTTTTAAAATAAAAATTATAATAGAAGAAACGGGTAGCTTTTGCTGAGAGTAAGGATAGACTTAGACCCATAACCTGATTTGGATAATGCCAACGTAGGAAAATAAACGTTAACAGAGTTCATCAGGACTCTCTTTTTATTTCCTTGGAAATAAAAGAGGAATACAAAGAAAGAAGGATGAATAATGAAGTTAGATAAAAAAGATTTATTGTTATATGGTGTAACTGATTCACATTATTTAAATGGAAGAAAACTTTGTGAATTAGTAGAAGAAGCGATTCTTGGTGGTGCGACGATGATACAAATAAGAGAAAAAGAAATGTCACATGAAGAATTTAAGCAAGAAGCTTTAGAAGTACAAGAAGTATGTCAAAAATATCATGTACCTTTATTAATTAATGATGATGTAAAGTTATGTAAAGAAATTGATGCAGATGGTGTTCATATTGGACAAGATGATTTAGATTTAAAAGAAACAAGAAAACTTTTAGGTGAAGATAAAATCATTGGTGTTTCTGCCCATAATATGAAAGAAGCAAAGAAAGCTTATGAAGATGGTGCAGATTATTTAGGTGTAGGTGCTATTTTTTCAACACAAACAAAAAATGATGCACAAGATGTTTCGATGAATACATTAAATGAAATTTGTCAAAAAGTTGATATTCCTGTAGTTGCCATAGGTGGAATCAATCAAGTTAATGTTTTAGAATTTATGGGAATTGATCTTGATGGTGTAGCGATTGTTTCAAGTATCTTTGGAAGTGAAGACATTCAAAAAGCAAGCAGCCTATTAAAAGATAAAATTCAAAGAATTGTTTCTAATAAAATGCCAACATGTCTTACTATTGCTGGAAGTGATAGTAGTGGTGGCGCAGGAATTCAAGCAGATTTAAAAACAATGCTTGCAAATCGTGTTTATGCTATGTCTGTTATTGCTGCATTAACGGCTCAAAATACAACAGGAGTCGATGCGATTTATGATGTGGATGCTTCTTTTGTCGCAAGTCAAATGGATAGTGTATTTACAGATATTTATCCGATGGCCGTTAAAATTGGTATGGTTTCACAAAAAGAGGTTATCTTAGCGATTAGTGAAAAATTAAAACAATATCATGCACGAAACATTGTTGTTGATCCTGTGATGGTGGCAACAAGTGGTGCCAAACTTATTAGTGATGAAGCTATTGATACTTTAAAAGAAAATCTTTTCCCACTAGCAACCGTCTTAACACCAAATATTCCAGAAGCAGAAGTATTATCAGGTTTAAAAATCAATAACGAAAAAGAAATGTTAGAAGCAGCTAAATATATTGGAGATCATTATCATTGTGCTGTATTGCTTAAAGGTGGGCATCAAATCAATGATGCCAATGATTTACTTTATAAAGAAGAAAAATATCAATGGTTTAAAGGAAAACGCATTAATAACAATAATACCCATGGAACAGGATGTACTTTATCAAGTGCGATTGCCTCTTATCTAGCAAGAGGTGAAAACCTTGAAAATGCAGTTAAAAAAGCTAAAGATTATATTTCAGGAGCACTTGCAGCAATGCTTGATTTAGGACAAGGCCAAGGTCCAATGGATCATGGCTATGTTTTAGATAAAAAAGATTAGACGAATTAGTTATTTTATAGGTATAATAGTGACGGGTGATGAAAATGAATTATTATGAAGAAGCCTTGAAATTACATGAAAAACATCAAGGAAAAATACATACGGAATTAAATTGTGAAATTAATACAATGGATGATATGTCTGTTGTTTATACGCCAGGGGTAGCAGAACCTTGTCGTAAGATTGCTGAAAACGAAGAAGATGTTTATCGTTATACAACAAAATCAAATACCATTGCTGTTGTTTCTAATGGAACAGCTGTTTTAGGTCTTGGTAATATTGGAGCAAAAGCTTCTATTCCAGTTATGGAAGGAAAAGCAGCATTATTTAAAAAATTCGGTAATGTTAATGCGGTACCTATTTGTCTAGATACACAAGATAAAGAAGAATTGATTCAAACAGTAAAAAATATTGCACCATGTTTTGGAGGAATCAACTTAGAAGATATTGCTTCTCCAGATTGCTTTGAAATCGAAGAAAGATTGGATCAAATGTTAGATATTCCAGTTTTCCATGATGATCAACATGGAACAGCAGTCGTTGTCTTAGCGGCTCTTTATAACGCTTTAAGAGTGACAAAAAAAGATATCAAAGATATTAAAGTTGTTTTAAATGGACCAGGTGCTGCAGGAACGGCCATTATTAAAATGATGTATACGGCAGGTGTTGGCAAAATTATTGCAGTTGATGAATTTGGTATTTTATATAAAGAAAGAAAAGAAGGACTTATTCCTCATAAACGTGCTTTATGTGATATTACAAATCCTGATAATATGCAAGGAACACTTGCTGATGCTTTAAAAGGAGCAGATGTTTTTGTAGGTGTTTCTAAACCAAATCTTGTTACAGATGAAATGGTTCATTCTATGAATGAAGATCCAATTATCTTTGCAATGGCTAACCCTGAACCAGAAATTACTTATCAAAAAGCAAAAGCTGCAGGGGCAAGAGTGGTAGGAACAGGGCGTTCAGATTATCCAAACCAAATCAATAACGTACTTGCTTTCCCTGGCATTTTCAAAGGAGCGTTAGAAGCAAGAGTTCCTTCAATTACACCAGAAATGAAAGTCGCTGTTGCTAAAGCAATCGCTGATACAATTAGTGATGAAGATTTGAATGAAGAAAATATCATGCCTAAAATCTTCAATAAAGATGTCACAATTGCAGTCGCAAATGCGATCAAACAATTTACAAAATAGAGTTCATTATGAACTCTATTCAGACTGTTGACAAATAAAATGTTAACAGTCTTTTCTTTATTTCATTAAAAAAATGAAAATTATGTGATAATATAATTACTGTCGTAAGTGGCTACACTCCAATTAAGCAAAATTTGTGGCCTTACGACTTTTTATTTTCTGACAATTATCACCTGAAAATGATATAATTAAGGTGCTGAAGGGATAAATATGGTAATGACTAATCGAGCAAATATATAATGTGATGGAATTATTATGAGTACTTTAGATGACTTAGTACCACAAGATCATTTGGTTAGAACACTGGAAGCTACGATAGACTGGAAATTCATCTATCCGTTAGTAAAATCACTTTATAGTGATTTTGGCAGATGTTCTATTGATCCTGTGGGACTTTTTAAAATGATTTTTATCAATTATACATTTGGTATCAATTCTATGAGAATGATCGGTGAAGAAATCAAGGTCAATATGGCTTATAGATGGACTAAGCCAAAAGAAGAATGGATAAAGGATATAAATCCTATCATCGTTGGTAAGACCAACTATTATTTGAATGTCTACAAGGTTCTCAAAGTATTCGAAGGTCACATGCATAGAAATAAGGTTGATATGGAAAAACGCATTCAAAAATTCAAAGAACTAGGTATAGCATTCTACACAAAAAAGAGATTAAAGAAAATGGACGATTCTTTATCAAGATAGTCCGTACATAAATTAAATAAATAGTAAATTGGTAAGCCGTATGCATTAATAGTGCACGTACGGTTTGATAAGGGGCTAGCCTAGTGATAGGTTAGCCTACTTTCTTAAGCACCTTACGTTTAGTAGAAGAAGGAATGTTCAATTGTTGTCTATACTTGACAATAACACGACGTGAACAATGTAATTCTAATTCCTCTAGTTTTTTGAGAATCTGATTATCTGAAAGTGGATGTTCTTTATTTTCATCATCTACTAACTCAACAATAGCCTTTTTAATAGAATCACTGCTATCTCCTGAAGCAGTTTGAGAAACAAGAAGTTTTTTAAGAGGATAAGCCTCACCATTAAAGCTATAGTACTTATTATTTAAAGTACGTGAAATAGTAGATTCATGGAATCCTGTCTCACTTGCAAGCTGTGATAAAGTACATGGATATAATTCATCATCATATAAGAAATATCCACTTTGTATATTTACTAACGCATTTGCGACAATAAGAACAGTTTGATTTCTCTTTGTCATATTCTCCATTAAGAAATGTGCCTCATTAAAATAAGCTTTCATATTCTCATCATTTTTTACTTTTTCATATAGAGTGTCATTCACCATGAGAGCAGGTTGGTTAATAGGTGTAATAGTAATATCTGAATTCTCTACTTCAATGAGTATATCAGGAGATACATAGTCATCATGAGACGTGTTATACATATTACAAGGGAATGGATTACAAGAACGTATTTCATAGAATAAATGATCTATTTCTTCTTTATTTAATCCTGTTGTTTGTTTAATAAGTGAATAATTCTGAGTTAAGATGACATCTTGATAATCTCTAAATAGTGTATAGGTTTTAGTTTTATTATTATTTTTTAACTGAATAAGAATAGAATCAATCGCATCAGAGGCACCCACACCATTAGGTTCAAATGAACGTAATATATCTAAATGTGCATCAAGCATATCTTGATCGATATGAAGGTCACTCATATATTGATCAAGAGGATAAGATAAGAATCCGCTATCATCCAATGATTCAATCAGATATGTCATTACATCTTCATTATAAGGATGTGTATAGGCATATAACTGATAATAGAGATCATCTTTTAAAGAACGTTTATTAGAAATACTTTCAATAAACTGCTGATTATCATAATTCTTTGATGATTTTAATTCTAAAAAAGGATTCGTTTCTAGTATATCCTGTATTACTTTGTTGATATCATCAATGTTGTCAGTCAAGAAATCTAAGGATTTTAATAGTTTTTGATTCAATTTTAAAGTTTGTTTCAATGTTTGAATATATTGCATTTTCTGTTTCATGTCCATCACCTCTCATCAATATATAGCAAAATTCGTGCCAATTAATGTTTAGGTATTTACTTGAATAGTATACCGAATAACTATTGTTGCGTACAAGTTTTATTTGTTTTATGATGAATAATGAGGTGATTTCATTGGAAGAAAAAATAATGTTGTTGATTAATGGAAAAATGGATCAAAATTCATATGATGAATGTCAATCCACCCAATTATCAAAAGAATTAAAACTAGGTAGAAATCAAGTGATAAGATTATTAAATGAACTTTTTAATGAGAAAAAACTTATTAAAATTAAAGCAAGTCCTATCTTATATCTTTCAAGAGCTTCTCTTGAAAGTAAATATAAGAAGAAACTTTCATCAGATGAATACAAATCATTGGATGAATTGGAAGCTGAATTAAATAATCGGACAGAGTTACAGAACTTTGAAAAGCTTATTGGGTCTAATGAAAGTATGTATCAGATTGTTGAGAAGATTAAGGCAACAGTAGCATATCCACCAGTTGGATTACCAATGTTGTTTTATGGACCAACTGGTACTGGTAAATCATTTATGGCTAAGCTTACGTATGAATATTGTGTAGATACAGGCTTAATTGATGCGTCTAAGAATTTTGTACAGGTGAACTGTTCAGAGTATGCCAATAACCCAGAACTACTCACAGCAAACCTATTTGGCTATAAGAAGGGCGCATTTACAGGTGCAGATAGTGATAACTTAGGTTTATTACATTTTGCGGATGGTGGTGTATTATTCCTAGATGAAGTGCATTGTTTAAATGCGGAATGCCAAGAAAAACTATTCCTTTATATGGACCAGGGAATCTATCACTTAGTAGGTGATAATAATAAGTGGTATAAATCAAAATGTAGAATTATATTTGCAACAACAGAAATACCACAAAAAGCATTATTAAAAACATTCCTTAGACGTATTCCTGTTATTCTTACAATTCCATCTCTTGCCCAAAGAGGAGAAAATGAAAAGCTAGAACTCATGTATAACTTCTTAAAGAATGAAGAGAAGCGTATCAACAAAACAATTCTTATTTCATCTAATGTCTATGAGTTGTTACTGAATCATACATTTGTAGGTAATATTGGTGAACTGACTAATACGATTCAGGCAAGCTGTGTGAGTGCATTATATAAAAGTAATTCAGATACGTTAGAAATTCATGCTTATGATTTACCTGACAGTATTAGAAATAGTATAGATGTCTCTTCTATGATTATGAAGAAGCATAAGCTTGTGTCTCTTAATACACTTCTTCCTGTATCAGATCAGGGTATCATTAAAGATTTTTATCAATCATTAATTAATATAAAGATAGATACTTCATTTGCGATAAATGCACAGAAGACTGTAGATAGATATTTTGAAAAATTAATCTTTAATGATAATCGAGCAGGTTCAATTGATTATCTTACTAACTATCTAGAAAAGATATTTAATAATATCACTGAACATTATGGCTTTAGGACTTCACATAATGAGTTGATAGCACTCGCTACATATATCTCAGAATTCTCTAAGAATACATATCTGACAAATAACTGGATCAATGAGAATTATGATGAAGTGAAGAACTTAAAGAAATATCTTAAACTTGAATTCCATCGTGAATATGAAATAGGACAGGATGTTTCTCATTACTTAAAGAATAATATGAATCAGGATATTGATGACTTTGTAGAATGTATTATCTGTATTTGTATGATTAAGTATTTTGCACATTCTGGTGAAGATCTCACAATTGCGGTTATTATTGCGCATGGTTATTCAACTGCTAGTTCTATTGCAGAAGCAGCCAATAGAATGTTGAATAGTTATATATTTGATGCGATTGATATGCCATTAGATGTGGATGTACAAACTATTACAAGAAAGATCAATGATTACATTGCACATGTTGGTAATATCTCAAAACTTTATTTATTAGTTGATATGGGTTCTCTTGAAGAAATATATCAGGGATTAGATACAAGTAATGCGGATATTGCCTTAGTAAACAATATTAATACTAAATGTGCGTTAGAAATAGGACAGGGAATTAAACTCAATAAAACAGTGACTGAAGTCATTGATTCTATTCTTAAGGAAAACATCTATAAAACACATGTAGAACTTAAGAAAAACAAAGAACCTATTGTAATCTGTTCTTGTGCATCAGGATTAGGTGCAGCGCATAAGATCAAAGAAATCTTATTCAATTCTTTACCTGAAGATTCTAATCTAAAGATTATTACTTATGATTATCCTGCTTTAATACGTAAACAGGTCTATGACCAGTTAATGAATGATTATGAGGTTGTATGTGTTATTGGAACACTTGATCCTAACATTGAATCTATGAAGTATATTGGTATACAGGAATTGATCATTAATGAAGGTCAGAATGCGGTAGAGATATACTTTGGAAAGTATATGAAAAAAGAACAGATGGAGATATTTGAAAAGAATATCTTACGTAATTTCACATTATCCAATGTCATGAATAACTTAACTATATTAAATCCGGATAAACTACTTGAACATGTTGCGAAAGCAATTGACCATCTACAGAATATCTTACATAAGAGATTTAAAAATAGAACATGCTTTGGATTATATGTTCATATCTGCTGTCTTGTAGAAAGATTAGTTACAAGACAGGCTATTTCAAACTTTACTGATCAAGACTTTAAAGAAAAGCATCAAGAATTTATAGATCAAGTAAATATCTCAATGAAAGAAGTTAAGACATACTACAACGTTGAGATTCCAGATGAAGAAATAGAATATATATACAACTATATTATTAATGATTAGTGTGCTATTAATTGGCACACTTTTTGCTTAGGTATAAGTGGAAGTTAGTTGTACAGATTAAGCGTAACTAATCTATAAACTGGCACAAAGCTTGCTTGAGTATAAGTGGAAGCTAGTTGTACAGATCAAGCGTAAAGATCTATAAACTGGCACAAAGCTTGCTTGAGTATAAGTGGAAGCTAGTTGTACAGATTAAGTGTAAGGATCTATAAACTGGCACGAAGCTTGCTTGAACTAAGATGAGTAGAAAGGAGTGTAAATTATGGCAAAAATCATACTTGCATCACATGGAGGATTATCTGCAGGAATGCTTGATTCAGTAAAAATGATTGTTGGAGAATTAGCTGCTGATGTAGAAACATATAGTTTATTACCAGGACGCAATCCTAACGAATATGTAACTGAATTAAGAGAAAGAATCAGTGCTTCTTCAGAAAAATTCATAATTTTATGTGATATCAAAGGTGGTAGCGTTTATAACACTATGATTCAGTTGCTGGATATGGGTAATGTAGAAATTATTTCAGGAATGAACATGAATATAGTTTTAGAGTTAGTTATTAAAAACAGTAGCGGATGTATTGATATTGATAATGCCTTAAAAGAAGGAAAAGAAGGAATTCAATTAAAAAATAAAGATAATGTCGTCGTTAATACAGAAGACGAAGATTTCTAAAAAAAAGGAAGGTGGATTTATGTTAGTTGGGTTAAGAGTTGATCATCGTTTATTGCATGGTCAGGTAGCATTTTCTTGGACAAGTGCATTAGGGGCTGATTGTATCTTGATTGCAAATACAGCAGTTACTAATGATAATCTTAGAAAAACAGCTATTAAAATGGCAAAGCCAGCAGGGACAAAATTAGTTATTAAGAATATTGAAGATTCAATCAAAGCATTAAATTCAGGAGTAACAGATAAATACAAGTTATTTGTTATTGTTGAGAACGTAAAAGATGCTTACGAATTGATGACAAAAGCAGATATTCATTCTGTAACACTTGGTGGAACAAAGGCTACAAATGAAACAAAGAATATTTCTAAAGCAGTGAATCTGACTGATGAAGAAATTTCATTAGTAAAGGAACTTATCGAAAGAGGGGACGAAGTTGAAATTCGAATGGTTCCAGCAGATAAAAAGATGTTAGCTAAAAACGTTCTATAAAGGAGGAAAAATATTATGATATTGAAGGCGTTTTTACTAGGCTGTATTGCATTCTTGGGGAAATGTGATTTAGCTACAGGTACAAACCAATTACAGAGACCTATTATTTTAGGCCCGCTGGTAGGGTTGGTGTTAGGTGATCTTGATGCAGGAATTAAGATCGGTGCAACGCTTGAACTTGCATTCTTAGGTTCTTATTCAGTTGGTGCATTTATTCCACCAAACGTTATTGTTGGTGGTGTATTAGGAACAGCATTTGCGATTGTTACAGGTAAGGGACCTGCAGTTGCATTTACAATGGCGTTTCCAATTGCTTTACTCGCAGTAGCAATTGATAATATCTTCTTCTCATTAGTTAGACCATTGCTTGGTAAAGTTGCTGATAACTATGCTGAAAAAGGTAATGTACACATGGTAAGTGTCATTCATATGGCTACAGGGTTCTTAACATGTACAGTACTATTTTTAATGGTATTCCTTGGATTCTCAGTTGGATCAGATGCAATGAAGAAATTTGTAGAAGCTATTCCAGCTGTTATTACTAACGGATTAACTATCGCAACAGGTTTATTACCAGGTATTGGGTTTGCTATGTTAGCTCAGATGATCATGAATAAGAAGGTCGTACCATTCTTCTTCTTAGGATTTGTATTATCAGCATATTTCAAATTACCAGTAGTTGGTATCGCACTCTTAGGTCTTATTATTATTTTTACAACAATTGATTTCACAGCTAAAAAAACACAATTAGCAACAGCTGTAGTAGAGGAGGATGATGATGATGACTTCTAAAGCAGATACACCAATCAATGCTGAAAACGGTGGCGTTATTACAAAAAAAGATTTAGTTAGAATGTTCTGGAGATCATTACCAATGGAATTCTCATGGCATTATGAAAGACAGATGCATATGGGATTTGAATTCATGATAGGTCCAGCTCTTAAAAAGATTTATAAAGATGATCCTGAAGGATTAAAAGAAGCATTACATAGAAACTTGGAATTCTTTAACTGTACAGCTCATGTCTCACCTTTCATTGGTGGTATCACACTAGCTATGGAAGAAATTAATAGAGCAAATGATGATTTTGATGCATCATCTATCAATGCAGTAAAAGCTGCGTTAATGGGTCCTTTAAGTGGTATTGGTGATTCACTTATCTTAGGAACACTTCGTGTATTAGCAGTTGGTATTGGTACATCTCTTGCTGTTAAGGGTAATATTCTTGGACCAATCCTATTCTTCTTAATTTTCAATGTTCCTACTTTCATCTTACGTTATGTATGTGCAATTAAAGGATATGAATTAGGAGCCAACTATTTAGAAAAAGTTCAGGCTTCTGGTTTGATGGAAAAATTCATGTTAGCAGCTGCAATTCTAGGGGTTATGGTCATTGGTGGTATGACAAACGAACTTGTTGTAGCTAAAACAGCATTAAAAATTGGTAGTGGTAAGTCAGCTACACAGATTCAAAGTGTATTAGATGGTATTATGCCAGGATTGTTACCATTAGCAGCAACTGGAATCTATTATAAGTTGTTGCAAAAAAAGACAAATGTCATTCTTATGATTGTTGGTACAGCTATCTTTGGTATTATCTGTGCACAATTTGGAATCTTAGCAGTTTAAAAAAATATTTATAAATAAAAAAGGAGAAAATTTTATGTTTAATTTTGATGAAAAGAAAGTTTATGCAGATCATTTAAATGGGGTAAATATGATTCCTCAGGTAGAAAAGGTAGTAGATAAAATTTGTGAAGATGGATATAAGAATATCTTCTTAGTTGGTATTGGTGGAACACTATTATATGCAGGACAGATTTTCCATACAGCTAGACAGTTAGGATGCTCTTTACCATTATATTTAACTAATGCCACAGACTTCTTGTATGAAGGTGATGCAAACTTTACAAAGGATTCAGTAGTAGTTGTTGCTTCATTATCTGGCCATACAGTAGAAGTAGAACAGGCTATTGATAAAGCACATGAAGTAGGTGCTAGAGTTATTGGTTATGTAGAAGTAGTTGATACTCCAATCGCAAACAAAGTTGATGAATTAGTCACAACAGTAGGTGGAGAATATTACTGGTGGTATACAGTTGTCTTAAGATTCATGAAGAATGCTGGACAGTTCGATAAGTATGATGAATTAGTATCTGATATGCAGAACTTACCAAAAGATATCGTTCAGGTATATAAAGATGCAGATGCTCAGATGAAAGAATATGCAGATAAATACTGTGACTCACCACTTACATACTTAGTAGCTTCAGGTAACCTTGAAGACTGGGCTCATTGTTATGGTATGTGTATTATGGAAGAAATGCAGTGGATGCGCACTCGCCCTATCTCAGCAGCTAACTTCTTCCATGGTTTATTAGAAGTTATCGAAAGAGATACTACAGTATTATTAATCAAGGGTGAAGATAAGACTAGACCAGAAATGGATCGTGTTGAAAACTTTGTTGGAAAAATTTGTGCAAATGTTACAACTATCGATACTAAGAACTTTGAATTACCTGGTATCAGAGATGAATTCAGAGGTATCTTATCTCCAATCGTAATGAGATCAGCATTCATGAGACTTAATGTTCATCTAGAACACAACAGACGTCATCCATTAGATATCAGAAGATATTACAAGTGCTTAGACTACTAAAATGAATAACGAGCAAGGCATTATATAATGCCTGCTCGTGTTTATAATTATGATAAAAACTGTTATTTTTGATATGGATGGTGTGATCTTTGATAGTGAAACCATGTATATAAATGATTTGATAAGATTTTTTAAACAGCATGATATAGAAATACAAGTAAATGATTGTATTCCTCTTATTGGTATTGATAGTAAATTATATTATGAACAAGCATACACAATGTGGAATGGAAAAACTGATTTCATGACATTTAAAAATATGCTTCAAGAATATTTTCGGTCACTTGATCGTGATTATAAAGCGGTAGTTAGACCTCAGATCTATTCCGTTTTAGAACACTTAAGTAAACATTATAAAATAGCATTAGCGTCCTCTTCTAGGTTATATACTATTAATAATGCATTGGATCAGGCTGGTTTAAGAAAGTATTTCTCACTTATAGTAAGTGGTGAACAATTCAAAGAAAGTAAACCAAATCCAGAAATATATTTATATACAATCAAAGAATTGAATGTGAATAAAGATGAAGCTATTATTATTGAGGATTCATCTAAAGGAATATTAGCTGCAAATAGAGCTGGTATTAAGGTATTGGCTTTAAAAGATGATAAGTTTGGCTTGGATCAAAGCCAGGCAGATATAATTATTGATGAATTAAATGATATTATAAAGTTGATTGAGAAAGGGGCATAAAAGTATGAATGCTATGTTAGTTGCTGTTATAGTGATTGCAGTTATTGGAATTATTCCAGTGATCATTAGAAAGAAATTTCTAAAAATATATCTTACATTACTCCAAAAAAATGATATTAAGGCAATAGAAGACTTAATAGCAACTCAACTAGCTAAGATATGTATTCCTCTATTTAATAGGGAATATTTACTTTTAAATGCTTATCTAAAAGTAAATGATAACAAACAAATAGATACTCAAGTAAACAATATAATGGACCATGTTCCTATGAATTCTAAGCAGAAGTCTGCTCTCGCAAAATCAGTATTCTATATATATGTAGATAAGAAGAATGCATCTATGATTGATCGTTTGTTGGAAATGGTTAGCACTACAAATGATCATGCCCTATATAGACAGATGGATATGGTCAATGATACTTTAATTAGTGGTGGAATTAAGTATTATGATGAATTAAAATCTGATCTAGAAGATGTAGAATATACTAAAAACAATGCAGATACTCCCTATCTCGAATTCTTATTATCAGTTATCTACAAAAATATGGGTAATGAATCAAAAAGCAAGGAATATAAAAATAGAGCCTTAGAAGATTGTAAAGGAACTGTATATGAATCTTTAATTAAATCTCAAAATTAATAGGATGATTGAGAAAATCTCGCACTGAAAGACAACCTAATTAAATGGGTTGTCTTTTCGTGCGAAAGGCAGTCGCTTATATGTTATGTCAACAGGGGCATGACATTTTCTACTTATAAATGCTTATTCAAGATAGGGCTCTATTAACTTGAAATGCTTCATGGAATGTAAAAATCCTGTAGGTGAAAGTCCTACATCGTGCGCACTAGTGCTATTCGAAAAGTCTAATCTAATGCATCAACGTAAGGCGGTGTGTGAAGGATATGCAGTAGAATGTGTGACAACATTGCGATAAATGTGGAAGTCTATTTACTGTGTTATCAATGAACTAGACGATAACATAGGACTTCTATTGTGAAGTCTGTTGGCATGATATTAAGGAAATAGCGATGACCCTGTCAGACCTTATGACTACTTGGTGTATATCAAGGTACTTATATATAAGTGTAATTCGAAGTGATAGGTACATCATGAGGAGTCAGACACTCTCATAGTAGTGAATGATATTGATGTAACATAACATCAATGTAGCGAAGGGGAGTCATTTATTGGAATTATTATAGGAACTTATGGGATATCACAAACGGTTTTACGTTTATCGATAGGATTATTGGAAGATTATAAAAATAAACATAAAATGATTATGCTTATAAGAGCTTTATCTTCAGGATGTGTTTCTTTATTTAGAATTATTTTCAATAATGGCATTGTTTTTTTGATTGAAAATCTTTTTTCAGGACTTGCCAGGGCAATGAGTTTTTTCCAAGCAGGCTATGCTTTATGTTTATTTATTTTTAGCGTTTATTTGCTTTATTGGTTCAAGAATTTCTTTTGGCTATTGTAAATCTCATTAACAAATAAAGCTCTTACATTTTATATATTTTGTTAATGAAATTAAAATAGTATACATTTCTCTTTTCTAAAAAATTAAAAAAGATTATGCTACAGGTGTCTTAGGAAAGAGAGGATGAGTATTATGAGTATCAATGAAATTAACGCAGAAGCAAAAGAATCTTTAAGAAAGTATTTTAAAAATAGTAATGATGTAAAACATGGAAATGAAGGAAGAAAAGAATTAACAAAAGAAGAAATCTTTCAATCAGTAGCGGGAGAAATCAAAACTTCAGAAATGAAATTAGAACAAAGAAAGCAAATGAGAAACGCATTACAACATGATGCTAGAGAAGCATTAGAAAAAGTATGTGAAAAAAAAGCAGAAACTAAAGAAGTACAACATATGACATTAGAAGGAATGGAAAAAGAATTAAGAGAATATACTAAACATCAAATGGAATATGTAAATTCTTTAAAACAAAATACAATGAATTCAAGAGCATAAGGACTTCGAAAGAAGTTCTTTTTTTACATTTAATTGATATTTTCTTAACATAAAAAAGAGTAATATTTTGTTAAGAGGTGATGTATATGAATGTAAAAAGATATCATTTTATAGAAACTATGATATGGGTAGGAATTCCTTTTCTATTTATGATCATTGATTGGTTTTATATACATGTATTGAATATAGAATATTTAGAATTATCTATTCTTTTATTTATTGTAGCAACAATCTATAGAACTTATCAAAAATAAAAGCAAATCGCTAATTACGATTTGCTTCAAACATTTCAAAACTTGATAAAACAAATAAGAAGAATAAACCAGTGTGTACCCAAAAAATTGTATAATCTAAAATACCATGAATCAATAACACACCAATAAATCCCATTACAAGAGCAATATAAGAATAATGCTCTTTTACTTTATAAAGACGTTTACAATTATCATAAACATAAGGAACAAGAAGGGCAAGACCAATGATTCCAAAAGAAAGTAAAGGATCTAAATAAACGCTGTGAGCATGTTGTGTTAAATGTCCATTATATTTATCTAAAACCATCATATAAGTAAATGGTCCTTGTCCTAAAAGTGGAGAAGCGATAATCCCTTGAATGGCACAATTCCAAATCTTCATTCTGACATCTAAATTAGAAATCAAATATTCAATACGAGGGAATTTACTAGGATTTAAAACAAAGAAACCAACAACTCCTAAACATCCTAAAGCAATTAAAAAACAGAGTTTATAATTCCTATTAAAAATAAGAAATAAACAAATAGCTCCCGCAATGGCAACATATCCTGCACGACATCCTGTCATATAAAGCATAAATAAATTCAAAAAGCCAACAACAACATAAAAAATACTTCTTTTTAAATCATTCTTTACCGTAAAGAATTTGTAAACAGTACATACCGCAATAAATTCAATCATCATAGCATAGTAGTTTGCGTTATAGAAAACACTATTCAAACGATTTTCACGTCTGGCATAGACTTTAAAGGTAAAATGATCGACCCCTAAACGATGATAAATTTGAAATTGTTCATAAATTCCATATATCGCCCAAAGAATAGATAACACAATCAACATATCAATAATAAATTCAAAAGTTGATTGATTAACATGTTTTCGATAATAAACCATCAACACAATAGCAATAAAGATAGCGACTGTTGCCAGTGCACCTAAAATATTCTTATGAATCAAAGAAATGCTTAAAGAAATTAAAACAAATAAATAGAGGAATTTTATCTTTGGTGTTTCTTTTAAAACATTAATTACTTTCTTTGATACAAATAAATAAATACATTCAATAACTAAAATAGGTCCTAATATATAAAAAGGAAAAGTAAAACTAAAACATGTAAATATAAGTAACAGTTGATCAAAAGTAAACCGTTCTTTTAAATTATTTAAATAAGTCATATAAACCTCCTGTTGACAATATAACATCTTTTAAAGAAAAAATAAAATAAAGCTGGTAAAAAGAGTAAATAATAGCGTACAATGTAGATGAAATTACTGAGGATAGAAAGATGGCTATCGCGCACGAAAGTGTCAAGTGTAGGGTTATAAACTCGATGAGATTTGGGAACAATTGCCCCACCAGTTAATTTCAATTTATAAAACGAAGCAAGGACAAAATCCTTGTTTTTTTATAAGTTGATAAACCATGAAACAATTGGTAAAATGGGCGAAGAAAGTAGGGATAAAATGAAAAAATACTTTTATTTATTTAACTATCCACCTGAAGAACGTGATTTATGTACTTTAGAGTTTAAATATTTATTTCATGAAAATTACCAACAATGTTTTCTAACAAATAAAGACATTGATGTTAATACCAGTGTTTTTATTAAAGGAAAGATTGATATTTGGGCTATGGATAAAGACTTTGAAAAATTAAAAAAAAAAGTACAAAAACAAAAACATAATTATCAAGAATTTAAAATCATCTATTTAAAAAATCCCATAAGTCATCCAAATTATCAAGAAACGCTTGATAAATGTAAAGAAATTTCTTGGTTTATTGATGGAAGTGTTAATATGGCAAAGCCATTACATACGATCGCACTTACTAAAGTAAATGATTTATGGGTTATTGGTTATTATCATCATGGTGTTCCATCTTGGAAAAAGTATGATGATAAACCCAATACATTTTCTAATTCTTTAGATATTCGTTTAGCACGTACTTTAATTAATATTGCTGGTGAAAATGATATAAGTAAAACGATTATTGATCCTTGTTGTGGTATGGGGACGGTTGTTTTAGAAGGTCTTGCTTTAGGATATTCCATTAAAGGGTTTGATATTTCAAGAGATATTTCATGGAAAGCAAGATGTAATTTGAATCACTTTGGTTTTGATGGCATGCTAATTACTAAAGATGATATTAATAAACATCAAGGACACTATGATGTTGCAATCATAGATATTCCTTATAATCTCTATACACCAATTACTTATCAGGAACAATGTGCTATCATCCAAAGTGCTAGAAGACTTTGTGATAAACTTGTTTTAGTAAGTTATGAAAAGATGGATCAAGAAATTAAAGAAGCCAGTTTTGAAATTAAAGACTGTATTTTAAGAAAAAAGACAGAACTTGTAAAGTTCGGACGTTATATTTATGTATGTTATTAAAAAGATGTATGATTTTATGTCATACATCTTTTTACATAAGTTTTGCTATTTGAGAAGTAAGAATATCTGTATAAATAAAGAAAACAACTTGATTTTCAAGATAATTTTGGAAACCTTGATTAATCGTAGAAGGAAGCCAAATATAATTCTTAGTATGTTTTTTTAATGATAATTTATCATTCATGGTAATGATTGATAAATTAAAAGAGACTTTCTTTATTAATTCTTTTAGCGTTGAATTAATTGAACCTAAAACATTACCTCTATTGGTATAAATAATAACCATATCATCTTCTCTTACTAATTGTTGAAAATCATTGGCAATATCTCCATAATCTAAAAAGATTGCCTTTTTACCATATTTAAAGAGATTATATTGTAATAATTTTGCTGGTAGGGCACTTTTGTGCATTCCTAAAATAATAATAGAATTAGCGTGTACAATATCACTCGCAAATTGATTTAATTGATTATAATCAATCGATGATTTTAATATTTCAATAAGTTTAATATAGGCATCTAGAGTGGATAAATCATCTTTTGATGAACTTCCTTGTTTTCCAGAACGGAAAACATCAAATTTGAATTCATTATAGCCATCATAACCAATCTTTTGACAAAAACGAGTAATTGTAGATTGTGAAATATTATATTGCTTAGAAAGATCACTTGCAGAAAAACTTAAAATGTTTTGTAGATTATCTTTTAAAACATCATAAAGAATAAGTTCTTTTTTTGTAAATGAATCTTTTTTTAAATCCATCTTTTCAAATGGGTTCATATAACCACCTCAATTTCTTATATTTATTATATTTTATAAAAACTAAAAAGTAAATTCGAAAGAATTTACTTTAATAAATCATCAGCTTGATTAATAACGTGTTGAATAAAATCATCGGCATTACCTTTTGATAAACGAGAAATATACGTTTCAAAATACTTACTATAATCTTCTTTACAAACAAAATAATTAGAATAATTTTCACAATAACCAAGAATAATCACTTTATAATCTTTAAAATGATCGACAATTCTTTTTCCTAAAGCAGCAGTAATATCTCCAGGCAGAGAGATAAAAAGAATATTACCGAGCTTTATGATATGACTATATAATTTTAAAACCATTTCTCCTTTGCTTGCTTTAAATTCTAAATTATGAAGAAGTTGTGATGCTATAGCTTTTTCTACATCATTTTGAGAATTTTGTATCTTTTCTTTTAAATGAGGAATTTCTTTTTGAACAAAAGGATCACTTTGTCCGTTATATTGATATGATTTTTCGAATGATGTGCATTTTAAATCATTAAATAGAACATCTAATGGATTTAAATCATTCATTTGTTGAATAATGGATGAAGAAACTCTTTCTAATTCGTCTTCTCCTTTTAATTCTCGATAAAAACGTGTAGAAACATCACCACAAAAACCATTAACAATCATACAAGGAACCTGTGTTTTTGTTTGATATTTTTGACGAATCCAACCTAATAAATCTGCTGATAATTTAAAATTGCTTCCATTCAAAATGGTAGGATGGCAAGACATTTGAATGAAAGAACATATTTCATTTTTTGAATGGCTATTCATAAAATGAAGCACATTAATGCTTTTATCCACGCAGCCATCTTTGACATTTCTATTTCCATAAAGTCCTTCAATTTGAGTTGTTTCCATTGTTAAAGAAGCATCTTCTAATGAAGCAAGAGCTTTAGAAATACTTTTTATAAAAGATTGAATAAGACTTTTTTGTAATTCTTGATCGATATAAACATTTTCAAAGAAAGGTTTGAAATAGGCAGGTGCTGAGTGTGTATGAATACAGCCGATAATGATTTGTTCAAAAGGAATACCGAAATTTTCAAAAATAGCCTTTTTAACAGGTAAAATTACACAATCTTCAATAATGATGGAATCTAAAATAGAAAAAATAATTGTTTTATTATTTTCTTTAATAACAAGAGAATTGATTTCTATAGGATCTAAAACACCTTTAGAGAGTTCTTTTCTATTATAGCCAGCAATATGAACAGGTTGTGTTGGCGTTATGTTTAATTTATTATATCCAATTTCCATTTTATGACCTCCTTGCAAGAAAAAGTATAGCACATGTATTTTTAAAATGAAAGAGATTTCAAAAAAATAAAATAAATATTGCATAATCATTCATTACGTGCTATGCTAAATGTGTCAAATGAAACCGGTTATAAAAAATGACGATTAGTGAGGAGGATCTTTTATGGAAAAACAAAATTCAGGATTTATGAATAAGTTTCAAGCAGTATTAGAAAAATATGTTGTTCCTGTTGCAATGAAAATTTCGCAACAAAGACATCTTGCAGCTGTTCGTGATGGACTTACAATTTTAGTTCCAGTAACTATTATTGGTGGGTTTGCAATTTTACTTGCAATGCCACCTGTGGATGCGACAGTTAAAGCAACGAATTTATTAACTTCATTTTTATGTGCATGGCGTGATTTTGCCGCTACCTATTCATCAACATTAATGATACCTTATAACTTAACAATTGGAGCAATTTCAATTTATGTCGTTTTAGGGGTTGCCTATCGTTTATGTAAATATTATAAAATGGATACCATTTCTAATTTAATTACAACAATTTTAGTTTACTTATGTGTTGCAGGTATTCCTACAGCCTATACAGTAGGTGATGCAACTGTAACAGCTATTCCTCTTACAAATATTGGCGCAAGTGGAATGTTTACAGCTATTTTAGTAGCTATAGGAGTTATTGAAATTAACCATTTCTTTATTAAAAAGAATCTAGTAATTCGCTTACCAGATTCAGTACCACCAAATGTTGCAGCACCATTTAATGTATTAATTCCTGGTATTGCTAGTCTTGTTTTCTTTATGGGAATTGATGGATTGTGCCACATACTTATTGGTACAGGATTCTCTGGATTGATTTATGCTATTTTCCAACCATTATTATCAGCAACAGGATCACTACCATCTATCATTATTATTAACTTATTAATGACAACATTCTGGTTCTTTGGAGTTCATGGGGGAAATATGTTAGGAGTTGTTGTAACTCCTGTGACAACTGCAGCACTTGCATTAAATGCTGAAGCTTATGCAGCAGGAAAAGAATTACCATGTATTTTTGCCGGAGCATTCAATACAGTTTATGGTGGATATATTTCATATATGGCAGTTGTTCTTTGTTTATTATTCTTTTCTAAAGCATCACAATCAAAATCAATTGCTAAAATTGCTGTTGTTTCAACAGCGTTCAATATTAATGAACCCGTTATCTTTGGATTACCAACAGTATTAAATCCATTTACACTTATTATCTTCTATATTTGTAATAACTTAAATGTTGCTATTGCTTATGGTCTTATGAGTAGTGGTTTCTTGGGAAAATTCTACATATCATTACCATTTACAGTTCCAGGACCACTTCAAGCTTGGTTGGCATCAATGGATATTAAAGCAATCTTTGTTTGGTTTGGATTATTAGTATTAGATGTTATCATTGCTGCACCATTTATGAAAGCCTATGATAAACAATTACTTGCCGAAGGAGAAAATGCAGAAGCATAAAAAATATAATGTTAAGAAGCCTATAGTGGGCTTCTTTTCTATTAAAAAGGGCAAGAATTTTATTATTTAAAAATCTTGCCTTAAATAATATTTTATTTTAAAGACTCTCTTACAATAGTTTGTGGTTCAACTGATTTATTAATAATTAAAGATTGACTAAATAGTTGATTTAAAACATGAAGACATTCTCCTGCCATCTTTTCTAACGGTATTTCAATAATACTTAATGATGGATTTAAAAATGCATCAACATGTGTAAGTCCATTCCCAATAGAAACAATCTCAATATCATCAGGAATAACTATATGATTTTTATAACAATAATGCATGATTCCTGCAGCAATCATATCACTTGCAGTATATAAAACATCAAGATTCTTAAAATCAATACAAGAAGCTAAAGAATATCCACTTTCAATAGAATTCTCTGTAACTGTATACTCTTGAATGGAATGGTGTGTTAATAAATCTACTAAATGTTGATCCCTTACAGACATTCCTTTAAAAGCATAGGGTGCTTTAATTATACCAATATTATTCTTATCCTTTATCAAATGATAAATCTTTTCAGCAATAAGAGAATCATCAACAGAGACACTACTATAACCAACAAGTTGTCTATTATATAAAACAATAGGGAACATTGGATTAAGTGAAGATAAATACTCTAAATCCTTTTCACTTGCATTTGCGATGATTGCCCCATGGAAGTTAGATAACTTCGTTAATGCTTCTTCTTTACATAATTGATTATTTTCATAGGTATAAATAATAATATCAAAATTATAATTTGATTTCTTTATAGCTTCGTGTAAACCGTCCAAAAATCTCGCTAACATAACACCTCTAAAATCTGTTGTCCAAAAAAGAGCAATCGTTTTTTTTGTATCTGCGAGACGTAGTTTCTTTGCGGAAAGATTAGGTTGATAATTAAGTTCTTTCATCGCATTGAGTACTTTTTCTTGGGTTTCTTTAGATATTTTTCTTTCTTTACTTTTTCCATTAATAATAATGGACACGGTACTTATAGATACCTGTGCTTTTGCAGCAACATCTTTAATACTTGCCATCGTGTTCACCTCGTTAACATCATAACAAAACCTATCTTTAAAAACAAGCAATTAGTAAAACGTTGTACTAAAATACATAAATCCTATTGACACACCATTAGTAAAACGTTATACTTGATTTTGAGGTAGAACGTTTTACTAATAGGAGGACATATGAAAACAGTAAGAATTGGTAGTGGAGCAGGTTATGCTGGAGATCGTATTGAACCTGCCATTGATTTAATAGAAAAAGGGAATTTAGATTATATTATTTTTGAATGTTTAGCAGAAAGAACAATTTCATTAGCCCAAAAAGCAAAAATGGAAGATCCTAAAAAAGGATACAATGCATTATTTGAATATCGTTTTGACCGCATTTTAGAGGCTTTAAAAGAACATCATGTTAAAGTGATTACGAATATGGGGGCTGCAAATCCTTATCATGCTGCTCTTAAATGTCAAGAAATGGCGAAAGATAAAGGGCTAAAAAATTTAAAGATTGCTTATGTAGAAGGTGATGATGTTTCTTCTAAATTAAATGATTATCAAGATTATATCACAATTGAAACAAAGAAACCTTTGTCAGCAATTGATGGAGAAGTATTATCAGCTAATGGTTACATTGGCTGTTCTGGTATTGTTGAAGCATTAAAGAATGATGCGGATATTGTTATTACAGGAAGAGTTGCAGATCCTTCATTAAGCTTAGGACCTTTAGTTTATGAATTTGGATGGTCAATGGATGATTATGAAAAACTTGGAAAAGGAACATGGGTAGGACATTTATTAGAATGTGCTGGACAAGTTACAGGGGGATATTTTGCTGATCCTGGTTATAAAGATGTTCCTGAATTATGGAATTTAGGATTTCCTATTATTGAAGTGGATGAAAATGGTGATGGTGTTGTTTCTAAATTACCAAATACAGGTGGTATTGTAACAACAGAAACAGTTAAAGAACAATCGCTTTATGAAATCCAAGATCCAGAAAATTATTTTACACCAGATGTCATTGCTGATTTTTCAAAAATTACAGTTAAACAAATTGGTGAAAATGAAATAAGAATTGAAAATGCTAGTGGTAAAGCACCAAATGGTTATTTTAAAACAAGTGTTGGTTATCATGACTGTTATATTGGTGAAGGACAAATTAGTTATGGTGGAAGTAATGCTTTAGCAAAAGCTAAACTTGCAAGAGAAGTTTTAGAACATCGTTTTGAAATGATTGGTTTAAAGGCAGAAGAAGTACGTTTTGATTACATTGGAGTTAATTCTTTATATAAAGATAGTATTTCAAATGAAATGGGACAATATATTCCAAATGAAGTAAGATTAAGAGTTGCTGCTAGAGTGAAAACAAAAGAAGAAGCAAAACTTGTTGGTAATGAAGTAGAAGCATTATATACAAATGGACCTTCAGGAGGCGGAGGTGCTGTTAAAACAATTAAAGATATTGTAAGTATTGCATCAATTTTAATTCCTAATGATCATTTTCATATTACAGTAGGATATATGGAGGTATAAGATATGTTATTAAAAGAAATTGCACATTCAAGAACAGGGGATAAAGGAAATATTTCAGTTATTTCTGTGATTGCTTATAAAGATGAAGATTATGATCTTATTAAAGAAAAAGTAACAGAAGAAAAACTAAAAGATTATTTTAAAGATATCGTACATGGTAAAATTACACGTTATGAAATGCCTACAATTAGTGCATTAAATTTTGTCTTAGAAGATGCTTTAGGTGGTGGCGTTACACGTTCTCTTGCCATTGATATGCATGGGAAAACATTGGGTAGTGCCCTTTTAGAAATGGAGATTGACTAATGGCTATTGAAAATATTGTTATTGCGGGTGCTGGAACAATGGGCTATTCAATGGCTCAAATCTTTGCAAGATATAATTATCATGTGACAATCTATGATCTAAAGGAAGAAGCACTTGAAACCGCAAAAAAGAGAATTAAAGAAAATACACAAATTTTATTACAAGAAAATGAAATCACAAATGATCAAGAAAAAGAAATTCATCAACATTTAAAATATACAACAGATTTAAAATGCTTTGAAAATTGTGATTTAGTTGTTGAAAGCATTATAGAAAACGTTGAAATTAAACAAAACTTTTATAAACAAATATCAAAAATTGTTAAAGAAGAGACGATACTTGCTACTAATACATCAGGAATTTCTATCAATACTCTAGCAAGTGCTGTTTATAAACCTGAAAGATTTATTGGTATGCATTGGTTTAATCCTTCTCACTTAATTCTTCTTATTGAAATTATCAAAGGAGATCAAACATTAGAAAGTGTTGCTCAAACAATTAAAGAATTAAGTCTTCATATTGGTAAAAAACCTGTTATTGTACAAAAAGATGTCTTAGGATTTGCAGCAAATAGAATTCAATTTGCTGTTTTAAGAGAAGCTTTATATCTTGTAGAACAAGGTGTTATTTCTAAAGAAGATATTGATTCTGTTATGAAATATGGATTAGGTTTTAGATACGCTTGTTTAGGTCCTCTAGAAGTGGCTGATTTTGGTGGGTTAGATACTTTTTATCATATTAGTGATTATTTAATGAAGGATTTATGTAATGATACGCAAATTCCAAGTGAACTTGCAAAACTTTATGATGAAGGTCATTATGGTGTTAAGAGTCAACAAGGTTTTTATGATTATCATGAGGGAAAAGATCATGAAGCTATTAAACATAGAGATGATCAATTATTAAAACTTTATAATGCATTATATAAATAAGAGGTTCATTTTGAACCTCTTTTAAAACATTCCATAAACTCTTTTAATAAAGAAGAAATATTTTCATTTTTTCTAGTAATAAAAGCAACACCGGTATAAAGATTTTTATCTTCTAATAAAGCATAAGTTAATGATGAATCATAAGCTAAAGCAAGACTACACTGAGGAATGATAGCTACTCCAATACCACTATTGGCCCAAATAAGGGATGTTCGACTATCATCACACGTTACTTTTAATTGGATTTGTATTTGTTTATTTAAACAATAGTCATTAATTAAAGGAAGATATCTTCGATGAATAATCAGGGGTATTTTTTTTAAATCTTCCATTTTAGAAATCTTTTCTTTAAAGAATTCTTTTTTACCGATGATAACCATCGGCTCTTTTTCTAAATAATAAGTATTAACTTTAGAAGTATCGAAAGGGGTTCTAACAATACCTAAATCAATATTATGAGATAAAAGTAAATCAAGAATTTCATAAGTTGATCCTTCATAAATAGCGAATTGAACATGTTGATTGGTATCAACAAATTTGCTTATTTTGGCTTGTTGAATAAGGCCACTATTAGAAGGTGTAATACCAATTCGTAAAACATCTTGATAAGATTGTTGAAGTTCATTTTTCGTGATTTCTGTTAAATCAAGAATTTGCAAGCATCTTTTATAAAATTGTGTTCCGGCATCTGTTAGTTCGATTTGTTTATTTCCTCTTTTTAAAAGAATAACTCCAAGTTCTTCTTCTAATTGTTTAAGTTGCATAGACAAAGGTGGTTGTGCCATGTGTAAAACTTTAGCGGCTTTAGAAATAGTTCCTTCCTCTACAATTGTTTTAAAATACTTCATTTGTCGAATATCCATCATAATTCTCCTTTAAATGTAAATATATATAATTGATATAATTGCTATACAATATATATATTTTACATATATATAAATCTTATCATATAATACCTTCGAGGTGAAGAAAGTGAAACTATTAAAATATGCTAAAGAATACAAATTTTCAGCAACAATTGGATTTTTATTTAAAATCTTTGAAGCTGTTTTAGAATTATGTGTTCCAGTTGTCATGGCTTCTGTCATTGACAAAGGGATTGGTAATAATGATCCTTCCTATATTTTAAAATGTGGACTTGTATTAATTGGACTTGCCGTATTTGGGTATTTATTTGCCTTGGTTTGTCAATGGTATGCATCTTTGACATCACAAAGTGTGGGAACACAATTAAGAAAGGATATGTATCATCAAATCAATACATATGATGATGCCAATTTAGATACATTAACAGCACCATCATTAGTAACAAGATTAATTAACGATGTTGTACAAATACAATTAGCGGTGGCAATGACCATTCGTCTTACATCAAGAGCACCGTTTTTAATGATTGGTTCGCTTTTTATGGCATTTATGATCAGTGGATCATTATCAATGATCTTTGTTGTTGGAGCAATCATTCTTGCGGTATCAATGTTTTCGATTACAATTATCTCGATGCCTTATTTCTCACGCATTCAAAAATTACTTGATAAAATTGCATTGATTGCTCGGGAAAACTTAAAAGGTGTACGTGTTATTCGTGCTTTTTCAAATCAAAATCATGAAATTAAACGATTCAATAAAGAAACAAAAAATCAAAAAGATGAACAAGTAAAAGTTGGAAAGATCCAAGCTTTATTAAATCCTTTTACTTATTTAATCGTTAACTTTGCCATCATTATTATAATTTATGCAAGTGGTTTTCAAGTAAATATAGGAAGTTTATCTCAAGGTGAAGTTATTGCTTTAGTCAACTATATGAATAGTATCTTACAAGCATTGATTGTCTTTGCAAATGTTTTATCGATTTATAATAAAGCAACTGCAAGTTATCAAAGAGTTTTTGAAGTCTTAGAAACAAAACCTAAAGTAGAAGATCAAGGGGTTTATGAGACACTGACACCTATTGAAAACATGATAGAATTTAAAAATGTGAATTTTGGTTATCTGCAAAAAAATGTTCTCCATGATTTATCTTTTACAATCAAAAAAGGTGAAACAGTGGGCATTATTGGGGGAACAGGTGCTGGTAAATCAACGCTTGTCTCTTTGATTGGTAGAAACTATGATACAAGAAGTGGGGAAATTTGGATTGCTGGTAAAAGAATCCAAGATTATAAACTCGCACCCCTTAGAAAACATATTAGCTATGTTTTACAAAATACTTCTTTAATTTCAGGAACAATTAAAGAAAATATTTGTATGTCTAAACCTTATCAAGCAGATATTATGAATCAAGCTTTAGAAGTTTCACAAGCTAAAGAATTCGTAAGTAATCTTTCAAAAGGAATTGAAAGTCCTGTTGTTCAAGGTGGTAAAAACTTCTCTGGTGGACAAAGACAACGTTTAACTATTGCCAGAGCACTTTATAAACAAGCAGATATTCTTGTTTTGGATGATTGTTCAAGTGCCCTTGATTATGCAACGGATGCAGCTTTACAAAAACAATTACAAGAATTAAAAGAAATGACAAAGATTATTATTTCACAAAGAACAGCCTCTTTAAAAAGATGTGATCGTATTATGGTTTTATATCATGGGGAGCTTGTTGGCTTTGATAGTCATGAGCAATTATTAAAAGATTGTCAGGTATATCAAGAAATTTATGAATCTCAAAATAGTAAAGAAGGTGAAACAAATGGATAAAAAGACAATAAAAAGCTTATTAAGCTATTGTAGTCCTTATAAATTTTTAATTATTTCACTTACTGTATTATCTATTGTTTCAGTTATTTTTACACTTCTTACACCAGTTTTATTAGGGCAAGCTATTGATTTATTAGTAGGTAAAAATCAAGTTGATTTTCAAGGATTATTTAATAAATTAATTTTTATTGGTGTTGTTGTACTAATTATTTCATTGATTCAATGGATCATGGGGCAAATTACCAATACCATTACGTATAATATTACGAATGATTTAAGAAACAAAGTTTTTGATCAAATTCAAGTACTTCCTTTAAAATATATTGATGGGACAAGTCATGGAGATATTTTAGGGAGATTAATTAATGATATTGATTTAATTGGTCAAGGTTTATTACAAAGTTTTACATCATTACTTACAGGGATTGCGACAATAGTGGGAACAATCTTAATTATGGCTTATATTCATTTTTCAGTAGCTGTGATTGTTGTTGTACTTACACCCCTTTCTTTACTTGTAGCGTCTTTAATAGTAAAAAGAACACATTCTTATTTTCAAGAACAACTTGCTATTCGTGGAGAAATGAATGGTTTTTGTGAAGAAATGATTGGAAATCAAAAGATTGTCAATATCTTTGATTATCAAGTTCAAAATGAAGAAAAATTTAATGAAATCAATGAACGTATGCATAAAAGTGGGGTTATTTCTCAATTCTATGGAGCTTTAATTAACCCAACAACACGTTTAGTTAATAGTATTGTTTATGCTGCTGTTGGTATTTATGGTGCTTTTCAAGTATTAAATGGTTCATTTACAGTTGGTATTCTTTCAAGTTTTTTAACGTACGCTAATCAATATACAAAGCCATTTAACGAAATTTCTTCTGTTATGTCAGAAATGCAAACGGCCATTGCAGCAAGCCAAAGAGTTTTTGCTTTATTGGATGAAGAAACAATTCAAGAATTAAGTACATCAAAAATTATTGAAAATAAGCAAGGCCATATTGTTATTGATCATCTAAATTTCAGTTATGATCTTAGTAAACCACTTATTCAAGACTTTAACTATGAAGCAAAACCAGGAACAATGACTGCTATCGTAGGAAAAACAGGTTGTGGAAAAACAACTTTAATTAACTTACTTATGCGTTTCTATGATCCACAAAAAGGAAAAATTACAATTGATGGTGTTGATATTGAAGAAATGAACCGAGATGCTCTAAGAAAAATGTATGGAATGGTTTTACAAGATAGTTGGTTGTTTAAAGGAACAATTAAAGAAAACATTGCTTATGGAAAACCAGAGGCTACTGATGAAGAAATCATTGAAGCGGCTAAAAAAGCACGTGTTCATAAATATATCATGTCACTTCCTCAAGGATATGATACGGTAGTAGAAGAAGATGGAGGAAATATGTCACAAGGACAAATGCAACTTGTTTGTATTGCGCGTATTATGTTGACACATCCACCTATGCTGATTTTAGATGAAGCAACAAGTTCCATTGATACCCGTACAGAATTGCAAATTCAAAGAGCATTTGATGAAATGATGAAAGGAAGAACAACATTTATTGTTGCGCATCGTTTATCAACGATTAAAAATGCGGATAAGATTATTGTCATGGATCAAGGACATATTGTTGAAGTAGGTAATCATGAAGAACTTCTTCAAAAACATGGTTATTATCATCAACTTTACTATAGTCAATTTGCGACAGAATAATATGACGAGACTTTATGATGAAAATCATAAGGTCTTTTTCTTTGGACTAAACGTCCATTGAAGAAGAAAAAGAGGAAAGCTAAAATGATAATAGAATATTTGTCTCAAAAAAGTACCTTTTTGTATAAATTCGATACATTTTTGACACAAATTTGAGACAAATTGTCTTTGATACCATGATATAATACAGATACAGTAGAACTCCTTACAAAAAAAATATATAAAACATCTAAAAAAGCGATGAAAACACAAATATAAAATCGGTAAGTAAGGAGGAATGAATTGTGGTAACTACTCAGATTTCAAGTGACAGTGCTTGTAAAAAACTGTTTAGAAATAATCAAAGGTTTGCCGCATTTTTCAATGCAATCATGTTTGATGGAAAACAAGCCATTGATTATAAAACACTTCAACACCAGGAAAACGATCAATCGACATTCATTGATGAAGCTTTAAAAGAAAAAATAGATATCAAAAGATATCGAGATATGGTAAAGAAAGTATCTATCAATGCGAACTTATGTATTTTGGCAATTGAACATCAAAGTGCGCAGGATACCAAAATGGCTTTACGTATAGCGATATATGATATTTTAGGTTATTACAATCAGTTAGAAAATGGAAAGAAGATTGTACCGACGTTAACTATTGTCTTTTATACTGGAGAAAAAGAATGGACAGCGCCAACATCACTTCAAGGGATGATGAAAGATATTCCAACAGAACTACAAGGTCATTTAAATGATTGGAAATTTGAAGTTGTTTCTTTAAAGGATATAGATACATCAAAAATAAGTGATAGAGATATGAAAGATTGTATAGAGATGTCAAAAGAAATGTTTGCAGGAAACTATGAAGGATTAATGCAAAACAAAATCATCAATAGAGAGATGATGTTGATTGCAGGGGCATTTACGCACACAGACATTAAAGAAGAAGACTTACCAGAAGGAGATGAAATCAACATGTGTGAAGGAATGGACAGATTATTCCAAAGATTTGAAAATCAAGGAATGGAGAAAGGAGAAACAATTGGATTTAAAAAAGGTGAACGTTCTGGAATTGAAAAAGGAAAACGAGAAGAAAAACAAAATACTTTAAAAGACCTACTTAAAGTAAAACTAGGAACTTTATCAAGACCTTTAGAAAAACAACTTACAAATACATCGCTAGAAAAACTAAATGAACTTACATTAAATATATTTAATGTAACAAATGAAGAAGATGTTTTAAAAATTATTAACTAGAAAAATGGTTGATATCAAAAAAATGCAAGAAAGACTTTATAATCAAAGTTATAAGGTCTTTTTTCTTTGGACTAAACGTCCATTGAAAGAAGAAGTAGAAAAAATAAAATAAGTGTAGAGGTAGTGATGAAAGAAAGTATTTAATAATTAAAAATTTTAAATATCACTATCAAAAATTAAAGAAATGAAAACATAGATTATAAGTCGTAACGAGGGGGAAACAATGGAAGATAAAATTTATTTTGCCATACATATGAATCATTTTTTATTTTATGATGAACCAATTATTAAACCAAAAGATGTACCTGATGGAAATGAGATAAACATGGGTAAAGCAATAGATTATGTAGAAAAAAGACTGCGAGAAGTAGAAAGACAAGATATTTTAAAAGCCCAACTTAAAGTAAAATTTGGGGATATATCTGATAATTTGTATGAACAAATTATGGATGCATCGTTAGAAAAATTAAAAACACTGACTGTAAATATATTTAATGTGACAAATGAAGAAGACGTTTTAAGAATTATTAATTAGAAGAGCTATACGTGTTTTCGTATGAATTTTTTATAAAATAATGATGATGCCAAAAATTCTTGCAAGAAAGTATTTAATAATTAAGAATTTTTAATATCACTATCAAAAATTAAAGAAAGGGTAAGTTAGATTATAAGTCGTAACGAGTGGGAAACAATGGAAGATAAGATTTTTTTTCAAAAGTTTAAATTATTTTTTATTTTATGATGAACCAATTATTAAACCAAAAGATGTACCTGAGGGAGATAAGATAGATATGGCCAGAGGAATAGATTATAAATTTAAAAGATTGAGAGAAGTAGAAAGACAAGTTACTTTAAAAGATCAACTTAAAGTAAAATTTGGAGATATATCTAATAATTTGGAAGAACAAATTACAAATGCATCGATAGAAAAATTAAAAGAGCTCACATTAAATATATTTAATGTAACAAGTGAAGAAGATGTTTTAAGAATTATTAATTAAAAACAAAGTTCGAGAGAACTTTGTTTTTGTTTTCTATAAATACTCTTTATATTTTATGATGTCCAAAGACTTCATTATGTATATCTTCCATTTCATAATCAATATCAGTAATATTTTTAGCACATTCGTATAAACGATTACGAATATCATCAGAGATTTCCTTGTTATTTTTATATCTCAAATGATGTTCGAGTGTTGCCCAAAAATCCATAGCAATGGTACGGATTTGTATTTCTACAGGAACCATGACTTTCTCATTAGCAAGATAAACAGGGACTTCAACAACAAGATGTAAACTACGATACCCATTTTCTTTAGGATTCTTTATATAATCCTTTACCTTTAATAAATGAATATCATCCTGTCTTAAAAGAAGGTCTGACATACGATAAATATCTTTGATATAATGACAAATCACCCGAATACCCGCAATATCTTCAATATTTCCTTTAATCGAAGAAACATCTACGGGAAGATTTCTTCTTTTCATTTTCTCAACAACGCTATGTGGTGATTTCAAACGCCATTCCATATGATGGATAGGATTATGATCGAAGCGATGATGAAACTCATCATCTAAAATCTCTAATTTTGTTCTTACCTCCTTAATTCCTGCCAAATACATTTGTTCAACATTTACATACTCATGATAAAAATCCAAATGATCCTTAGCAAAGAAAAAATCATTCATTTCACTTTTAATTTCCTTTTGCATAATACGACTCATAAAAAATTCACTCCTTGTGTTTAATTTCATTATAAATGAACATAATGAACTTGAGGTGAAATTTATGAAAAAATTAATTATTTTTCTTCTAATCCTTATGAACCTAACAACAGTCACAGCTGTTAACGAAACACCTAAATATAAAATCATTGCATCCTCTTATAACCAAGAAGATATCGAAGAAATGTATGAAGTCAAAGACAAACTCATACAAAACTATAAAAAATGGGTTAAAGGTGTTGATGATGTTCATCAAGTATTAGCCGATCATCAAAGAGCATTTAATGCGAAGTATTACAATGGTCTCTATACCATTGTCTTAGGTGAAGGAAAAGGAAAAACACTCGAAGGAAAACTTCAAGTATCTTATTGTACATCAAGTAAAGAAATTCATAAAAAATCATGGTTAGCAAGTATGTTTTCTTAAATGATGATTAATAATTAAGAAAATAATACATACTATATAAAGAAAGAAGGTGTCATTATTGTTGAAAGAATTTGATGAACAAGCACAAAAAGCAATTGTTGTGGCAGAAAGCATTTCTTTTGATTTTGGACATCAAAACGTTGGCAGTGAACATTTACTACTCTCCTTATTAAAAATGCATGACAATCAACTAAAAAGACTCTTAAAAAAATATAAAGTGAATGAAGAAGTTGTAGAAGAAGATATAAAAAGGTTGTTTGGAACAAGCGAAGATCAACCTTTTTATATGGAATATAGCCAGAGTGTCAAAAAAATCTTAGAAAGAAGTATGGAAGAAGCTCAAAAGAAAAACCAAGATCAAGTAACCCTTAATCTACTTACCATCTCACTTCTTAAAGAAAAAGAATCTGTGGCTTATGAAATACTACAAAAATACCATGTTGATGTCGAAGAACTCATTTATCTCTTACAAGAAAAATCAGCTTTTGAAACACCTTTAGATCAAATATCAACACTTGTAAACATCAATAAAAAAGTAAAAAACAAAAAATATAAAATCATAGGAAGAGAAAACGAAATCGAACAAATCTGTACCATCCTCTCCAAAAAAGAAAAAAACAACGTACTTATCATTGGTGAAGCTGGTGTTGGAAAATCCGCAATTGTTGAAAAACTTGCCATGATGATAAATCACCATCAAGTAGTAGACTCACTTAAAAATAAAATCATCTATGAACTCTCTCTATCCTCTCTTGTTGCTGGAACAAAATACCGAGGAGAATTTGAAGAAAAATTCAAAAAGATCATTGATAAAGTAAAAAACTTAGACAACGTTATTATATTCATTGATGAAATTCATAATGTCATAGGGGCAGGAGGCGCCAAAGGAGCCATTGATGCCTCAAATATCTTAAAACCCTATCTTGCTAGAAAAGACATGACAGTTATTGGCGCAACAACGATTGATGAATACTACAAACACTTTGAAAAAGACCATGCGATGAATCGAAGATTCTCTCTAGTAACTCTAAAAGAAAACACCAAAGAAGAAACCTTTGAAATCCTCAAAGGAATCAAATGTTACTACGAAAACTTTCATCACATAAAAATATCCGATACAATACTTAAAGAACTCATCAACCTTGTCGATCAACATATCAAAAACAGAACCTATCCTGATAAAGCTATTGATATATTAGATCTATCATGTGTCAAAGCTAAATTCTATCATGAACAAGAACTTACAAAAATACGCATCATAGAAACCATAGAAAAATATCTAAACATTACAATTCACCAACAAATCAATAAAAAAACACTTGAAAAACAACTTAATAAAAATATTTTTGGGCAAGAAAAAGCCATTCATCAATTAGTCCAAACATTAGAAACCAAAAAACTTCCTCACTCTTTCTTTCTCTATGGACAAGAAAGCACAGGAAAAACCACAACCGCAAAGATTCTTGCTAGAGAATTAAACTATCATTACCTAAAACTGGATATGAATCAATATAAAGACATTCATGCTTATTACAAACTCATAGGGAACAATCAAGAACCAAGTATTCTTTTATCAACCTTACAAAGTACTCCCCATACAGTTTTATATTTAAAAAACATTGATCAAGCAAATGAAGAAATCATTCATCTTATTTCTCAAATATTAGAAGAAGGTTACTACGAAGATTCTAAAAAAAGAAAAATAAGTTTTGAAAACGTAATTATCATTCTTTCTCAAACAAACATCACACATCGTCTAGGATTCAAAAAAAACAAAATAATTCATCCAAGACATCCATTACTCTCTAAAGTAGATCAGGTTATAGAATATCAACCTCTCTCTAAAGAAACTATAGAAAAAATTATCTCAAAAAAACAACCAAACTCCTCTAATAAACTCCATTCTCTTATCCAAAAAGAGAAAAATCCAACTCTCTCACATATCCTCAAACAGATGTCCTAATAGGACATTTTTGTTTATAAAAACCTAAATAATGATAGAAGATATGACAATAATGCTTATAAGCGGTATGTTTATGTGAAAAAACATAAGATTTTGTTTAAAATAATGAAAAAATATGTCAAATTTTGTGTTAGAAGTGATATAATATTAATGAGATAGTGTAATATGATGAATAGTATCAATAAATAAAAAGAAATAAACGCAAGATGCGCAGTGATAGAAAGACATAAAATCAGGAGGAAACTGGATATGAATACTGTAAAGAATAAAATGAGAAGAATAATGAAGAAAATGATAAGCATGGTAATAACACTTGCAATGTTAGTACAGTATCTACCAGTAAACTGGTTACAAGATGTATTCGCAGATGAAATAAATCATGCAATTTCAGTTTCATTTAAGGGAAATGATTCATTAAAAGAAGCTGGAAAAGGTAACTATTTAATGAGTTCCAGTGAAAAAATAAGTATGTCAATAAACTTGAAACCAAATTGGAATGAAAAGGATGGGTATTCAAGTGGTACAAAATTAAAATTGGCTTTGCCTTGGTTCTATTATAATGAAAATAACAATATTGTCTTTACTACAGATCCAAAGAAAACCAAAGAAGAGAATCAAAATGTTGAATTTATTGGAGGGGTTGAAGCTAGAATCTCTAGTAAACCTAGTGCATGGTCGTTAGGAGATCCAACTGATAATGATTATGGATGGGGTTCGGATCATGATGAAACAACGGGTAATAAAGCTGAGTGGCGTAGAACTTCTTTAGAAGTCAATTCACAACAGGTTGTTCACTTTCAAAACGCGGAAACGTTTAACGTAGAATTTAGATTTTTTACATTGAATGATGCAACAATTCCAGAAAACGCTTCTGCCGAAGTAGCTGTAGGTGCAAGCTATAATTCGTTTTATAGTAATGCAGGTTCTTTGATTTCAAGTTCTGGTTATAGTATTTTACCAGGACGTTCTCCTTTAGAAGGTGAAGATCAGGATGATATGCGTATAATCAACATTGTTAATTCAAACCTAGATTGGACAACAAAAGTAAGAACTGTTTCTAGTCCTGTACTTTGGGATCAATATAACTATGTTGTTTATGCGGTAGATATCGCAAACAACTCAAAAGATAAAAGTGACATCGACCATTTCCGATTTGATTTGGATGTACCAAATTATCAATCTAAACATTATGGTGTTTTAGAAGAAGATATGATGGCATGGAAAGTTGGTGCTGATGGAACATATGAGGAAAATAAAGATATAACGGATCGTGAAAGCTCTTATGGCGGTATTTACGGCAAGGGCGGGGTCCTTATATGGGACATGTCCAAAGAAACAGAACCTACGAATTTTGATTTAGAAACATTTGTTAAAAGTCATGGTGAAAAATCAGAATTTACTTATAATTATCCACAATTTGGACGTATTAGCGTTAAAGTAGGTGGAGATAAGAACACTGATGGACAGTTGAAAAAAGGAGAGTCACGTACTTATTATGTAGCTGTTCCATATGTAAATAACTTTGGAGATCACACGACTGTAAGACAACGTGTTGATCTTATGCAAACTATTTATTTTGGTGGTAGAAACTTAGCTTGGACAAAACAAGATAATGATACTTTCTTGTTTGAAACACAAAAAACTGGTTTCCAACATGACAAGTATTTATTAGATGCGTCAAATAAGGAATCAAAATCAGAAGAGGTAGCTTTAGGAAGAGACTTCTCATATTATTTAGATAAATTTCAAAATACAAGTAATACACCAGTATTTAATGCTTATACAGTAGATACTTTACCAGAAAAATTCAACTTAACTTCTTTAACGGTAGAAATGAATAATAATGGAAAACCTGATGATTGGTTCAAGACAGATTCTACTAAAGGTGTTGATCTTTCTGATATTATATCTTTAAAGTTTACAGACAAAAGTGGTAAAGAAACATGGGTTTCATTGAAACAATTAGGTGTAGCAGTTACAGAAGATGGAAATCAATGGAAATTAGAAAAAATAAATGATGCAATAACTGATTATTTGAGAAAAAATAGCGGATATGAATTTGCAAGAGATGTTAAATTTGAATTTAAAGAAAGAATTGCAAGTCAAGAAGCATTAGATGGACGTATTATTGTTACAGGTAATGGGAAATATTTAATAGATTATAAAAATACATTAAATACAAGTTATGAAAAATGGACTTGGAGTTCAGTTCCAATTGAAGGGAAAAATGAGGAAGGATTTTATGTAAAAAGACTAGAAACTATTGAAACAGCAGCAGAGGCAGTAGCAAAGGGAAAACATGTTCAACCAAATTTAAATGGTTATGGTGTTCTTCATGGTTCAACAAGCGATCAAGTAAATCGTACGCAAGAAGTTTCTCTTGCTAATGAAAATGCAGCAGTTCGATTTACTTTAGGAAATGCTAGTGATTCTTTAATGTTACCTGCAGAATTTAATATCAGTGGATTAATAAAATCAAATGGTGCAGGATTAGTAGCAAAAGATATTCGTTTGAGTCCAGATTTAATTGCAAATAGTAAGATAGATTCTATTGAATTAACAAATACAGCTAAAAATAAGTTTACAATTAATTATTCTAGTCTAAAAAAAGAAAAAGATGGTTCAATTTTAATTCCTAAGACTAAATGGACTGGAAAATTAGATGGAATTAAAATTAATTTTGATGAGTTTTCAGGAAATGTAGCAAATGCTAAAGCAGGATGTTACGTTGAAGTCAATGGTAGTCCAAATGCAATAGGTAGTTATGGTTTCAATGGTAATTTTACAACAAAATATGATATTGATACTGTACAGGAAGATGTTGTACATGCAACTGCTACTTTAAATGTTAAATGTGCAAATCCAGAAATAGAAGGATATGGTGTTCTTCATGATGCAACAGATCCAAAGGATAGTTCAAAAGATACTGTAAAAAATGGACAACAAGTATCTCTTGGAGATGAAAATTCTGCATATAGATTTAGATTAGGAAATACAAGTGCTTTTGATATGACACCTGCAGAGTTCAATGCTACTGGTTTACTTAAAGAAAAAAGTAGTGGAGTTTATGCTGGTTTAGAAGCATCAAGCATCTATTTCAGTCCGACATTAGTTTCAAATAGTGATATTGCTTCTATTGTTTTAAAAGATGCAGATGGAAATACAACACTTACTATCTCGGCTGATGATATTAAAAATAAGTATACACAAGCTGATAAATCAATACTAATACCTAGTTCAGTTTGGAAAGGTACTATTTCAAATTTAAGAGATGTAAAAGTTAATTTTAAAAAATTCGAAGCAAACGTCCTTAATACGCAAAAAGATTGTTATATTGAAATCAATGGTATGCCTAATTCAACAGGTACACTAACTTGTAAAGGGGAATTTACAACAAAATATAGTTCTCACGATGGACTTGTTGGAAATGTTCAAGAAAAAGATGTTACTACAAATGCACAGTTAAGTGTAAGGAGTGTAGAACCTATTATTGAAGCAAATGCAGTTTATAAAACAACATCTTCAGTAAATACACCTGCTCCTAATAAAAGTAGCAAAGTAGATCCAAGCAATCCAACTTATTATGAATTTAAGATAGGTAATAGTTCAGAATCTAAAGTTACAGAAACAAACTTAATATTTGATTTATTAAGTGTTGGTAATGTGAATAAAAAAGCGGGAGTAGAAACTTTAAAAGGATTTGATACAGAAAAATTCGTAATAAAAGATGGATATAAAAAAGCAATGGATATTGAAAAGATTGAGTTCTTTGATTACGACCAAGATCCTGATACTGATAGATCACGTTTTACAATTGATAAAAGTCAACTAGATAGTTACATAAATAGTAGTAATAATGATATTGAGATTTCTAGTACTAGTTTCCCAAGCTCAATGAAACGAGTTAAGGTTATTAAAGTTATTACAAGTAGATTTGATAAGAAAATTACAGGTAATGATTGTGTTGTTGCACAAATTTATGGTAATACTGATGCTTATAATGACTACTATACAAGTAAAAAATTAGAAGCAAGCTTATTATTTAAACCTGTAGGAAAGCTTTATAATGACTCTGATTCTAAAACAGGAAGTGCAGCATTTAATGTAAAAGCAGAACGATTAGATATAGATAACAGCTTGTATCAAGAAGATGTATCTAGTGAATCTGTAAGAAAATCTAGTAATACAGATCTAAATGAACAAACATTAGGGGTTCCATATGGTAGAGATTTCACATATCGTGTAGCTTTATGGAATACAGGAAATTCTTATTTAGATGATGTAGAAACTAAAATAGATGTTCCAACACTTAAAAGTGATGGTAGTGGATTCCATGCAACATCAATTACGATTTATAAAGAATTATTAGATCAATATAAAGATTTTAATGATAAATATACATTTGAATCTATTGAATTTGTAAGAAAACCATCTACTATTTCAACTCTTGTTAATTCAAAGATCACTATGAAATATGATGCTAAAAATGGAAAATTAACATTAGGTAGTCAAACATATACAGTTAAAGACAGAAAATTTAGTATTCCAATTGAAGATGTTACAGATAATAAAAATTGTGAATTGGAAAGTATTATTTTAAAAGGTAAGAACTTTGTTATTAATAAAGATCAAAAAGGAAAGATTGAACCATACGTTGAAATCGGTGGATGGAGTGATGCAGATATTGGTGCAAAGAATATTCTTGAAACAACTGCAACACACTATTTAGATAGTATGGAAGAAGATGAAAATAAAGCTTACCATATTAAAACAAATGATACAGCAAATGCTTATCAATCAAAAATGTATTACGATACAACAATTGTTGCTGGATACAATGATAATAATCCAAGTCAACGTTTTACAGCTACATCTACGCCAGTAGAACATGTGCGAGTAAGTTATTGTAGCGGCGATAACTCTGAATTAGAAGTTGGATATAAGGGTTTAGGTTCTTATGCAGTAGACTTTAGACAATATCTTAATGTTGGTAGCAATCTACCTCAAAATGAACATATGAGTTATCAAGATCTTCAAGATATGAGTTATATTAAGCTATCTTCATTAAACACAGCAGCTAATATTGAAATGAATGTAACTTTACCAAAAGATTATTTTGATACTTATTATTTAAAGGTAAACAAAAGAGTTAAACAATATATTAAAGAAATTGTTGTGACAAGAAAAGATGGCTCATCTTACACAATAGGTAAGGCAGCTTTGGCAAATAAATTTATTCATGATAATCCATCGACAGGAGAAGGGGAATACGCAAGAATAAATTTATTGACTAGTGGAGATGATTTCACAAATGACAATGTATTTAGTGAAAAAGAATCTGATTATTATAAACAACCAACATCTGAATATGATGTAAGTAATCCGATTGAAAAAGCAAAGATTGTATTAGATATTAACCAAGAGGCAACGACAAAAGACTCTGATGGTAATACAGTTGCTAATGTTCCAGACTATGGAACATGGTGGGATGAAAAAAATGATACAACTAAATATATGTTTGAATTTGGTGGTCGTTTCTATAAAACAGGTGTTGCTAATGCTTCTGTTTCATCAACAGTTACTATTGGTGGTGAAAACAATAAACAACACAAAGATAGTAAACAACGAACATTAACAGGAAGTCCTGAACATCCCAAAGGAATTGATGAAAATAATAAAACAACAGGATGGTCTTATTTAAACTATTACGTACCTACACGGTATTCTAGCTATTATTCATATAAAGCAAATGATTTATATAGTTTATCTCATGCTATTGTGGTTAGAGATTTTGATCGTGTTTCTAAAGGTGCAACTTCTAGCTATACAGTAAAATCTAATACGAATGCTAAAATTGCTGATGATAACAAATATTTAATCAATTTTACAAGAAGTACGAGATGTTATAGCACTTATGAACCTGGATATCAATATCAGTATGAAGCGGGGAGTAACGGCAGCTGGTATTATCAAGATCCAGATGATTGGATTAATAAATTAAGCTATGCCGACCAAGTAGATATTGAAGATACACTAGGAAAAATTATTCCTGATGAAACATATGATTATAAAGGTACGCTTACAACAGGTTTACAAATTCATAAAGAACTTGCAAATTATTTTAAAAAAGGTGAGGCGGCTCTTACTCTTACTTTAGGAACAGGAGATACGGTTGCGGAACAACAACAAAACAAAGTAACGAAAACATTCACAAAAGATGACTTAGTATATGATAATCAAAGTGGTTACTATGTAATTAAGTTTAATAATGATAATGATAAATCATCTACGGTTGGAAAAACTGGATACATTAATGGAACATATTATTTAAAGAAACATCAATATGTATTATCATTCAAAATAACAATGTATGATATTCAAGGTAATGGGGAATATAACTCTGAAATTGGAAATAAATACTACAAATACACAGATGCAGATGGTACTGTACAACAAGATAAAATAGATAAATTTGGTTTAACTACTGATGATATCATTGTCGATGTAAAACCATATACAGTTTGTGGTGTAGATACAAAAGCAGATGCAACAAATAAAATTGAAACCAAAACATATCTTGATGATAACAATGATAAAAATACAAACGTAATGGATTCTTATTCAGGATATCAAAATTATTCTTCTGCATATATTATGGGATATCGTATTCCATTTAACGTAGGTTACCAACTTGAATCTTTAGGTGCAGATGCTATTGATATTAATGGTGATGTAAATAAGAGTACAGATCCTAATAAACGTAATATTTCTGATTATCATACAAAAGATGGAAAGACTTACACGAAATTAGATAATAGCAATTATACAGAAAAGCAAAATAAAACACCAACCAATGCACAATTTGGTGTTAAAGTATACAACCAAACAGATTCATCTAATGATGAACATAAGATACCTGCGAGAATTCGAGATGTGACAACAACTGATAGAATGAATCAATACTATCGTATGCGTAATATTTATCTTCCAAAACAATGGATAAATGATGGTACGGATAGCGATCCATCATCAAAAACAACTGCTAATGGACAATGGTTCAAATTATCTAAATTAAACGTTAAGATTAATAATCAATCTATTCAATTTGTGCCAACAAAAGATGTAAATGGAAAAATGGTTTTACAAGCTGATAAAACAGGTACAGCATTGCAAGTTGATACAATTAATTTAGATACAACTAAAAACGTTAATGGACAAGAATGTTATGTTATTAATATTGAAAATTTTGTAAGACAAAATTATAATGAGGGTTACACAAGTCTTGTTTCAGGACCAACAAATGATGATTTAGTAAAAGTTATTGTTAATAGCTTTAGTATGACATTTGTCGCAACACATCAAGATTTTAAAAATGATGATACTGTTATGTCTAATGGGCAATATTTAACTGCAACAAAGACAAACGATGATACATACTCTTATTTCTATGATGGAGTTTATGTAGATCGTACAAAAGATGATTTCTTAGCTGATAACTGGACAGATAATTCGGTTCCAACATTCTCAGGAGAAGCAAATACTTTTTCGGTTGGTAATCAATCCAATTCAGGTAGTATTCTTCCTCATTCAATAGATAACAACGCTCAACCTTGGACATATACAAGTGATAAAATACTTAGTGATTATTATAATTTAAGAAATGCGGTTGCTCGTTTACAACCAACTCTTACTAGAGAACGTACATTTAATGGTAATTCTCAATTATTTGCTTACGATCAAGATGGTACAAATACAAATGAATCAAGTAAGACAGTTGAAGTCGATCAAAATCACTTAATGCCATATGATTATGTGGAATACACATTATCTGCAACAAATGAAGATGATGCAGAAATCCCATTAAATCATACACATATGTCATTTAAGGTAAAAGAAGGACAACAAATTGTTGGATGGAAACTTGTTGATGCAAGTGATGTCATTGATAAAGTTACAGGTAGCCAACTTACAGCTACTGATATCAAAGCTACATTGAAAGATGATTCAGGTAATTCTTTAAATGATAGTAGTGGTAATCCTTTGAAGGTGAAAGCAGAAAAAGATTATTCATCTGATGCAAACGGAGAAGATACACATTATCGTACAATTGATTTTGAAATCGGTAGTGAAGGTACACAAATTCCAATTGGCAAAACTGTTAAACTTTGTATTATTACTCAATTAACAGACGAAGTAAATGGTAGTGCTACAAAAGATAAAAAATCTTTTGAAGGACAATACGTTAATGCAAGTGCTTATACTCAAGCTGATCCAAAACATGGATTTGCACAATATTATATTGATAAAGCTGATAATTATAATCATCGTTCTGACACGTCTGCATATAAGACAGTAGCTAAAAATAATGTTGAAAGTGCAAGAAGTTATTATAGATACTATAAAGGCTCAGACTTTAAAGAATTTATTTCAAGAATTGATTGTCGAGATCAGCTATATGATAATGGTTCATTAGCTATTAGTTATGCTTTTGAAGACAATGAATTCATGTTTGATAGTCAAGGTGCAAGATTAACAGTTAGTAAAATTAAAAATGATACAATGCACTTTGTTGATGCACAAACAGTTACTGTTAATTTCTTGGATGAAAATAACAGACAAGGATTTGTTCTAGATAACATACCAACAGTAGGACTTGATGCATCAGATAATGCAGATATTTACTATCCAGCTGATATGGTTGCTCAAGTTGGAAGAGATAAACTTAAACCTATTAAAGTTGAATATTATACATCTGATGACAAAAAATGGCATACAGTTGACTATTCAAATCTACCGGATATAACAACGATTCATAAGATTACAAGTATTCGTTGGACATACTTTGATGTTCCATCAAGAGACAATCAACAAAATACTAATAATGATGTAATTATATTTGATGATGTTACATTAATAGGTCAAGCACGTTATGAAGATGTAAGAGATGATAAATCTGTAAAAAGAAAGGATAAATATTTATCTGTAGATTCTGCAACTATTACTCATACAAAGAACTATGAAAAGAAAGTTCGAAATGATGATATTTCTGCAGATAAAATTACAGTAAGACATGAAGTTTCATTAAATGAAACGATTAATACAACACAAGATGTTTATCGTGAAGCACCACAAATTACCTTACATCCACAAGTATTTGATAATGAAAATGATGCAGCAGCTACTTATAATGAAAATGCTAGTCAAAAGATAGGTTATCGTCCTAATGATAAATATTGGCAAAAGATTACATTAATTAACCGTAAAATGGTTGATGCCAGTAATACTCAAAATGCTAGACAAGGGCGACTCATTGAACCAGTTATCTATGATAAATTACCAACTGATTATTTAAAGAGTCTTCCTAAACAAGCAGATATTCATTTCACATGGACTGATGTTAATGACGCTACTGTGGCGGGTGATTATCGTATCGAAGTTACGGATACAAAACTTGGTGAAGAAAAAGATTATGCCGGAAATATGATTTACAAAAAATCAGGATTGAAAAATAGTAGAGATTATTCTGATTATAGTATTGTCGGTAGTGTATTGGGTACAAAAGCTTTCGATGATCTTGATACAAGTGATACAAATACATTGGATACAAATTATACTTTAAGAAAGTATAAAATCATTGATAAGAGCACTAATAAACCAATTACAATGAATATAGGTGATAAATTAAGTATTTATTATGAATTAGAAGTTGTAGAAGATAATTTACCAATGGTTTATGTTGATGAAGACAAAAATTTAGATACTACAGATGATCGACATCCAGCGTATTTCCCAAGAGTTGGTGAATATTATCAATATAAAGAAAGTTATGCTTACTATAACGGTAATGGATTAGCATTCCCATTTAGTAATGAAAACCAAGGTGAAACAACTTATCATCGTGAAATTCAAAATAGTGATCGTCAAATGGATATGAATTATCTATTACATGATGTAGGGGTTACAGCTACTCCTAATAACTATGAAAAAGACGGTATAGTACATAATAATATTGATACTTGGGAATTCTTAAAAGAAAGTATTGTTTATATTCCAGGTGATGGAAAACATACTAGTTACGAAAATACACGTTATGGTGGTGGAAATAATGTTCTTGCTGATTATGATATTTCATCATTAAATAATGCGCAAAAAACAATTTATACACCTCAACAACGAAAAGATGATGTTAATGCTGATTTACCAGATTATGGTGAGGGCAAAACAAGTCTAATATTAAAATCAGGAAATAATGAAATAAAACGAGATTGGTACGAATTAGTTGTTAAGAAGAGAACGATTGCCAATGAAACTTATAATTCAAGCGCTGCTGATGCCTCTAAATGTGGTAGTGATAACTGGGGCAGTGAAACTCCAATTGTTTGGGGAGAAAATCGTTTACATCTTCAAAAAGCATGGCTTGTTTCGGCAAGTGAATTTGTAGATGCTACTTTAGATTCTGATAACAATTTAGTTGATAATGATCAAAGTAAAGAACATCGTATTTATCAAACAACTGAAGGCGATAGTTTAAATACAAATTATCCATCAAATCCAAATTATAGAGTGACAAATGATTATTATGGTAACAACAAAAATCAACTTCACTCTGCAGTTGATGATAATTATGAAGTTGGATTAGAATATAACGAAGAATTCACTACAAAATTACAAGCACTTAACTATGGTGATTGGGATTTAGGACATGGTGTTGAATTTACTTATACAATGCCAAGAGGAATTGAACCGTTGATATTGGATGAAAATGGCAATCCTGATGTAACTAAGTTAAAAGCAGAAGTTTTAAAATCGGTGAAAGGTGTTACTTCTACAAATAATCATACAACCGATCAACAAACAGTTGATGAAACTTATGAAACGATAGATAGCAGTAAAATAAAAGTTGATATTATTCAAAAACCAACTACTCAGAATGCTAAATACCAAGCTCCAAAAACTTGGCAAGATCCTCAATTTACTGATGAAGACAAAACAGACTACAAAACAGGTGATGGTACAACACCTTGGGTATTAAAAATTACAGTCGATGCCTCATTAAAGAAATGGTTTAATAGAGGTGAAGATAGAGGTTATAAACTTAATCTTTATATTCCATCAAAAGTAGTAGGTATAAATGAAGATCAACAATGGTATGATAGATTACAAACAAGACCATATGTACCAGATGATGATACATCTTATCAAGATTACTACTATTACCAAATTCTTGATATCGATCACTTTGAAGGTACAACAAAAGAAAATATGCAACATAACCAAAGATATGGTATGGATTATATGTGGTATAGAGGTGACGGAAATAGTATATCTTATTATTATTCAAGTCCAACATTCTATTACTACAATGGTTCACCAAATACACCATATGTAGATGGTTATAACATTCAAGATCAAGAAGTTACAATTTCTGATGGTAAAGCAAAGCCGACAAAGAATAATGCTAATTATGGTAGAGCTGATAGTCACAATCGTTATGCACAAACGGGTACAAGAGCGGTTATGAGAAAACCGTTATTAAGACAATGGACAACAGTTGGAAATGATATAACGGGGCATGAGTTATCAGATTATTATGTAGATACAGAAGGTTCAAATACGAAATTGAATATTCATGTTGAAAATAAATACTACTGGGATGAATTAGGTACTAATTGTGAAAGTTATTATTCTAATTGGTATACAAATGGAACAAAAGAAAAACACAGTTATGCTACTGATGGTGGCGGACGTGGAACTTATATGTTACCAGTAATTACGAATATTCTTCCTTATGGAGTTGCTCCAGTTGGTGAAAAGAATGGAAAGAATAGTGTTTATTCAACAAAAGTTGATGAAAATGGTACACGCACACTTAGTTGGAATTTATTAGATACAAATGGTAATCCGCTTCCTACATCAGAAAAAGAGTTATATGATGTTAAAGTTACTTATGAACAAATTGCTAAAGTAGATAGTGATGGTAATAAAGTAACAGATAAAGATGGTAAAGAAGTTACAGAAGGTAGATATGTTGTACGTTTCTATCCAACTAAACAAGCTAAAGATGATCTATCAGCAGTAATTAAATCTGGTGAAGGTAGAACATTCTCATTCAATACATTTGTTTATGCTTCGCCTAAGGTAGATACATTAGATGGAGAAAACAAAGATTTACAAGATTCTTATGAAAGTAATTACACTTATATATCAAGTAAATTAGATGATTTTGATGCTATCACTGATGAGGATATTGAAGGTAACCCTTATACTGTAGCGTCAGAAGCTTACAATGATACAAGATATATAAATCAATCTCAAAATGAATATGCAAAACCAGAAAATCGCCCAGATGCTATTCAAAAAACATATGCTAAGAATTACAATGTGAAACAAACTTATGGAAATTTACCTAATAGTAAAGTAACTGATAAAGTAAACGGTAAAGATTACTATGTTGTCGGTCAAGGTATGACACGTGTTGAAGAAGATAAAGAAAAGGCAAAAGATGATTCTTATATCTTTAACATCGAAGATTACGTAAAAGATAAAGACGGTATTACAATTCGTAATAGTTTAGTCTTAAATAAAAACCAAAGTGATTTCAACTTAAATGGTAAAAAAACACATCAAAATTACAACCAAGAATCAAGTGATCTTGCTTTTGTCAATACAACGAAGATAAGAGCAGGGCAACCAAGCTTGAGGTTAGAAAACTATGTTTCATCTTCAAAAGATGAAGTTGGTAAGAAAACACCAAATAAAGATGAAAATGGAGAAAAAGTTGAAAAAGGTTCTGTCGAATATACTTATGATGATGACGGCGATCCAACGACAGACGAAGTAACAAAGAAATTTGATTATGGAGATGATGTTTGGTATACTGCAAAACTTATCAATAAGCCAGAAGATGAAAATGATTATGCACGTCGTGGTAGTGTAAATCACTCACGATTTGTATTCAGCTTCCATTTACCAAAAACTGTTTCAATTACTGATTTACCAAATTACGATAGTAGTGCAGATTGGGATCAATTCAGGGATGATGATTTTGTTATTGAAATCGAACATGAAGATGGAACTAAAGAAACTGTTACACCAAATCAATTGAAAGGTAGTGGATTTGGTATACGGATTATTAATAAAAAATATACACCAACAAGTCCTAAAAAAGATCATACAGGTCAAATTGTTACTTATGAAGTAACAACACCAAAAGATGAAAACTTTGATTCTAATGACTACGCATCATTTGTTGATGGTAATAAACCTGCTGGTTATTTAAAAACAGGTGATTCATTATCATTAAAGATTCGTACACGTGTTGATAACAAAGAATATGGTGTTGACCCAAGTGATACTTCAGGTGTAGATGTATGGACTGGATATTATAGCGAAGCTTATAGTACACTTCATACAACTGATGGTGAATATATCGTTACAGATGCAGGAAAGATCTATGATAAAGATGATACAATTCCTGCTGGAGAAACAATCGTTTATGATGGATATACATTTAATAAAAATGCTAATCGAGATTATGATAAGTCATTTACAAAACAAGTAAAAATGAAATGGGTTGGTGGCGTTACTGATTCAAAAGATGTCAAAGATGAAGATGGTTCATTAGAAGAATGTAACGACTACGATCAAGATGAAGTATATGATGAAAACTTTGTTTATGGTTCAAGTGCTTCTATTAATATTGTAAAACCAAAAGCAACAACAAGAATTGACACAAGTGAATTACGTCATCGAATCAATGACTTGGATGCAAATATTGCAATTATTGATGATGCCCATGTAAAATCATCAAATACAATGTATTTAAGATTGACAAAAGTAGCAAACGATCAAGCTAAATTAAATCAATTTATTACAAGTGTATCTATTCCATACTATGGAACAAATAAAGCAACAGTTAAACCAGCAACATCAAAAGATTCAATTATGAATACTGAAGTTCAAGAAATAAGAACAGGTAATTGGTTACTTCCAACAGGAATTGACAATTATGATACTTATAAAGATCATTTAAAAGTTTATTTGTATGCTTATTTAGTAGATAAACCATCCCATGAAAGTGGTGTTATAACTCCAAATGATGCAGTTATATCTCCAGATGATTCAAATTGGACTCCAATTGGTGATCCAAATGGTTATGCATTAACAGCTAATCAAACAATTGGATCAGAAGAACTTAATCAACCAGTTCAAGCGCAATTAAATGGTAAATATATTTATCAATTGAATTGGGTTGTAAAAATGGAAGGATTTACTGATGAAAATGATAATACGTACACTGCTGACAATGCAGCAATTAATTACCCAGTTCCAGTTGGATTAAAATTAGATACAACAGGTACTGATGGACAAGATGTAGATGAAAAAGATAAAGAACGTAATAATACATCAGAAGCTATCATGCATGATCCAAATGTTGTAAATAATTGTGCTTATGTTTCTGTAAAGACAGGTCCACATAACACAATTGAAAGTATTGCAAAACATGTTAACTTCTTTGCTAGAAGTTATGGTAAATATGATGACAATAAATACAGTGCTCTTACAAAAGATGATCGTGCAGGTTACTATATTGATCCAGAATTACCAACATTACGAATTGATATGCAACAAGCTTACTTTAAGCCAAATTCAATAGATCCAGGTGATGGTAACGAAGCTTATACTGAATTTGGTTGGAGTTATGAAAATCCAATAATTGATGATAAGTTAAGTAAAGTTTTAAAATACCGTGTTTCAATGATTAATGAAAGAGAAAATGGTAAAGAAATTAGAAGTGAAGATAATGCAACAAATCCAAATATTACAGTAGCATTACCTTATAACGAAAACTTAGATTTAAATAAATTAACTTATGTGGAATATGGTTCGGCTAATAATTATTTAGATGATACATATACATCTATTAACGAAAGTCTCGATCAAAAAATTCCATTGTGGACATGGTATATTGTTAATGAAGATAACACAATTGAAAAACCATCAGATGGACAATCTGTCATAATTACAGATAACTCGCCAGCTAAGACATCTAAACCAATTGCTGCAGATAGAAAAGAAAGTAGTAAGATTTTGAATTTCTACTTTAAAGGTAAACTTAAACCGGGACAAACATTAAAAGTTGAAATTATGTCACCGGTAGAAAGAATGAACGCAAGTGCAATTTCTTCTGAATTGTTAAGATGTAAAGGTTATATCTTTAAAGATGGTGCATTTAATGCGTACATGCCAGACCAAACGACAGCAAATCCATCTGCTTATGAATATGATTCACAAGATGTCAATGAAAATAAGAGATACAATGATGCAGCTCTTACAAAAATGACAACAGCAGTAGGATTCTCAAAAGTAGAATATATTGAACAAAGTAAGTTAGTTGATACAGAAGTTGAAACTAATGTTACTTCAAGACCAGCAGCGGTTAATGAAGGTGGAGATTATACATTTAAAGTTTCGTCACGAAGCCCATATAAGAGTAGACAATACACATATAGTAATAACTTAATTTATGATGTTTTACCTTATGATGAAGACTATTATGCTTATAACTTAACTAGTGGTAAAAAAACAAAAAGAGATTCAAAATGGAATGGTTGGTTAAAATTAGATTCTATTCACGTAAAAGAAACAAATACTTCTTCTAATGATGTAACTCTTGATGAAATTAATAGTAATCAATATGATGTATGGGTTGGACCAATTATTAAAGATGGAAGTAAATACGTTCTTAATGTAGATAGTGATGGAAAACCAATTCTTCCAGATCAAAAGAAATTACAAAATGAAGATTATATTAAAACACTTACTGCAACTAATAGTGCAGAAAGAAGTAACTATTTTGTTAAACTTTCTGAATTACAACAATATCTAAAAAATGCAGATGAGGATGAAAAAGAACAATTAACAAAAGGTATTCGTGCTATTTGGCTTCAAATGAAGGATGATTACCAAATTAAACCAGCTGGTCGTTTGGAATTATCTTATACAATGCACACACCTCAAAACCTTCCAAAATATGTTGGAGATGTTAAAGTAGATGGATCTTCGAGTGTTTCATCGTTTGTTCAAATTGCTGAAGCAGTAAAAGATATTGTTGGATGGAACTCCGCACTTTCAAGAGCACGTTTAATATTTGGTAATTCATATCAAAGATTAGAGTCAGTAATTGCCGGTGTTTATCCAGATGCTCCTAGTGGTAAAGGATATATTGGAAGTTATGTTTGGCAAGATATTAACTATAACGGTGAAAAAGATGAGGCTGAATATGAAGATACTTATGGTATTGGCAGAGACCTCTTCAAAGAAGCTAAATATGATTTAAATGGTGATGGCAAAGTTGATAGAAAAGATGATCCAGGTATTAATGGTGTTAAGGTTGAATTGTTGACTGAACATGGAAGACCAGCTAATAAGGACGGCGAAGCTATTCAAAAAACAGAAGATGGTAAATACTTGATTATTAATGATGAAACAGGTCAACCAGAATTAAATGATGAAGGTTCTTCTACAGAACGTTATCGTTATTCAACATCTGGACCAGCTACTTTTGATACCGAAAGTGATTATTACGGTAATAAAGGATACTTTATATTCTCTAACTTAAAACCAGGTAAATATAATTTACGTTATACATTACCTGATGGATATACAGATTATTCAGTTACAACAAAACAAATTAATACAACATACGATCAAAAATCAGTTATTGTTTATCGTAACGGTCAAGCTGTTTATGGCAATCAAACAACAGCAAATGCGCAAACAGCTGCTTACCCAGTTGAAAATGATAAGCTCGTTGCTCAAACAGCACAAGGTATAGAAGTTACTGCTGTAGAAGAAGATGCAACAAAACATAAAGCTTATGATAAGAAGGTAATGAGCTATGATTTAGGTGTTGGACGTACAAATCTTTATAAAGGTACTGCTTGGAAAGATGAAACAGTAAAAACAAATGGTGACATTGAAATCAATGGTTACATGGATGACGATGAAGAACGTTTAGCTGGTATTCGTGTTGAAGCTTATGAAGTCGATCAAAATACATCTAAACCAATAAGTAATACACCTGCTCTTGATGCAGATGGTAATCCAGCAAGTTATGTTACAAAAGGTAGCGATGTTGGAGATCTATTGAAAGGTGAATATCAATTTAGATTAGTGCCTGGTAAGTCCTATATCATTAAAGCATTTAATGAAAGTGGTACACCATTAAAGCCAACATCACCAATTAATTCAAATGATCCAACAGCTGATACAAAATATAACGACTTGTTATTACAACCTGGTGGACAACTTGTCACAAATCGATTTGATGTTCCTTATATCATTGGTAAGGATATTAAGACATGGAAAGATTACCCAACAAATGATACAGGACATACAATTGATTTAGGTTTTGTTGATTCATCGAGAGGATTTATTGGAGAATTCGTTTGGGATGACGCTAACTATAACGGTATTCAAGATTATGGTGAATCACCAATTGAAAATGTTACAGTAACACTTGAACAATATTATTATAATGGTACTCAATGGATTAAATTAGATAAAGAAGAAAAAACGCAAACAAGTAAATCAGGTATTTATAAATTTACAGTAAGTACATATCATACTGTAAATGGTGAAAATTACTTGATGGGTTATAAGGTTCGTATTGATTCTGATAACAATAAGAATTTATTTGAAACATCAGCACCAACATTGAAAGATCAAACAAATGATGGTACACAAAGTGATTTAGATGAACAACCAACAGGTAAACATTATTATCTTACAGATGATATTGTTATCATGGCTAAAACTACAAGCTCTACAACACAAGATTCTAATGTTAAAGATTACAATGGTGTATCTTATGATATAGGTAATGCTGAAACTATGAACTTCGATGCTGGATTTAAAGATTATGAATCTGGTAAGTTAGATGGTATTGTTTGGTTAGATGATAATTACGATGGTATTCGTGATGCTAATGAAACTATTGCTGATGGAACTAAATTAAATAGTAACCAATCAAAATTAAAAGAAGTTAAAGCTCAAGTTAAAGGATACTATTATGATAATGGTACTTGGCATGAAGCTCCTGATACTTGGACAACAAATTCAAAAGAAGTTTTATTGAAATTAAATAGAGATGGATATTATCATTACACATTTGATGATTTACCTACTGAAATTCAAATCAATGGTAAAACTTACTTAATGGGTTACAAAGTTACTTTAGATAACATTGACAAAACATTAAAACCAACATTAAGTTATCAAACAGATTCTGATAAAGATAGTAGCTTAGTTGTTAGAAATAAAATCTATACTTTAATGAAACCTAATGAATATGCAGTTATTGCTAAAGAGTTATCAGCTAATGATACTGTCAATACGGGTACAACTGAAACAGTTAATGGTATTACTTATGACATGTTGAGACATCAAAATGTTAAAGATTACGATGCTGGTTTAACTGGTATTGAAAATAGTGGAATTAGTGGACAAGTATGGAAAGATCAAAACTACGATGGTATTCAAGATGCGGGTGAAGCTCCAATAAAAGATATCAACGTTCGATTAATCCGTTATACTGTTACAGAAGGTAGTGATGGTAAACTTAAATATACTGAAGATAAGACGTTTACTAGATCAACAAAGACAGATGATAAGGGTGCATATAACTTTACAGGCTTAGAAGCTTCACCAAATGATGGTTCAAGCTTATATGCTTATCAAGTTGTGATTAGTCCAAAGGATACAGAAAATAGAAAAATCTTAGAAGGTGAATCTGAACGTTTAGGTATTACAAAATATCATAAAGGTAAAGATAGTACGAAAGATAGTGATTGGTCTAATAATGGAACATTAATAGATAACAGTGGAGAATACTTAATCTTATTAAATAAAGAAACAGCAAGTACACCTGATGACAATAAAGTTTTAGGATATGATATTGTTAAAGGTAAATCTTATGACAATTTAAATGCTGGAGCTACACCATATCAAAATGCTTCTATCTCAGGTAATATCTTTGATGATTTAGACTACGATGGTTTAAATACAGATAAAGATAATGGTTATAAAGGTATTGATGTTATCTTAACTCAATATCAAAAGGTTGGAGATGAATATATCCCAACAGGTGCAGCTGAGGCAGTAACAACAGATGATGATGGAAATTATGTATTCGATAATTTACCAACAAATGGTTATGATTTAACAGATGATCGTGTGATTTATGCATACACTGTTACTGTTAAAGAAGTGCCAAATGATTATGTTATTACTAAATATCATAAAGATGGTAAACGTTATAGTAATATGGATCCAACAGATCTTGTATTAAAAGATAAATCAGGTAATCCATATATTATCTTAGCTAAGAAATCAGATGATAAACAATTAGCTCAATATCTTGATGGATATGATTTAATTGAAAATAAAAATAAGAAGGACTATGATGGTGGTATTACGAAGTTCCATAATGCGACAATCACAGGTACAATCTTTGATGATAAAGATTACAATGGATTATTAGGAAAAGATGATAAAGGATATCAAGGTATCAATGTTATCTTGAGTCAATATCAAAAAGTTGGAGATGAATACTTCCTAACTGGTATGATTGATTCAGTTGAAACTGATGAAAATGGTAAGTATACATTTAGTAATATAGCTACTTATGGTACAAATGAAGAAGGCGAAAGAGTTCTTTATGCATATCGTGTAACTCTTGATGAAGATTCACTTCCTGAAGGTTATGGTGTCACAAGATATCGTGTTAATGATAAAGATGAAAGTAGTAAGCTTTCTTCTAAAGACTATGAATTGATTACTAATAAAGAAAATCATTATAAAGATAGTCAAGAACCATTCATCATCTTAGCTGAAAAAGCAGATGATCCAAGTGTTCCATATTATACAGATGGTTATGATGTTGTAGGATGTAATTCTGTTAAGGAATTAAATGGTGGTATTACAAGAATTCAAACAGGTTCTATTTCTGGTAAGATCTTTAATGATGATGATTATGATGGATTATCTACTAAAGATGATAAAGGATTTGAAGGTATTGAAATTAGCTTAAAACAATATTATCTAAAAGATAATGAATATGTTTTAACTGATAAAGAATTTACTTGTAAAACAACAGGTGATGGTTCATATAAATTTGATCAATTACCTACAAATGGAATTGAAAATGATGAACATGTTATTTACTACTATAAAGCCTTTGTTAAGATAGACACTTTACCTAGTGGTTATGCAATAACGAAATATCATGTTGGTAAAGATGATACAAAAGATAGTGATTTATTAAGTGAATCTGGTGAATTATTAGGGAAAGATCAATATATGGTTTTAGTTGATAAAGCTGATAAAGATAATGTACAAAGTATTGTAAATGGTTATGATATCATTACTGCTAAGGATATTAAATACTTAGATGGTGGTCTTACTTCTTATAATCAAGGTACAATTGAAGGTACATTATGGATCGATGCTAATAGAAACGGAATCATTGATAAAAATGAATCTTATCTAAGTCATCAAAAGATGATATTAAAAGGTTACTATTATAAAGACAATCAATGGATAGAAGAAAGTTCATTAGATAATGAAGTAGAAACAGATGAAAATGGTAAGTATAACTTCAGTCATTTAGCAACTACAATTACTAAAGATGAACAAACTTATTTAACAGGATATCAAGTATCACTTGATGCACTTCCTAAAGATAAGAAAATTACTGAATATCTAAAGAATAATGGTAAAGATGATAGTAAGCTTAAAGATGAAGATTTACGTTTGATTTATACTCAATATGAAAAAGATGGATATCTTATCGTAGCTGGTCGTTTTGATGAAGATAATATCAATAATCAAAGCTCTAATTATGAAGGATACAACGCAATTAAAGCAATTGATATTAAAGATATGAACGCAGGATTCTATGATCCAGATAAACCAGTTATGACTGGTAATCCAATCATTCAATTATTACAAAGAATTAAAACAGGAGATAATGTTTCTATTATGGGATATGTTCTTCTTGGATTGATTTCTTGTGGAATTATTGTATTGATTGTATTTAAAAAACGTAAAGACAATGAATAAACCATGAAGTTATCTTCATGGTTTTTCTTTAAAGGAGTTTGTTATGGAAATAGTAAAGAAATATAAAAAATATATTTTAGTAGGAATTATTTGTTTAGGTTTGCTTTTGCTTTTTATTCCTAGAAGTTCCAATTCGGATCAGTTAGTTGTCAAAGGGGATAAAAGCAAGATAGAAAAAACAGAGAAACAAAAAGAACGACTTGTTATAGGTATGTATGATCCTTTGGAACATTCTAAAATCTATCTAGGATATGATAAAGGCTCTATGCTTGCTACAAAGTTAGTTTATGAATCATTAGTAAGAATTAATAATGATTTAACGATAGATAAACAAGTAGCCTCTAAAATTACATTTTCTAAAAGTGGTAAAAAAGCAACAATTAAGTTGAATGATAAGACTTTTAGTGATGGAAGTAAGTTAAATAGTAAAGCAGTAAAAGCAAGCTATAAGGCTTTAAATAAAAGTGATAGTGAATATTTTAATAAGTCTTATACAGAAAATATTGTTGGTATGTTAGATTATCAATTAGGTAAAACAAAGGATATTAAAGGAATTAAAGTTATTGATAATCAAACATTAGAGTTTGATTTTAATAATTGTCGAAGTGAAAACATGTATGCTTTTACTTTACCAATTGTTAATGTAAAAAATGATGCTGGTAGTGGTTCTTATGTTGTCGATCAATTCCGTTTTCAAGATTATTTACAATTAAAGCAAAAGGATAAAAATGATGATTTATCTTATCAAAAAGTATTGATTAAAAATGTTAATACGGTTGTTATGGAAAAACAAATGAAAGCTTATAATCTAGATGTTTTAGAAGTAAGTAAAAGTCATTTTAAAACACTTAAAAAGATAGGTTATCATAATGTTTATCAATTAAATAGTGATGATTTACATTATGTTGCTTTTGATCTTACAAAAGCATCAGGTAAAAATAAGAATTTAAGAAAAGCGGTTTACTATGGAATTAATAAAAAAGTTCTTAAAAATGATATGGACGCTCAAGATGTTTATGTAGGACATTATCTTTCTACAACTCTTATGGATAATCAAGATGTTTATGATCTTAATAAAGCAAAAAGTGCTCAAAGTGATACTAATAAATCAAAGATTGACTTTGAAGTAAGTGGAGATGTTTATTCACTTTTAAGATATGATGCTTTAAAGAAAACTCTTAAAAAAGCAAACTTAGAATTATCACAAGGTTCATCTTTTGCGAGTATTCAAGAAACATATTCAACGGATCGCTATGAAATAGAAGATAAAATTAATGATTCTTATTTAAAGAAAGATTATCAAAAACAATTAAAAGATACTTATCAAAAGAATTGTTTAAATGTTTTAAAAGAATTTGATAATTATATTTTAGATGAATATCTTGTATTACCTCTCTATACTTCAACATATTATTTAGCTATGTCTAGTGATGTTAATCAAGAACAAGTTCTTGATTTCATGACGAACTAATGTATTTTGTTTACAAAGAAAAAGAATTATATAAATAAGTATGTAAATAAAATACATTTCATAAAGGAAATAAGACTTCATGTTATAATGAACGTATAATAATCGCGAAAGATAACGGAGGAAAAGAAGATGACGATTAAATTACCTAAAGATTTCTTTTTTGGAGCAGCAATGTCAGGCCCTCAAACAGAAGGGGCTTGGAATGTAGGAGGAAGATTACGTTCTTATTGGGATATGTATTCTGATCAAGAAATTAATGCTTTCTTCAATAATGTCGGATCTTATGTGGGAAATGACATGTATCATAAATATGAAGAAGATATTAAATTATTAAAAAGTTTAAATTTTAAATCATTTAGAACATCAATGCAATGGACACGTTTATTAGATCAAGATGGTAAATTAAATCCAGAAGGTGCCGCTTGGTATCATAAATTAATTGATTGTGCAAATGAAAATGGTATTGATATTTTTATGAACATGTATCACTTTGATATGCCAGAATACTTAGTAAAACGTGGCGGATGGCAAAATAGAGAAGTGGTTGAAGCTTATGCCAACTTTGTGAAAGTTGCGATGGAAGAATTTGGAGATAAAGTAAAATATTGGTTTACTTTCAATGAACCAATTGTAGAACCAGAACAACAATTCTTACATGGTGTTTGGTATCCTTATCAAAAAGATTTCAAACAATCAATCAATGTACAATATAATATTACTTTAGCGCATTGTTTAGCTGTCGCAAACTTTAGAAAATTAAAAGCAGAAGGAAAACTTTGTGAAGGTGCAAAAATCGGTATGATCAACTGTTTTGCGCCACCTTATACAAAAGAAAATCCATCTCCTGAAGATTTAGAAGCTGTACGTATGACAGATGGATTACACAATAGATGGTGGTTAGATGTTGTTGCTCATGGACACTTACCACAAGACGTTTTAGATACTGTAGAAAACGATTGGAAAGTAGAAATCAACCGTCGTCCAGGAGATGAAGCTATCTTATCTCAAGGAAAAGTAGATTGGTTAGGATTTAACTATTATCAACCAACGCGCGTACAAGCACCGGATAGTAAATTTGATGAAAATGGTTTACCATGTATTTCTAAACCTTATATTTGGCCTGAAAGAAAAATGAATGTTTATCGTGGATGGGAAATTTATCCAAAGGGAATTTATGACTTTGGTATGAAAATTAAAAAAGAATGTCCAGATTTACCTTTCTTTATTTCTGAAAATGGAATGGGTGTAGAAGGTGAAGAAAAATATATGGATGAAAATGGAACAGTTCAAGATGATTATCGTATTGAATTTGTAAGAGATCACTTAGAATGGATTGCAAAAGCAATTGAAGATGGAGCAAACTGTTTAGGATATCATTATTGGGGTGTTATTGATAACTGGTCATGGTGTAATGCTTTTAAAAACAGATATGGATTTATTCGTGTATGCTTAGATGATGGTTATAAACGTAAAGAAAAGAAATCGGCTTCATGGATTAGAGAAGTTGCTAGAACAAACGAATTTGAATAGTCATAAGGTGTCTACCAAGTGTAGGCACTTTTATTTTGTCTATAAGGATGAAATTAATTATCACAAAGGCATATAAAATAATGCGGGACATTAAGTATAAATTATTTTATATTTAATGTTGTTTTGCGGAAATTGGAGGTTTAGGTGCTTTTTCAAATGCGGAAATTGGAGGTTTGATGATTGATACAAATGCGATTTTTGGATATACTATGTTTATAGGAGGTATAAATTCATGTTCAAAAGAAAAATATATAATAAAATTAAAGAGTGGAAAGATACTTCACAAGGGAAAGCGGCTTTATTGATAGAGGGAGCTAGACGTATAGGAAAGTCTACAGTTGTTGAGGAATTTGCTAGAAATGAGTACAAGAGTTACATTCTTATTGATTTTTCTATTGCTTCAAATGAAGTTAAAGAAATGTTTGAGGATATGTCAGATTTAAACTATTTCTTTCTACAATTACAGTTACATTATCATGTGGAACTTGAAAATAGAAATTCAGTTATTATTTTTGATGAAGTTCAGTTATGTCCAAAAGCAAGACAAGCTATTAAATTTTTAGTTAAAGATGGTCGTTATGATTATATAGAAACAGGTTCTCTTATTTCTATAAAGAAAAATGTAAAAGATATCTTAATTCCAAGTGAGGAAAGAAAACTTCAAATGCATCCAATGGATTATGAAGAATTTTTATGGTCTTTAGATGATAAAACAACAATGAGTTTGTTAAAAATGACTTTTGATAATAAAAAGAAATTAGGGGATCAATTAAATAGAAAACTTATGAGAAGTTTTAGACTTTATATGCTTGTTGGTGGTATGCCACAAGCTGTTAATGAATATATACAAACAAATAATTTTAAAAGGGTAGATGATATTAAAAGAGATATTATTAATCTTTATGAAGATGATTTTAGAAAAATTGATTCTACTGGAAGACTTGCACTTTTGTTTGAAGCGATTCCTTCCCAATTAAACAAAAATACGAAAGGTTTTCAGACAAAGAAAATATTAAATTCTTATAAAACAGAAGATACAACAATTCTAAGTTTAATATCAGAATTAAAAGATTCCAAAACAATATCAGTTGCTTATCATGCTAATAATCCTGAAATAGGTCTTTCTGCATATAAAGATTTAAATCTATTTAAACTTTATATGGCAGATACAGGCTTGTTTGTAACCTTACAATTTAAAGATAGAGATTTTACAGAAAATACAATTTATGAAAAATTACTTAATGATAAGTTATCTACAAATTTAGGATATCTTTATGAAAATGCTGTTGCTCAAATTCTAACAGCTAATGGACATGATTTATTTTATTATACTTTTAAAAATCTTGAACAAAAACGCAATTATGAAATTGACTTTATCATCTCTAAAAAGAATAAAATATGTCCAATAGAGGTTAAATCTTCAAATTATAAAAAACATACATCAATTGATGAATTTTATAAAAAATACTCATCAAGAATTTTAGAAAGATATATCATTCATACAAAAGATGTATCTAAAGATCAAGATATACTATGTTTACCAATCTATTTAACACAATTTATTTTATAAAAAATGATAATTTATTAGTTAATTTTGTAAAAAACTCACTAAATTTTCAAAAAACAGTGAGTTTTACGTATGTGAAATCACTAAATTTTCAAAAAACAGTGAAAAATTTATAAATATAGATATAATATAATTAAAAAGTGTGAGGTGATAAACACGGAACCCTATAAAGCTAAAAAATTACCATTTGAATATGCAATAGATAAAGATATGTTAATACTTGTTGCTAAGGCAAATGCAAAATATGGAGAATATAAATCATTATTAGAAACGTTAGAATTTGATTCATCTTATTTTTTAGAATCAGTTTTATTAAAAGAAAGTTATAAGTCAACTCAAATAGAAGGAACACAAATAACTCAAGAAGAACTCTATTATTTAAAATATATTGAAAAAAGTGATGATAGTAAGGAAATTGAAAACCTCAAAAATGCAATTGAGTATGTTAAAAAGGAACTTAAGAATGGAAAAAAGATAGATTATCAACTTGTAAATGAAATGCACAAATTAATTCTTGATAGTGTACAAGGATCACATAAATCTCCAGGTCAAATACGAACAACACAAAACTGGATAGGTCCAAGAGGATGTGCTATAGAAAATGCTACTTTTGTACCACCGCGTCCAGAAGAAATATATAGCCTACTAGAAAACCTTTACCAATATATGAATGATCAATTTGAAGATCCTTATCTTATCAATATTGCATTATCGCATATGCAATTTGAAACAATTCACGCTTATAAAGATGGTAATGGACGACTAGGAAGAGCATTGATTCCTGTACAAATGGCAATGTTTGATAGTGGGAACTCTATTTTATATATGTCAGAAATATTAGAGTTATATAAACCTTCTTATCAAAGATATTTAATGGAATGTAGAAAGGGAAATGTTGTTAAGTATATTAAGTTTTTCTTACAATGTGTAATAGATCAATGTAATTCTTATATTTATAAGATTAATAGAATAAAAGAAGTTTATAAAGAAGATATGGAAAAAATTAAGGTAATTAGGGGAAACTCTGTTTATCGAATTATGCCGGTCATTATGAAACAAATTGTATTTACAAAAAAAGAAGTACAAGATTTAAGTGGTGTTTCTGTTAATGTTGTTTCAAATATTATTAATCAATTAGTTGAATTAAATATTCTTGTTCCTGATACAAAGGTTATAAAAAAGGGATATTGTTATAAAAGAATTTATGATATTTTTTTAGGATAGAAGGATAACTACATTTTCAAAATAAAATATTTCTATTTATGAAGTGAACCCTTGAAATAGGGTTTTCTTTATCTTTATAAATATATTAAAATAGAAGTGGTGATGATATGAATTTATTTATGAATTTAAAAGAAAATAAAGAACTTTCTAAAAATGAAAAAATATTAGCGAATTCTATTTTAAAACATCCAGAAGATGTTTTAAAAATGTCATCTAAAGAACTTGGTAAAGCTTGTTTTGTTTCTACAGCAACAGTTTATCGTTTATGTGATAAATTGAATCTTGCGGGATTTTCTGATTTAAAAATAAAGATTACTAGTTCATTGAATGATTATTTAAAAAGTGATGAAAACTTTAATTTTGATTTTCCTGTTAATCCTTACCAAACTCATTATGAAATTGTTCATAAAATCAAAGAAGATTATGAACAAACTCTTAATTTGACAGCTAATCTTTTTAGTTTAGATCAATTAAGATTTATTACTTCTGCAATGAAAAAGGCAGAGGTTATTGATATTTATACATCGGCTGGAAATATCAATTTTGCTTTAAATTTTCAATTCCAAATGAAAGAAATGGGAATGGATGTGAATGTTCCTATAGATGAATACCATCAAAGATTAACGGCAGCAAGTAGTAATCAAGAACATCTAGCGATTGTGATTACTTTTGGCGGAAGAGGTATTTTATCAGATATACTATCTCGTATTTTAACTAAAACAAAAACCCCCATCGTTTTAATATCTTCTTACGATTATACTTTTAAAGAAGTAGAGTCAGATTATCAATTATATATTTCACCTTATGAAAATCATTATAAAAAGATCTCTTCATTTTCCACAAGATTATCACTTCTTTATATTTTAGATGTTTTATATACATGTTATTTTGAATTAGATTACCAAGAAAATATAGATAAGAAACTTATGTATTATCATAATATTGTTGAAGGAAATATTAAATGAGAAAAGAATTCTAAATAATAAATAGAAAAAGAGAATTTTTGAGAAAAAAATTCTTTTTTTTATCTCTAAATTGTTTTAAAAAATGAGTTTTTTTATGATATTTGTAGGAGGTATTTTTATGAATGTAAAAGCAATTATGTGTGATATAGATGGAACACTTCTTTCAGGTGAAGGAGTGGTTACACCTAAAACTGTAGAAATGATAAAAAAGGCTAGAGAAAAAGGAATTCTTTTTGGATTATCAACAGGTAGAGATGTTAATAGTATTCAAACTTTACTTAAAACATGGGGTATTGATGGTTTAGTTGATATGATTGTTGGTACTGGTGGAGCGGAAATTTATGATTATACGCTTGATATTTCTAAGGCTCAATATCCATTAGATGGAAGATTAATAAAAGATATTGTTAAACATTATGAAGATATGGATTGTAACTTTGCTATTCCTGAAGATGGAATTTTATTTGCGCCTAAAGATGATGAACATATTCAAATGTTATCAAAGGCAGATAGGGTACCTTATCAAGTGGTTAATTATGATGATTATTTACAGAACCCAAAACCTAAATTAATTATTATTTGTAAACCTGAGGATATGAATAGAATTATTGAAAGATCAAAAACATTCCATAGTGATGAATTTAAATCATCATCCCTTAAAACTGCCAGTGTTCTATATGAATATATGGATCCAAGAGTATCTAAAACGGCAGGATTGATTGAAATCTTAAAACTTCATCATATAGATCTAAAAGAAATTGTGACTTTTGGAGATGCTGATAATGACTATGATATGACTTTAAATGCTGGTGTTGGTGTCGTTATGGCGAATGGTAGTGAAAAGACAAAAAGTGTGGCAGATTATATTACTGATGATAACGATCATGATGGGATTGGAAATTATATTGAAAAATTTATTTTAGGAAAGTAAAAAATAGGAAGAGTTATTTTTATTGATGTCGATGAAACATTATTAAGTTATGAAAACAAATTACCTGCTTTAGCTGATAGAGCAATTAAAGAAGCAAGAAAAAAGGAACATCGTGTTTATATTTGTACAGGACGTAGTGAAACAGAAGTGTATGATTATATTTGGAACATTGGTTTAGATTGGATGATTGGTGGTAATGGTTCTTATGTTAAAGATAAAGATACTGTTGAGATGTATCAATTAATTACCTTAGAACAATGTAAACATATTGTTGATAGGTGTCATTTAATAAAGTAATAATGGTTTATTTGCTTCTAAAAATTTTGAAGAAAAAGGAAATCCAGTAATTAAAGTTTATTGTCAAAGAAAAGGAAAAGAAAACGCAAGTGAACAAACAGTGCGTACAGTTTTTTCTGAAATGATTTATGGAGGAGAATTATATCGTGATGATTGTAATAAAGTTAGCTTTATTTTAAATAGTTATCAAGACCATTTGGATTCAATTAAAGAATTTCCTGATTTAAAACCTGGTACTTGGGGTGGTGCTGATGAAATTGCTTTATTTGGTGATTTAGGTGTTAAAGGTATTGATAAAGCCCATGCTATTGATGAATTATTAAAATATTTAGGAGCTTCATTAGAAGATACCTTTGCTTTTGGTGATGCTAAAGTAGATATTCCAATGCTTGAATATTGTAATGTTGGTGTTGCTGTTAATAGTGGTGGCGATGAAATCAAAGCAATGGCAGATTATGTGACAGATGATGTGGATAAAGATGGTATCTACAAAGCATTTGTTCACTTTGGTTTAATTGATGATGTTTTAAATCTTTGTTAAAAGTTTTTTGCAAGCAAAAGCTTTTTTGTTTGACATCTTTTCTTTAATAGAGATATGCTTATGTTAAGTAGAGGGTAAAAAAATGGAAATAGAATTAATACAAGATGGTAAAGGCGTTGATTATAATAAGTATCGAGATGTAATAGAGAATGTGAAAGAATCTCTTTTTAGAAGAAATATAGGTAAAGAAACAAAGGAATGGATATATATAAGTAATTTTGTAGGTATTCTTTTTGATAAAAATCGTTTGATTTTATCTTTACCAAAATCAGTTATTATTAAAGAGGATGTTGATAAAGAAACGTTACTTTATAAATATGCAAGATTATTTGATTTATATTTTATGGCTAATGAAAAAAAATGTGATTTTATAGATAAGAATGGGTTTATTGAATATTGGTGTAATCAAGCAATAAAAGAAAATAAAACAACAACAATGACTCAAGAAATCATCACTTTTAAATTTGAAATGGTTTTTGAATGGATGATAGGAGAATTCTTTCATAATCAAATAAGTATTCAAAAAGGCGATGTTCTTTTTAATAGTCAATTATTAGATAAAGAAATAAATATTAATGATACAAAATATAATACTTATCATTGGAATGCGATAGGCAAACAAAAAAGAGATCATAAACAAAAACAAATTGTCAAAGAAAGAGAAAGTGTTTTTATCAATCAAAATAAAAAGAATATCCCAGATATTGTTTGTGAAAGAATCCTAGAAAATCCTAAATATGAAAGACCACAAAAAAGTTGTTGTATACTTGATGCTAAATATTATGGATGGGATTATGAAAAAGAAGCTTACTATTTACCAAGAAACCTAGATATTTATAAACAATTTTTCTATCAGGAACAATTTCAGCGTATTTATGAAAAGGAAAATGAGACGAATGTAGGTGTTTATAATTTTCTTGTGTTACCTGATTATCTAGGAGATACAAAGGATACAAAATGGGGAATTATAAGACAATGTGCGGTTATAGAATTTGATTATCATCAAAATCAAAAGATTGCTGTTTTACAAGTAGATATTGAGAAACTTGTGGATTTTATTTATAGTGGATTGGATATGAAAGAAGATGTACTTTCTGTTTTTTTAGGTAATAATCGTGTTGTACCGATGATTTATGGTAATGAAAAAGTCTAACTTTAAGCTAGACTTTTTATTTCCATAATTTTTCTGGATAAATACCTTGTTCAATAAGTTCATTAATAGAATCTTGGACTATCTGCTTATCTTCTGGATAAGTAACACCAAACCATTTATCAGTTGTTTCTAATACTTTTACTGAAGCTCTGGTTGTTTTAATTAATTGATCAACAATAATAGGTAATAAATATTCTTTAGTAAGTTCATCTCCACTATCATCTAATAAGAATTCTTTAAAACCATTTTCAAGATAATCAATAAAACAAGGATAACCAGCCCACATATTCATCGAAACGCGGTTATTTTCTTGAATGATGTCTTTGCTTTCTTCTGTATCACAATCAATTGCTCCTTGATTGTTTCTAATAATCCCTTTAGTTTCAATCACTCTATGTAAATAACCCGCTTCATCTTCTACACAAATACCACGAGTAACTGTTCCATTATCACTTAAAGTATTTTTTAAGATAAAACCAGCCATGGCCATGGTAAACTCACTATTTCTATGACTATCTTCAATTAAAAAATCATGAAGTTTTTTAAAAGCAACTTTTCCATAATAATCATCAGCATTGATAATGACAAATGGTTCATTAACGATCCCTTTACAAGATAAAATAGCTTGTCCAGTTCCCCAAGGTTTGATTCTACCTTCAGGTACTGTACACCCTTCAGGAATATTGTTAATTTCTTGGAAAACATATTCAACTTGAATGTGTTTTTCAATGCGATTACCAATAATTTCTTTAAATTCTTTTTCGATGTCTTTTCTAATAATAAAAACGACTTTATTAAAACCAGCTTCAAGAGCATCATAAATGGAATAATCCATAATGATTTCATCATGAGGACCGATTTTCGCTAGTTGTTTAATTCCTTTTCCATAGCGTGAACCAATTCCAGCCGCCATAATAATAAGTGTTGTATTCATATAATTCTCCTTTGTCTAAACATGATTATATCATATTTTTATAAATATCCTTGTAAATTTTATTATTTTATCACAGTGTGATAAAATAATCATGAGGTGAAAAGCATGAACTATAGTTTAATTCTTTTATGTGCAGGAAGTGGCAAAAGAACAGGTTTAAAATATAATAAGATCTTTTATAAAATCAATTATCAAACAGTTTATGAAATGAATATTTCTCATTTTTTAGAGGATACTAAATGTAAACAAATTATTGTTGTTACTAAAGAAAATGAAATAGAGGATATTAAAAAATTAGTCAGTGATTCAAGAATTGAATATGTTTTTGGTGGACAAGAAAGACAAGATAGTGTATATGAAGGATTACAAAAGGTTAAAGAAGATTATGTTTTTATTCATGATGGGGCAAGACCTTATGTAAACAAAGAAAGTATTGATGATTTAGTAGAATGTCTAAAAGACTATTCAGCAGGATTATTGATGGTTCCTTGTAAAGATACGATCAAAGAGGTAAAAGATGGAATTGTGGTCAAAACATTAAAAAGAGAAACTTTAATGCAAGCACAAACACCACAAGTCTTTAAAAGTGAAGATATTAAAATAGCTTATCAAAAAGCAAAAGATGAAGGTTTTGTAGCAACAGATGACAGTCAGCTTTTTGAAAGATATATTGATAAAGAAATTAAAGTAGTGTTAGGAGATTATGGTAATTTAAAGATTACTACTCAGGAAGATTTAAAATGACAGGAAAACATATTAGAAGAAAAAAACATATTTTAAGATTCGTAATAGGTATACTTGTTGTTGGTTTAGGAATATTTTTTTATTTTCATTTTTGTGATGATCAAGAAATTGATTTAAGTCAATATGAAACAATGGTAGGAACGATTAAAAATGTAGGTGATGAAACATTGCTTATTGAAAATAATGAACATCAACAATATTTAATTTCGATTGCGGGAGTCATAGATTCTAATAAAGGATTAAAAAAGGGGAATCGTATTTATATTTATTATGAAGGGAAATTGGATATTAAGAATAAAGATATTCAAAATGTGAAAGTAAGGTCATATAAAGTATTGGATTAAGATACCAAGGACAATACCAATTAGAGAAGGTATTGTTTCTTTTTTATTTTCAATTGTTATATTTTCTTTTTCATCAAAGATAAACCAAATAGATACAAAAAAGAAATCAACCCATAAATCAAGATGTTCAAAAGTATTTCCAACAATTAAAGTAAAAGAAGTATATAAAAAGGTTTTAATCATTTTCTTGATGGAATCTTTGAAATAAGGGGAATACTTAAATAAAAGAGTGAGTTTTCTTTTTAGATAATTGATTTCATTTTTAAAAAGATAATGAGCTAAAATCATAAAAATAAGCCATATGATAAACAGAATATAATCCACAATAATCACCTCTTTATAGAATATGTAAAAAAGAGGCTTATAAAGGGGATAAATCATACAAAAATGTTTGATTTTTATTGCATAAATAGAAACAATAGTCTATAATAGACGAGCAAGTAAATTATTTTACTGCCTGCTTACCAAGAAGTAAGCCAAAAGACCATAGGAGGTAAAAGAGATGAATAAATATGAAATTATGTTTATTGTAAAACCTGATGTTGAAGAAGAAGCTAGAAATACTTTAATTGAAAACTTCAAATCAATCTTAACTGTTAACGGTGGTTCAGTTGATAATGTCAATGAATGGGGATTACGTGATTTCGCTTATGAAATTAAAGATTACACAAAAGGTTACTATGTTGTAGTAGATGCAACTTGTGCACCAGCTGAAATCGCAGAATTCGAACGTTTATCAAGAATCAACGCATCAGTATTACGTCACTTAACTCTTCGTAAATAATTAGGAGGCGTTTAACGATGATTAATAGAGTTGTTATGGTTGGTAGAATGACTCGTGATCCAGAACTTAGAAGAACTGGAAGCGGGGCTGCAGTAACAAGTTTTACGTTAGCGTTAAATCGTAACTATAACTCTGCAGATGGACAACAAGCAGACTACATTTCATGTGTGGTTTGGAACAAAGTTGCTGAAAACGTTGCACAATATTGTTCAAAAGGTTCTTTAGTAGGGGTTGAAGGTAGACTTCGCTCAAGAACTTATGACAATGCACAAGGTCAACGTGTTTATGTTACTGAAGTTGTTTGTGATTCTGTTCAATTTTTAGAAACAAGAGCACAAAGAGAAAGAAACCAAAGTTCGATGAATCAAGGTATGATGAATCAAAAACCAATGGATCAATATTCTCAACCAGCTCAACCACAAACAAATAATTTCCAAGATATGCAAACAGTTGAATTAGAAAGTGATTTTGATAATTCATATAATATCATGGAAGACGATATTCAATTTTAGAAAAGGAGTATAAGAACATGGCTTTTAAAAGACAAAGAATGGGTAGAAGAAAAGTTTGTTATTTTACAAAAAACAAAATTACTTACATCGATTACAAAGATGTTGATTTATTAAAAAGATTTGTTTCAGCTAACGGTAAAATCATTCCTAGACGTGTAACTGGAACTTCTGCTAAATATCAAAGACAATTAGCAGTAGCTATCAAACGTGCTAGACAAATGGGATTATTACCATACGTTGGTGAATAATTTTAAAGAGTATAATTTCTTATAAAAAATAAAGCTCGTAAATGCTAGAAAACATAGTGTTTATGAGCTTTTTTCGTATTTGTTTTTAACATCCTCGCATATACCATATTTGGTCTGTACAATCTTCGATAGTAAGAGAAACTTTATTTTCAATGAAATTTAAAAAAGTATTTTCGTTTAAGTTTTCTTGCTCTAATGTTCCCATAATTCCAGCCATGCTGATACGATCAATGCCAAGATCATTCAATAAATGAATTATTTTTCGTTGAGTTTCATTTGTTTTTTATGTTTTTTTACCTCCTAATTCATTTCCCAATCTATCTAACCATTTTTCATAATTACTGATTTTATTATGGATGATAGGTTCATGATTTTTAATATAAACTTCATATAAATCATTATCTAAGTCAATATAATAAGTATATCCATTTTAATATTTCTTAGGATAATTTAAAGACTTGAGATCGTATTCTTTGATATGTTAAATCATCAACGAAAAGATTTTGTTTTCTTTTATCGAATAATAAAGAAATTTTTTTGAATAGAGGACATTTCATAAAAGTCCTCCTAATATTATTTTTATATAGTATATATGTTGAATCTCCTTTCAACATATATATTCACTAGAAAATAAGTTTTTTCTTTTTAAATATTAATTAATTGATACAATAATATAAAGGAGGGATTGTTGTGGGATTTTTAGACAAACTATTAAAAAAAGAAAATAATAAACAAGAAGAATATAAAGAAGAAAAACCTGCCAAAAGAATCTATCAAAGATTAAAAGAAGTAAGTGAAGTAGACTATATACGCTTTGAATTAGAAGAAAAAGAAACACATATCTTTGATAGTAAAGTAGGTGGTGCTTATTATGTGCCTAGAGATCAAAATCTTCCAGTAAATCAAAAAACGGGAGCACCTTTATATTTATTAGCACAAATAAATTTTGAACAAATACCTCATATAAAAGATTTTCCAGAAAAAGGATTGCTTCAAATCTTTATTAGTGGAGATGATGGCGTTTATGGATTAGACTTTGATAATGAATATAGTCAATCAGGGTGGTGTTTACGTTATTTAGAAGAAGTACCAAAATTAGTAGATGAATCATGTGTTTATAAGTTTCAATATAGCGAAGATACAGAACTTCCGTTAGAAAAAGATACAACTTTTTTATTAAAGGATCATTTAGATAAACAAGTTATCACAATGAATGATATTCACTTTGATGAAGTTGTTGATACTTATTTAGATGAAAACTTAAAAGAAGTCATGCAAGATGATGAGGTAATGGATGAATTAAATGATTTATTTACCTTGATTCCTTGTCAAATAGGAGGCTATCCTTTCTTCACACAATATGATCCTCGTCAAGAAGATAATAATGAAGTATTGTTATTTCAACTTGATTCACAAGATCATATCTTATGGGGCGATTCAGGTGTCGGTAATTTCTTTATTTCAAAAGAAGATTTAAAAAATAAAGATTTTAGTCATGTTCGCTATAATTGGGATTGTTATTAGATGCATATTGTTTGCTTAATAGAGAAAAATAGTTTATATTATAAATAGGAATAATTACTACTTATAGAAGAGAGGAAAAGGCTATGAATCAAAAATTTTATATTTGTAAACACTGTGGAAATGTGATTGAAAAAGTAGAAGATAAAGGAGTCCCTGTGGTATGTTGTGGCGAAGTTATGAAAGAGCTTCAAGTAGGGATTGAAGATGCTGCATTTGAAAAACATATTCCTGTTTATACAGTGGAAGGTGATACCGTTCATGTATTTATTGGAGAAGTTGAACATCCAATGACAGCAGAACATTGGATTGAATGGGTTTCTTTAAAAACAGATAAAGGTATTCAAAGAAAATATCTAAAACCAGGAGAAAAACCAAGTGTTGATTTTAAAATCTTAGAAGGTGAAGAAGTAGAAGAAGTGTATGCTTACTGTAATCTTCATGGATTATGGAAAAAATAATGAAGCTATAAAAAGACCAGAGATGGTCTTTTTATATGTATTCTATTGATAGTTCAATTATAATTATCATTTGTCCATTAGAAACATTACAAGAAAAGATAAATAAAAAAATGATAGAATAATAAATTTATATAAATTTGTCGATAATTTAGAGTATTTGTGACATAATGAAAGTTGGTTTAATAAAGGAGAGACTATGAAAACAATTTATCTATTACTCACTAAATCAAATTCATTTGTTTCAAAAGCTATCTATTATATGACACAGGATGACTACACGCATATTTCGATTTCTTTTGAAGAAAGTTTACAACCTATGTATAGCTGTGCTCGTAAGTATACTTATACGCCTTTACCAGCAGGAATTAAAAATGAATCTTTGATTAGTGGTTTTTATCTTAAAAATAGTTCTATTCCGTGTGCTTTATATCGTATAAAAGTAACAGAAGATAAATATAATAAAGCTAAAGCTCTTTTGAATAAAATATTAGAAGATGAAGGAGATTATAAATATAATTTGATGGGTCTTGTTTTATGTCATTTTGAATTAGCTTATCGACGTCATCATTATTATTTTTGTTCAGAATTTGTCAGTGAAATTTTAGCACATAGCCAAATTCTTGAATTACCTAAAATGCCAAGTTTAATGAAACCTTCAGATTATTTATTGTTTGAAGAATTAGAATGTCTTTATAAAGGAAACATTCATGATTTAGTACAAAGTCGAGGAATCAGTTAGTTTCCTTTTTATAATGAAAGAAATATGATAAGATTCTTAAGAAAAGAGGAAAAGATATGAATTATGCAGAGATTAAGAATTTTGATATTGCCAATGGATTAGGAGTCCGCGTGTCTTTGTTTGTTTCAGGATGTACACATCATTGTAAGAATTGTTTTAATCAAATGACATGGGATTTTAAATATGGAAAAGAATTTACGAAGGAAGTAGAAGATTTAATTATTGATTATTTAAAACCAGAACATATTACAGGATTATCTCTTTTAGGAGGAGAACCAATGGAACCAAGTAATCAAAGAGCGCTTGTTTCTTTTGTTAGAAGAGTCAAAGAAACATATCCTCAAAAAGATATTTGGTGTTATACAGGCTATCTTTTTGACCGAGAACTTTTACAAGAAAGTAGAGCAAGATGTGAAGTAACCGATGAGCTTTTATCTTATATCGATGTTCTTGTTGATGGAAAGTTTGTTGAAGAATTAAAAGATTTAAGTTTGAAATTTAGAGGTTCTTCAAATCAAAGAATTATTGATGTACCAGAAAGTTTAAAAAGACATGAAGTGGTTTTATATAAAGATTTAAATGTGAATCGAGAATTTCAAAAACATGAATAATACGATATAAACGAAATAAACTACATTATTAGCTAAAATTATGCTATAATGGGTTCGTTAATTATAGAGGGAGTAGAATATGATAGGATTTTATAGTTATACTGTCATTCTTACATACTTATCTTTAGTGTTTGCGATGGTAGGAATCCATCTATCGGTGATAGGTGCATACCAATGGTCATTTATCTGTTTAATGATGTGTGGTGTTTGTGATACATTTGATGGAATGGTTGCTAGAAGTAAAAAAAATCGTACAGAAGAAGAAAAGAAATTTGGGATTCAAATCGATTCTTTATGTGATTTAATTTCTTTTGGTGTTTTCCCTGCGATACTAGGATATAATTTAGGACTATCTTCAGTTGGATGGCTTGCAATTGAAATACTTTATGTACTTGCAGCTGTTATCCGTTTAGCTTATTTTAATGTAACTGAAGAAACTAGACAGCAACAAACAACAGAGAAAAGAAAATATTATCAAGGGTTACCAGTCACAACTTCTGCCTTTATTTTACCTTTTGCATTTGCTTTAAGGTATGTTATTTTTGGGTTGGATTATTTATATGGTACTTTGATGTTAATTACGGGAATTTTATTTATCGTTGATTTTAAAGTTCCAAAATTAAAAGGGAAAGGACTTATTGCACTCGGCATTTTAGTTGTCGTTGAACTTGTGCAAATTGTGTGTTTTTCATGATTAAAGATCGTCAAGGACAAGTTGTTAGAGAATTAGAAGGACAAAATCAATTATTAAAAAAACTCTATAGCACATCTATTGGTAGATGTGCTTTAAAAATCTTAGTTTCACCATTTATTACACATTTAGGTGGATTTTATATGTCATCTCCTTTATCAAAAACAAGCATTTCTTCTTTTATTAAAAATAATTCCATTGATATGAGACAATATGAAGAAAAGAAATATAAAAGCTACAATGATTTCTTTACAAGAAGAATTAAAGAAGGAAAAAGACCATTTGATAAAAGTGATTCTATTTTAATGGCACCAGCGGATAGTAAGCTTACTTATTATCCAATAAATGAAGAAACAATTTTAGAAATCAAAGATACCAAATATCAATTAAAAGATTTATTACAAGATCAACAGCTTGCAAACGAATATGATGGTGGAGTATGTTTGGTTTTTCGTTTGGCGGTTGATGATTATCATCGTTACAGTTATGTAGATGATGGTCAAATTGTAGGACATAAAAAAATTAAAGGAATTTTTCATACGGTAAATCCGATTGCAAATGATTACTACCCTATTTATAAAATGAATAGTAGAGAGTATACTGTGATTGATTCAAAGAACTTTGGAAAAATGATTCAAATGGAAGTGGGGGCAATGATGGTTGGTAAGATTGTCAATTATAATCATCAAATTGCTTCTAAAGGAAAAGAAAAAGGTTATTTTGAATTTGGTGGATCAACAGTTGTCTTGATTTTTAAGAAAGATACTGTCAAAGTAGATGATGATATTATAAACAATTCTCGTGAAAATGTAGAAACGAGAGTTTTATTAGGACAAAAAATTGGGTGTAAAGGGGTGTAAAGATGACAAAGGTTATCGCAATTACCAACCAAAAAGGTGGTGTAGGTAAAACAACAACAAGCGTTAATTTAGCTGCTGCACTTGCGAAGATGAAGTACAAAATCTTATTAATAGATATGGATCCTCAAGCCAATGCAACACAAGGAATAGGAATCAATAGAGATTATATCGAATTATCAACTTATCATGTTTTAACAGGAGAAGTAGGTTTAGAAAAAGTAATTCAACATTCTTATATTGAAAATTTAGATGTTGCGCCGGGGGAAATTGATCTTGCAGGAATCGATTTAGAATTAGCGCATGTAAAACAAGGAAGAGAAGTTCGACTAAAACAAGCGTTAGATAAAGTAAAAGATTATTATGATTATGTATTTATTGATTGTCCACCAGCACTTGGTTTATTAAATACCAATGCTTTAACTTCATGTGATACGGTACTTATTCCAGTACAATGTGAATATTATGCACTTGAAGGGTTAACACAATTATTAAATACAATCAAATTAACTCAAAATCATTTTAATAAAAAACTTTCTATTGAAGGTTTATTACTTACAATGTTAGATCAAAGAACAAACTTAGGTTTAGAAGTTTCTCAAGAAGTTAGAAAATACTTCAAAGAAAAAGTGTATAAAACAGTAATTCCAAGAAATATTAAATTATCAGAAGCACCAAGTGCAGGAATTTGTATTTTTGATTATGATAGTTCTTCCGTAGGAGCACAAGCCTATAAAGAACTGGCAAAGGAAGTGTTAAGTAGAAATGGCTGAGAAAAAGAAAAAGTTAAATAAGGGATTAGATGCAATCTTTGGTGGAGATATTTCTTCACTTATTGATGATATTGAAAACAATACACCTGAAAGTAGTCAAGAAAAAATCCATCTTGATGAAATTCGTCCAAACCCTTATCAACCAAGAAAAGTATTTGATGAACAAGCTTTAAATGAACTGGCTTTATCAATTAAAGAACATGGTATTTTCCAACCAGTTATCTTAAAGAAATCAGTTCAAGGTTATGAAATTGTTGCTGGTGAAAGAAGATGTCGTGCGGCAAAAATTGCGGAACTTGACGAAGTCCCAGCAATCATTGTTGATTTTACTGATCAACAAATGATGGAAATTGCCTTGCTTGAAAATATTCAAAGAGAAGATTTAAATGCAATTGAAGAAGCACAAGCTTATCACACAATGATGGAAAAGCTTCATTTAACACAAAATGAACTCGCTAATAGAATAGGTAAATCGAGAACACATATTACGAATACATTAAGACTTTTAAACTTACCAGAAAAAATTCAAGAATATGTTTTAGATGGTTCCTTATCAATGGGACATGCGCGTGCACTTATTACTTTAGATAAAGAAAAGGCATTAAGAATTGCGAAAAGAGTCATTGATGAAAAACTTTCAGTAAGAGATGTTGAAAATATTGTAAAAGGTTTTGAACTACAAGAAGCAAGAAAAAATAAACCAAAAGTAGAAAAACCTAAAGAATATCAATATGTAGAAGGCTTACTTAGAAAAAAATATCGTACACGTATTAAAGTGGATGATAAATCAATTACTATTAAATATACAGATACTCAAGATTTAAATCGTTTATTAGAATTAATGGGTGTCATTGAAGAAAGTTAAAACTTGGGTAAAACCAAGTTTTTTCTATGCGAAAAAAACATAGTAGAATGCAAAATCAATATTGTACATTTTCTTACTTTTATCTCAAAATAAAAGTAAGAAAAGAGGGAAATACAATGGAATATCAAACATTAAATAATGGGTTAAAAATGCCTATAGTAGGTTTTGGTGTCTTTAGAGTACCAGATAAAAAAGAATGTGAAGAATCAGTATATCAAGCAATTAAAGCAGGATATCGTTTAATTGATACAGCAGCTTCTTATACCAATGAAGATGCGGTTGGTGCAGGTGTTAAACGTGCTATTGAAGAAGGTGTTTGTACTAGAAAAGATTTATTTATTACTTCTAAGATGTGGGTACAAGATATGAAAAACTATGAAACTGCAAAGAAAGCAATTGATGCATCGATTGAAAAAAGCGGTTTGGGTTATTTGGATTTATATCTTTTACATCAAGCGATGGGTGATTACTTTAGTGCATGGAGAGCTATGGAAGATGCGTATAAAGAAGGAAAATTAAAAGCAATCGGTGTTTCTAACTTCTATGCACATGTTCTTGTCAATTTTGTAAATACAGTAGAAATCAAACCAATGGTCAATCAAGTAGAACTTCATCCATACTATACACAAGAAAAAGCAATAGAAACAATGAAATATTATGATGTTATTCCTGAAGCATGGGCACCACTAGGTGGAGGAAGATATAAGCCATTTGAAGATGAGATGTTAAAAGGAATTGCAGCGAAATATAATAAATCAGTAGGACAAGTCTTACTTAGATGGAATGTACAAAGAGGCGTTGTTGTTGTTCCAAAATCAACACATGTAGAAAGAATTAAAGAAAATATAGATATCTTTGATTTTGAATTAAATGAAGAAGAAATGAAACAAATCTCATCATTAAATATGGGTTATTCAGGATCAAGAGCTAAACATTTTGATGTTGAATTTGTGGAAATGTGTTTAGCTAAAAAAATACATGATTAATGAGTAAGTATGATTATTTTCATTAAATGAAATAATCATGCTTTTTTTATATAAGGTGTTAAGATGATGTTAGAGAAAAGCGGAGGATATAAAGATGAAAAAGTTTCCAAAGGGATTTTTATGGGGAGGCGCTGTTGCCGCTAACCAATATGAAGGTGGATGGAATGAAGGAGGAAAAGGAGTTTCTGTTTCCGATTGTGCTCGCCATCATTTAGATGTAGATGTTCAAGATTATGCTAAACAAAATGAAATTTCAACAGAAGAAATTTTAAAAGCTATGAAAAGTGATGATACAAGTCTTTATCCGAAAAGACATGGTTCAGATGGTTATCATCATTATAAAGAAGATATCAAATTATTCGCAGAAATGGGATTTAAAGTATTTAGACTTTCAATTGCATGGTCACGAATTTTTCCAAATGGGGATGACAAAGAACCAAATGAAGAAGGTTTAAAATTCTATGATGATGTTTTTGATGAATGTCATAAATATGGTATTGAACCATTAGTTACAATGTCCCATTATGAACCACCAATCAATCTTGTTTTAAATTATGATGGATGGTATGACAGAGAAGTTATTGATATGTTCATTAAATATGTTGATGTCATTACTGATCGTTATAAAGATAAAGTTAAATATTGGTTGACTTTCAATGAAGTGGATTCCATGATTAGACATCCTTATACAACAGGAGGACTAGTAAGAGACCGTTTTGAAGGAAAGAACTTTACTGAAGTTATTTTCCAAGCAATGCATCATCAATTTGTGGCGAGTGCTCTTGCAACAAAGATTGCTCATGAAAAAAATCCTGATTGTAAAGTCGGATGTATGCTTACTAAGTTAACGTATTATCCATATACATGTAAACCAGAAGATGTTTTACAAGCACAACAAGATATGAGAAGTACGTATTGTTATAGCGATACACAAGTCTTTGGAGAATATCCAGCTTATTTATTAACTAAATTTAAAAATGAAGGTTTAAATATTAAAATGGAAGAACATGATTTAGAAATCATGAAAAAATATCCAGTAGATTTCGTATCATTCAGTTATTATTCATCAAGTTGTGTGGCTAAAGATGATGCGGGATTAAAGAAAACAGCAGCTAATACAAATATTGCGATTAAAAATCCATATATTCCAAGCTCTGATTGGGGATGGCAAATTGATCCTATTGGTTTAAGAGTTTCTTTAGTTGATCTCTATGATCGTTATAGAAAACCATTATTTATTGTTGAAAATGGTTTGGGGGCAAAAGATGAACTTGTTAATGGTACAGTTGATGATCAATATCGTATTGATTATTTTGATGCTCATTTTAGAGAAATGTATAATGCAATCTATAAAGATGGAGTTGATTTAATGGGTTATACATCTTGGGGATGTATTGACTTAGTTTCTGAAAGTACGAAACAAATGTCTAAACGTTATGGATTTATTTATGTCGATGCTGATGATTTAGGTAATGGTACTTATAAAAGATATAAGAAAAAATCATTTGATTGGTATAAACATGTTATTGAAACAAATGGTTCTTGCTTATTTGAAGATTAGAGATTCCTAGGAATCTCTTTTTATCTATATAAGTGACATAAATGAAATAAAGTTGTATGATAAACAAGGTGATAAAATGAATAGAGAAAAGACAAAACAAATGGTTACAGGAGCTTTGATGGCTGCTGTCTTTGGTGTTTTATCGGTTATCAATGTCTATACAGGAACAATGTTTGATATCTTGTTTATATATTTGATGACGGTAGCACTTGCCTATTATACATTTCGTTTTAATGAAAAGATGGCGTTTTTAGTATGGCTTACAAGTACGGTCGTTTTATTTATGACGGGAGAACTCTTTTTTACTTTGTACTCGTTTTTTACATTACCTTTGGGTATTTTATATATTTATTGTCAAAGACATGATGTTAAACAAACAAAGTGGGTTTTAAGAGGATACAGTGCTTTTAAAAATTTTATTATTTTATTTTTATTAGGTTCGTTACTCGGACTTAATACATTTCAAGATACAAAAGAAATTTATCAAAGTATTGTGAGTGTTTTACCTTTTTTAAAGAGTGATTTTTTAATGAATAGTACGTTTATTATTTTATGGCTCGTATTATCTTTTTCAGAAGTTTATATTATTAAAGTATATACAAATATCTTTATTTTAAGAATGAATAAAAATAACAGGATGAAATAATATTTGATTCGTGTATAATATAAAGTAATAAAGAGGGGGTTGTTGTATGATCAAAAAGTTGATGCAATTTAGAAATATGGTCATTGTTTTATTGACCGTTGAAGTTGTAATCTCTTTATTAGTCTATATGTTTTTTCCAAGTACCATTGCTTTTGCATTAATGGTTTATATATTTATAAAGAATATTTTATGTAGTATAGCAATATACTATATTCATCAAACCATTGTTGAAAGTAATTATAGTGTTCAAGATGCTTTACACGCTGAAGCTAAAAATGCTTTGATTTTTGGTGGTATTGGGCTTATTAAATATGATGAAAATAGAAATATTGAATGGGTCAGTGATTTACTTTATGAACTTGGTTTACGTGTTGTAGGCAAGAAATTACTCGAATGGCAACCCTTGCTTGCTACATTATTTGAAGATGATGACGTACGTACAATTGATATCAATTCAAGAAGATATGAAGTTTATAATTCAAAAGCAACACGTTTACTTTATTTGAAAGATGTCACAGATCTTACGACAATTCAAAAAGAATATACAGATCAACAACTTTGCGTAGCTTATCTTACAATTGATAATTATGATGATTCAATTGAGTATGCCGATGAACAAAAATCAGTTATGATTGAAACAACATCAAGACAAATGATTTTTGATTGGGCAAAAGATAATGGAATTATTTTAAAAAGATATAAAGAAGATGGTTATTTAGCTATTTTCAATGAAAGAATTTATCGTAAACAAGTTGAAGTTCATTTTAGTATTTTAGATGAATTTAAAACGAAAATGGAAGAAATTGGTGCCGTAATGTCTTTATCTATAGGGATTGGTAGAGGCTCAAAGGTTTTAAGAGAACTCGATGAACTTGCTTTTAGTGCCATTTCTTTATCTTATTCAAGAGGTGGAGACCAAGTTGCAGTTAAAACATTAGATGAAGAAATTCGTTATTTTGGTGGTAATAGTGAAAATAGTGAAAAAGCGAATCGTGTAAGAGCACGTGTTATTTCACAAACACTTGCGAGTTTAATTAAACAAAGTGAAAATGTGCTTGTAATGGGACATAAACAATCTGATTTAGATTCATTTGGAGCATCACTTGCCATTAAAAAGTTTGTGGATGCTTTTGAAAAACAAGCTTATGTTATTTTAGATGAAAGCTCCTTGGAAGAAAAAACAGGAAATATTGCACGTAAGTTGATGAAAGAAGATATGTATAAAGGATCTATTATTTCACCAATGAAAGCAATGGATTTAATAAATGAAGAAACACTTTTGATTTGTGTGGATAATCATAAACCAACTCTTGCGATTAGTGAAGAAGTTATTGACAAAGCAGATAAAGTCGTGGTTATCGATCACCATCGTCGAGGGGAAGATTTTATGGATTCACCGATTTTAACATATCTAGAACCAGCTGCTTCATCGACAGTAGAACTTATTGTTGAACTTTTTGAATATCAAAGAGTAGAAATAGAAGTTTTACCAATGGAAGCAACTGTCATGTATGCGGGAATGTTAATTGATACAAACTATTTTAGAACCCATGTGGGTTCAAGAACATTCCAAGTGGCTTCTAAGTTAAAAGAAATGCAAGCAAATGTTTCTAAAGCTTATGAAATCTTACAAGATGATTATAAGACAACTTTAGAAAAGATGAATATATCTGCCAATGCTTATCGTTTTGGTAATGATGCACTTATTGCTTATGGAAATGAAGAAGATATTCATACACGACCACTTCTTGCAAAAGTTGGAAATGAGTTATTAAATATTTCAGAAATTAAGGCGGTATTCGTTGTAGGACGTATTGATAAAGATAAGATTGCGATTTCAGCAAGATCAAAAACGGGTATTAATGTTCAACTTATTATGGAAAAATTAGGGGGCGGAGGTCATTTTTCAATGGCCGCTTGTCAAGTTGAAGAAAAGAGTATAAAAGAAACAATCAATAAGCTTGAAGAAGCGATTGATCAATATTTGGATGAAAGAGGGTAAAAAGGATGAAAGTAGTTTTATTAGAAGATGTTAGAAAAGTAGGTAAAAAAGGAGATGTTGTGACAGTATCTGATGGATATGGACAAAACTTTTTAATTAAAAATAAACTTGCAGTAAAAGAAACACCTGCATCTAAAAAAATCTTAGAACAACAAAAAGAAGAAGCAAGATTACAAGATATTGAAAATAAAAAGAATGCCGAAGCATTAAAAGAAAAAATTGAAGGTATTACTTTAGAATTTGTTTTAAAATCTGGTAAAGATGGAAAAACATTTGGGAGTGTTTCAACAAAACATATTGTTGAACAATTAAGAGAAAAATATGATATTAGAGTAGATAAAAGAAAATTCATCAATGCTCATCCAATTGGAGCGTTAGGTTATTCAAATTTAAAAGTGGAACTATATAAAGGAGTTATTGCAACAATTAGAGTTCACTTATCTGAAAAATAGGAGGGATAGAGATGCCTAGAGTTTTCCCACATGATTTAGAAGCAGAACGTTCACTTTTAGGAGCTATGCTTATTTCTAAAGATGTTTGCCAAGATATCTTAAATAAGTGTGTGGAAAGTGATTTTTATGAAGAATCGCATAAGTTTTTATTTACAGCGATGAGTGAGCTTTCAAGACAAATGATTCCTGTTGATGTGACAACCGTCACATCTTATCTTTTAGATCATAATCAATTAGATAAAGTAGGTGGTGTTGAGTACTTACGTGTTTTAAGTGATTCGGTGCCTACTTTAGCACATAGTGAATATTATTTAAAAATTATTCATAATAAAGCAATCTTAAGAAAAATCATTAATGAAACAACGCGTATTGCGGAAGGGGCTTATGGTGATATTGAAGATATTGATGGTTTTATCGATGATAGTGAAAAAACCATGCTTGCCATTACGCGAGATCGTAATGCAGGTGAATTCGTAGATGTTAAACATGTTATTCGTGAAGTAACAGATCGTTTAAATAAGCTACAAAGTATTGATGGAAATATTTCGGGTATACGTACGAAATTTAGAGATCTTGATAAGATTACCTCTGGTTTACAAAAGGGTGATTTAATTATTTTAGCGGCTCGTCCTGCCATGGGAAAAACTGCCTTTGCTTTAAATATTGCTCATAATGTGGCTTATCAAGCCGAAGAACCAGTTGCTATCTTTTCATTAGAAATGCCTGCTAGTCAGTTAGTACAAAGAATTATCTGTTCCATGGGAGGAATTGAAGGTTCTACTATGCGAACAGGTGAAATTTTACGTACAAATGCGAATAAATATTATGCAGCGGCTGAAAGAGTCAGTAAATGTAATTTATACATAGATGATACACCTGGTGTAAAAATCAATGAAATTGTCGCAAAGTGTAGAAAATTAAAACAAGAACATGGTTTACGTTTGATTGTTATTGATTATCTTCAATTAATTACTGGAAGTTCCAATAATCGTGAATCAAGACAACAAGAAGTTTCAGATATTTCAAGACAATTAAAAATGCTAGCCAGAGAATTAGACGTTCCTGTTATTGCTTTATCACAATTATCACGTTCTGTTGAACAAAGACCTAATAAACGTCCGATGATGTCCGACTTACGTGAATCAGGAGCTATCGAACAAGATGCCGATATCGTTACTTTTATTTATCGTGAAGGCTACTATAAAGCTAGTGAAGGTAAAGAGGAAGAAGATAATGGTTTAACAGAAATTATTATCGCTAAACACAGAAATGGGGCAACGGGAGAAGTCAATCTTGCCTTTGAAAAGAATTTCAGCCGTTTTAGTGATTTAGCACCTATTGGTCCAGATGGTGGTGGCCAAGGGGTAAGAGATGTAAGAGGTTAGGAGAGAATAAAATGTATCACCAATATCGTGAAGGATATATAGAAGTTATATGTGGATGTATGTTTGCGGGTAAAACAGAAGAATTAATTCGTCGTATTAATGTTTTATCCTATGCTAAACAAAAAATACTTGTTTTCAAACCAAAAATAGATGATCGCTATTCAGAAATAGAAATTGCTTCTCATTCAGGAAGAAAAGTTCCTTGTTATGCAATTGATGATCCTGAAGAAATCTTAGATAAAGTCACAGATGATGTACAAGTTGTTGCCATCGATGAAGTTCAATTCTTTGATTCAAAAATTGTGGATGTGTGTGAATATCTTGCAGATAAAGGTGTTCGTGTCATGGTTGCAGGACTTGATAAAGACTTTAGAGGAGAAGCATTTGGTGTGATGCCAGAACTTCTTACACGAGGAGAATTTGTTACAAAGCTTACAGCTGTTTGTGCAAAATGTGGTTCACCAGCAACACGTACACAAAGACTTGTTGATGGTAAACCAGCATCTTTCGATGATCCTGTTGTTTTAGTAGGAGCAGTGGATCATTATGAACCAAGATGTCGTCATTGTCATGAAGTGGTCAACAAACCAATAAAAATTAAAAAAAGACTAAAAAGTTCACAATAAATTAACATTAACATATTATTATAAGGGTGTAAAAGAAAACCTCCCCTTAATATAAACAAAGAAAAGGCACATACTTCGGTATGTGTTTTTTTTATTGCTATATATCGTTTAACGATATATAATAGAAGTGAAAAAAGTATCGTTAAACGATATAGGAGATGAAACAAATGCCAAAAAGAGAAATGGAAGTATTAACCCCACAAATGTATTATGTATTACTTGTTTTACATCAACCGATGCATGGTTATGAAATCATGAATGAAATTACCAAAATAACAAATGGGGAAATCACTGTAGGAGCTGGAACTTTATATACTTTATTACCAAAATTTGAAAAAGAATGTTATATCCAACTTGTTAAAGTTGAAAATAATAAAAAGATTTATCAAATTACAAATTTAGGGAAAAAGAAATTACAAAAAGAAAAAGAAAGGATGCTTAAACAAATTTCATTATTAGATCAAATAGGAGGATAAGCTTATGAAATACAAATATGTCTTAAGAAATAGTTTGTATTTAGATGAAGAATTACAAGATTATTTTAATGAGATGTCAAAAAATGGTTGGCGTTTAGATTTTGTGGGTTATTATTATCGTTTTATAAAAGATGAACATACTTATAAGTATCAAATAGATTACACATCTGCATCTAATGAGTATGACGATTTATTGGAAGAAATAGGGTATCATGAGGTTGATAATTCATTTGAAGGGTTTAAAGTATTAGAAAATGAAAATGTTGAAGCACCTGATTTAAATACTGAATTTGTCTTTGATAAAAATAATAAAATTAATCAATTTAAAAAGAAAAGATATTTAATTTACCCAATATTAGCGATTTTCTTATTTTGGTTAGGTAAATTATTTATTAAAGACTTTATTGAGATTGGGAAACCAGCTCTTTATTATGAGGGCTTAAGTTCTTTTGGATTTGGAATCGTTTTTATCTTTTTAGCAGTCATATTACTCTTTATTACCATTTTAAATTTTTCTATTCTTTATGCTTTAAAGGTGGATAAAGATTTAAATAGATTAAAGAAAATAAATAAACTAAAAGATAATCTAACAATTATTTTTAGTGTTATAACTTTAATAAGTGGAATCGTTTATTTATGTTATTCCGTATTTCATTTTAATTTGAAATTTATTGTTTATATGATACTTGTATGTATCGTTGGTGTGTTTTTATCACGTTTTGTGGACAGTAAATATAATAGTGCTGTTGCCGCATTTGTAGCGATAGCTCTTTGTGGATTGATTTTTCCTACTAATAATATGCAAAATAATGAGTCGTTTTTTGAAAGCTGGACTGTTAAGACAAAAATCACAAATTATGAAAAGAAAGTAGACTATACAACCAGTGATTATCCACAATTGAATGTTTTTATTAAAAAGCCACAATATAAAGATGAAATCTTAAAATATGTCATTATTAAAACCGAACATGACACAAGAGATAATTTAAATTATGAAAAAGTAGTAAAAACAAAATCAAATATTTCATGGGACAGTAATAAAACACATTATTATCATTATGAAAAAGCAATTCAGTCCTTTAATAAAAAAGGAAATACATATGATAATGGGATGTATGAAATTAAAGTTTTGAAAAATAGAATTATTACGAAATATATTGGCGATAAATAAGAAATTCTATCTTGATAACAATTTATCGTAGGACTATAATATTCGCGGTGAGAAATATGGAAAATTATGAAGAAGTTGAACAGAATGTTGAACAATTAGAAAATGAATTAGAAGAAGTTGAAGAAGAACTTGAACAAAAAGAAGAAGGCTTTCTAGAATGTGAGCGTTGGCGTTGTTTCTTGTTGTTGATTACCGTAGGTGGGTTCTTTGGCGCTTATACTTTTTCTGTTAAAGGTGGCGTTTTTTGTAATGCCCAAACAGCAAATATTGTTTTATTTGGGATGGCTTTGGGAAATATGGATTGGTCAAGAGCAGCCTATTTATTGATTCCTATTAGTTCTTATTTTATTGGAACCATGGTTTCAGAATATTTAGCTTTAAAAATAAAGAAGTATAAAAAGCTAAGATGGGATACTATTTTAATTGGCGTTGAAATTATTACTGTTATTATTTTAGGACTACTTCCTAACAGTGTTCCAGATCAGGTCTTCCAAGTAACTATCAACTTTATTTGTGCAATGCAGTTTAATACTTTTAGACAAGCAGAAAAGGTAGGAATGGCAACAACTTTTGTTACAAATCATATTAGACAAACAGGAAGTTTCTTTGTACGTTGGTTAAGAAAAAGACATGAAAGGAAATATTTAAGTCGTTCTTTAAGACATTTATGTATGATTTTATGTTTTATTGGAGGAGCTATTTTCTCAACTGTTTTATGTGCTTATTTTAAAGATCGTGCTATTTGGGGTGCTCTTATTTTCTTGATTATTTTACAGGGTGACTTATTATATGCAGATTTAGTTAAAGAAAAAGAATTATTAGATCAAGTTCCAAATGGGCATTAATGCCCATTTTTCCTTGTTTAAATCATTTGTTTCATGTATTATTATTGTGCTATGAGTATAAAAATTTAACGGAGGTAGAAGCTATGAATGAAAGTATGTTAGATAGATTAGTATCTATGGAAAATAGATATGAAGAATTAGGTCATATGTTAATGGATCCAGATATTGGAACTGACATTAAAAAAATGACAGATGTTACAAAAGAACAAGCTTCTTTACAAGCAGCTTATGATTTGTTTCAAGAATATAAAGAAGTAAAAGACGGCATTGATGGTGCTAAAGAATTAATGAAGGAAAATGATCCTGAAATTAAAGAAATGGCAAAAATGGAATTAGATGAATTAGAAGAAAGAATGCCTGAAATCATCAAAAAATTAGAATTAGAATTAATTCCAAAAGATCCAAATGATAATAAAAACGTTATTATGGAAATCCGTGGAGCTGCTGGTGGAGATGAAGGAAATATTTTTGCAGGTGACTTATATAGAATGTATGTAAAATATGCAGAAAGCCAAGGATGGAAAGTAGAAGTTATGGAAGCTGAAGAATCAGAAGCTGGAGGCTTCTCACTTATTTCATTCAACGTTATTGGCGATGGTGTTTATGGTAAATTAAAATATGAATCTGGATCACACCGTGTTCAACGTGTGCCTAAGACTGAAACGCAAGGACGTGTGCATACTTCAACTGCGACAGTTTTAGTTATGCCAGAAATGGAAGAAGTTGATGTACAAATCAATAAAAGTGATTTAAGAATTGATACTTATCGTGCAAGTGGTGCGGGAGGACAACATATCAACAAAACAGACTCAGCTGTTCGTATCACTCACTTACCTACAGGAATTGTGGCAACAAGCCAAGATGGGCGTTCTCAACATGATAACCGTGATAAAGCAATGAAAGCTTTAGTAGCGCGTGTTTATGACTACTTCCAATCTCAACAAACAGAAGCCATTGATAGTGAAAGAAAATCGAAGGTTGGTACTGGAGATCGTGCTGAAAAAATCAGAACTTATAATTATCCACAAAACCGTGTAACAGATCATCGTATTGGACTTACAATTCAACAATTAGATCGTATTATTGAAGGTAAATTAGATGATATTATTACTGCTTTAATCAATGAAGATCAACGTCTTAAATTAGAAGGACAAAAATAATGAAAACAGTTAGAGAATTAATTAGGGAAGCCGAAAGTAAATTAGATGATGAACATAAAGATGTCAATGTTGCCAAAGTCTTATTTTATCATCTTGCGAAGAAAGAACCTCATGAACTTTATTTAATGATGAATGAAGAAGTAGAACCCGAATTAGAAAACGCTTTTCTAGTAGGAATGGAAGAATATTATCAAGGAAAACCTATTCAATATATTAAAGGTTGTGAAAGTTTCTTTGGTAGAGATTTTAAAGTGAATGAAGATGTACTCATTCCTCGTTATGAAACAGAAGAATTAGTAGAAAATATTTTATATCGTATAGATGATTACTTTAATGATTATAAAGAAATTCATTTATGTGATGTCGGTACAGGAAGTGGGGCTATTGCGATTACTCTTGCCTTAGAAGAACCACGTTTAAAAGTCATTGCGACAGATATTTCTAAAGAAGCTTTAGTTGTCGCTCAAGATAATGCGAAAACATTAGGCGCAAATGTAGAATTTAGAAATGGAGATATGTTACAACCTTTATTAGACACACATGAAAAAGTAGATATCTTTGTTTCTAATCCGCCTTATATTCCTAATGATCAAGATATTGAAGCAATGGTAAAAGATAATGAACCTCATGTTGCTTTATTTGGAGGAAATGATGGTCTTTATTTCTATCGTAAGATTTTTAAAGAAGTAAAACCTTTATTAAATGATAAAGCTTTATTAGCTTTTGAAATGGGATTTGATCAAAGAGAGCTTATGGAAACTGCAATCAAAGAATTCTTTGGAGATTATCCTTTTGAAATCATAAAAGATATTAATGGAAAAGATAGAATGTTGTTTATCTATTATAATTTAAAATGATGATAGAAGCAGATAGAATAAAAATACAAGCTATATCTTTACAAGATATAGCACGCTTTAGCGAATATCGTGATAAAGAAGAAGTAGCTGAGTATCAATCATGGGATGAATATCCAATAGAAAAAGCAAAACAACGTATTACTTATTGTATAAAGCATCCTTTTCATGGAAAAAGAGGTAATTATCAATTAGGAATCTATTTAAAAGATGAGAATTATCTTATTGGTGATCTTTTTATAGAAATAGATGGACATACAACTTTTACCCTTGGGTATACTTTAGATAGTCTTTATTGGTCTAAAGGATATGCCAGTGAAGCCTTAGAAGCAATTCTTCAATATATGTATGAAGAATATCATTTTAAGATTTGTTTATGTCATGTCTATGAAGATAATGATCGCTCAATTAAACTACTTACAAGACATGGTTTTGATAGAATACATAAATCATGGTTTTATCAAGATGTCTTATATCGAAAAATGTTAAATAAATAAAAAATGTGCATAAAATAAAAGAGAGAATATAAGTTATTCACATTGAAAACGAATATCATTGATGTTAACGTAATAGTGAGGAAAGAGTATTCTTTCAAAATGGTAATATTAATGGATAAAATATCCAAAAATAGAGTTGAACTAGCTTATTAGTTCTAGGGTGTGGTAGGTAGCTGTAATTAGGTGATTCTACTGCCTTGCCTCAGCAATGTGTCTGAGATAGGCAAACCAAGTGAAGGTGATTGAACCCCAAAGCCTGGCACGGGCTAAGAAAATAATGTGATATTTGGCTTTCATGAGGAGTCCCAATCAACAAAAGAGCGCTTTATGAAGTGCTCTTTTAAATTAAAGTGCAATTAAAAAAGAATATGTATAAAACAAATAGTCATCAATTTTAAGATGTCTTTTTTTAGTGACAAAATATTTAAAAAGAAGTCTATATAATGTCTATGAGGTGGAAATAAAATGGATTTAGTTATACAAAACAAACAAAAACGTATGCATTATATTTTACCATTGACCTTGTTGATGACAACTATGATTTTTTATTATTCAAAAATACAAGGAACATCATTGCCTTTTACCCTTCCTTTATTCATTGTTGCCTTTGGAAGTGGAACCTTTTATTTTATAGGCTATTTATCAATTATAAGTTTCTTAAGCATTCTTCAACAAGATTTCTTTACAGTAACTGTTTTTATAACAGTTACTTTAACTTTTTTACTTCTTAATGTTACGCATCTTTTAAAAACCAAATATTTACCAATCGTTATCAGTTTGATTTTATTACCGTTTCTTTATGCAAATCATTACAATCTTATTCAAATAAGTTTTCTAACATTACTTACATTTTTTAATGGAATCATAGATCAAAATATCATTCCTTTACTTATTCACCAAAATAAAAATGTAATCACAATCCAAAGACTACAATCACTTATTCTTATAATCTGTACACTCTTTATCGCCTTTATACCATATAATACAACTTATACCATGATATTTATTCGTTATTTTTTATTGCTTTCTATTTACTATTTATCAATAGAGAAAGTCATGCCTATTATCTTATATCTTTCCATCATCTTTGTTTTTATATCACCAACACTCAAAGATGAAGTATTATCTCTTATTCTTCCTATGGGTTGTTTCTTTATGATCCAACCAAAAAATAAATATCTTTTTATATCATTTTTTATGCTATGTCATATTATATTACCATTCTTTATTACCTATGATTATTATTACTATGCATTTGTTATCTTAGTACCTGTCTTTTTATTTATACTTTCTCCACAATTAAAAACACAAGCTTTATCAATTGATAAAAACTATAAAGAAAAAACATATCAGGAACAACTAAAAAGTAAAGCAGAAGCTTTTTCTTCTTTATTCAATCAATTAACACAAGTCTTTAAAGAAGAATCACAAACAACCCATTTATCAGAATATGTAGGATATGTATATGAAGATGTTTGTTATAACTGTTCCTCAAAGAATTATTGTTTTTATAAACAAGAAGGGATGAGTCGGTTAGGTAAATTGATTTCTAAAGGAATTCAAAGAGATTTAGATGCTTTAGATTTTGATTATGTTTATCAACATTGTTTAAAACCAGATGAATATTTAAGAAGTTTGAATAATCATCAAAAAGGTTATTATAAGATGATGAAACTTGATCATGCACAACTTCATTTAAAGAAAGATCTTTTACAAGAGTTTTCTATTATGGGACATGTTTTTCAAAACTTTTCGGAAAGACTAGAGGATGAAAATGATGAAAAAAGATTGCTTGAACATTTAAGAGCTTATCATTTTGAAGTTTATTATCTAAAGAAAATAAAAAAAGATTATCAAAACTATTTATTGGAAATAGGCTTAGAAGATATCGATCAAAAAACGATAGAAGAAGAACTCATTCCTATCTTAGAAACTTATTTAAATACAACACTTGATATTGTATCTTTAAAGAAACAATATCATCACTTAGGTTATGTTTCTTTACTTTTAAAACATGAACTTAAATATGCTTTACAAATATCTAAGAAACAATATGCCCTAGAAAGTCAAAACTGTGGGGATAGTTTTTTATCCTTTGGTTATGATGAACATCATTATGTTGCATTATCTGATGGGATGGGACAAGGATATGTGGCTTATAAAGAAAGTAAACTCACATTGGATGTATTAAGTCAATTGGTAAAAAATGGAATTTCTTTAAAAGATACAATTAATACAGTTAATGCATTATTAAAGATTAAAAATCAAGGAGATATGTATACAACATTAGATTTATTTGATTTTAATTTAATGAGTTCTCGTTTAAAAGTCATTAAATATGGTGCGTATGAAAGTTATTTAATAAGAAATCAGAGAATTGATACTTTAAAATCACATTCACTTCCAATTGGGATGTCTTCGCGTTTAAAAATGCTTTCTTATGATATGAAAATACAAGAAAATGATTTATTTGTTATTGTAAGTGATGGCGTAGGAGAACATTTTTTAAGTATTTTAGAAACTTATAAAGAAGATTTGGAAGAAATGAATATTCATGAAATGGCATCATTTCTTTATCAAAAGGCTTTTTCTAAAAAGGATTTAGATGATATGACAATTATTGTAGTTAAAGTTATTTGTCGAGATTAATGTGTTATAATGACATGGGTGATGGTATGTTGAATGAAAGTTTGTTAGATAAAAAGAAGCGTTATTTGGTGGGTGTTTCTGGTGGTGTTGATTCCATGGCATTATTAGATATGTTAGTCAAAAAAGGATATCAAGTAAGAGTTGTTCATTATAACTATCATTTAAGAAATGATAGTGATCTTGATGAAAAACTGGTTTTTTCTTATTGCCAAAAACATCAAATACCTTTTTATGTAAAACAAGGTTGTGTTGACGAATATCAAGGAAATTTTGAAAAAATTGCACGTGAAAAAAGATATGCTTTTTATCATGAAATAGGGATTCAAGAAGGTATAAATGAGGTTATTTTAGGACATCATTTAAATGATTATTTAGAAAATATAATCATGCAAATAAAACAAAATAAAACCAAAGGATATCTTGGCATACAAGAAGTTTCTTATGTACAGGAAATGACGATATTACGTCCTTTATTAAAAGTCAAAAAGGAAGAACTTTATCGTTATTGTCAAGAAAATCAAGTTGAATATCATGAAGATTATACCAATTATGATACAAGTTATCTACGAAATTATATTCGTCATATTGATTTAAAAAATTACGATGAAAAAGAGTTACTTGCTTATGCTAAGAAGCATAATGAAAGCTATTTGAAAAAACAAGAATATTTAAAACAAATGATGGAAGTTTATAAGCAACAACATTTCTTAAATTTAAATCAAATCAAACAAGATGATTTAGAAGATGTTCTTTATGAGATGCTGAAAAAAGAAATCTATCCTCCTTATATTTCACAATCATTGATTCAAGAAATCAAAAAACAAACCCAATCAACAAAACCAAACATTGAAATAACACTACCCGTTAATTTTGTGTTCACAAAAGTATATAATAATATAGCCGTTAGAAAAAAAGAATCTGACGATACGTATTCTATAAAATATAAATCATTTTATAAAGATCAACAAAAATACTTTCTTCTAAGCGATACAGGACATATTCATGATGGCGTTTATCTTCAAAAAGAAGATTTTCCAATTACCATTAGAAGCTTTCAAAACGGAGATAAAATCATAACATCTGGAGGTACCAAAAAGGTTTCAAGACTCTTTATTGATCAAAAAATATCTAAAGAGGATCGAAAAGTTTGGCCAATTGTAGAAAATAGCCAAGGAGAAATCATTTTGATCCCTCATATCGCTAAAAATATCAAGTATTTATATACAAAACCAAATGTTTTTGTGATAAAATATGACACATGTAAGTGAGGTGTAAAGTATGCACAAAGATATAAAAGAAATATTATATACAGAAGAAGAAATTAAAGCAAAATGTGATGAACTCGCTCAAGAAATTGATAGAGATTATGCGGGTCAAGAAATTTTATTAGTTGGTTTATTAAAAGGATCTGTTCCTTTTATGGCAGAACTTGCCAAACATCTAAAAAGTGATGTTAAATTCGACTTTATGTCTGTAAGCAGTTATAGTGGTGTCGAATCTAAAACACTTGTTGTAAGACAAGATATTAAAGAAGATATCCGTGGAAAAAATGTTTTAATTGTTGAAGATATTTTAGATACAGGAAAAACACTTTATAACGTTAAAGAAATGTTAGAAAAAAGACATGCGAAAAGTGTGAAGATCGTTACTTTATTAGATAAAGAAGAAGGTCGTGTTTTTGATATGAAAGCAGATTATTCGGGATTTAAGATTCCTAATGCTTTCGTTGTAGGATATGGTTTAGATTTTAATGAACGTTATCGTCAATTACCTTATATAGGTATTTTAAAAGAAGATTGTTATAAAAAATAGTAAGGAGATTTTATGGGTAACAAAAAAGGATTGTTGAAGTCTATCCTTCCATGGCTTATCGTTTTAGCGGCATTATCTGTGGCTATTCCTTTCTTTAATCAAAGTGAATCCTCAGAAATTCGTTATGATAAGTTTATAAAGATAGTTCAAGATGAAAAAGTAAAAGAAGTAGAAATTGTTCCACAATCTTTAGTTATTGATGTTAATGGGACATATACACAAATAGTAAAGGGAAAAGAAGAAACAACAAAATTCTCTGTTGTTATTCCTAGAACAGAAACAGAATTAGATTCTTTAGTGAGTTTATTAGATGAAAATGGAACACAAATTACAGTTGTTAATGAAGCACAAAGAAATCAATTCTTAAATATCATTTTAGGAATTTTACCTTATGTTCTTCTTATTGCAGGTATGTTCTTCTTATTTAGAATGATGTCAAATACTGCAGGAGGAAACAACAAAGCCTTTGAATTTGGTAATTCAAGAGCTAAATTAGAAAAAAATTCAAAAACACATTTTAGTGATGTTGCAGGAATGGATGAAGAAAAAGAAGAAGTCAAAGAACTTGTTGATTTCTTAAAAACACCAAAGAAATTTGCGGATATGGGAGCTAAAATTCCCCGTGGTGTCTTATTAGTAGGGCCACCAGGTACTGGGAAAACATTACTTGCAAGAGCTGTTGCCGGTGAAGCGAATGTACCTTTCTATTCAATTTCAGGTTCTGAATTCGTAGAAATGTTTGTTGGTGTTGGAGCTGGACGTGTCAGAGACATGTTCAAAAAAGCAAAACAAACAGCACCATGTATTATCTTCATTGACGAAATCGATGCGGTTGGTCGTCAAAGAGGTACTGGTATGGGTGGAGGACATGATGAACGTGAACAAACCCTTAACCAATTATTAGTAGAAATGGATGGTTTCTCTGGAAATGAAGGAATTATCGTTTTAGCGGCAACAAACCGTGCCGACGTCTTAGACCCAGCATTATTAAGACCAGGACGTTTTGACCGTCAAATTCAAGTCGCAAATCCAGATAAACGTGCACGTAGTCAAATCTTAAAAGTACACGCACGTAACAAGCGTTTTACACCTGATGTTAACTTTGATAATATCGCACAACGTACACCTGGATTCTCTGGGGCAGAATTATCAAATGTATTAAACGAAGCTGCATTACTTGCAGTAAGACAAGGTCATGATTTAATCACAATGGCTGATATTGATGAAGCTGTTGACCGTGTTATGGGTGGACCTGCGAAAAAATCTCGTAAGTATACTGAAAAAGAAAGACGTTTAGTTGCTTACCATGAAGCAGGACATGCTTTAATTGGTTTAACATTAGAAGATGCCAATAAAGTACAAAAAGTCACAATTGTTCCTCGTGGACAAGCTGGTGGTTATAACTTAATGACACCTAAAGAAGAAACGTATTTCCAAACAAAGGGTCAATTAAAAGCGACAATTTCAGGATATATGGGTGGACGTGTTGCCGAAGAAGTATTCTTTGGTGATGTAAGTTCAGGTGCTCATAACGATATCGAACAAGCAACACGTATTGCACGTATGATGGTTACTGAATTAGGTATGTCTGAACTTGGACCAATTCAATATGATTCTGAAAATGGACAAGTTTTCTTAGGTAGAGATTATACACAAAGAAGTAATACACACTCTGGACAAATTGCTTATGAAATTGATGTTCAAGTGCGTAAGATCATTGATGAATGTTATCAAGAAGCAACAAATATTGTTGAACAACATAAAGAAAAATTAATCTGTATTGCAGAAGCTTTACTTGAACATGAAACATTATCAGGTGAAGATATTGAATCTTTATATAATACAGGTAAAATGTTAGAACATCATGATGGTTCATTAAATCAAGAACCTGTTCAAGAAGTAGTAGAACCAACAGTAGAAAAACCATCTATTGATGATCAAGATGATTTATTAGATGAAATGAAATAAAGCGGTTTTCGCTTTTTTTCATTTAGAAAGGGGTAAATATGAGTACACGTACAAAGAGAATTGTAATCATTTTAATCGCGTTAAGTATGATTATTCCTATATTTTCTTCCGTGTTCTTTTTATAGAAAAGAAAGATGAAAGATTATTTAGTAAGAGGATTAGTAAACAGTAAAAATTGCCGTGTTTTTGCTTGTCAAACAACAAATTTATTAGAAGAAGCAAGGAAAGATCATGATTTATGGCCTACGGCTTCAGCGGCACTTGGAAGAATGATGTCAGCAACTTTGATGATGGCTGCTATGAATAAAAATAATGAAAAAATGACAGTCACAATTAATGGTGGAGGACCTATTGGTACCATGATGGCAGTTACTTGTGGGGATGGTCATATTAAAGGATTTGTCGGAGATCCACATGTTCATTATACATATAATGATACAGGTCATTTAGCTGTTGGCGTTGCAGTAGGGACACAAGGAAGCTTACAAGTTATTAGAGATATGGGCTTAAAAGAACCGTTCTGTGGTACAGTCCCACTTCAAACAGGTGAAATTGGTGATGATTTTTCCTATTACTTTATGGCAAGTGAACAAACGCCATCGGTTGTATCTGTCGGTGTTTTAGTGGAAGAAACAAATGAAATTCTTGCTTCAGGAGGATTTATTATTCAATTACTTCCAGAAGCAACTGAAGAAGATATTACTTATATTGAAGAAAGAATGAAAGATTTCCCAGCAGTATCTTCACTTATTAATGAAGGAAAAACACCAGAAGAAATATTAAAGATGTTATTTGAAGATGTAGAAATTACAGATCATCAAGATTTATTCTTTACTTGTGATTGTTCAAAAGACAAAATGTTAAATGCACTTTCAACAGTAGGTAAAGAAGAATTACAAAGCATGATTGATGAAGATCATGGTTGTGAAATTACTTGTCAATTCTGTAATACAGAATATAAATTTGATGAAGAAGAATTGCAAAAATTGATAAATCGTTTATAATCACATTGAAAAATGTGATTTTTTTAAAAGAAAACAAAAAATAAAGACAGACGTCTTTATTTTTTAGGAAATCAACTCAATTGATAGATAACTTATAACTATTTTTAGGGGAGGAAAATAGAGGGAACTTATAAGTTATCTATATACAGTATGTACAAAGAAAATAAAAATATACGCGGAGGACAAATAATTTGAAAATAAGAGAGATTGAAATAAAAAATCCTGTCATTATGGCACCAATGGCAGGAATCACCAATATGGCTTTTCGTAAAATTGTGAAAGAATTTGGCGCAGGTCTTGTCTATTCGGAAATGGTAAGCGATAAAGCTATTTGTTATGGAAATCAAAAGACAATTGAGATGTTACAAGTGGATGAAGGAGAACACCCTGTTAGTATCCAGTTATTTGGTGGAGAAGTAGAAAGTATGGTTGAAGCCGCTAAATTCATTGATCAACATTCCAATTGCGATATTATTGATATTAACTGTGGCTGTCCTGTTAATAAAGTATTAAAGGCCAATGCGGGAAGCAAATTACTACAAAATCCCCAACTGATTTATGATATTGTAAGTAATATTGTTAAAAATGTAAGTAAACCAGTAACAGTAAAGATTAGAAGTGGTTTTGATAAAGAACATATTAATGCGGTAGAAGTTGCAAAACTTATTGAAAAAGCAGGAGCAAGTGCAATTGCTATTCATGGAAGAACACGTTCACAAATGTATGAAGGAAAAGCTGATTGGTCGATCATTAAAGCTGTTAAAGAAGCAGTTTCTATTCCTGTTATTGGTAATGGGGACATTCGAAGCGTAGAAGATGCAAGAAGAATGCTTGAAGAAACAGGCTGTGATGCCATCATGATTGGACGTGCAGCGCTTGGAAATCCATGGCTTATTAAGCAAGTTGTTGAAAGTTTAGAACATGAAACAAACATTCTTGAACCAACGTATAAAGAAAAAATAGACTGGTGTTTAACTCATGCTAAAAGATTAATGTCTATTGAACCTGAACGTATTGCGATGTCACAAATGAGAGGACATGCACCATGGTATATTAAAGGATTAAAAAATTCTTCAGCTGTTAAAAATGAACTTTCAAAAGTCAATACGTATGAAGAATTAGAAAAGATTCTTAAAGATTATGAACAATTGTTAGATACATTATAAAAAGCAACTAGTAGGGAAACTAGAGCTTTTTATGAACAAATAAAGGGAAAATAAAAAAATGGAAAATTACTTTTCCAATTTTTCATTAATTAATAAACGAATTGTTTTATAAAGATGTGGTTTAAATTCTTCAATAGGAAGAGGTTGCTTTTCTACAATGGAAGTAAAAACAGTAGAACTTACAAGTTCAATAATCATAAATAAAGTCATTTCAGGATATTCTAACGGAATATCCTTTTCTTTTACTTCATTAATAAATAATTCCTTAATTCCTAACTCTTCACTATCTAATAAATCTGTTAATTTTTCACTATAAAGTCCTAAAGAAAGATTTTTTTGAATAAACTTAAGAATATTAGGTCGTGCAATTAAAGCATCTATAATCGAATCAATAATAAAAATGATTTTATCATCTAAACGATCAAAATGATATTTATTGGCTTCTTTACACGCGTTTGAAAAAAATTCATGTGATGTCTTTGCGAGCAAAACATCTTGTAATTCATATTTATCTTTAAAATAAAGATAAAATGTTCCTTTCGCAATGCCAGCATCGTGAACAATATCTTGAATCGAAGTTTTTTTAATTCCTTTTTCAGAAAAAAGATGAAGAGCAGTACTTAACAATTTACGTTCTTTTTCTTGTTTATTATCATTTATTTTTGATTTTATCTCTTGAATCGCCATTTTAACACTTCCTTTAGCATTAATTGTATGTTCTTCAAAATAAAAAGTCAACGAAAGACAAAGAAATAATTGAAAAAATGACTTTTAGTCATTTATGTATTGACCGTTGGTCACTTTAATGCTACTATCATAAATGACCGATGGTCACTTTAGGAGGAGAGAATATGAAAAAGCTAGGAGAAGCAATAGGAAGATTTGTGGTAAAGCATAAACTTTTTATTGTTGTTGCATCATTACTTCTTTGTATTCCATCGATATTTGGATATCTTAATACAAAGATTAACTATGATATTTTAGTTTATTTACCAAAAGATATTGAAACCATGAAAGGACAAGATATTCTTGCAGAAGATTTCGATATGGGTTCTTTTGCAATGTGTATTGTTGAAAATATGGATTCAAAAGATGTTTTAGATTTAGAGGATAAATATAAAGAAATTGATGGGGTTGTTAAAGTTATTTCAGCTAATGACCTTATTGGAACAACAATTCCTCAAGAAATGTTGCCAAGTGAAGTAACAAAGCAATATAAAAAAGGAAACAGTGAATTAATGCTGGTTACTTTTAAAGATAGTACGATTGCTATTGATGCCATTGAAGAAATGCGTACACTTACCAGTGAAGAAGTTGTTAAAATTGGCGGGATGTCTGCTTCTACTTTAGATACAAGTATCGTAGCCGAGAGTGAAATCATTACGTATGTTTTAGTAGCTGTTGCTTTGGTTTTGCTTGTTTTAATGATTTCATTAGATTCTTATGTTGTACCATTTTTATTACTAGGAAATATTGGACTTGCGATTCTTTATAATATGGGAACAAATGTTTTTATTGGTGAAATTTCTTATATTACAAAAGCGATTGCTGCTGTTTTACAGCTTGGGGTAACTACAGATTTTTCAATTTTCTTATATCATAAATATGAACAAGCAAAAGAAAAAGTAAAAACAAACAATGAAGCGATGACACTTGCTATTGGGGATACACTTGTTTCTATTGCAGGAAGTTCATTAACAACCATTGCAGGTTTTTTAGCACTATGTACAATGCAACTTACTTTAGGGTTTGACATAGGAGTTGTTATGGCCAAAGGTGTATTCATTGGGGTACTTTCAACTATTACGATTTTCCCAGCATTTTTATTAGTATTTGATAAAAGTGTTTTCAAAACAAAACATAACCCATTAATTCCATCTTTTAATACAATTAAAGGATTTGTAGTTAAACATTATAAAATTATTTTAGTAGTGGCATTAGTGATTGCTTACCCTGCTTTTTATGGAAATAATCATGTAAAAAGTTATTATAATCTAACAAAAGATTTACCACAAGATTTAAAAAGTTGTATTGCTAATAGTAAATTAAGTGATGACTTTGATTTAGTTGCTTCACAAGTTATTTTAGTTAATAAAAATCTTAAAGATAATGATTTAAATAAAATGGTTGATGAAATTGAAAAGATTGATTCAATTAATCTTATATTATCACCTTCACAACTTGCTAATCTAGGAATTCCAGATAAAATGATTCCTAGTGATGTTAAAGATATTTTTGAAAGTGATCGTTATAAAATGATTTTTGTCAATTCAACAAATGAAATAGCGACAGATGAATTAAATAAAGTCATTGATCAAATTGAAAAAGTCATCAAAAAATATGATAAAAATGCTATAATGGCCGGGGAAGGTCCTTGCATGAAGGATTTGGTTAATATTGCAGATGAAGACTTTAAAAATGTAAGTATTGCCTCAATTGGTATTATTTTCATTATTATGTTATTTGTCTTAAAATCAATTTCATTACCAATACTCCTTGTATCTGGTATTGAACTTGCTATCCTTATTAATATGGCAATCAGCTATTATACAGGGGATGTCTTACCATTTGTAGCTTCTATTGTGATTGGAACAATTCAATTAGGTGCAACAATTGATTATGCCATCTTACTTACAACAAAATATTTAGAAAAGCGCTCAAGTGGTTTAGAAAAAATACCAGCTATGGACCATGCAATTTCTACTTCAGCGAGCTCAATCTTTGTTTCAGGAATGTCATTTTTTGCAGCAACGTTTGGAGTAGGTATGATTTCTAAATTAAATATGATTGGTTCGTTATGTAATCTTATGTCACGAGGAGCACTTATTTCAATGATGATTGTTATTTGTGTAATACCAGCCATCTTACTTGTCTTTGATAAAGTCATCATTTGCACAACAGTTGGTTTAAAAAAGCTTAATGTAAAAGGGGAATGCTAGTATGAAAAAAACAAAATTAATCACATCTTTAACAGTTGCATCGGCTTTAGTTATGGGTTCAGTTGTTCCTGCCTTTGCGTATTCAAAAGAAGAAACAGTCTATACAAAATTAAAAACAAATGGTACAGAAAAAACAACGGTTGTTTCACAACATCTTATTAATGACCAAAAAGAAACAACACTTGAAGATCAAACAACACTAACTAATGTTAAAAATATGAATGGAAAAGAAACATTCAAACAAAACGGAGAAACCATTACTTGGCAAACAAGTGATGGACAAGATATTTATTACCAAGGGAAAACGAAAGCATCATTACCAATCTCAATGAAAGTAACTTATAAATTAGATGGTCAAAAAATGAAGCTTAAAGAAATGCTTGGTAAAAAAGGAAAAGTAGAAATCAAGATTGATTATACAAATAATGAAACAAAAACAGTGGATGGTAAAGAACTTTATGTGCCTTTTGTTGTGACTACAGGAACAATGCTACCAACCAACAATGCTTCTAATGTTGAAGTTACAAATGGAAAAGTCATCAGTAATGGCTCATCAAATATTATCATGGCGATTGCAGCACCAGGTTTATCAAAAAACTACAATAATAATAAAGATTTAGAAAAATTTAATTCAGTTACAATTAAATATGATACAACAAAATTTAAATTAAATAGTTTAATGTCTGTTGCTACACCATCTTTATTATCAGATACAGATATTAACTTTGATGATATGAATGAAATTTATGATAATGTGGATACTTTAAATAGTTCATTTAATCAAATTATTTCAGGAGGCCAAGCCTTACAATTAGGATTAAAACAATATGCCTCAAAATATAATGAATTTGATCAAGGGATTGGTTCTTTAAAAACAGGTGTTACAGCAACACTTACAGGATCACAAAGTTTATCAGCAGGAATTGAAAAAATTACAAGTGGTTTAACACAGCTTGATAGCCAAAGTGCTACATTAGTAGCGGGAGCAAAACAAGTTTTTGATACTTTATTAAATACGGCTCAAACTCAAATCAATAATCAACTTGCTGCTTATAATATCAGTATCGCTTTAACCACAGATAATTATCAAGAAGTATTAAAAGGTCTTATGGCTCAACTTCCAGCACAAGCAAGTTCTTCAATTCAAAGTGCTTTAGATCAATTAAATGCGTATAATCAATTTTATCAAGGTTTACAAAGTTATACAGCAGGTGTTGCAGCACTTAAAGAAGGTTCAAAAAGTGCTTTAGATGGATCAAAACAATTAACAGAAGGAATTGATGCGGTTGAAAGTGGAAGTGAATCTCTTGCAAATGCAAGTAGTCAATTAAAAGATGCAAATAAACAACTTGCAAGTGGTAGTGATGCTCTTGTTGAAGGATTGACTCTATTTAAAAGTAAAGGTTTAGATAAGATTTCTGATGTTTTAAATAATACAGTTAAAAAAGATGTTAAAACAACAAAAAAATTAATGGATCTTGCCAATGATTATAAAACACTTACTGGTTCAAAAGAAGGTGTCGATGCAAGTACAAAATTTATCATGATTATCGATTCAAAGTCTAAAAAATAAATCATATTTTTACAAAAAAGGAGAAAGTAATAAATTTTTATACATTTCTCCTTTTTTTGTTAAGAAAAGTCTTGATTATATGCGGTTTTTTTTAAGAAAAAACCTTTACAAAAAAAATATTTGGTATAGAATACTTAACAAGGAGGAAGTAGAAACTTAGGTTTTGAAGTTATCAAAATGAAAACAATGCTCGAAGTACAATACCAAGAAAAAAATGTTAAAAATGGTGATTTAGATAAATATGTTAAAGAAACTTTAAAAGAACAAGGTGTTAAATCAACTGAGGTTGATACTTTAAATATTTATTATTTACCAGAAACAGCTAAAGTATTCTTTGTAGCTATTAAAAAAGATGGTTCTGAATTTAAAGGTGAATTAGATGTTAATGCAATGCCTGAATATCCAGAAGTTGTTAAAAAACCAGCCACAAAAAAAGCACCAGTTAAAAAAGCTGTAGCTAAACCAGCTGAAAAAGCAGTTGTTGCTAAAGAAGAAAAACCAGTTGTAGCTGCTAAACCAGCTACAAAAAAAGCACCAGTTAAAAAAACTAGAAAATAAGAAATTGATTGGTTCGTCTTGTAGAAATACAAGGCTTTTTTATTTCTTAATTTAGAAAATTAAATGCTTTAATAACAAAATGATTTTTGTTTTTATCAGGAGGTAAAAATAAGGTTAATTAGTGATTTGTTCATGCTATAATAACAAAGGTGATAGAAATGAAATATTGTAGTGAATGTGGAACAAAACTTATTTTAAAAGAATGTGATATAGATGGACTTGTCCCTTATTGTCCAACATGTAAACAATTTCGGTTTCCCATGTTTAATAGTGCTATTTCTACGATTATCTTTAATCCAACAAAAGATAAAATTTTACTTATTAAACAATATGGAAAAGATTTTAATGTATTAGTTGCTGGGTATATTACAAAAGGTGAAAATGCGAAAGAAACACTTATTAGAGAAATCAAAGAAGAAGTCAGTTTAAATGTGATGGAATATACATATAATGATAATGAATATTATCAACCCTCTAATACATTAATGCATAACTATGCCGTTGTTGTTGATAGCGAAGATTTTAAACTTACAAATGAAGTTGATGAGGCACATTGGTATTCAATTGAAGAAGCAAGAAAAGAAATCAAACAAGGCTCTCTGGCTCATTCATTTTTAGAAAGATATTTAAAAAAACAGCAGTAGCTGTTTTTTTAATATAAATCTTCTCCATTTGTTTCAATAACTTTTTTATACCAATAGAATGAATCTTTTTTAATTCTTTGATAAGTTCCATTTCCTAAATTATCTCGATCTACATAAATAAAACCATATCTTTTTTTAACTTCACCTGTACCATTAGAAACTAAATCAATACATCCCCAAGTTGTATAACCTAATAAATCAACACCATCTTTTTCTACAGCATCTTTCATTGCTTGAATATGTTGTCTTAAATAATCTATTCTATAATCATCGTGAATCGAACCATTTTCTAAAACATCTTTGGCTCCTAAACCATTTTCTACAACAAATAAAGGTTTTTGATAACGATCATAAAGTTCATTAAGAGTGCTTCTAAATCCTAAAGGATCAATGGCCCAACCCCATTCACTTTCTTTTAAATAAGGATTTTTAGCGGAAGCAAAAATATTACTTTCTGATTGTTGACCTTTAGATAAATCACTACTACTTACTCTTGATGAATAATATGAAAAACTTACAAAATCTACTGTATTTTCTTTAAGTAATTCTTTATCACCTTTTTCAAAAGGAATATGTGCGTTTCTTTCTTCAAGCCATTTTAAAGCATAATTATGATAATATCCTCTTGCTTGAACATCCGCAAACATATAAACTTCACGATTATCACAAATCGCTTTCCAATAGTCTTCTGGTTTGCATGTTTCAGGATAATAAGAACCTGCCGCTAACATACAACCGATTTGATTGTTGGTATCTATTTCATGAGCAAGCTTTGTCGCAATTGCACTTGCTAGAAGTTGATGATGAACGGCAGTAATCATGACTTGTGTTTCATTTTCGCCTTCTTCAAAACAGATACCCGCAGCGACAAAAGGAAAATGCAAAATCATATTAATTTCATTAAATGTCAACCAATATTTTACAAGACCTTTGTATCTTTCAAATAAAGTTTGACAAAGTTTATAAAAATAATTAATCATTTCTCTACTACGCCAACCACCAATTTTCTTTATCAAATACATTGGACAATCAAAATGATTAATAGTAACAAGAGGTTCAATACCATATTTATGACATTCTTTAAAGATATCTTCATAATATTTTAATCCTGCTTCATTTGGTTTTTCTTCATCACCATTTGGAAAAATTCGTGTCCAAGCAATAGATAAACGGAATGTTTTAAATCCCATTTCACCAAATAAAGCAATATCTTCTTTATAATGATGATAAAAATCAACAGCAGTTAAAGCTGGATAAAAATGTTGATTATCAAAATCATACATTTTCATTTTACCAGTACCGACTAAATAACGATCTTCACCTAAAGGCATAAGATCTACATTGGCAAGTCCTCTGTTTCCTTCATTTGCTCCACCTTCACATTGATTGGCAGCAGTGGCACCACCCCATAAAAAATCTTTTCTAAATCCCATTGTTCATGCTCCTTTTCTTTTGATTTCAAAGTTATTATAGAAAATAAATATAAATAAAATAAAAAAGTTTCCAAAATGGAAACCTAATACATCAAGATAAAATCAATAATATGTCTTAATAAATAATCATTGTATTTATCATTTGTAGTTGGAATATATAAATAATTTTTAGGGAAAGAAATATCCTTTTTACAACTTATAAGCCATGTATTTACCGAATATTTTAAAATATGGTGAATCACTCTTCTATCAAAATGAAATGTATTTCCGTTGATGCTGATGAGTAAAAGAAGATCATTATCTTGAAAGTAATATTCTTTTTCAAAATCAACATCACATATAATGGTTTCTTTTTGTTTGGTAGAAAGTTCATTTTGAATATATGAACAAAGTGTTCTGGCATGGCCATGTCCATAAACAAAAATACGTTTACTTTTCTTTAAGTCACTGACTAATTTTAATAAATTGATTTCATCAATTTGATTCATTGTAAAATGTAATTCATCAATGATATTTGTTGTAAAATCGGTATATAGTTTTATTATACTGTTTTGTAATGAAAAGAGAGTTTTATTGGTTCTTTCCATACCAGAAATATTATCCAAACAATCTTCTTTAAAATCTTTCATTGTTTCATAACCTAAAGACTTTACATATTTAGAAATTTGGCTTTTAGATGTATGACATGAAAGAGCAATAGCATCTATAGACATTGAAGGAATTTCATAAAGATTATTTTTAACAAATGAACTAATGATATATTTAGGAGAAAATTCATCACTAGAATTTAAAATAATATTTAATTTATCAAGCAACATGATTATTTCCTCCCTTCAATACAATTTTAACATATTTTAAAATTTATTAAATAATATTGATTTTATCAATAAACTTATGTAATATAAATTTCGTACAAAAATCTGTACAGAATGACCAGCAATATGCTAAAGGCTACACGGACGGCCGGGTCAGATGCCGAAGACTTGTTGAAGAGACAAGAACCGTATTTAGTGGAATACGGAAGGGCATATGCCCTTATTGATTGAGTTAAAAGCTCAGTTTTGTAAAGTGTTTATATATACCTTATGAAATGGTCAGTAAGTAGGATTTCTGTTACAGATAGTTCAAAAAATGATGATGAGACAGGTGTGTATAAACATCTGTTTTTTTATTGTTTGGGAGGAGATAGAGAATGAAAAAAAGGGTAAGTTTATTGATTGTTTTAACAATGATGGTTTCATTGACTGGGTGTAATCCTAAAAAGACAACAATGGATCATTATTTAGAGAATGTTGATGCAAAGTATGCTTACAACATTTCTAAAACATTAGCAGAAGATGATGATTTATTATCTAATGAGTTAGGATATCGTTCTGCAGGATCAGATGCTGAACATAAAGCAGCTGATTATATTGAAAAGGAAATGGGGAAAATTGGATTAGAAACAGAAAAAATTCCTGTGACTGTAGATAAATGGCAATTTAACTCAGCTTCTTTAAAAATAGAAGGAACAGATATTCAAATGATGCCAGCATCCTATCAGTTATCAGGAACTTCAAAAGAAGGAATTATTGCTGAAATGGTTGATGTTGGTAATGGAACAGCAGCAGATTATGAAGGAAAAGATGTTGAAGGTAAGATTGTTCTTGCTGGTGTAGATCAATTTAATGTAGCTTGGATCGATATGTATATGGAAGAAGCCGCTTTACATAAAGCAGCAGCATTGGTGACGTATGATAATGGTGGTTATGGAACTTATGATGATGATCAAATTAATGTACAGGATGTATGTTGTGATGACTTAATTCCAACGGTGGCTATTTCAAAAAATAATTATAAAAGTATAAAAAAAGCATTAAAAGCTGGAAATAATAAAACAACACTAAAAATAGATAATGACTATTCTTTAGATGATGGTGTTTCATACAATGTTGTAGGGAAGATACCAGGTAAATCTTCAAAACAACAAATTATTATTTCTGGTCATTATGATATTTATTTTAGATCATTTCAAGATGACAGTTGTGCGATTGGTTTAATTATGGCTATTGCTAAAGCAATGAAAGAAAGTAATTATACACCTGAAAATGATATTTTATTTATTGCACATGGTTCAGAAGAATGGGGTGCAGCTAATACTGAATATGATTGGACAACAGGTGCTTGGGAAATGATTAATACAGTTCATCCAGAATGGGCACAGAAAACAATAGCAATGCTTAATTTTGAATTACCAGCATTTTATGATGGAGCTAGTCAAATGGAAATATCTTGTGTTCCAGAATATGCCTCAGCAGTTAAACAATTTGTAAATGAAATTGCAATTGATCCAGAAGATAATATTTATCCTAAAGGAATCAATGACACTTCTGTAGATGCAAATACAATGGAAGATGGAGTTTCTTATCGTCATGCTGGAGTTCCTTATTTTGTGAATGTTCCAGGAACATCTGAAGGTGAAAAAGGATGGATTCAAATGCATTATCATACAAAATCAGATAATCCTTCAACTTATTCACGTGAAGTTATGACAACTAATATCAATACATATGGAATGCTTGCTATTTGGTTAGATCAAGCCCCTGTTATGAAGTTGGATTTAACAGCGGCGGTCGATGATTTAAATGTATTAAATGAAGATATTGCTAAAAAAGCAGGAATTGATGTAAGTCAATATAATCAATCTTTAAATTCTTTAAAGAAAGCTACAGTTAAAGTAAATAAAAAAATTGAAAATATAAATAAACGTTTTGCTGATGCTAAGACTGAAAAAGAAAAGGATGCTCTTAGAAAAGAAGGAAGAGAATTAAATCTTAAGCTTCATGAAGCTTTTAAGTATATTCAAGATCATTTTATTGGTATTGAATTATCTTCTACGATTACAACATCATTTGCACAATACCAAGAAAATATTGAATTATTCAATGATATTATTCAAGCATTAGAAAAAGGTAATATTTCTAATGATAAAGATGGAGCTTTAGATTTAGCTTGGCATATAAATGGTGGATCTGAATATGGTTTTTATGATTTCTCTGTAGAATCAAACTTAAGAGCACAAAGAAGATTAAGTGAAGAAACAAATCCAAATAATGTATTTTGGACAACAAATAGACAATTTAAATTTGCTAAAACATATCCTGCTTTATTAGGAATCTTTGAAAAAGCAGAACAAGAAAATCCTGATTTTGCAGATGAAATTAATATTTATCAAGAAGAAATCAAAAATCAAGAAGTATATTTAAATGAAGAGGTTACACAAGTAATTCAAGCAATGAATGAATTAACAAATAAGCTTTTAGAATACTAAGATGTAGAAAATGACTGTCAAAAAACAGTCATTTTCTATTTACCAATATTTTCAATAGTTGTTTGAATCGTCTTTTCACCTAATTTCCATTTAGCAGGACAAACATTATCCCCATGTTCGTATACAAATTGACAGGCATGTAAACGTCTTAAAAGTTCTTCAGCATTTCTACCAACATTTCCTGCATTGACTTCATAAATAACAATTTTTCCTTCAGGATCGATAATAAAACTTCCTCTTTGTACAAGACCTTCCTTTTCATCAAAAATATCAAAATCATAAGCAAGTGCATGACTTGGATCGCCAATCATAGGATATTCTATCCTAGATATATTTTCAGAAATATCATGCCACGTTTTATGGGCAAAATGAGTATCGGTTGAAATTGCATAAATTTCGCATCCTGCATTTTTAAATTCTTGATATTTTTCTTGCAAATCTTCAAGTTCTGTAGGACAGACAAAGGTAAAATCAGCAGGGTAGAAGAAAAAGAGATTCCATTTGCCTAAAAGATCTTTCTTTGTTATTTTTTTGAATTGTTTTTGATGATAAGCAAAAGCTTCAAAATCATCAACTTCTTTATAAAGCATTGACATAAAAACACCTCCAATAACATTATGGAAAGATGGCTCAAGAATATAATCACATAATTAACAGTAATTCTTTACACTTTTGACACAAAAAAGTAGTATTGAGTTCACAAAAACTGGGTATATTAAACATGTAAAAGATAAATAACCTTTTACAATATGAATAATTTTTCATATTCCCTTCCCAATTATATATATCAAAGAGAGCCGAGAGGCTTTTTTTGCGTTTGAAAAGAACTTTTCATGATTTTTACTTATTTTGAAGAGAAAAAGATAAAGACTTTTCAAAATAATCTATGAAAAAGAAATCCATTTATTTACTTGTTAGAATGTATGTGTAGTTGAAGGAGGAATTGAAAAATGAAATTAATGTTAGTTTGTAATGCAGGAATGTCAACAAGTATGTTGGTATCTAAAATTGAAAGTGCTGCAAAAGAACAAGGAATAGAACTTGAAGTTGCTGCTTTTCCACTTACTCAAGCTGAAAAGGTTATTGATGATTGGGATGTCGTCATGTTAGGTCCACAAGTAAGACATTGTTTACCACAACTAAAAAAGGCAACAGATAAAACACCAATTGAAGTCATTGATATGAGAGATTATGGTCTTATGAATGGTGCCAATGTTTTAAAGAAAGCATTAGAAATTGTGAATAATAAATAATAAAGGGGATGATTCTTTTGGATGAATTTTATAAGGATTTATATATGGATATTTTTAAAAAATGGATTTGTCTCCAAAAAAGTCCAAATTATAGAATTAAAGAATATAAAGATATTGTTCAAATAGAATCATCGTATGGTATTGCTGAAGTGACTTTTAATTTATATTATATTATTGAATTAAAAGTCACTTCTAAAAAAAGAAAAGAACTTGATTTTTATTTACATTTTCAAATGAATACGCTTAAACATGCAGTTTCTTTATTTAATGAAATGATTACATGTTTATTAAAACTAGACTATGAAGCAAAAACAAAAGTTCTATTATGTTGTAGTGGAGGTTTAACAACAAGTTACTTTGCTCAAGAAATTAATAAGGCAAGCAAATTACTAAAAAATACAATAGAAGTTAGTGCGGTAGGTTATAACCAGCTCTATCAAATTGGTCAACAATTTGATTTCATTTTCTTAGCACCACAAATTTCTTATTTACATGCACAAGTTCAAAGTATTTTAAAAGATCAAGTTGTTATGAAAATACCTCCACTTGTTTTTGCTCGTTATGATGTAGGAACATTGCTTAAGATGATTGAAAATTCAAAAAGTAAAAAAATAATGCATGTTCAAGAAAAAGAAAATGACTTAAAGCTAGATATTAAGAATAAGCAACAAATAGCTTGTTTAACAATTTTTAAAAATAAAGAACGTATTCATATTGCTTATCGTATTTATGTACAAGGGAAAGTTTTATTTCAAAATGAAACTATTAAATATAAGATTCATATCCAAGATATTTACGATTTGTTGGATACACTTATCATTCAATATCCAAAACTTTCTACAATTAGTCTTTCATTGCCAGGAATTGTTGATGCAGGAAAGGTTACATCAACTTATATAAGTGGTGTTGAAAATGAAAACATCGAAGAAAAATTGAAACAACGCTATAAGCAATCAATAAAATTATATAATGATATAAATACAGCAGCAGTTGGATATTATGCAACACATTTAGAAAATAAGAATCTCTTTTTCTTATTTCAAGCAATTTCTTTAAAAGCAGGTGCAGGACTTATTGTTAATGGTAAATTGATTGAAGGCTTTTGCAATTTAGCAGGAGAAGTTTCATATTTACCTTTAGAATTTTCACAAAAACAAGAAGAACTTTCTAAAACACCAGAAGGAACATTGGAAATAGTAAGTAAAATTATTCTTACTACAATGTATCTTGTGGCACCTGAAGTGATTGTAATCTTTAGTGAATTATTACCGGATTTTAAAGTATTAGAGAAAAAAAATAAAGGAATTGATGCCACAACATCAAATTCCTAAATTAATTAAAGTAAATAATGTGATAGAATATATGTTAATAGGACAGATGTATTTATGTTTGAAGGAGGCAGATTAAATGTTTACAGATTATCATGTGCACACAGAATTTAGCGATGATTCTGATTATTTAATGGAAGATGTTATTAAAGATGCAATCAAGATGAATATGGATGAAATTTGTTTTACCGATCATGTAGATTATGGTATTAAAAGAGATTTTGATGATCCAAGGGGGATGCTTTATAGAAAAGGTGGACCAGGTGAACCGGAAAAGATGCCGCTTGCAAATGTGGATTATCCAAAATATTTTGAAAAGATCGAATTCTTAAGAAAGAAATATCCTGAAATTGTGATTAAACAAGGTATGGAATTTGGTATACAAATGCATACAATTGATCTTTATCAAAAACTCTTTGATAAATATTCTTTTGATTTTATTATTTTATCTTGTCATCAAGTAGAAGATAAGGAATTTTGGACACAAGATTTTCAAAAGGGAAGAACTCAACAAGAATATAATGAACGTTATTATCAAGAAATTTTAGATGTGATTAAAAATTATAAAGAATATAGTGTTTTAGGTCATTTGGATTTGATTTCTAGATATGATGAAAATGGTCCATATCCTTTTGAAAAAATCAAACCAATGATTCAAAAAATATTAGAAATTGTGATTAAAGATGGAAAAGGAATTGAAATCAATACTTCAAGTCATCGTTATGGATTAAAAGATTCACAACCATCAAGAGATATTTTAAAGCTTTATAAAGAATTAGGTGGAAAGATTATTACAATTGGTAGTGATAGTCATAAGCCTGAACATTTAGGAGCCTATATTAATGAAGGTAAAGAATTATTAAAAAAGTTAGGTTTTGAATTTTACTGTACTTTTGATAAGATGAAACCTATATATCATAAATTATAGAGGAGCGCAAAAAAGTCGCTCCTTTTAATCTATATAGTTTTTAATTTTATATTTTAAATTTTTTTGATAATCTCTATTGAAATAACAAGCATAGATACAATCTAATAGATATTGTAAAGAAATTCTTGAAGAGAAAGAAGCAATCTTTTCTTCGGAATCTTCATAAGAAGAAAAGTAAAGATGATATTTCGCAAATTGATCAATCGGTGTATGAATGGTTGAGGAAATCAAAATAATAGGTATATTCTTTTGATTTAATTCTTGAACAATATTTTTAATTTGGGGTGTTCTTCCAGCATAACTAATAAGCATGACAATATCGCCTTCTTTACAAAGTTGAACATTCCAATGTTGATAGTAAGCTTCTTTAATCACATCCACCTTAACACCTATTTCTAACATACTTTGTTGGAAAGATTCTGCCATAAAATAATTACCAATAGAAGGGAAAATATAAATATTATTGGCTTTTTTTAAAGCTTGAACAATATGTAAGAGTTCATCTAAATCAATAAGATTAAAAGTGTTTTTTAATGTTTGTTCATAGAGTGATAACATTTGTGTCATGATTTGATGATGAGTATCTGTTTTTTGGAAAGGATAATTATAATCTATGTCTTTTGAATCTTTATTATTTTTTAAACTTTCAGATATTTGTAGTTTTAATTGATTTAAACCATTAATATCTAGTTTTTCCATGACGCGGTAAATCGTTGAAATAGAAACATAACTTGTTTTTGCTAGTTGTTGTAAAGAAAGTTGAATAACATCATAAGGATGATCAAGTATATATTGAATAAATATCTGTTCACTTTCTGTAAAAGAAGTTATACTTTTTATTTTAGTAAATAGATCCATAAATTTCCCTCCTAATAAACATGATTTTTATTCATTATAACATTATTTCTTAAAAAAACATTTTGCGAAATAAAAAAACATGTAAATACTTGCGATATAAGAAAGAGTCGTCTATAATGTGAAAGGTTTGGATATTTTTGGAAATTGAAGGAGAAAAAAGTGAAAGAAAATTATGATGTAATCGTTGTTGGTGCAGGTCCAGCAGGAATTATGACATGTTACGAATTATATTTAAAAAATCCTGAATTAGAAGTATTGCTTATAGATAAAGGACACGACGTTATGAATAGACATTGCCCTATTAAAGATAAAAAGATCAAACAATGTCCAGTTCATAAAGATCGTGAACCTGGATGTATCCCAGCGTGTTCTATTACTGATGGTTTTGGAGGAGCGGGTGCTTACTCTGATGGTAAATTTAATATTACGAGTGAATTCGGTGGTTGGTTAACAGATTACTTAAGTAATGATGAAGTTGAAGATGTGATTCATTATGTAGATAACCTTTATTTAAAACATGGAGCTACTAAAGAAATTACAGATCCAACAACAGATAAAGTAAAAGAAATTGAACACCGTGGATATGCTGTTGGGTTAAAACTTTTAAGAGCAAAAGTAAGACATTTAGGTACAGAAGAAAACTTAAGAATTATGACAGAAATGTCTAATGAATTAAAACAACATATGGACTTACAATTTAAAACATCTGTTCAAGATATTATTGTAGAAGATCATCATGCAACGGGAATTGTTTTAGAAAATGGACAAACAATTCACGCTAAAAAAGTTGTTTTAGCGCCTGGTAGAGATGGTTCAGCATGGCTTACAAAAGTTTTATCAAATCAAGGATTAAAACTTTATAATAATCAAGTAGATATTGGTGTTCGTGTAGAAACAAGCAATATTGTTATGGAAGAAATTAATAAGAACTTATATGAAGGTAAATTTGTTTACAATACTTCAGTAGGAACAAAAGTAAGAACTTTCTGTTCAAATCCTAGTGGTCATGTTGTTATTGAAAACCATAGTGGAACAATGCTTGCTAATGGTCATGCTTATCATGATCCAAAACTTGGAAGTAAAAATACAAACTTTGCTTTACTTGTATCTCATACATTTAGTGAACCATTCAACGAACCAAATGAATTTGCCCATGAAATATCGAGATTAGCGAATAAATTATCAAATGGTTCAGTTATTGTTCAAAGATATGGAGATATCAAACGTGGTCGTAGAACAACATATAAGAGATTAAAAGAAGGATATACAGATCCTACTTTACCAGAAGCAGTACCTGGAGACTTAGGACTTGTCTTACCATACAATACGATGAAATCAATTATTGAAATGATTGAAGCGTTAGATAATGTTACACCAGGGATTGCGAATGAACATACTTTATTATATGGTGTAGAAGCAAAATTCTATTCAGCAAGACCAAAAGTAAGAGATGGTTTTGAATCTGAAATTGATGATTTATATGTTGCTGGGGATGGTGCAGGACTTACAAGAGGGCTTGCCCAAGCGGGTGCAAATGGTATTTTAGTCGCACGACATATTGTTGAAAATATTAAATAATAAAAAGAAAAAACATGTTTCAAAAATGGAAACATGTTTTTTTATCTTCATAAATTATTTTAATCGATGAGATGAAAGTATATTATTTTTTCGAGGACAAAAAAGAATAGAGAAGAGATTCAAAAATAATGAGAACTTGTCCAAAGAAAGCGTTTGGAACAAGATTATCATGATAAAAAGGATTATAGTGACCGATGATGATAGGTAAAGTGGCATATTGACTTATTTTTGATTTTTCATTACCAGTAAAAGTAATGATATCAATATGATTATTTTTAGCTGTTTTAACAACTTCTTCAAGCCTTGTTGTAATTCCAGAATTGGAGATGACAATGAGAAAGGTTGAGTCCTGAAAACTAACATCTAACATTTCCATATGAACAACACTCATGGCACAAAAGCCATTAAGAGTTAATCTTTGTGAAATGTAATCAGCAATTGGAGCTGAAAATCCCATACCAAAAACAACGATTTTACTATTTTTATGTTTCTTTAATAATTGAATAAAATGAGGTAAATAGTTTTCGTATTTTTGAGTAGGAGCATTATTATGAGTGTTGCTAGATAGATGATAGATCATATCACTATAACCACTAAATTCTAATTTATTACATAAACGATAGATGGCAGAAGTTGATGTAAAATTATCTTTTGCCATTTGTCTAATGGTAATATTTTTCAATTGTTTTTGATTTTTCTTAATATATTCCAATAAAGAGACTTCTAATTCGTTTAAATCAAATTTATCTTTTAAATGATCAATATTCATAAGTTTCACCTCACAATAATTATGTCATAGAAAAAATAAAGGAGCAAGAAAAATGGCAAAAGCAATGTACGACCCTTGGTCAAAAATCGTTACAAAAAATGGCTATGCAGGAGATGAGGTTATTTCTGCTTTGCAAAAATCAATTAGACGTGCCAAAGAAGAAGATGCATGTATGTTTGCTTATGAAATGTATATTTCTTCACCACAATTATTAGAAAAAATGTGGAGACGTTTACTTACAATTTCAGTAGAAGATATTGGAATGGGAGATCCAATGGCTGCAGTTCTAGTCAATAATCTCTATCAAATGTCTAAAAACTTTGAATATGCAGATGGTGATCAACCAATGTATTTCATTCATGCAATTCGTTACTTATGTAGCTGTCAAAAAGATCGTTCAAGCGATTTATTAAAAAATATTTGTATTAAATCATTTGCGATGGGTAAATTCCCAGAAATTCCTGATGTTGCTTTAGATAAGCATACAGTAAGAGGAAAAGCAATGGGACGTGATTCTTTCCATTTCTTACATGAAGCAAGTAAAGTTATTCCACAAATGGAAGTAGATAATGATTATAAAGAACGTTATGCAAAAATTTTAGAAGAATACGATCCAGAAAATGTCGTAGATACAGCCTTTACATTTAATGGTTGGCAATTTTAATAGATAAATTATATTTTGAGGGGAATATAGAATGATAGAAAAATTAGAGAAGGTATTAGAGCCTTTTGCAAATAAGCTCGCACAACAAAGACACCTACAAGCAATTTCATCAGGAATGATGATGCCACTTGGATTAATCGTTATAGGATCATTATTTTTGATTGTTGCGAATCCACCAATTAATTTAGATTTAGTCGATTTACATACAGGAAACATCTTTTTAAAAGTTTTAATAGGTTGGAAACAATTTGCGGTTGCTAACTATGATGTACTTACATTACCATATAATTACACAATGGGATTGGTTGGCTTAATTTCTGCTTTTGGTATTGCTTATTGTTTAGCAGAAAGCTATCAAATGAAATCAGCTGTTTATGGAATTATTGCTATGTGTACTTTCTTAATGGTGTCAGCACCATTAAAAGATGGTGGTATTTCAACAAGTTATTTAGGAGCTGATGGATTATTTGTTGCCATTATTATTGCATTAGTTTCTGTGGAAATTTCGCGTTTTGTAAGTCAAAAACTTGTTATTTCTTTTCCAGAAAGTGTACCAAGTGCAGTTACTGATTTTGTAAATAGTTTGTTGCCACTTGCTGCAAACATTATTATTATATACGGTTTAAATGTTGCTTTGATGGCAGCTACAGGTAAAAACTTACCGGCTTTTATTATGTCTATTTTAACACCAGCTATTTCAGGTGTAGATAATATTTGGATGTTTATGGGAATTTATTTATTTTCAAATATTTTATGGTTATTTGGAATTAATGGTTCTTCTATTGTTTTTCCAATTGTTTTTGCTTTATGTATCGCAAATACCGGAGTGAATGCTGAACTTGTTAATGCTGGAAAAGATCCAACAGCTTTAATTAACTTACAAATGTTTAGATATGTATTACTAGGTGGGGCAGGAAATACATTAGGACTTGTTTTATTAATGTGTAAATCAAAATCAAAACATATTCGTTCAATTGGACGTTTAAGTGTATTGCCTGGTATATGCGGAATTAATGAACCAATTATTTTTGGAACACCAATCGTTCTAAATCCAATTTTATCAATTCCGTTTCTAATCATGCCATGTCTTTCGGCAGGTCTTGGTTATCTTGTTCAAAGTATGGGACTTGTTTCATTAGGTTATATTGTCGATCCATCGTTTACACCATTCTTTGCACAAGGATTCTTATCGGCGTTAGATATTAGAAATGTTATTTTCATGTTCGTGTTAATAGCACTTTCAGTTGTTGTTTATTATCCATTCTTTAAGGTATATGAAAAAAATACTTTAGAACATGAAGGTGAATAATGATGAGGTATAGGCTTAGGCTTATACCTTTTTTATTGAATTTACCTGTTTCTTCCTATATAATCATAGATAATATGAGGGGGACATATTATGATTATTAGTGGAAAAGAGATTTCAACAAAGATCAAGGATCAATTAAAAGAAGAAGTTGAACAAATGAAAAATAAATATAATCGTTTACCAAAACTTGCGGTTATTTTAGTAGGGGAAAATCAAGCAAGTCAAGTATACGTTAGAAATAAAGAAAGAGGATGTTCTTACGTAGGAATGGATTCTTTAAAAATTACACATGATGCAACTTTTAGTGAAGAAGAACTTTTAAATGAAATCAAACAATTAAATGAAGATGATACAGTAGATGGAATTTTAGTACAACTACCATTACCAGATCATATCAATGAAGATCAGGTTTTAGAAGCTATTGACCCATCAAAAGATGTAGATGGTTTCCATCCTGAAAATGTTGCTAAACTATTTTTAGGACAAAAAAGCTTGGTTCCATGTACACCTAAAGGAATGATGGTTTTACTAGATGAAATTAATTATGATTTAACAGGGAAAGAAGTTGTTGTTGTAGGAAGAAGTAATATTGTCGGAAAACCGGTATCTTTATTATGTTTACAAAAAAATGCGACAGTTACAATTGCACATAGTAAAACAAAAGATTTAAAAGAAGTTTGTCAAAGAGCAGATGTTTTAATTGCAGCTGTTGGTCGTGCGAAAATGATTAATCGTGATTATGTTAAAGAAGGTGCCGTTGTTTTAGATGTAGGAATTAATCGTGATGAAAATAATAAACTTTGTGGAGATGTAGATTTTGAAGATGTAAAAGATAAAGTTTATGCGATTACTCCTGTTCCAGGAGGAATTGGACCAATGACTATTACGATGTTATTACATAATACTTTGGAGGCATTTTATCATCATCAAGGAGAATAATTATGGATTATCAATTAAATGATATTGTAGAAATGAAAAAACAACACCCATGTAAGAAATCAAACCAATGGAAAATTGTAAGAATGGGTGCTGATATTAAAGTAAAATGTTTAGGATGTAATGCAATTGTTATGTTTTCTAGACGTGATTTTGAAAAACGTCTAAAAAAAGTTGTAGAACATGCAGAGTAGTATTTACGAAATGTGGACAAAATTTATTTTGTCCCTTTTTTATTTTAAAAATATTAATAATTAAATAGAACTGTTTGAAAGAATTTGGTGGCTTGACAATTTTTATGTAATAATTTGAATGATAAAAATGAAAGGAAAAACCTACAGAAATGTAGGCTTTTTAAATCTTAAATAAGATTAAGCTTTTCTAAAGCGTAGGCAATACCGTTATCTTCGATGTCTTTTGTCACAAAATAAGCAATGTCTTTCATCACTTGTACACCATTAGCCATAACAATAGAATGTTTAACATAACGAAGCATACTTTCGTCATTAAAAGAATCTCCAAAAACATAACAATGATCTAAGTCACTGTGGAAATCATCAACTACAGTTTGAATGCCTGTTGCTTTGGAATGATTCTTTGGTACGATTTCCCACATTTCTTCACTACGTTCAATGATATCAAAATCTTGTGAAATATTATTTCTAAATTCTTGGATATTATGATCAAACCAAATAGTAAATTTATCAAAAGAAAGATTTGGATTTTCACTTGTTGAAACGTTAAAACCGTTGTTTGTATATCTTTCTTTAATTTTTTGAACAAATGTATTTTTAATATTTGTATTAAAATAGACATGATCTTTTGATTCTAAAACAGCATCAATTTCATATTTTTTAATAAGAGATGCGATTTCTCTACATCTTTCTTGAGATAATTGATGATGATAAATCACTTGATTATGATAAGTAATATAAGTTCCACAACCACAAATATAACCATCTGGTTGTAAATCGTGAATTTCTTGATCGATTGTAGAAATAGGTCTACCGGTATTAATAAAAATAAGATGTCCTTTTTCTTTCGCTTTTTTTAAAGCTTCTTTAGCACTTTGAGGAACGGTATGTGTTTTTTCACTTAATAATGTTCCATCAATATCAAAAAATAATAATTTTCTATCTTCCATTTTTTTACTCCTTCGTAGCTATTATAACGAATAATTAAAAAAATGGGATATTTTGTTTTATAAAAGTTACTCGCTCTTTTAAAAAAAGTATGATAGAATGAACCAATAAAGGAATGATGATATGAGTTTAATAATAATTTTATTTATTGTAATGCTAGTGATATTTAGTATTTTATGGGGAAACCGAACTTTTTCTGTAAAAACTTTAAATCAAATGTTTTATCACATGGTTGTTCCTTGTGATGGAACAGATGATGGGATTTTTAAGGATTGGTTTATTAATTGTTTTCCATCAGCTTTTATAACGACAGTTATTGGAAGTGTTCTTCTTTATAAAACACCGTTTGTTTTTTTATTTGATTATCAAGGTATTTGTATTACGGTTTTAATTCTTGGAACGCTTTTTTATGCATTAATCAATTATCAGATTATTACGTATGTTTTTGATATGGTTCGGACATCGAAGCTTTATGAAGAACATTATGTAGATCCTAAAAATGTTGAATTAGATTTTAAAGAAAAGAGAAATTTGATTCATATTTATTTAGAATCCGTAGAAAATACGTATCTTTCTAAAGAACAAGGTGGACAAGAAGAAAATAATTATATAAAAGAATTAGGTGAATTGGCTAATGAGAATATTAATTTTTCTCATACAGATAAAATAGGGGGTTCTTATACGATTGAGGGAACACAATGGACCATTGCTTCAATGGTTGGACAAGAGGCTGGAATTCCACTTTTATTTCCACTTTCAAAAGGTAAATATGATGAATATTCTTCTTTTCTATCGGGATGTTATACATTAGGTGAAATTTTAGAAAGTCAAGGATATCAAAATCGTATTTTAATGGGATCGGATGCTAATTTTGGTTGCACTTCAAATTTTTACAAACAACATGGAAATTTTAAGATTGAAGATACGACTTCATTAAAAGAAGAAGGTAGATTGCCTCAAGATTATCATGTTTTTTGGGGGTTTGAGGATAAGAAGGTCTTTGAATTTGCGAAGGAAGATCTTAATGAAATGGCTAAAAGTAAGCAACCTTTCTATATGGAATTGGTCACGATTGACACCCATACACCAGATGGCTATGTTTGTGAAGAATGTAAACATGAATATGAAAGTCAATATGCTAATGTCATCAGTTGTCAATCAAGACAAGTGGAAGCTTTTGTACGTTGGTGTCAAAAACAAGATTGGTATGAAAATACAACAATTGTTATTACAGGTGATCATAAAAGTATGTCGGAAAAATTCTTTAAACATTTAGATAAAAATTATTTACGCACCCCTTATAATTGTTTTATTAATAGTGCGGTTGAACCTATTCAACCTAAAAACAGAAAATTTGCAATCTTTGATTTTTATCCAACAATTCTAGCAAGTTTAGGAGTTCAAATCAAAGGCGAACATTTAGGATTAGGAACGAATTTATTTAGCAATGAAAAAACACTTTTAGAAAAATATGGGGTTAAAAAAATTAATAGTGAAGTGACTAAATATTCTAAGTTTTATAGAAAAGTATTGATTAATAAACAAAAGAACGTGTAATTTGCACGTTCTTTTATGAATGAAAATATTTTTCAATTTCTTTTTTTCATATGTTGTTAATTTTAAAATATCCATCGCCCTTTGCATTGAACATGGAAGTTCATTCATTAAATTTCTTACATGTTCAATATTTTTCTTTCCTTTAATAAGTTCCATGATTTCTTCTAAAGATAAATTTTCTACCTCTTTAATAAAGCCTTTCATGATTCTTCCTAGCACTTCTGGATGTCCTAGGATTCTTTTACAAAGCTTATCAATCATAATAATCATATCTGTTGATGTATTTTCTATAACACCATCCATATTTATCACATCACTATATATATTGTCTTTTTTTCTTTTTATTTTTTTAAAAAGTAAAAAAATATAACGAAATAGGATTCCGTTATATCAAATAAATTATAAATGCGATTAAAAAGCCACAAAGTACATCGCTAACAAAGTGAACAGCGCAAATAATTCTTGAAAAACCAACAAGACAAGCGATGATTAAAGCTATTATTCCTAAATAAGTATTGATATTCAAGAGGGCAAAACCAATTGCAAAGGCACTTACGGTATGGCGACTGGGAAAGGATTCATCTGTTTTATGATCGACAAGCGGCTCAATATCAAAAGTCACACAAGGGCGTGGACGATTATAGATTTTTCTAATAATGGTTACAATAAAAAAAGAACTGAGTGGTTTAATAATTGTCATCATAAGTTTTGATGAGTGGCTTATAAATAGTATAAAAAGAGTAATAGCATAAAGTAGTGCGGTTAGATAGGGTGTTATCTTGGTAATCGAAATACATATTTTATCTAAATGGTGTTGACGAATCAAATGAAGATTTCTTTGATAGAATTTTTCCATTATTTTAAAATAAAAACAGTTTCTCCTTTATTAAGTGTTAGGATTTTTCTTTCAATTCTTGGGTGTAAATATTTTTTTCTTACATAATTTAAAAGAATAGCTGAAGAATATCCATGAATAATAGTTGCTTCTTTGGTAAGGAAAGAAGTTCCTTTTAAAAAATGGTCAAGTTTTACTTTGGCTTCACTTTGACTGCATCCGTGTAAATCAATTGTTGATAACATCAAATCACCTCTTCATTGTTATTATAGAAGATTCTTAAATGAAAAAAAATGACAAAATGAAAATATTGCTTTTATGGGTATTTTTCATTACAATAAAGGGGTAAAAAAAGAGGAGTGAAAAAGATGGCATTAACAGCAGGTATTGTAGGATTACCAAACGTAGGTAAATCAACATTATTTAACGCAATTACAAATGCACAAGTAGAAGCAGCAAACTATCCGTTTGCAACAATTGATCCAAATGTAGGTGTCGTAGAAGTACCAGACTATCGTTTAGATAAACTAACAGAAATGATTGAACCTAAGAAAACAGTTCCAACAACTTTTGAATTTACGGATATTGCAGGTCTTGTAAGAGGCGCAAGTAGAGGGGAAGGATTAGGAAATAAATTCTTAGGAAATATTAGAGAAACAGACGCAATTTGTGAAGTTGTAAGATGTTTTAGAGATAAGGATGTTACACATGTTGATGGTGATGTAGATCCTATAAGAGATATTGAAACAATTAATTTAGAATTAATTATGGCAGATTTAGAAACTGTAGAAAAACGTATTGGACGTTTAGAAAAGAAAGCTAAATCCGGAGATAAAGAAGCTAAAGCAGAAATGAGTGTTTTAGAAAAATTAAAACCAGTATTAGAAGCTAATAAACCAGCAAGAAGTATTGAATTTGATAAAGAAGAAATGCTTATTGTAAAACAATATACTTTGCTTACAATGAAACCATTGATTTATGTGGCTAACTTAGGTGAAGAAGATTTAGAAGATCCAATGCAAAATCCATACTATGTACAAGTTTTAGACTTTGCTAAAGAAGAAGGAAGCGATGTTGTACCAATTTGTGCAAAAATTGAAGCAGAATTAGTTGGTATGGATAAAGAAGAAAAAGATATGTTTATGCAAGATCTTGGTATTGAAGAAAGTGGATTGGATAAACTTATTAAAGAAGCTTATAGTTTACTTGGGCTTAGAACATACTTTACTGCAGGGGTTCAAGAAGTAAGAGCTTGGACTTTTAAAGAAGGAATGACGGCACCGGAAATGGCAGGAATTATTCATAGTGATTTCCAAAGAGGATTCATTAAAGCAGAAACTTATAGTTTTGATGATTTAGTTAAATATGGAAGTGAACATGCGTTGAAAGAAGCAGGTAAAATTAGACAAGAAGGTAAACAATATGTAGGTCAAGATGGTGACATCATGTTGTTTAAATTTAATGTATAATGAAAAAAGCGATTCGTACTATTTTACTGATCGTATGTATTTGTGTCTTTTGTTATTCAGCGTATAATTTAATCAATATTTATTTGAATTATAAAAAAATAGATGATGATTATGGTGAACTTGCCAACACGTATACAAGTGTTAAAGATGAAAAGAAAGAAGAACAAAACTATTTACAAATAGATTGGGCAACTTTAAAGGAAAGAAATAACGATGTAAAAGCATGGATTCAAATTCCTGATACAAATGTGAATTATCCTGTATTACAAGGTGAAACCAATGATACCTATATACATAGTGACATTGATCATCAAAAATTGAGTGCGGGAAGTATTTTTGTAGATTGTCGTAATGAAAAACCTTTTGAAGATTTTAATACAGTTATTTATGGACATAATATGAAAAATGGGTCTATGTTTAATAATATTAAATCCTATACGGATCAAAGTTTTGCGGATGAACATCCTTATGTCTATATTTATTTACCAGATGGCACAGTAAGTCAATATAAGGTTGTGGTGGGGCATATTATTTCTGAAGAAAGTGTTCTTTATAATACTTATATAGAAAATACGAGTAGTTATCTTCAAGAAATGATAAAAACATCTTCAATTCATGTTGATTTTGATCAAAGTCAAGTACAATCGTTGATCACATTATCAACATGTACTTCGGCAGGAAGTGAAAGTGGTAAAAGAAATGTGGTTCATGCAATTTTGCAAAGAAAAGGAATTGATCCAACAACAGAAAAAATGGAATAAAAAAGAATGTAGGTATTTTGCCTACATTTTTTAATGAATGTTTAAAGGCAATGTGGTAAAATAATTTCATTGAGAAGGTGGATGAATGAAGAAAAAAAGTGTAGTTACAAAGTTTTTATCAAGGAGAATTTTACTATTGATTCAATTGATTATATCAATTGTGTTTTTAGGATATATTTATTATTTAAAGATGTTACCAATGAAATATTATTTAATATTAGTGGGAATCATTGCTTTATTATGGTTCTTTATGTCATTTTTCATTAAATATGGAATAAAGAAGAAGAAAAAAGAAAATAAATATGGAATGCTTATTTTTAGTAAATTACTTTCTTTAGTATTAAGTATATCTTTAATTATTGTATCTGTAATGGCTTTTAAAGGGAATAGTTTTTTATCAAATATTACAGGTTCCTTGACACAAACACGTGTTATTAGTTTATATGTAAAAAAAGAAAGCAAGTATAAAAAATTATCAGATATACAAAAAGATTTAAAAAAAATGAAGGTGGGTATAGCCTCAGAAAAGGGAACAAAAAATATAAACACAGCTATCGCTGAAATGGAAGATGCAACGGGTGAAGAATTTAAAACAAAAGATTATAAAGATTATTCTGCATTGGGAGATGCAATTGATGCAGGCAAAATCGATGTTGCGGTGGTAGATAACTCGTATTCGGCACTATTAGAAGCAAATCATGAAGGGATGGATGATGGACTAAGAAGTCTTTATCAAGTGGAAATTGAAGAACAAGTTCAATCAGTAACACAAAAAACGGATGTTACCGAAAAACCATTTATTGTATATTTAACGGGGATAGATACTTATGGGACAGTTTCAGCAATTTCAAGAGCAGATGTCAATCTTGCGGTATGCGTTTCGCCTAAACAAAAACAAATCTTAATGATTTCAATTCCTAGGGATACACAAGTTAATCTTCATCGAAATGGAAAGATGGATAAATTAACGCATTCAGCTATGTATGGAATAGATGAAACAATTTCAACAATTGAAGATTTCTTGGAGTTGAAAGTAAATTATTATGCAAAAACGAATTTTAGTGGTATTACAAATATTATTGATGCATTAGGTGGTGTCACTATAGACTCGCCTTATTCGTTTAAGACACTTCACGGTAATTATCAAATTGTAAAAGGAAAAAATGAGATGGAAGGAAATAAAGCTTTATGCTTTGTAAGAGAAAGACATGCATTACCAAACGGAGATTTTGATCGAGGAAGAAATCAACAAAGATTATTAAAAGCTATGATATCAAAAGCGATTTCCCCAAAAATCATCACAAATTATTCGCAAATTTTACAGGCGGTAGAAGGTTGCTTTGAAACGAATATGACATCGGATGAAATTAAGTCATTAGTATATATGCAATTAGATGATATGGCAAAATGGGAAACATTTAATGTTCAATTAAGTGGTGATCCAGAAATATCATATAAGACTTATTCTATGAAAGGAAAGAAATGTTATACGATGGTACCATCAAAAAAATCATTAAATAGTATCATTAAAATAATTAATAAAGTTGAAAATGGTGAAAGAATAAAAGAAAAAGATATCAAAGGATTACAAGGTGCTTAAAAGCATCTTGTAATTTTTTAAAAAAAAATTCAAAAAAAGCTTTACAAAAGGAGAAATGGATGGTAGTATAAATGAGCACTCGACGAGAGAGACGAGTGAGAGGACATTGAAAACTGAACAGGAAAGAATAAAACACAACGTCAATTTAAGTTTAAAAGAAAAAAGAGCTAAACAGACCAAAGTTGTCTGAAGAGATAGAAGGACAATGGAGAGTTTGATCCTGGCTCAGGATGAACGCTGGCGGCGTGCCTAATACATGCAAG
>OLNH01000017.1_pt1 | contig 176566 bp, 194 predicted proteins | sample 1643101 | NCBI WGS metagenome assembly OLNH01 (sample SAMEA3136758, study PRJEB25190) | human gut metagenome | biome: human gut; feature: human-associated habitat; material: faeces | place: Austria | collected 2013 | reverse complement strand
GTGCAAACCGGATAAAGGCTTTGAGGGCATGTTCCGGCTTTTTCATGTCTGTAAATTTCCATTAAAGAACACAAAACAAATACCCTCATATCCGAAGATACAAGGGTACGCTTTTAAAGCTATGCGCTCAGATATTTCCTCATCTGCTCTTTTACCTTTTTTCTGGCACTGGCGATGGATTTAGCTACTGCAGCGGCACTCCGATGTTCCATTGCTCCGATTTCGTAGCATTTATAGTCACACTCATAATAGAGCAGGAATCGCCGCCTCTGAATTTCTGGCAGTGTATTGATCGCTCTGTGGAGAAATTCTGTCCTTTCTTCCTCAAGAATCCTCTCCTCGATACTTTTAGGGAGCCGCAATGCCCGCCAGTTCAAAGTCTCCTCCATGATGTCTGAAAACTCTTTGTGCCGATAGTCCCAATTTTCTAATTTTCTTTCATCAAGTTCCAGTCTCCGAAACGCCATGAAAAAGTCATACGATACACATAACTCTTGAATTTTTCCTTGCCCGTCCCGAAAACTGATGTGATAACTCATGCCTTCTTCCGACACTACTTTCCGAAGCCAATATGACCTTTTAGGTATCGCCATTGTTACGTCCTCCTGCAAAAAAAGTGGGTGAGAGGCTGCTTGTCCTCTCACCCGATAGCCCGCAGGAGAATGTAATTCTCCCCTTAGTCATCAAATATTTTTAATTTTTTCCGCAGCCTGTCCATTCTCTTGTAAATAGCTTTTTCTGTTAGCTGTAACATAGCGGAAATCTCTTTGGTGGAATACCCCTGCATTTTCAATAAGACAATTTCCAATGTATGCTTGTCCACCTTAAGTAGGGCAGCATATAAGTGTTCATTTTCAACTTCATCAAGTAGTGCGGAAACTGTTTTAATTTCCGTATTCAGCCCATTATCGGCAACCTTTTCTATGTATTCCTCCATATCGTTCAGCCGCCTGTAAAAGCGACGGTCTGAATTAAACTCGGCCCGGTCATAGATACGGATTTCTTCAATGATATTTTCATCAACGCCATATGCCCGTAAAATCTTTTCTTCCGCCTCTTTCCAGAGCCGCCACTTGCGTTCCTCTTTTCCGTGGTTATATGCCACTTTCCTTTACCTCCAATCTGAATTTTTTGAAAATTCAGATTGGCAGGCGGAGCGCGGCACTTTCTATGTATCTTATGCGTCCAGACGCATAAGGACAGAAAAACGCCCAGACAACAAAAAACGACTATCTGGGCGCAAAAAGTGAGATATTCAGTTAAATTATGACTATTTTCGCATTGACTGGTAGACACATTCTGTTGAATAGTTTGAATTTTTTTAACGGTGTAATTGGTTTACAGTCAATGTATTTCATGGCGGTTTGCTCCTGACCCGCCACGCTATCCCGCAAAAGTTCTTTCATGCAGAAAAAAGCGGCGGACTTGAAATGTACTTCAAAACCGCCACCATTTTACAGGCACACAAAATCACCTGCCCTGCAACGTTTTTTTCTTTTCCCGTTGAACGGGCAGGAGAATAGAGCTATTAAATTTATTTCTGTTCCTGTGTTGCAGCCTCTTTCAGCCTCGCAAAACTTGTTTCGCTGATAACATGCTCCAGCCTGCAGGCGTCGGCTTCCGCAATATCACAGGGAACGCCTGCTTTAATAAGCTGTTTTGTGAAAAATCGGTGTTTCTCATAAATTTGTTTCGCAATACTCTGTCCTTGCTCTGTCAAAGAGAGTGTGCCATCGTCTTTTTTTAGCAAACATTTCTTTTTAGAAAGTTCTTTTACAGCTCTGCTTACAGAGGGCTTTGTAACCCCTAAAAACTCTGATACATCTACACAGCGGGCATACCCCTTTTGTTTCTGAAGCACCAGCACAGCCTCTAAATAGTCCTCCATAGAAGATGTTAAAGACATATAGCACGCCTCCTCCCGACAAATATGATCACTTCATTTACACCATGCCTGCTTTTTTAAAATGCTTCTTAAGCAATTTTTTAGCAATAAGCGCACCGATAAAAGCACAAATAGCAACAACGACAAGCATTATGATAGCTGTTACAGGTGATACTAACGTCTGTAAAATTCCCAAATAGCTTTCCCCAAACATTCCTGCATACTGCTCAAGTGTTTGCTTTGAAAAAAACAGGAACGGAATATATGTACCGCTGAACGCCGCCAAAATCATGTAAATGATATAACTAATCGTAAGCGTCTTTCCATTAGTACAGCCTGTTTTCCACGCGATCAATGCAGAAATAATGCCAGCAATAAGGCAGCAAATTATCATAGGCGGATAAAATCCATAAATGCCTGTTACCGCACAAAAAATAAACAGCGCCCACGGCTTCTTAGTTTTGGCTGCTACAAGAAAGTAGGTAATAGCAGCTAGTAGTGCCCACAATGGGCTTACCACTAACATCGTGTACGGAGAAAAAGACAGAAACGCACAAAGAATATAGATAACAAGTGCGCACAAAGATAACAGAGCTGTAACGATCAAGTCCTTTACTTGAAAGCCTTTTTTGTTTTCGGTTTGCATGAAATAAATCCTCCTTAAAATAATGATATTGATTGGAACGATGTCCATATGACAACCGCAAAAAGAGCAAGCATACCTATCAATAAAATACTATCTCTTAAGCGGAAATCAACTAATATATAATGAGTTTTTTCACAAGGATAGCTGATGCCTCGCGTTTCTGCTGATGCGGATAATTCTGTCGCTGTCATCAGAAGGCGCATAAGTATGGGGATTAAAAAGCCTTCGTATGTCTGTGCTGGATGACTTATTATCCTCCAAAAGGACAATCCTACGCCCCTCGTTTTCATTCCCTGTTTTATATAAAGAACATCTTGTTTCAAGGATGGTAGAAACCTTAATATGATAGCCACTGGTATCACGATTACTTGGGGGATATGACTTGCCTGAAGTGCTGCTATCAATTCCGATATTTCCGTAGTCTGAAACAGAATATTCAGAGCAAGTGCAATAGTCAAAATTCTTAGTAAAAAGAATGTTATCACGGAAGATAAATGAATTGGAAGGACTTGCGCCAACATAAGCAGAACTATATAAACTATTGCAAATTTGATACTTGTTTTCCAAAGTCCACTTAACAAAGCAAACAGGGAAACAACTCCAAACAGTAACAAGCCTGTTAAGCCTCCACCCAAAGCAAATGCCAAAGCTGATGTCAATAGAATCAACAGAAGTTTTATGCGAGAATCGTAATATATACCATGCTTTTTCAATTTATTCACCACCTTCCTCCATCATAAAACTCTTTACGATTTTGAAATTGTTTTGTTCCGTCATTTGTAAATCATCTTTAATGTTCCCTTCTTTCAAAAGCAGAGCGCGTGTCGCAGTCAAGCTGATAAACTCCAGATCATGCGTAATGATAAAGACCAGTTTTCCAGTTTCACGCATATAATTAACAGCATTAGCAACAGCACACATATTATCCCAGTCTAACCCACTTGTTGGTTCGTCCAAAACAAGGATCGGTTTTTCTGAAAGCATTGCGGCTCCTATTGTCAGCCTCTGTTTTTGACCGCCTGATAGAGCATACGGATGGCAGTTTTTAAAGTTTTCCAGATGGAGCATTTTCAAAACACTATCTATCTTTTCGTCTATATCTTGGATTTTTTTGTTGCCTAGTCTTAGTTCTTCCGCCACACTGTCTGTATAAAGCTGGTGATCTGCTTCTTGCATAACAAAGTACACATAGTCGGCTAATTTTCGTTGCTTCACAGTCTGACCGTCAATGGAAAATACCCCTCGGCGGCAGCGAATCAGACCAGACAGGACTTTTCCTAATGTTGTTTTTCCACAGCCATTTTCTCCAATCAAGGCAATCGTTTCTCCTTTACAGGCTTCTAACGAAATGTTATGAAGAAGCTCCGGCATGGACTTATGCGAAAAACTCAAATCTTTAATTTGGAAAAATACTGTCGAGTGACAAATAAATTTTTTCCTTTCTATTTGTATTGTGCTTAGATTTAACGGACGAAGCCTCCTGTTGTGCATTTGAGAAACAGATAACTCTGCCATTTCCTTGCCTGTTAATTCTTCGAAAATTTGTCCCTCCTTCATAACTAAAAAACGATCTGCAAGCCCATATAGATAGAATAATCTATGTTCTGAAACAACAATCGTGTGTCCAGCGGCTTTTAAAGCAAAAAGAATCTCTCTTACCTGCAAAATTGTATGAATATCTAAATTAGCCGAAGGTTCATCCAATACATAAATTTGAGGATTAAGAGCAGTCGCTGCAAGAAAAGCTATTTTTTGCCTTTCTCCACTGGACAGGGTAAAAATATCTCTGTCTTTTAAATCCTCCATATTCAACGACTGAAAGGCTCTGTCAACACGTTTAACAATTTCTTCATGTGAAATTCCATAGTTTTCGCAGGCAAATGCAACCTCACTGGAACTATTTGTAGTAAAAAATTGACTGCGAGGATCTTGAAAAATTGAAGCAATCTCTTTACCAGCCTCACCAGCATCCGACTCTTTTATAGAACGTCCCGATACAATGACTTCGCCTGATAATGTTCCTTCAAAAAAGCGCGGAATTAAATTATTGATACATCTGGTTAAAGTGGTCTTTCCACATCCGCTTTGCCCGGTAATAACAAGAAATTCTCCCGATTTTATAGTAAGGTTTATATCTTTTAGATTTTCCCGTGTCTGCCCCTCATACTGAAAAGAAACATGTTCAAAGGATATAATTGGAAATTGTTTTTTCATGGCAACGTACCTCACAACTTCCAACTAATGGATTTTTCCCGACACTCCAGAAAAGTACGATAAATCCCTTCTTCTAATAATTCCTTATGAGTTCCCCTTTGAGCAATATGTCCTTGATCAATGACAATAATTTGATCTGCCGTCCGAACAGTAGATAACCTGTGAGCGATTGAAATCAATGTTTTATTTTTTGTCAATTCAAAGATCGCGTCTAAAAGAGCCTTTTCATTTTCTGGATCTACGCTTGATGTTGCTTCGTCCAAAATAACGATAGGCGCGTCTTTCAATATTGCCCTTGCTATTGAAATCCTCTGCTTTTCGCCTCCAGACAAAGTTGAGCCAGCTTCTCCTATCATCGTTTCATAGCCTTGTGGGAGCGCTTCTATAAAATCATGACAGCAAGCTCTTTTAGCAGCCTCTACCACCTCTGTATGAGACGCATTAGGTTTTCCAAATTTGATGTTATTTTCAATCGTATCATTGAATAAATAAACTTTTTGAAATACCATACTTACATATGACAAAAGGCTGTCACAAGTAAATTCTCTTACGTCATGTCCTCCAATTTTAACACTACCGGAGTTTACATCCCAGAATCTTGCAATTATATTACACAGAGTTGTTTTTCCCGAACCTGAAGGCCCAACGATAGCACATGTAGAATTCTGGGGGATTTTTAAGCTGATTCCATCTAAAACCTGACGGGTATCATAAGCAAAAGTAACATCGTTCAGTTCAATGTCATATGATTCCAGAACAATCTCCTTTCCATCGGTATCCAAAACAGGTATATCTGAAATGAGATCCAGCCGATCTAACTGTGTAGCAAGCATTTTACTCAAAAAAGCACCGTCATTCATCAACTCCAATTCCATAAACATTAAAAATGCACAAATGATGAACAAAAGGCAATAGGGCAACGCAATAACTCCCCATAAGTAAAGTAAAGCGGACAATAAAAATAACAAACAACTGGTAATCTTAAATACAGCTTCATATAACTTCATAATTCCGGCAGTAGAGATTGTAACCGCTATATCGCTGCGACACTTATTTTCAAAGGCTTGATCTACTTTTCCTTTTCCTTCTTTTCCTTTTCCAAATATGCGTAGAACAGAAATTCCTTTTATGTATTCTAATGCGTTACCCACCAATAATTCTTGGGCATTTTGCATATCTTCTGTATGCGCGCCAGCCCGCTTTTTTATCTGTCCTAACACAAAAATTCCCGCTAAAATTCCTGCTAAAGCTAAAAGCCCAATCTGCCAGCAAAACACACTCAACATCAATGTCATGGCAAGTACCTGAACAAAACCGCCTACCAAAAATGTTAGTGCAAGCATACAATTCCCTTCCAGATCGGAAATTGTTGTTGTCAATACAGTTTGTACAGTACCAAGATTATTTTCTGTAAAATATCCTATCGGCGCCCGTTTGAGTTGATTTCCAATTTCAAGACGCTTCTCCCGAAAAATTTTATATCCAGACGCACTCATAAGCACATCGCTCAAATACTGAAACAAAAAACGCCCCAAAACACTAAGAGCAATAATTCCAAATGCTTGCCATATAACAGCAGATGTTAAATGTTCGATATTTAACATAACTAACAGTACCGCAAAAAATACAAACGCTGCACAACAGGATTTCAGAGCATTGAAAATCAGTCCGGCAATTACACGGAAACGATATTTTCCAGATAATCTCAAAATCCTCTTTATGATTGAAAGCATATCAAACTTTTCCTCCTTCCACTTGATCCGCCGAGCTTACATAATCACTCCACAATCTTTGATAAAGCGGGCATTTTAACAAAAGTTCTTCCTGCCCGCCGCAGCCAACAATTTTTCCATTTTCCACCACAAGAATTTGATCTGCGTTCTGGATTGTCGCAAGGCGGTGAGCTACCACAATAAGTGTTTTTCCTTTTACAAGTTTGCTGATAGCACTTTGAATGAGATACTCATTCTCTGGATCAGCATAAGCAGTAGCTTCATCAAGGATAATTACTCTTGCGTTTTTAAGAATCGCCCTTGCGATGGTAATTCTCTGACGCTCTCCGCCAGAAAGTTTTCCTCCTGCATCTCCTGCATTTGTATCATATCCGTTTTCTAACTTTACGATAAAATCATGACAGCAGGCAGCTTTTGCGGCAGCTACCACTTCATCGTCCGTCGCACTCGGCTTACCGATTCTAATATTTTCACGGATACTTTCATCAAACAAAAAATTGTCCTGTGCTACATAACTGACTTCATCCATCAACTGTGCGAAAGGAATCTCTTTGATATTCTTTCCGCCGAAAATAACCTTTCCCTTTGTAGTATCCCAAAATCCAGCCATGAGCTTTGCGATTGTTGATTTACCAGAGCCGGAAGGACCGACAATCGCTGAAACCGTACTGGGGTTTATTTCAAAGGATACATTTTTTAAGACGTCCGTTTCATTATAAGCGAAGGAAACATTTTCAAACCGATAGGCTGTTCCATCTAGCACAACATTTTTTTCTGGACGACTCAGTTCTGGCTTCTCAATAAAATCCCGTATTTGGTCAAGGCAGGCTTTCACCATATTAAATTGTTCAGAGTATTTTCCTACTCGCATAAGCGGAGCAATAAATCCAATGGGAAGGATAATACAGGTGATAAAATCTGACAGAGGTAATGTTCCAGTCATATAAAGCCATGCTCCAATCGGTAACGTCCCCAACAATGTTGTAGGCATTACAGCCTGAATGACTGCTGACCAAAGCCAGCTCTGCTTCCACCAAGCCAGAGTGCTGTCATGAAAGAAATTGATAGCACCTGTAAATTTACTATAAGAGGTATTTCCCTGATTAAATGCCTTAATAACCTCTATCCCGTTTACATATTCAACCAGTGTACTGTTCATTGCGTTCTGCGATTTCATATAAGTAGTGCTTTTATTTACATAGTCTTTCATCATTCCAATATATCCCAAAAGGCCGAGAGGAATTGTTATCAATGCGGCTAATCCCATACGCCAATCAAGGATAAATACCAATATAATACAACACAAGGGCGCTACTATGTTAGAAGTTATCTCTGGCATGAAATGCGCCATCGAATCCTCCAATTTAGAAACCGTATCTGCCATCAAATTTTTGAAATTCCCCGTTGGTGTATCCAGCATGATACCCATAGGAACACGAAGCATTTTATCTGCAATCGTACTGCGAATATTTTTCAGTATTTTATATGTGGCCTTATGAGACATGAAAGATGACTGATATGTAAGCCACAATTTCAGCACCTGACCACCTAAAGCGACTACAAATAGAATCAATACATTCTGAATAGTAGCTGTTTTGTTAAATAACCCAGAGACTAATAACGATACTGCAATGAATGAAGCCATACCGAATAATTCCCCCAGTGTCGCAAGAAAGGTTGAAAAGTATAATTGTTTTTTATTATCTCCGGCATAATCCAACAACTGCTGAATTGCTCCTGGTTTTGTTTTTTTCTCCATGAAAAGTCCTCCTCAAAAAAGTTAGAAAAAACTAACCGATATGCAAAAATAAATGGCAACAGCCACTTATTTAATCGGAAGCCCTAATACACCATACCATCCATAATGCTGGAATTTGATGATATTTTTTACATAATCCTCCGCTTTTTCATAAGGAACGTCGTGCAAAATACACTCGCATAGTGCAGTAATATATCCATGCGTCAAAATGTGTATTTCTATATCGCTTGGCAGACATTTAGCATATCCAGCTTCATATGCCGCTTTTACAAATTGGGCATTTTGCTTCGTATATTGATCTGCAATTTCTTCTATAAAGTTTTCAACGCGAGAACCTTTGCTGTATTTCAACAGGAGTTGATATTCTTCAAAATGTTCATACATGTAGTTAACATATTTCATAGCCTGCATGTATGACGATTCAATAGAATCCCTCTCTATGGCTTCTTTGATTCCAACCGTATCATAAGACTCCACATTGTCCAAAAAATCTAACGTATAATGGTAAACATCTTCAATCAACGCAAAAAACAACGCCTCTTTATCCTTGAAGTGACGATATACAGCACCTGTTGTAACCTTTGCTGCGGCAACAATATCTTTAAGCTGTGCTGCTTGAAAACCCTTTTTTAAAAATTCCGCTTTCGCACATTCCATAATTCGTTCTCTTGTTAAGTCGGAACAATAACTCAAATTTATGCCTCCTTTAATAAACGATTTCTTTTTGATAATTTATTTATCTTCAAAAAGAAGATTATCATATTTGCTCCATATTGTCAATAATTATTGAACGTTGGAGAGGCGTTTGCATTAACATAATCGTTAGAAACTAATATATAAAATCTTATATTTTATATATGATTTCATAGTTTACTATTTCTTTTGCTCTATTGTTAATATTACTATAAATGAGCAAATTTGAAAAATTGCACAAAACTACACTGCGAATTTCATAAATGAATCAAAATCATTACTTTCCTTTGCGCATTGAAAAAGATAACGATACTTTTCCAACTGAATGGTATCACAGATTTCGTGATATCCAGTTTCAAACGAGCAGAACCTACCAGTACCCACTGCACACATGAAATGTGCCAGTGACATAAGCAGCCAGTACCTTTTGATTCCCTGTGCAGAGCGTATCTGATAGCCGTCCAGTGCCAGTTTCTCCTTACACTGGCGGAAAAATACTTCAATCGGCCATCGACACACATACCAGGAAAGAATCTCCTGTGTAGATTTCTATGTCCAAAAGCACTTATGCCAAGCTGGAAACCAACCGTATGAACATCAAGGTATCGGAACTTGTTGCCCTTGCTAAAATCTTCCACACCGATATCAACGTATTCTTTTCCGAGCTTCTCTAAACCGGAAAAGTAGCCACTTCTTAAATTTCTCTTGTTATATCGCTCTTTCTTATTCTCTCCGTTTTTCTCCAACCAACCCAATCATTCTATCTTGGTATATTTTTTGTCTCACTTTTACAACCGATTGTATTCCTAATCCCGTGTAAAATCAACAGAAAAAGTGCAAAAAGTGAGACGAACCTGTCAACACTATTTGCAGAAGGGATTAGAGATATGCCAAAACCGAAAACATCCACCGGGGAGAAAAATCTGATCAGCCAAAGGCTCATTGAACTCCGCCGCCAGCATAATATGTCACAGCGCCTCTTAGCCTACCAGCTTCAGCTGAATGGGTATGATATGGATAAAAATGTGATTACTAGAATTGAGACCAATAAGCGTTATGTCACAGATGTAGAATTAAAAGCGCTTACTGAGATCTTTCATGTTTCCTATGAGTATCTCATCGAGGGAAAAGAAGAAAAGTCATAGCTTCCATTGTATGAGGCTGTGGCTTTTCTTTAATTTGCTTTTTAACTTTTGAAATTATTCCATGGTTCTTTCACTTTCTTAACGTTCTAAAGTAATCCTTGAGGTTTCTCCCTTCCTGTCTAATTCGGTTGCCTTTATTCAGACCAATGCTTCTTCATCTCATACACCAAATCCAATACTTCTTTGATTCGTTCCCGCTCTGTTTCTCCATGCGTATATTGCATTTCGCTAGCATATCTGTAAAGCCCCTGGAGTGTAATCTCCTCAAAAAGTTCCGGATAACCTGCTACAGGTTCTTCCAGTCCCCAATACTCTCCTATTTCGTTTGCAATCTTTTCCAGCTTTAATCGTTCATCCTCATCATGGATTTTCCGTTGTCCTGCATAAATCAATAGTCCATACTGTGTTGCCTGCATAAGCTTCTGTTCTGTTGTAAGTTCTTTACTCATTTTACATTTCTCCTTTCCTTTTCGACTACAACACTACCCTATCCTCCAACAAAAAGCTATTCACACATACCAACAAAATATTACTTGTAAACCTGTCTATTATTGACAATAAAAAACCTGCTACAAGGATGTCTTTCCTCATACCAGATATCAATACTTTCTTCCTACTGCATACACATTTTTTCTCATTACTTGTGTATCATGTACCTATATTGTCATGCAATCCTACTGTATATACGCTATGTACAGTAAGCACATGGGGTTCAGTTTACGTCGGCAAGAATAATCGCAGGTTTAGTCGCAAGGGCTCTTGCAATCGCAACTCTTTGCTGCTGTCCACCCGACAGATTATTCGGCATGCTGGTCAACTTTTTCTCCAGCCCCAACAATGTAATAATGTTGTCAATATATCCTTTATCCGGTCTGTTCCCGTCAAGTTCAATTGGCAGAATGATATTTTCATACACATTCAAGATCGGCACCAAATTATAATTCTGAAATGCAAATCCAATCCTTCTTCTTCTGAAAATCGTAAGCTCATCCGGTTTCATCTTAGAAATATCCTTTCCGCCCACAATCACTCTTCCGTATGTTGGTGTATGCAGTCCTCCGAGCATATGTAAAAGTGTAGATTTTCCGCTTCCAGAAGTTCCGACAATCGCAGTGAATTTCCCCTCTTCTATCTCTAAACAGATGCCATCCAATGCCTTGATCTGATTCTCTCCTTCCCCATAATATTTTTTTAAATCTATCGTCTGTAAAACAGCCATCATCATCTCTCCTTTTCTTGATTCTGTCTTTATCTTAGCATCTGATTATTTCAATAATATCTCAAACGCCCGATGAATCATTTCAATTTTGAGACAATTCTTCCTGCTCATTTGGCAGATAGATGAAAAATGTACTCCCTACATCTTCCTTTGACACTACTTTCATATAGCCGCCCTGCTTTGTTATAATCTCTCTTGCCAAATACAAACCGATTCCGACACCTTTTTCATTGTGTACCTTTTCCTCTCTGAAAAACCGCTGAAACACATCATTCATATGTTCCGGGGCAATTCCGATTCCGGTGTCACTCACTGAAAGACGTACAAACATTCCAAGTACCTCTGCCTCAACCCGAATCTTTCCATATTCCGGTGTATACTTGACTGCATTGTCCATTACATTGAATAATGCCTCCGCTGTCCACTTCCGATCATAGCATATCCGTAAGTTTTTCGGACAGTCAATCTGAAGGTCCAGTTTCTTCTTTTCCATCGGAATCGACAGATTCTCCACAACCTCCACAACCATATCAAAGAGACTGTTCTCCTCTTTTTTCAGCTTGATCATGCTGTTCTCCAAACGAGACATTTTCATCAGTGAGCGCACAAGAAAATCCAGCTTTTCCACTTGCTTTTGCATTATTTTCAGAAACCGGTACTGTTGTTTTGCTGGAAGGTCATGATTCAAAATCGTGTCATTGTACATCGTGATATTGGCAATCGGCGTCTTCAACTGATGGGAGATATCTGATACCATTTTTTGTATCTCCTCTTTCTGCTTCACATTCTTTTCCTCTGCAGACTTTGTCACCTCGGATAACTGCTCAAGCTTCAACTGGATTTTCGAAAATAAGGTATCCTTATTCAGTTCTTCTGTTTTGAGTTCTCTCCCATCGATAATCGCATCAATGGCATCTTCCAATTTTTCCGCCATTCTGACAAACCGCTGCCGGAAATAAAACCATAGACCGGCAGATATGATAACAACTACAACAATTGCTGTCACAATAGTCACCCATTCACTTCTACTCATGGCTTTCTCCTATCCATTTATATCCAACCCCGTAAATGGTCTTAATATATGCATATTCTTCATCTGCAATTTTGGCACGAAGCCTGCTGATATTGATCGTCAATGTATGTTCATCCACAAAATTACCATCCTGATCCCACAGCTTTTCTAACAAAATCTGCCTTGTCAACACCTGTCCCGGATTCAGGCAGAAACGGTGCAGCAATTTAAACTCTGTGGGCGTCAATGTCAGAAGCTTTCCGTGCTTTTTTACCGTGTGGCTCTCAAAATCAACTGCCAGATTTCCACACTGCAACACTTTCTCCACCGTGTCATCGCCCTCACACCTTCTCAAGATTGCTTTAATCCGCTGTATGACAATTTTGATATTAAATGGTTTTGTAATGTAATCATCCGCCCCGTTTTCAAAGCCCTCAATCATATCTTCATCCATATCCCGCGCTGTCAGAAACACAATTGGCACTTTACTTTCTTTTCGAATTTCTCTGCTGACTGCAAATCCGTCTCCGTCCGGAAGATTGCCATCAAGCAAAATCAAGTCAAATGATTTTTCTTTCCATAATTTTTTTGCCGTCTTTGCTCCAAATGCCGGAGCCGCCTCAAAACCTTCCATCTGAAGATTATAGCAAAGTCCCGCATTCAGCATTTCGTCATCTTCTATCACTAATATTCGTTTCATATACAAGCCTCCGTCTCTGAATTCCATTGCTTTATGGACAACATTATACTCTATTTACTTCACTTTACTCAACGCCAACATAAACAATTTTCTATCGCATCTGCAGCATTTAGTTTCTTCTTTCTTTCATTCCCCTTATTTTTGTATCATTTTTACAACCGATCGTATTTCTAATCCCATGTAAAATTCAATAGAAAGAAGTGCAAAAAATGAGATATTTTTACGCACACTATTTGTAGGAGGGATTAGAAATATGCCAAAACCAAAAGCATCTACCGGGGAGAAAAATCTGATCAGCCAAAGGCTCATCGAACTGCGCCGCCAGCACAATATGTCACAGCGGCTCTTAGCCTACCAACTTCAACTGAATGGATATGATATGGATAAAAATGTGATTACCAGAATTGAGACCAATAAACGTCACGTCACAGATGTGGAATTAAAAGCATTCACTGAGATTTTCCATGTTTCCTATGAATATCTCATCGACGGAAAAGAAAAGTCATAGTACTCCAATGTGGGAGGCTATGACTTTTTTCAGAAGGACTTTTTTCAGAATTTTCAATATTTTCTTGACATTTCAAAAATTGCATGGTATGATAAACGAGTAATTTAGATGTTTTATTTGATCACATATTTTTGTAAGCAATTAACTCGTTTGATTTCTTACAAAAATATGTGTTTTTTTATTTCTATTTAATTTACAAATATTATAATTTAGGAGGTACCTCACATGAATACAGGTACAGTAAAATGGTTTGACTCACAAAAAAGATTTGGATTTATCACCAATGAACAAAGCGGAAAGGATATCTTTGTACACTTCTCCGGAATTGCTCTCAATGGATTTAAGACTTTGGAAGAGGGACAGCAAGTCTCCTTTGACACTACTCAAGGACCAAGAGGGGAACAGGCAGTTAATGTAAACTATATAATGTAATCAGAAAAGCTTTGGAGCCTCTCCAAAGCTTTTCTAGTTTACTCACAATTATCCATTTTACTTTTAGAAAATAGTTAAAAATACATACACATTAGTTGTGAATTTGATTGACTTTTCTGACAAAACATAGGACAATATAACCATACTATTTAAGTAAGGGTGGGATTATTATGGAGAAAAAATTGCAAACATTAAAAAACATATTAGATTCCAGCAGATATACAGTTGCCCTGTGTGGTTCTGGAATCTTAAAAGAATGTGGATATCCGGGCATACTCTCTCTTGACGTCGCCTACGATATCGAGAACAGATACGGCGACTCACCGGAATATATCTATTCCAGCGCTTATTTCAGCACCAGACCGGAAAAGTTTTTTAAGTTTTACAAGTCTGAGATATTAGACAAAGATCTTGAACCAAGCGAAACGTTCTACGCACTTGCCGAACTTGAAAAACAGGAAAAATTGCAGACCATTATTTCTAAAAATAGTTTTTCTCTTTCTGAAAGAGCCGGTTGTAAACATGTATATAATATTTATGGGACCATTCACAAAAACATATGCACACATTGTGGGAAAGAATATCCTGTCGAATTTGTAAAAACATCTCCGTCTGTTCCACTCTGCGAAGAATGCGGGCATATCATCCGTCCAAACGTAAAACTATTCGGAGAAATGCTTGACCATGAGATCATCGCTAAAATTGCTGACGAAATTGCGAAAGCTGATGTGCTGCTGCTTCTTGGAACCTCATTGGAATCCTATACATATAAAAACTATATCAAATACTTCCGTGGGAACTCCATTGTAGTGGTTCACCAGAATCCTCATTATTCAGACGTAAGAACGAATCTTGTTTTCCTAGATACTCCGAAAAATGTTCTTCCAAAGATTTTAGAGCGCTAAACCCACACAAAGACCCGCGATTTCCCGCGGGTCTCATCTTTTTTCTTATCTTTCTTATCGCTTTTTTGAAAAAATCTCAGATATCACAACTAAAATACTGCCAAGAAAGATAAACATATCTCCCAAGTTAAACGTGATCTTTTCGAATTTTTTCCACTCCGTGCAAAATCCGAAATAGTCCACTACATATTTTCGCACAAATCTATCGTAAGTATTGCTCACTCCTCCTGCAATGGCAAGTGCAATTCCCTTTTTGCGCATCCATCCGCCTTTCTTCCGAAACAGAAAAACATAATACAACACGAGCAACGCAGTCACAATCCCCGATAGCATTCGCACTCTTTTTGGATGTTCTTCTCCCTTATTCAGCGCCATCCCTTTGTTATGCACTTTTCGAACTGAGATTGTGTCACCGAGAATCTTCTTTTCTTCCCCCTCTTTGTAATGAGTCTCAATGTATGACTTCAAATATAAATCAATCCCACATAAGGTTCCTATCAAAAGCGTCAAAATTACAGCAAGCATCTATACTTCCTCTTCTGAAACCGTCTCTGTCTCCTCTACTGTCTGCATGGCTGAGTCATCTACCCCCTCATCTGCTGTCGTCTCTTCTGCTTCTTCTGTGTCAAAGTGTATCTCTTCTTCTACTTTTGTTCCACATTTTGGACAGTATGCCATATCAGATTCCAATTCGCCTTTGCAGTTCTTGCAAAGTTCCATTCCCTTCAATTGCGCAAGTTCTTCTAAATAGGACTGAACTGCGTCTTCATGTTGTGCAACAGCCTCGCACAGCTCCACAAATACTGTATCAATCACTTCCCCTTTCTGGAAACGGTCATAAACCAGCTTTCCAAGATGCTGCAGATCTCTTTCTTTATTTCGTTCTTCCACTCTGATCTGGCTTTTTATTTTCTGTGTCTCAACAACTTCTTCTGTCTTTTTCGTCACTGCTCCTGCTGTTTCTGTAATTCGTTTTCCTAAATCTTCAAAAAAGTCTCCCATGTTTCATTTCTCCCTTCATGTGTCAAATACGCCTGATTGCATCAAATGCATCATATAGATTCAAAGCCCCGTATCCCCACTCGCGGTTGGGATATGTCTCGCCGGGCTTGCGATCTGTTCCCAAAACTAAAAGATTGCGAATCTGTATGGAATCAATCCCGCTCTCCCCGAGCTGGTACACAATCCACTCCAGCATAAGTGCAACTGCTCCTGCCGTAATCCCGACAGCAACACTGGAACCTGTACGCTCTGTAAATTGATTCCGCATTGCTGCTCCCGTTACATTTACTCCCGGAGCCACAAAATCAGGTTTGATTTTTTCACTTCTAGTATATCCTCTTCCCGATCGAATAGCAATACTATTATCATCTCCATTATAATATCCAACTGTCATCCCGGAAACCGTACTTCCAGGCTCCGTGATCGTATAATCCGGATTGGACTGCAGAAAATAAACTTCTCTTTCCAAAAGTTCTGTGACCGGAAGCCACATATGGAACACGCCATCTGCCAACTCCACAGGCTCTATAAAAATCGTCCATATTCCGGGGGCAGGATCTTTTACTCTAAAAAATATCAATTCCGAATTTGATTTTTCCACAAGTAATTTGTAATTGATAAAAATAGTCGTTCCCTCAAACACAAAACGATGTACCTCCGTCACTTCTCGCCGGATTGGTACCCGTGAAATTCTTTCTCCCGAAGGCGATATAATGGAGACTGCCACAATATTGGGGATGTCCGTCCACAGTTCCATCGTAAATCCTTTCATTCCGCTGTCCACACGGATTTCTGCCTTTTTGATATCGTTTACATTCTCAGATTTCCCATAAAAATGATGCCGTTGATTCGCTTCGTTTCCTCCCCCGATCACAACTGCCCGATTCGCTATATTGGCATAAATCTCTAAAAGCCCTGTGATTGGAAGCGTCGCATTATGCCCTCCCATATTCGAACCAAGTGCAATACAGATGACTAGCGGCATATCATATCGATTCGCCAGTTCATTCAGATACCTCATTCCAAGCATGATATCATTTTCCTGATAACACTCTTTTTCTTCTGTGATCAGGTAAAACTCTTTCAGATATTTTTTTGCCGGTTTTAACTTTACAATCGCAAGCTTCGACTCCGGTGCTGCTCCCAAAAACTGATTCTCCACATCAGCTCCGCCTGCTGCAACACTTGCAAGAAAAGTCCCATGCCCGCTTTCATCTTGAGTTGGAACAAGCGCTTTTGGATTATCACTACTAAGAGCCGCATCAATCATCTCCTTCGTGTATTCTGTTCCATACAAAAAGTTTTGCGGCGGCTGTCCATCCTGAATACTCTGATCCCAGATTCCCAAAATTCTGGTACTTCTGTCAATATTTCGAAAAACAGGATTTTCATAATCAATTCCGGTATCTATAAATCCGACCAGCACTCCATTTCCTTTCAGTCCCAATGTGGGATAATTCTGTATCTGTAAGATTCCAGACTGGCTTAACGCCTCTGTATCAATCAGGGTAAAGCACTTCGGCACCGAATTGTACGTATATTTTCCAAAATTAATGGGATCTGCCATCGTTCCATCTACATAGATTGTTTTATATAAGTATTCCATACTCTGTTCGCAAAGTTCTTCTGAAGAAATAGAGTCAAATATATTTCCTCTGAGCTGGTTCACAATAAAATCCCGATAATTTTCGGATATGATTCGATTTCTGCAAATCTCTTCCTGCGGCATAATCGCTCCATCATTTTTTATCTAATATATGAAACACTTTGTGATTCATGCAAAAAGCCGACATATTTCTATGCCGGCTTCCAACCTATTTTCGTTCTTCTCCACGGGATTTCATCACCTGTTCCAACTCTTTTGCCAGACTTTCTGACTCCGTAATCGTCTCACTTACCGGAATCGGAGGTGCCTTTTTAAATACAATTTTCAGCAACACCGGTGTGATAATGGTCGTAAAAATTACAACGATGACAACCGGTCCAAGGAAATTGCCCCCGAGAAGTCCAAGCGACGTTCCCTTACTTGCAACGATCAGCGCCACTTCACCACGGGAAATCATACCAACTCCGATTCTTTTTGCCTGATAATTCTGGTAACCACATACCTTTGCTCCAATTCCACAGCCGATTACTTTTGTAACGATTGCCACAATGACAAGCACCACTGAGAACCAGATAATCGCCGGTGTCATCTCCGGCAGCACTACTTTCAATCCAATACTTGCAAAGAATACCGGCGACAACAACATATAAGAAATCGTATCAAACTTAATTCGCACAAACATCGATTTGTTTGTATTCGAGATAATCAATCCTGCAATAAATGCACCTGTAATATCAGCTACTCCAAATACAACTTCCGCAATATATGCCATCAGCAAACAGAACACAAACGCAATAATCGCATGTCTTTGCAATCCCTTCTCGGAAGATTCTGTCCATCGTTTGTATACTTTGTAAAAAATCACTCCGATAATTCCCGAAAATACGAAGAAACCTAAAATCTTTAACAGCACTACCGTAACATTTACAGAAGAATCTGCCATGCTTGTCACGATTGTCAGCGCAATGATTCCAAGAATATCATCTATGATGGCAGCTCCTAAAATTGCATTTCCCGAACGTGTCTTTAACTTTCCAAGCTCTTTTAATGTCTCAACCGTAATACTTACCGATGTTGCCGTTAAAATGATACCGATAAAAATATTCTGTAAAAAGATTGAGCAGGATGCATCTGATGCGATCAAGTCAGGTCTATTGAAGAACCAAGCTGCCGCGAATCCCCCAATAAGCGGAACAACCACACCAAATAATGCAATTATAAAAGAAGCTTTCCCACTTTCTTTTAACTCCTTGATATCTGTCTCCATACCGGCGCAGAACATCAATACAATAACACCTATCTCTGCTACCTCATGAATAAAGTTGGTCTCTGTGATCCATCCCAATGCCGCCGGTCCTAACAGCAATCCTGCCAATAGTGCTCCCACGACCTGTGGCATCTGTACTTTACGTGTAGCAAGTCCTAGCACTTTCGTCGAAAGCAAAATAATTGCCAGATCTAACAAATAACTGTAACCTTCCATAAACTCCACACTCCTTTTCTCTTTCTGTCTTTCTTTTTTGCCAAATCTAAACTACACTTTACACCTGTTTTGAACATTTTACAACCACTTTTTTCACTTTTTTTGTGCACTTTTTTCTTTTTCAGGCAACCGTAAATCAGGGGCAGAAAATTTATTTTTCCACCCCTGAATCTTAGCCGGTAATCAGCTCCTGTCCTCTCATCGCAATAAGTGGACCGCCCGTTCCTTCTATATATTCTTTTGTGATAGTAACCTGACCAATATTGTCATCTTTCGGAATCTCATACATAATATCGAGCATAAATTCCTCAATGATTGAGCGAAGCGCTCTCGCTCCGGTATCTTTCTTCATCGCCTTTCTTGCAATCGCATGCAATGCTTCCTCATCAAAGTTCAATTTTACTTCATCAAGTTCCAAAAGCTTCTGATACTGTTTTAAAATTGCATTCTTTGGCTCTTTTAAAATCTTGACAAGCATGTCTTCATCCAATCCCTGAAGGGTAAAGATAATCGGAAGTCGCCCGATAAATTCCGGAATCATTCCGAAATTGCGAATATCCTCCACTGTTACTTTCGACAAAATATCTTTATCATTGTTGTATTTATCCTTCAAATCTGCAATAAATCCCATCGATGCCTGTTTATTCAATCTCTCTTTGATGATCTGTTCCAAATCCGGGAACGCTCCCCCACAGATAAACAGAATATTTTTCGTGTTGACCGTCGTGAGCGGCACCATTGCGTTCTTGCTGTTCGCGCCTACCGGCACCTCCACGTCACTTCCTTCCAACAATTTTAACATTCCCTGCTGTACGGATTCTCCGCTGACATCTCTCTGGTTCGTATTTTTCTTCTTTGCAATCTTGTCAATCTCATCAATAAAGATAATTCCACACTCTGCTTTTTCCACATCATTGTCCGCTGCCGCTAACAATTTGGAAACCACGCTTTCAATATCATCACCAATATATCCTGCCTCTGTCAATGATGTCGCATCTGTGATCGCAAGCGGTACATCTAAAAGTCTCGCGAGTGTCTTTACAAGATATGTCTTACCGCTTCCGGTTGGTCCGATCATCAACATATTGGATTTTTCAATCTCAATCTCATCCATCGTATTTGTCGCAACTCGCTTGTAGTGGTTATAAACAGCCACTGAGATTGCCTTTTTTGCATATTCCTGTCCAATCACATAATCGTCTAACTGTGCTTTAATCTTATGCGGTGCCGGAATGTCACGGATATTAAACACAGGTTCCGCCTTCTTTTCTTCCGGCTTTTTCTTCTTCACCTGCTGCCTTTTTGGTATCATATTCTCCATGTCCGACAAATTTAAAAACTGTACGCCCGGCATATTCATCAGCTGACTTAAATCAAACTTATTATTGTTCATCATATCAAAACTTTTCTGCATACAGTCTGAACAAACGCAAATATCATTCGGGAGATCGATCATCTTTCCTGCAACACTCTCCGGTCTGTGGCACATAAAACAGAATTTCTCATACTCTTCATTCTCTTTTTTCTCTTCCTTCACTACTTCCGGAACTTCTTTTTTCTCGCTGTCTATATCTATATCCATCTCATTTATATTATCTTTTTCTGCCATAGTTATCCCTTCTTTCCTACATATGATTTTATTATATATGAGATATTCTTATCACACAAGTGAACTTTTTATAAACTAAAAACGGTGAGAGCTATTCTCCCACCGCAATGTATTCCTCAATATACTTCGATGCCACCGCACCGTCCGCCACCGCCGTCACAATCTGCCGGAGCGGTTTCTTTCTCAAATCTCCAACCGCATACACTCCCGGAATATTGGTCCGTGTCGTCTCGTCTGCGAGCACATACCCTCCTTCATCGAGGTCAATCTGTCCTTTGACAAGCTCTGTGTTTGGCACATTTCCAATTGCAACAAACACTCCGTCACAATCAATTTCAGACACTTCGCAATTTTCCTTATTTTTCACTTTCACTCCGGTGACAAGATCATCTGCAAGCACTTCCACCACTTCTGAATTCCAGATAAATTCCAGATTTTCTGCCTCGTTCAGGGAATCCATATATGTCTTGGATGCTCTCAACTCATCTCTTCTGTGCACCAGATATACTTTTTTACAGATTTTAGATAAAAACAAAGCATCTGCAACCGCAGTATTTCCACCACCTACGATCACAACTGTCTTTCCTCTGTAAAACATTCCATCACAGGTTGCGCAGTAAGATACGCCGCGACCTCTCAGTTCTCTTTCATTTGGAAGTCCAAGCTCTCTCGGATAAGCTCCCATTGCAAGAATAACCGTCTTCGCCTCGTATGTTCCATCTGATGTAACGATAACTTTCGGCTGTTTTTCTAAATCCACACTCTGCACTTCCGCGATCTTTGTCTCCACGCCGAACCGCTCTGCGCCCTGCTTCATCTGCATTCCAAGTTCAAATCCATTGATTCCTTCTGTAAAGCCCGGATAATTTTCTACGATCTCTGTCGTCCCCATCTGTCCGCCCGGAGCGAATTTTTCTACTACAAGCGTGGTTAAGTTTGCCCTTGATGTGTAAAGCGCAGCCCCGTATCCTCCGGGACCGCCTCCGATGACAATCACATCATAAAAATTTTTATTTTCCATCTCACATCTCCTACAGTTGTACACCGTGTCCGAGCAGCCAGCTCTCAAGCTCTGCTTTTGACATCGCTCCTACATTGGTTCCTTTCACTTCTTTTGCATCCACAAGCTTCAATGTCGGAATGCTCATCACACGATACTCCTGAGCCAGCTCCGGATCATCATCGATGTTGATTTTTACGACCTTTACTTTTCCTTCATGTGCTGCTGCCACCTCATCTACAATTGGCGCAAACATCTTGCAAGGCATGCACCAGTCTGCGAAAAAGTCAATTAATACCGGGACATTTGATTCCAAAACCTCTTGTGTATAGTTGCTGTTTGTTACTTTCATTACTGACATATCTATTTCCTCCTACAATATAATTTTCTGTTTCTTGATGACTCTATCATACAAGATATGACATTCTCTTTCTGTGACATTGTCACACTTTATCTTCTACTGTCTTTCGCAAGTTCATACAGACGATCTTCATCTATGATTTCAATGCTCCCGCGCGACAGGCTGACAAGCTGTTCTTTCTGAAAATACTTCAGCATTCTGGTAATCACCTCTCTTGCCGTTCCCAGATGGTGCGCGATCTCTTCATGTGTCATTTTCAGCATGCTCTCTCCTGTAATCTCCATCTCTTCCACAAGCAGTGCGGCAAGTCTCACATCCACACTTTTATTTAAAATCTGTTCCATCACCCACATCACATCTGAAAATCTCGACGCCATGAGGTCGTTTGTAAAATTTGCAACCGGAAGAGAGGTATGTATCAAATTCTGATAAACAGAGGTCGGTATTGTCAGAACCTTAGAATCTTCTCTCGCCTCTATAATCACCTCGAACTGAATATTATTCATAATACAGGATGCCGCAAAAAGACAGGCATCTCTTTGAAACATTCTGTATAATGTGATCTCTTTCCCGTCTTCCGACAGCGTATATGCGCGAAGTTGTCCTTCTTCCACAATGATCAACCCTGTACAGTCCTCCGAACCATTGTGTATAATGGTTCCTTTTTTCACATTCTGTACCAGTATCCTGTTTTTCAGTTCCTCTTGTTCTTCTTTTGTAAGTTTCGCCCAAAATGGAACGAGTTCTTCTATCTGCATTCTTTATTCACCTTCCAGCATTTTTAAAAATGTCTCTTCTGAGATAATCGGAACCCCCAGCTCTCTCGCTTTTTTATTTTTTGAAGAAGTTGACTCTATATCATTATTAATCAGATAGTTTGTCTTAGAAGTGACAGAGCCCGTCACCTTTCCTCCTTTACTTTCAATTACAGCCTTTACTTCATTTCGATTTGCAAAATGTTCCACACTTCCTGTAATTACAAAGTTCATATTTTCAAAAATCTGAGCCTCTTTGCTCTCTTCTTCCTTTGGTATCTCCAATTCTGTTAAAAGTCTTCGGAATTCTTCCACATGCTGCTCTTTTGCAAAATAGGAAACAAACGCTTTCGCAATCACAGGACCGATTCCCGATATTTCACTCAATTCTTCCTCTGTAACATGAAGCATTTTCTCTATATCAAAGTTCAGTTCTTTACAGATTACCTTTGCGTTGGCAAGTCCGATATTCGCTATTCCAAGACTGTAAATGAGTTTTGGCAGTGTTGTCACACGTGCTTTTTCAATACTTTTTTGTAGATTTACATAAGATTTTTCACCAAATCCTTCCATGGATTTAATCGCATCTTTATACTGCTCCAAATGAAAAATATCTGAATAATGATTGATAAATCCCTTTGCGATAAATTTCTCTAATGTCGCCTCTGAAAGTCCATCAATATTAAGCGCATCTCTGCTCACAAACAGCGCAAATGATTTCAGATGCTTTGCCCCGCACTCTTCGTTCGTACAGTAGAGCGCCTTTGCATCACTGACTTTTCGGATCTCTGTCTTACCATGACAGACCGGACATTCCTCAGGAATATCTTTCACACCGCTTCGCGTCAGGTTTTCTGCAATCTGCGGAATGATCATGTTTGCTTTATAGACTGCGATCGTATCGCCAATGCCAAGCTCTAATTCTTCCATAATGCTGATATTGTGAACACTCGCACGGCTCACTGTCGTCCCTTCCAGTTCCACCGGTTCAAAAATTGCAACCGGATTGATAAGCCCTGTTCTTGACGGACTCCACTCAATCTCAAGAAGGGTCGTCTCTCGGATCTCATCTGCCCATTTGAACGCAAAGGAATCTCTCGGGAACTTGGAGGTTGTACCAAGCGACTGCCCATATGCAATGTCATCATATACAAGCACCAGGCCATCTGACGGAAAATCATTGTCTGCAATCTTCTCCGAAAAAAATTTCACACGCTCTTCAATCGTGCCAGCTGTGACCTCATATCCTTCCACCACTTCAAATCCTTGTTCTTTTAACCATTCCATCTGATAAATTCTGGAATTCTTAAAGTCTACGTCATCTGCTTTTACAAGTGAAAATGCGAAGAACTTCACATTTCTTTTTGCAGTAATCTCATTATTCAGCTGGCGTACTGAACCGCTGCACAGATTTCTTGGATTTTTATACTTTGCATCTACATCTTCAATCTCTTCATTGATTTTTTCAAAATCACGATAGCCGATGATGGCCTCTCCACGCAGAATCAATTCTCCCTGATAAGAGATATGAAGCGTCAGGTTCTTAAATACCTTCGCATTGTTAGTGATAACCTCTCCGACCTCTCCATTTCCCCTTGTTACTGCTTTTTGTAAAGTTCCATTCTGATATGTCAGCACTATGGTCAACCCATCTAATTTCCAGGAAATCCTTGCTTTCTGGCTTCCCAGAAATTCTTTTAATTTCGACACTTCCTTCGTTTTATCTAAAGAAAGCATCGGTTTTTCATGCCGTTCTTTCGGAAGCTCACTTAGCACCTCATATCCTACATTGACTGTAGGACTTGATGCCAATGTAATTCCCAGTTCTTTTTCCAACGCAAGTAACTCATCGTAAAGTTTGTCATATTCATAGTTGCTCATAATCTCCGCAGTTCCCTGATAATATGCCTTTCCTGCCTCATTCAGCAATTGTACCAGTTCCTGCATACGCTGTTTTTTTTGTTCCATGCTTTCTACCTCATTGTTCTTGTTTCTTTGGGATCACCGTCTCATTGGAAGAATCCTTGATCAATTCATATAATTTTTGAATTTCTGCTTCCGTCACCTTCCGGTATTCCCCCGGCTTTAACTCTCCAAGTGTGATGTTCATTACCCTGATACGTTCCAGTCTTGTCACTTTATAGCCAAGATATTCACACATCCGGCGAATCTGCCTGTTGAGTCCCTGTGTCAAAATAATCCGGAATTTATATTTTCCGAGCATCTCCACCTTACATTTTCTCGTGACCGTATCAAGAATCGGCACACCTTCTGCCATCTTCTCAATAAATTCTTTTGTCACCGGCTTATTGACTGTAACTTTATATTCCTTTTCATGCTGATTTCCTGCGCGCATCATCTTATTGATAATGTCTCCATTATTTGTCATCAAAAGCAGCCCTTCTGAATCTTTATCAAGCCTTCCGATATATGTGACCCTTGTCGGATAATTCAAAAACCGAATAATATTGTTTTTTTCTTTTTTTTCTTCTGTGCAGACGATTCCAACCGGCTTGTTGACCGCAAGCAGCACCATCTCATTTTTCTGCCGCACTTCTTTCTTGCCTACACACACTCTCTGGGAAGGACTGACACGCATTCCCATCTCTGCACGCTTTCCATCCACGGTCACTCTCCCGTTTTCAATCAGACGGTCTGCCTCTCTTCTGGAACAGACGCCTGCCTCACTCAAAAACTTATTCAATCTTACTGTTGTCTCTGTAGTTTGATTTTCTCTCATCTTTTCTCCTATAAACTAAAATATGCCTTGATAAATCTGGTCAGACTCTCCTGATCTTTTGCTCCCATCAGTTCTCTGCTGGAATGCATTGCAAGCAACGGCACACCCAAATCTACCGTTCTTACCGGAAGCATCGCCGATGCGATTGAACCGAGTGTTCCGCCCCCCGTCACATCCGAACGATTTACAAATTTTTGATACGGAATCTGTTCTTTTTCACAAATCTGCTGCACGATTCCGACCGCTTCACTGTCTGTTGCATAGCTTTGTGAGCATGCTTCTTTAATGCAGAACCCTTGATTCAACATATTCTTATTTGTCGGGTCATATTTTCCCCCATAGCTTGGATGAAATCCATGACTGACATCCACAGACATTAAAAGCCCCTCCGCAAGTGCATTCTTGTACATCTGTTCAGACCCTCCAAGTGAAAGATAAATTTTCTCCAGCAAATACGGAAGCATCATAGATCCGGCTCCCTGCTTTGTCCTGCTGCCGACCTCCTCATGATCAAATATCGCGATCACATTCAGCCCTTCTTTTCGTTCACCTTCTAAAATTCCATCGACAAGCGCCTGAACAGACGTGAGATTATCCAGTCTCGGCGCCGAGAGGAATTCTTCGTGCAATCCTATCTTCTCTGCCCTGTCTGCATTATACAGATTCAATTCATAATCCAAAATCTTATCCACCTGCACTTGAAACTTTTCCGCAAGCGCACTCAAAAAGCAGTTTTTATCCACCTCTTCTTCCAAGATTCCCACAATCGGAAGCATCTGTGTCTGCTTATTCAATTCTACGCCCTTATTCATCTCTCGTTCCAGATGAATCGCAATATTCGGAATCGTAAATAATGTTTTCTCGAGATCAACGAGACTAACTTTTGGACGAAATACATCATCAGATTTTAAGACGACACGTCCTGCGGCAGACAGTCCACGATCCAGCCAACTTGACAAATTCACCCCGCCATAACTCTCCACATTAAGTTGTACATATTTTTCTGTAGTCACCTCCGGATTTGGTTTGATACGAAATCCCGGAAAATCCCCATGTGCTGCCGCAATTCGGAAACTCTCTTTTTCTTGAAAACGACTCCCGATCGTAAATGCAAAAATACTGGAGCCATGATGAATCACCATATATTTCCCGCCTTTTTGCAAATTCCAGTTGTTTTTCCAACACAGTTCCTCATATCCCTGCTTTGCTAACTGATCTTTCACTGCTTCCACTGTATGAAACTGTGAGGTTGCCTTCCTGATAAGCGAAAGTAAGTTATCTATATAGTTTGTCTGTTGCATGCTTTTTACTCCTTTTATTGCTGTTTAACTTTCATGATACTGTTTTGGTTTCCAAAAGTCAACGTATCTGCTATAATACCATTATTGGATTTTATTTAAAGGAGATTTTTTATGCTGACAAACACACTTACAACCGAGCCAGTACGAAAATTATTCTTTCGTTACCTCATTCCTTCTATCTGCGGAACGATGGTAACGTCTATTTATGTACTTGCTGACACAATTATTATCGGGAAAGGAATTGGCATTGATGCTATGGCTGCATTAAATATCATCCTCCCGCTGTTTAATATTTTCTTTGGCACCGGACTTTTATTTGGTGCCGGCGGTTCTGTCTTAATGTCAATCGCCCGCGGAAAAGGCGATACTCAGACCGGAAACTGTTATTTTTCTGTCGCAGTACTTTTGAATGCCATCACCTGTATTTTATACATGATTCTATTTTTAAATTTCATGGAACCGATCGCACGTTTTCTTGGCGCAACAGATGTAACAATGCCTTATGTACTCAATTACGCGCCGTACGTGATCTTGGGACTTGGCTTTTTTGCATTCTCCACTTTTCTACAAACCTTTGTAAGAAATGATGGTGCACCAAAGCTTTCCATGATTGCCGTTGTATCCGGCGGTGTCCTGAATGTTGTTTTAGATATTGTTTTTGTATTTCCTTGTAAAATGGGCATGGCAGGAGCAGCAATTGCAAGTGTGCTTGGATCCGTACTTACAACTGTTATTTTGCTGTTCCATTTTCGCTCTAAGTCAAACGGACTGCATTTTAGCTTAAAGAAATTTTCACCTGTATTCATCACAAGTATCTACAAAAATGGATTTACAAGCTTTCTTGTGGAAGTCTCGTCCGGAATTGTTATGTTTGTTTTCAACTTACAGATTTTAAAATATATTGGCGATATCGGTGTGAGCATGTATGGTGTCATTACAAATACCGCTATTGTAGTCATCTGCCTGTGTAACGGAATCAACCAGGCTTCTCAGCCGATCATCTCAACCAATCATGGTGCAGGGCTTATTGATCGTATTGAGACTGTAAAAAAACTGGGACTGAAAACTGCATTTATCATCTGCTCCGTTCCGGCTATTTTAGGATTGATCGTACCAAATTTGTTTACTTATATTTTTATGAATCCAAATGAACAAATACTTGCGCTTTCATCCACTGCAATTCGTATTTATTTTGTTGGATTCTTTGTAATCGGATTGAATATGTTTATCATTGGCTATTTTCAATCTACAGTAAAACCACAGCTTTCATTGTTCCTCTGTCTTTCCAGAGGGTGTGTACTTGCAATTATCTTTGTATTTGTGCTGCCTCCGCTTATCGGAGTCATTGGAATCTGGGTATCTGTACCGCTTGCTGAATTCATTACACTGATTGCCGGAATATATTTCTTGAAAAAGAATGAAAAGGAGAGGTTCTCATGATTGCATTAAAATTACCGGAAGTAAAAGAATGTATGTCCAAGCTGTTATTATCGGACACCTTCGACTCATTTTTATTCATAGAAGGAGAAATTGTCACCTATAATACATTTTCCATTAATGGATTTCTCAAAAAAGATTTTTTTGAGAAAGACCTGGCTCCTTCCCGAGATTATTCTTTGTGGAAAGATATTAGAGAGTACGCATTTTCTTTGATCAAGGGTAAAAAAACTCCCCTCAGTTTTCGCTTTGTATTCGGACTGTCAGAGGCGAATATTGAAAGATTACTGAAACAGCAGGAACTGAATTTCCAGCCACAAGATGTGCAGGGATTGTATCTCAATCTAAAATATGATGGTCAGAATCTTACCTGCGTCACCGGAACTTCCATGAGACTGTTCACTTTGGATAAGTCTTTGGAGGAAGCATGGGATCAGATGGTTCAAAGATTCTTTTTGAAAAAAGAGATTAGCGCAGAAGTCTTATAAGATGAAAAAGTAATAGAGGTCACGGTATCTCTATTACTTTTTATTTTCATTCATTCGTGGTAAAATGAGTGTTTTCGCACCTTATCGTTCTTCCTCATCAACACGTCCTATTAAACGAATTAAGTCCTTATATCCGGATTTTTCAAGTAACTGCTTAAACCCAAAAAGTACTTCTTCTTTCGTGTAATCATTTCTTCTCAAAAAATCATCATCTTTTTGACTTAGATGTTGATAAAAAAATGCCGCCGCCATGACTTCTTCTTTATTTGTATAATCGAGATCTTCCAGCAAAAGATTCTCGGCTTCGTTTATATCTCCCTGGTCAATCATATCGAAAAAATATTTCAGCGTATTTCCTGAGACTTCATATTTATTTTCGTCTTCTAATTCGACAGAAACATATTTCTTCCCAAATACCAAAGAAAACAATACTTGTACCATTTCTTTTATCATTCGCATAATATAATCTTTCTCGTCTACAACTCCCATAGTCCATCCCTCCACGTTTTCAATATTCTAAAATCACTTTTTTCTATCTTCCTAGGCAAATCACTATTTCATTCTTTGCGTACTCAGTTGCAACTGTTCAACCTTTATCGTCCTTCCTTTATTGTCCTCGTCTTTAGAATTCTCTATTTCTGAATTTCGAATACTCAAAATGATTTCATCTTGAACCTGTAAATCCTCAAATGATATACTTACAACTTGTCCTGTATCATAATCACAGTAAATCATAGGAATGGATGAACAATCGATAAGACAGTTTTTACCTAAAATGCCTTCTTCTGCACCGTCTTTTACAGTTATCGTGTTGTTTCCCTCATCAATTTCTGTAATTACTGCATTCACGCCTAAATGAACTGGGTTATCTTTTAATGAACTACACGCCGTCATAGAAATCATAAAAAGAAATACGCACAACACCATTCCAATTTTTTTCATACTCTACCACCTTCTCCAAACTCAAGTTTTGATCTCCCCATCTCCGTTGCCTCTAATGAAATAGCTGAAATACCTTTACTTTTAATATCTTTAATCAACATATCTAATGTTTTATAGGCAATGCCCTTCCTTCTGTACTCAGGCTTTGTATACATATTCATTATATATGCCTTAGTTCCGCTTGGGTTGTTGTAGGTCGGCATTACTTGAAAAAAGCTAACACCACCCGCACCAACAACACAGTTTTAGTCAAAAACCAAATATGCAATATGCGAGCCATTACAAAGAGCTTTTTGATAATAATCATAGGATTGTCTTTCCACTTCGCTCCTACGATAACCTATTCTATTTCACAGCCACAAGTTCTGCTTCCTCTTCCTCGAAATAGTCAGCCGTATTACTGCTTAGTCCACTTGCTTTCCACGCCTGTCCAAACGTAATATCCTCTAGGTTACTTAGGAAAACAAATGTACGATCTTTAGCTGCTCCATTCATTCTTCCTGTTATCTCCAGTCTATATTTATATGTATGCGTGTCTGTCCTCCATGTACCATCACTCATTTCATAATATTTAACTTTCGTTACCAGCTTATTCTGTTCAGAATACTCTTCAACGAATTCCGGATCAGTCACATCATAAGTACTAATTACGGTTGCTTCGTCTTCTCTGACTTTCTGTTCTTCCAAAAAATCAGTTTCCGCATGCTTCTTAACCTCTGACGGTTCTTTCTGCGAACATCCAAACAGACTAAGTAACATGAATGTTACCAAGGTGATCCTAAATAGTTTCCTCATAGATTTACACCTCCTGTTTCCCAACGTATTGCTTTCTTTATACTCTCATTTTACTCTATTTTCTCCATCTTGCCTATCTAAAAATGATTTTTCCATCACATAGTTTTTCAGCTTCACACCTTCCAACTCCACCTGCTGCTCTTTTTCCAACACATATCCTCGTCCTTCAAAAAACGGTTTTGCCGTAATGGAAGCATGTACGCTGATCTTTTGAATCCCAAATTTCTTGGCATGCTGTTCCAACTCATCGCAGATTGCCGTTGCCACACCTTGATTTTGGAAATCTTTATGCACAAACAGATGATCCAAATATCCTGTTCTGTCTATGTTTCCATATCCTATAATCTTCTCTCCCTCTACGGCAACGACTGTATAAAGTTTTTCAAAAACTGTTTTATTTTTTCTAAGATTCTCACATCGGTTTGACCACACTTCCACCTGTTCCTGCGAATAATCTTTTCGATTCACAGTTTGAATTGTCTCATAAAAGAGCTGCACAATTTCTTCCAAATCTTCTGCCTGATACTTTCTAATCTCCATCACAATCCTCCAATTCTTCTAAATTTATTCCATAGCCACAAAATGCGCAAACCCACCTGTGGATTTGCGCATCTTTTATTTCTCTTATTATTTTGCCAATAACATCATAATCTCGTTGCTTCTGTTGATAAACGCTGTCATTTCTTCCGGATTCAACGGTTTGTTACTCAACATTGCAAGGTCAAATAACTGTTTACAGAACATTGGTACATGTTCTCCATCTTTATTTTTGAGTACATACTGTACCAATGGATGATTTGCATTCAATACAAGTGTCACATCTGTTCCGAACATAGATGGATCCATTCCGTACATATTGTACATCTTCATCATTTCCTGCATACGGCGTGACTGCTCTGACAATGTTACCATAGATGCCACATTTTCATTTTTCAGCTTCTCTACTTTAACTTCCAGCTTGTCATTTTCCAATGCTTTGCGGAATACATCAGTCAATGTCTCTGTATCTGCCTTGAATGCTTCTTCTTCCTCTTTTGCAACTTCTTCTTTGAATGTGTCTGTCAAATCTGCATCGATACGCTGGAATTGTACATTCTCATTGCGCTGCTCAAGCTGTGTCACAAACGGAGAATCAATATTATGTGTCAGCAGCACTGCATCCAAACCTTCCTGTTTGAACATATTAATGTACTGGCTCTGCTGTTGTTCGTCTGTCACATAGTAAATTGTTACTTTCTTCTCTTCTGTATTTTCGCCCTCTGATGCCTCTGTCTTTTCTTCTTCAGCCTTCGTCTCTTCTGCACCGCCATTTTTTGCAATGCAGTCTTTGAGTGTCAAATATTCATGGTCAATATTTTTGAATAAAATGTAATCACTCATCTTGTCACAGAATTTTTCATCTTTCAAGCAGCCGAATTTGATAAATGGGCTGATATCATCCCAGTATTTTTCATAAGATTCTCTGTCGGTCTTACACATTCCTGTAAGCTTATCTGCCACTTTCTTTGAAATGTAATCTGAGATTTTATTTACAAATCCGTCGTTCTGCAATGCACTACGTGATACATTCAGCGGAAGATCCGGACAGTCAATCACACCTTTTAACAGCATCAGGAATTCCGGAATGACTTCTTTGATATTATCTGCGATAAATACCTGATTATTGTATAATTTAATCTTTCCTTCCACGGAATCATACTCTGTGTTGATTTTCGGGAAATACAAAATACCTTTCAAATTGAATGGATAATCCATATTCAGATGGATCCAGAACAATGGCTCTTTGTAATCCATAAACACTTTGCGGTAAAATTCGATATAATCCTCTTTTGTACAGTCATTTGGATGTTTTGTCCAAAGTGGAGTTGTATCACTCAGAGAAACCGGACGTTTGTTGATTTTCACTTTATCTACTGCCGGTGAAACTTCCACCATCTCTTTCTCGCCGTTCTCATTTTCTTTTTCTTCCATCTTTGCTTCTTCATGAATACGTTCCACGATGACATCATCATCTTTCAATTCCTCTTCCAAAATTGTCTCGTATTCTTGTTCTGCATTTTCTTTTGACAGGAAAATCTCTACCGGCATGAAAGAACAGTATTTTTCAATCACTTCTCTCACACGATATTCATTCGAAAACTGCACACTTTCTTCATTCAGAAACAATGTGATCTCTGTTCCAACTGTGTTTTTGCTGCCTTCTTCCATATCATATTCTGTGCCGCCGTCACATGTCCAGTGTACCGGAGCCGCACCTTCTTTGTAAGACAATGTATCGATGTGAACTTCCTCTGCTACCATAAATGCCGAATAAAATCCAAGACCAAAGTGTCCGATCATATCGTCTTCTGTTGTCTTGTCTTTATATTTTTCAAGAAATTCTGTTGCACCGGAAAATGCAATCTGTGTAATATATTCTTCTACTTCATCCGCAGTCATACCAATACCGGTATCAATAAATTTCAATGTTTTTTCTTCCGGATTTACCACTACCTTGATGCTTGCTTTATAGTCATCCGGCAGTTGATATTCTCCCATCATATCTAATTTTTTCAATTTTGTGATCGCATCACAACCATTTGAAATCAACTCACGCACAAAAATGTCGTGATCTGAATACATCCATTTTTTTATAATTGGAAAAATATTTTCACTGTTAATTGAAAGGTTACCGTGTTTTGCACCCATTTCTAACAACTCCTTTTTATCTTTAATTATCAATTCTCGGCGTTTTGCCTCATCTATTTGATATATTAATACTCTGATTTTTAAATGTCAATAGAAAATTAGCACTCTTTTAAAGTGAGTGCTAATAATCTTATGAACTTTATTAAATTCTCATAAACTATTCTACACTTTTCAGTGATTCAACCATATCTATACGCTTTAATTTGAAATACATTACCCAATTCACAAACAATGAAAATCCAACCGTGAATAAAAAGCTGTACAAAAAGCTTGGAAAATCAATATTTCTTCCAAACATAATTCCTTCCACTTCCACGGTAACAATCACAAATTGATGCAAAATCTTTCCGATTCCCATTCCAACCAGCGATCCAATAATTGTCAGCAAAATATTTTCCCGAAATACATACGATGCAACCTCTTTATCATAGAACCCAAGCACTTTTAAGGTTGCAAGTTCTCGTTTTCGTTCTGTAATATTAATGTTATTCAAATTGTAAAGCACAACAAACGCCAGCATTCCCGCCGAGATAATAAGTACCACAATAACCAGATTCAGACTGCCGAGCATATCTGCAATCCGCTCTTCCATATTATTTGTATATGTCACGTTCAAAACTGCATCCTGCTCAATCAGTTTTTCCCCGATTCCCATCAAACCTTCTTCATCATATTTCTTCATCTTGAACATAATACTATTTTCTTCCGGCTCTTTTCCATAAAGTTCTTCATATAATCCGGTTGTCATATACATATAGTTTCCAATATAGTTTTCACATACCGACACAACTTTCACCTTTACGTCACCGGTATCTTCTTGTATGGTAATCATATCTCCTGATTTCACATCTAATTCGGTGGCTACCTTCTCTGTTAATATCACACCTTCATTTGTCAATTCATATTCTTCTTTTGTAACACGATTTCGAAATGTCATAAATGGCTCCAAACCATGCTCCTTTACCGGAACACTCAGGTAGATTTCCTCTTCTCCTGCCGCGCTCTTCACTGTCTTATTTTTCATCATGACTTCCGAATACGTATCAATCTGATGTTCGCCTTCAAGCGTTTCCCTTAAACTCATCTTTTCCTGTTCTGATAAGTCCGAAGACAAATATGCCATCCCGTCATACTCCTGCAATTCTCCATATTGGAGCGTTGCGATATTGGTAATGGAATCTTTGAGTCCGAATCCCACTAACATCAATCCCATACAACCGCCAATTCCAATGATCGTCATAAAAAACCGTTTTTTATATCGGAAAAGGTTACGAATAGAGGATTTCCAAATGAAACTTAAATGTTTCCAAATAAACGTAATACGCTCTAAAAAAATTCTTTTGCCTTGTTTTGGTGATGGTGGGCGCATTAATACCGCCGGCAATGCCATCAGTTCTTTATAGCAGGCTGCCAGTGTTGCCACGAATGTACATAATACTGCGGCTGCTGTAGCCATGACCGCATATGACACATGATACGGCACAATGATATGCGGAAGATGCTGATACATAATCTTATAGGCATACACAATAATAAACGGGAATAGTTTCTCTCCAATCAGCACCCCGAAAACACTTCCTCCAAACGTTGCCAAAAGCGCATAATTCAAATATTTTTTCGCAATATCAATCTTGCTGTATCCGAGTGCCTGAAGTGTTCCGATCTCCACTCTCTGCTCTTCAACCATTCGTGTCATTGTCGTGAGGCTGATCAGTGCCGCCACAAGGAAAAACAACGCCGGAAACACCTTCCCGATTGCCCGCATGCGATCCGCATTTTCTCCATATTCTGAATATTCCGGCAAAGTGCTTCTGTCATATACATACCATGTCGGAGTTTCTATCTTTGCAATCTCCTTCTCGGCATCTTTGATCTTTTGTTCCCCTTCCTCAATCTTTGCCTGCGCCTCCGTCTTTGCAGTCTCATACTCTTCCCTACTTTTAATCAGCGTCTGTTCTTGTTCCTGCAAAGTATTTTCTCCACTCTCAAGTGTCTCTTCTTTTTCATGCAGCTCTTCCCACGCTGTATCAATCTGAACCTGCCCGTTCTGGATTGTCTGCAGTGCACAAGAGAGCGATTCTTCTCCGGCGCTCAGCTGTTCTTTTGCCTGTTCAATCGCAATTTTCCCTTCTGACAACTGATTTTTCATCGCAGTAAGCTTTTCTATGTTCGCCTTAAGTTCTGCCTCCCCTACATTCAACTGTTTCAATAGCTCTGCTGCGATTGCCTGATCTTTTGGGTCTTCGCTGTCTTTGATGGTATTGTACTGCTGCCATCCCGCGTCTAACTTGGCTCTGGCATCTGCAATCTGCTTCTCGGCAGCCTCAATCTGTGGCACTGCCGCCTCAGCCTGCTGCTGATATTCTTTTTCTTTTTTCTCTAATTCTTCTTTTTGGCTATCCAGTGTTTCTTTTCCGATGCGATACTCTTCTAGTCCGGCATCCAGTTCTTTCTGCTTTTGATATAAGGTCTGTTTCGCATTTTCAATCTGCTCTTTTCCAGATGCAATTTCTGCTTTCGCATTCTGGATCTGTATTTCTCCATCTTTCAGCTTTTGTTCTGCATCCGAAAGTTCCTGCTGCGCGCTCGCTTTTCCGTCTTCCAACTCCTGTCTTGCCTTGTCAATCTCTTTGTTCGCCTCAGCTGCCAGAGACTGTTTCCGCGCCTCACATCTAGCATCTGTAATTTTCTCAATCTCATCAATCACATGATCCACTTTCTTTTGATACCCCTCTGTAAACGCAGTTTCCTCTTTTGCCCCTGCTGCTTTTACATAAATTTCTGTATAGGTATCCGGAGAAAAATTTTCATCTGTCACAGCGAGGAACCCACTGACCGTTCCTGTTCCAATCAGACTGCTTCCCCTTCCAAACGAGATGTAGGACGGGCTGCTTCCTGTTCCCACGATTTTAAACTCTTTGACCTCCAATATCCCGGAATTTTCTCCCGTCAGCGTAATCGTATCACCAATCCGATAAGAAGTACCTTCTAAAAAATCTATATCTACAAGACACTCTCCTTCTTTTTCAGGCATTCTTCCTTCACTTACCGTCAACTCATTCATGGACTCCGGAATAGACATCACATGAAGAACCTTTTGATTATCATCTATATTAAGCAGCATGTCCTGACTAAAACCGCCCTCTGCTTTAGCTACATCTGAAAGTCCTTCAATCGCATGCGGATCATCTTTTGTCAGTCCCATCGTGCTGATCACCTTGATATCCATCAGATTTTTTTCATCAAAATAGGCATCTCCGGAAATTCTCATATCCGGTTCCGATGCTCGAATTCCGGAAAAAAATGATACGCCCAATGCTACTATAAAAAATATCGACAAAAAACGTCCCAGGCTTTTTCGTATCTCCATATAAAAATCTTTTCTCAACGCTCGTTTTTTCATACTTATCTACCACTCAATCGTCTCAACCGAAATCGGATTCTCATTCAATGTCACTTTAGAAACCTTTCCGTTCTTTATTTTAATCACACGGTCTGCCATCGGTGCAATCGCCGAATTGTGCGTAATCAAAATGACCGTCATCCCCTTCTTACGACACGTATCCTGCAACAGTTTTAATATTGCTTTTCCTGTATTGTAATCCAGCGCTCCCGTTGGCTCATCGCAAAGTAACAATTTCGGATTTTTTGCCAGCGCCCTTGCGATAGAAACTCTCTGCTGCTCTCCGCCGGAAAGCTGCGCCGGAAAATTCGCCGCTCGTTCTCCCAGTCCGACATCCTCAAGCACCGCCATCGCATCCAGAGGATCTTTACAAATCTGAAGTGCCAGTTCTACATTTTCCAGCGCAGTCAGATTCGGAACCAGATTGTAAAACTGAAACACAAATCCGATGTCATCTCTTCTGTATGCCGTCAATTGCTTTGTATTATAGGTTGTGATATCATTTCCATCTACAATTACCTCTCCGCTCGTCGCCGTATCCATTCCTCCTAAAATGTTCAAAACAGTAGTCTTTCCCGCTCCACTTGCTCCGACAACGACTGCAAATTCTCCCTTTCCAACAGAAAAATCAATTCCGTCCGCAGCCGCAATCTCCACTTCTCCCATCTTATATATCTTTTTTACTTCTCTCAGTCTCACATAATCTTCCATTCAAATGCCTCCCAACAAACTATAAGTTATTGTTCAGTAACAACTTTAACTATTTTCATTATAGCATAAATTGTTATCATTGACATACGACTCTTTCTTCCTTTACAATAAAACTTAATCACGTGTTACTGTGAACAGCAACACTCAAGCAAAGGAGGATTACTATCTTGGATGGTTTAAGAATTATTCCCGTCACAAATGAAGAGCTTATTTTTTCTGTTTCCGCACTTGCAGATGAAATCTGGCATGAACACTTCTCATCGATTCTTTCAACAGAACAGATTGATTATATGCTCGAAAAATTTCTTTCACCGGAGGCTTTGGCAGACCAGATCAATCATGATTATGAATATTTTTTATTTTCATACGAGTACACATTTGCTGGATTTGCCGGCATTCACGAAGAAAATGGCAGCCTGTTTTTAAGCAAGCTCTATGTACATAAAGATTTTCGCGGCAAAAAAATCGCATCTTATATGTTCCGGAAATTTATCGAGATCTGCAAGATGAGAAATCTGAATAAGATTTGGCTTACCTGCAATCGTTTTAACGAGAGCACACTTGCAGTCTACGAACATCTCGGATTTCAAAAAGTGAGAACCGAAGTAACCGATATCGGACAAGGTTATGTGATGGACGACTATATCTTAGAATATAAAGTAGAATAGTATCAGGGCAGAGTGTAATCACTCTGCCCTGATACTATTCTACATACTGATCTGCATAATATGCCCCATAATCTTCCGATTCAATTTTCTCACTCGGTGTGAGAATGATAATTCCTTCTTCCACCGTCACGGTCGTTCCTTCCGGCAGCACCACATTGTGGTAAATTTCCTCCGGTTCTCCAAGCAGAACACTTCCTGTGCTTATTTCATACTCTTCAATATCCTCTTCGCGAATGGTACCCGGCACAATGTATTTCATATATCCCATTCCATACTCCTCTTCATCAGGACGCCGAAACGTGACATCATAAACTCCCGCCGGAAAATCTTTCCCCGCAACCGCATCCTCTTTGATCTCAACGCTTTCTGTCAAAGGATTTTCCATTCCTGATTTCATTCCTTGCACCTGTGCATTCTCAGAGATGAATTTTACTTCCAACTGTGAATCTATATCTACTTTCGCCCCTGCAAACAAACGGAAATCTTCTATCTCTCTTTCGACACCTTCCTCTTGTGCATCTGCCAAAAATTCAGAATAGTACACATGGTTTTCACTGTCTTCCAAATCAACGCTTCCACTTCCCGATAACAATTCTACCCGGTACTGCCCCTCCGGAATATGCAGCCCGACAATATATTCTCCTCCCGTGTAGGTCTCCTCAAAGTGCTCTCCTGTCTCAGGCAGTGTCTTCTCCAAATACTTATATGGATCATATTCCTCCACAGATTCTTCTTTCCAACTGCTCATTTGTATCTTTTGAGCAATCTGGGCAAATCCAGTGATTACAAATATCATTTGCTTTCATTCACTCTGTAAGATGTATCACTTTTTGAATTGTCCAGACCACACTCCACGCATTTATTGTTTACCAGTTTTCCGCCGCATAAGCTACATCTTCGTCTTCTCATCAGGCTCCTCCTTTATCGGACATTCCTCTTAACGTTTACCAAAATTGCTTTCACCCAACGGTCGGCAAGCTCCGGCCAAATAGACACTTCCTCATTCGGTTCATCTTTCGGTCGAACCTTTGTGACTTCTTCATAAACTTTTTCTTCTGCCTCTTTCGGCAATGTAATCGTTCCATTTTCGATACTTTTTACTAAAAGCTGCATCTGCTCTTTTGTATATGCGCCTCCGCATTCTCTGCTCGCCCACTGTTCATTGGCAAGTGACAAGCCATGCTTTCCATGTGAAAATATGTGGAACGCATACAAAACGCCCTGATCTTTACAGGCTCTTGCAAACAAGTGGCTGTTCTCCACCGGCACGGTCTGATCATCTACCGTGTGCCACACAAAGCAAGGCGGCATTTTCTCTGTCACATGTTTTTCCAGCGACATATATTCCATCTCTTTTTCAGAAGGCTCTTTTCCGTATAACGCTTCAAACGAACCTCTATGCGCATATACTCCGGAAGTAATAACCGGATAGGATAAAATTACCGCGTCCGGTCTGCACGAGAAATGTTTATACACTCTGTGCTCATCCTGAATATCTTCATAGTGTACACACACGCTTGCGCAAAGATGACCACCTGCCGAAAATCCACACAAAATAACTTTTTCCGGATCTATCTGATATCGTTCCGCTCCCTGCCTGATCTTGCGGATGGCACGCGCCAAATCTTTCATCGGCTGCTCCTTTAACGGTTCTGTCATCGTCAAATCAGTCGTATACGTCAGCACAAACGTGTTATATCCCTTATCATAAAACGTTCTTGCCACAATCTCACCTTCCCGCTGCGAGACAAATCGATACCCACCGCCCGGAACGATGATCATGCAAGGTCTGATTTTTTCATCTTCATGAATATAACTCACCAGATTCGGTACAAATCCACATGCAAGCGGATACGAATATTCTCCGTTTTCCCATAGTCTGATCACTTCTCCAAACATCTTTTCCCCTCTCTTTTTACAATGCTTTTACAGCCTCTAAAACAGCATCTCGCTCCGCTGTATTCTCAGGTCCATACGCAATACCGATCAGCACCGCATATCCATCTACCATACGGACATACGACTCACTGCATCGCTTTGTGTCATCCGATGTAAAATCAAGTTTCAGACATTCGTATGTCTCACCTGCAATTTTTTTTGAAAATGTCTCTCCGTCATTTGTAAATTTTACTTTCGTCTCATATTGCTGCATAACCGTCTTTTTACTGGACTCCACATATTGTTCTGCCGACATATCGTCACCTTCCATGTTCCATGTAATCACACTGACAGATGTTCCTTTTTCCGATATCGCTGCCATCTCCATGCGTCTTCCACTTGTACTTTTCATTACATTAGCAAAAGAAACACTTGATTTCAATTGCTCATCAATCTGATCCTGAGAAGACATCTCAAATCCTTCCGGCGCGTCAAAAGAAATACCCAGCATCTCACTTTCGTAATGAGTACCCGTAATCTTTCCTGGTTTGTAAGAATCTTTTTCCATAATCATCTCCACGATTACCAATCCCATAATCGCAAAAACAACCAACAACAATAAAGGCAACGCCGTACGGACATACCCCGGCTTTGTTTTTACACTTTGAAAGTTTCTTTTTTCTACTTTTTTCATGCGCGTTCTCTCTTTCTTTTCTATATTCTCTTTTCTTATAGTAAATATAGTAACTTTTTTTCCGAATTTAAGCAATAGTATTCTACTAAAATAAGCACTAAAGATTTCCTGCGCAACAAAAAATAAGCTTTCAGATAAAATAACATAATCTCTGCCATCTCATCTCAAAGCTTATCGCCAAACAATATTCCAATAAAAAATCGGAGTGACGTGATTCGAACACGCGACCTCTACGTCCCGAACGTAGCGCTCTACCAAGCTGAGCCACACTCCGTTTTTTGTAACTACGGAAAAGGGATTCGAACCCCTACTAACAGAGTCAGAGTCTGCTGTGCTACCATTACACCATTCCGCAATGTTCTGTGTTCTCTTGCGAACAAATATTATTATACATATATTTCAAAAAATTGCAAGCACTTTTTTAAATTTTTTTTATTTTTTTGTTTTTTCTTACAATTCGCACTAGAAATCCCTTGACCTTGGCACTATACTAAGGTTTACTATTTGATTATCAAATCTAGGAGGTACTTCATAATGAAAACGATTTGGGAACGGTTCACAGACGGATTTACTCTTAAAAAGATCACATGGATCGTACTTGGCGCTGCCATTTGTTCTTTTGGAATTTACAATATTCATCAACAGACAGGAATTACCGAAGGCGGCGTGCTTGGCATGATGCTGCTTATCAATCACTGGTTTGGCATCTCTCCTTCTGTTATCACTCCGATACTGGATATTTCCTGCTATCTGCTTGCCTTCAAATATTTGGGCGGTAGATTTATCAAGATTTCCATTATCTCTACGCTCAGCGTCTCTTTGTTTTTTGAAATTTGGGAATTATTCCCTCCGGTCATTCCGGATCTGACACCTTATCCACTTGCCTGCGCTTTGCTTGGAGGTATTTTTGTCGGAATCGGAGTTGGTCTGATCGTTCGGCAAGGCGGTTCAAGTGGTGGTGATGACGCGCTGGCACTCACAATTTCAAAAGTGACGCGTTGGCGCCTTTCCAGATCCTATCTGTTTACGGATTTTCTGGTACTTGGATTGTCTTTGTCTTACATTCCTTTTGAACGAATCATTTTTTCTGTAATAACTGTTATGGTATCGTCACTATTGATTGATTTTGTCCAAAATTTCAATTTAGACGAAACTTCTGTACCTGCCAGCGAATAAATAGGAGATATGCATTATGAAAAAATATTTTAAAATTGGGGAAATCGCAAAACTTTATCACATTGGAACAGATTCTTTGCGTTATTATGAAAAACTTGGGATTTTGACTCCCAAGCGCAGCGAAAATGACTACCGGCTATATAGCCTTCATGATATTTGGCGTCTGAATGTCATTCGTGACCTGCGAAATCTGGATTTTTCAATGGAACAGATTAAAGACTATCTGAATAACCGCAGCATCACCTCTACCGAATCTCTGTTTGAACAGGAATTGTCTGCAATTGATAACAAACTGGAAGAATTATATGCGCTGAGAGAAAATGTTCAAAATCGTCTTCAGACTTTAAAAGACGTCAGGCGCCATCCTCTTGGCATCATAGAGCAGACTTATCACCATACGAGACATTGCCATATGATACAGTCCGGTTACCAGACAGATGAGGAGATGGACGTTCTGATCAAGCAGCTGTTAAATAAAGATGAACACAATCTTTATATCATCGGAAATAATCGTATTGGCTCTCTTCTTGCTTTAAACGATGTGCGCAAACAACATTTTCAGGATTATCAGGCTGTATTTATCATTGATGAGCACGGAAACGACACACTTCCCGCCGGTAATTATCTTTCACTTTGCTATCAGGGAAGCTGCAACCAAAACGCCACATATATACCAAAAATGCTTGACTATGCATCCAAAAACGGATTGACACCTGTCGATCCTGTTCTTGAAATTCTTTGGGTTGACATCCATCAGTCAGAAGATGCAAATGAACATATCATAGAATTACAGATACGATGTATCTAATTTTTAATCTGTTTTTTTTATTTTTTTATACAAAATCACTTTTTTTGAAATCTTTACCAAAAATAAATTGTACAAATTCCAATTTTGTGATAAAAAATAAAGGTAAGGTTTTTATTCTAGCCCTTAATTCAAACACAGAAAGGATATTTTAAGATGAAAAAGATTTATGAAGGAAAAACAAAAGACGTATTTAGCCTTGACAACGGAAATGTATTATTAAAATTTAAAGATGACTGTACTGGAAAAGACGGAGTATTTGATCCAGGCGAAAACGCTGTTGGTTTAACAATCGAAGGAATCGGAAAAGCAAACTTAGAGACTTCTGTTCATTATTTTGAATTATTAAAAGAAGCCGGAATCAAAACACACTATGTAAGTGCGAATGTAGAAGAAGCTACTATGGAAGTACTTCCAGCAACTGTATTCGGACACGGACTTGAAGTAATCTGCCGCCTTGTTGCAACAGGAAGCTTTATCCGCAGATACGGAGAGTACATGGAAGACGGAACTGTATTAGACGGTGGATATGTAGAATGTACTTTCAAAAATGACGCTCTTGGCGATCCACTTGTTACAAGTGAAGGTCTTGCAGCTCTGGGAATCATGACACCTGAGATGTTCGAAAGCATGAAAGAACAGACATTAAAGATCACAAAGATCGTTGCTGATGATTTAAAATCAATCGGTCTTGATTTATGGGATATCAAATTCGAATTTGGTTACAACAACGACGAAGTAATCTTAATTGATGAGATCGCTTCTGGTAACATGCGTGTATACAAAGACGGAAAAATTGTAGAGCCAGTTGAATTGACAAAATTAATTTTAAATAGATAATTATTTTTTAAGGAACGTGAGAATTTTTCCCACGTTCCTTTGTTTTATTACAATTTTTGAATCCGCTCGATCGCTGCAACTGTATTTTCATATGTTCCAAACGCTGTCAGTCGGAAATACCCTTCTCCGCTCGGACCAAATCCGGATCCAGGTGTTCCAACAATTCCTGCATTCTCTAACAGATAATCAAAAAACTCCCACGAAGTCATCTGATCAGGTGTTTTCAGCCAGATATATGGCGCATTGACTCCACCTGATACAGTGTATCCCGCTTCCTTCAGGCCATTCGAAATCGTCTTTGCATTTTTCATATAGTACGCTACCTGCTCTTTCAGCTGCACCTTTCCAGCCTCTGAATACACGGCCTCTCCTGCTCGCTGAACAATATACGGCGCCCCATTGTATTTTGTGCCATGACGTCTCGCCCACAGTGAATGCAGTGTCACATCTCCACATTTCAACTCTTTTGGAATGACTGTAAATCCAAGACGGACACCTGTGAATCCGGCATTTTTTGAAAAACTGCGAAGTTCGATTGCGCAAGTTCTCGCCCCATCACATTCATAGATACTGTGCGGCACATCTTCTTCTGAAATGTATGCCTCATACGCCGCATCATATATGATGACAGCTCCGACTTTATTCGCATAATCAACCCACACCTGCAGTTGTTCTTTTGTAATCGTCGAACCTGTAGGGTTATTCGGGAAACAAAGATAGATGATATCCGGTGTCTCCTTTGGCAATTCCGGTGCAAATCCATTTTCAGCAGTACATGGCATATAGATCACATCGCTCCACATCTCTGTCTTTGCATCATACACTCCGGTGCGCCCTGCCATGACATTCGTATCCACATACACAGGGTAAACCGGATCACATACTGCAATTTTATTGTCTTTACTGAAAATCTCCTGAATATTTCCGGAATCGCATTTTGCACCATCTGAAATAAAAATCTCGTCCGCTGAGATGTCGCAGCCTCTTTGGACATAGTCATTTTTTGCGATTGCACTTCTTAAAAATTCATATCCCAAATCCGGCGCATAGCCATGAAATGTCTCCGACACTCCCATCTCGTCTACCGCCGTATGAAGTGCATCAATAATCGCAGGAGCAAGCGGTTGTGTTACATCGCCGATTCCAAGCCGGATGATAGACTGTTCCGGATTTGCCTGTGTGTAGGCAGCCACTTTCTTTGCAATTGTCGAAAACAGATAGCTTCCCGGCAGTTTCAAATAGTTGTCATTTATTTTAAACATATTCTTTTTCCTCCGTTTATAGGTTTATTTCTCCGTCAAATGAAACTTCCGCCGGACCGGTCATATATATCTTGTCCGCCTCTTTATCCCATTCGATTTGTAAATCCCCTCCAAGTAATTTTACTGTCACTTTATCTTCTGTAAATCCATTTAGAATACATGCGACTGCGACTGCACACGCTCCCGTTCCGCAGGCCATCGTCTCTCCCGATCCACGTTCCCACACACGCATCTCAACTGTATTTCGATCAAGCACTTTCACAAATTCTGTATTCACACGATTCGGAAAACGCTCATGATTCTCAAATGCCGGACCGATTGTCTCAATATCAAGTCCTTTCACATCTTCTACATAGACGACCGCATGAGGATTTCCCATTGAGACTCCGGTCATACGATACTCAGTTCCATTCACGTTGATAGGCTCATCAATCACACGGTTCCCATCCGCCACAATCGGAATATTTTCCGGCACAAGCTCCGGACTTCCCATATCTACTTTTACAAGTTTCACTTTTCCATCTTCCACCGTCAAATCTAAATATTTGATTCCGGCAAGTGTCTCAACAGAGATGTGCTCTTTCTCTGTCAGACCGTAATCATACACATACTTTCCAACACAGCGGATTCCGTTCCCGCACATCTCACTTCTCGAACCATCCGCGTTGTACATCTCCATCTCAAAATCAGCCACATCAGACGGATTAATCATGATCAATCCGTCTGAACCGATTCCAAAATTCCGGTTGCTTACCTTTTTCGCCATCTCTGGCGGATTTTCAATAGTCTCTTTAAAACAATTCACATATACGTAATCGTTTCCCAAACCTTGCATTTTCGTAAATTTCATTTCATTTCTCCTAACTCTCTTATCCTGACATAACACTTAGTACCATCTGTGCCGTCTCTACCATATTTGTCCCACTGTCCATACTACATTTTTGCAAATAATGATGAGCCTCGTCCTCAGTCATGTTGTTACGGTTCATCAGTAATACTTTCGCTTCTCTCAGTAACGCCTGTTCTTTCTCGCTGCGGGCTTTCGGCTTCGCATTCCTCTTCTTTCTCCGCCTTTCTATCGCCTGCAGCATCATGTTCAGCGTGCTGAGCAAATCATGCACCTTCAGCGGCATCGTAAGTCCTACCACGCCGTTTACAATCCCATCTCCCCATTTATCCGGAGATGCGATCACGAGCATCTCAAATGTATCCGGCAGATATTCCCGCAATTCCGTATACATCATATCCAGCATCTTATAACCGCAAATCACAATTCCTTCATCCAACGTCTCCGCACTTTGTATTGCCTGGGCTCCTGTCGTCCCGATTCCTGTAACTGCCAGACCATTTCGCACTAAGATATTACGAATATTCGTTGCTGTATCCTTTTTGGGAAACACAACAATAATTTTACTCATACTTACCTCCTTCGGCTCAACGGGTTATTCATTACAGAAAGACTCAAATCTTGTGCAAATATTTTTCCAGTTCCCAGCCTGTCACATACTCTCGGAACTGCTGGTATTCATTTTTCTTTGCCATAACATATTTGGCTGATAAATCTTCTCCCAAAACATTCTGAACAAATGTATCCTCTTCAAAAGCTCTGACTGCTTCCAGGAGACTTCCCGGAAGTAACTCATTATATTTTTCCATGTGTTCCGGCGGAAGGATCTTCTTTTCAATTCCTTCTAATCCAGCCGCAAGGCACACTGCAAATGCGAGATATGGATTGGCAGATGGATCTGGACTTCGAAACTCAACTCTCGTTTTCTCCCCGCGCTCTGCCGGAATCCGAAATACCGGTTTTCTTCTTGTCACGAGTCTTTTATAAGAATTTACAATCGGATTGGTGATCAGTGTAATCGCCTGAATATGCGCCATAATTCCTCCGATGAAATAACTTGCTTCCTGACTCAGTCCATTCTCACCATTCTCATCGGCGAACAGATTCACTCCGTCTTTTGTCAAGGACATATTCAGATGCATGCCCGAACCATTTTCTCCTGATTTTGGTTTCGGCATAAATGTTGCATGCAGTCCGTGCCGTTTTGCAATCGTTTTTACCACAAGTTTAAATGTCATCATCTTATCGGCGGCAGCCAATGTCTCATCATATCGGAAATCAATCTCATGTTGTGCCGCAGCCGCTTCATGATGAGAAGTCTCGATCTCAAACCCCATATCCTCCAATGTCAGGACCATGTCACGTCTTGCATTCTCCCCGAAATCCAAAGGTCCCAAATCAAAATATCCTGCATTTTCATGGGATACGGTTGTCGGGAGTCCATGATCATCTGTATGGAACAAAAAGAACTCACACTTCGGGCTTACTTGTAGTTGATATCCCATAGCTTTTGCTTTCTCAACCGTCTTTTTTAGAATATGCCGCGGATCATTCTCAAAAGGGGTTCCGTCCTGACGATACACATCACAAATGAGTCTCGCAACCTTTCCCTGCTGTGGTCTCCACGGAAAAATCTCAAATGTATTCAAATCCGGATACAGATACATATCCGAGTCCTCATCCTTTGCAAATCCCTCGATAGAAGAACCGTCAAACACACATCGGTTATCCAGCGCTTTTTCCAGCTGGTTTGTCGTGATTGCTATATTTTTCATCATTCCATATATATCTGTAAATTGAAGCCGGATAAAGCCGACATCCTCTTCTTCTACAAGTCTGTATATGTCTCTTTTTGTATAGTTTCTCACTGATATCCCTCCAAATCCTGAAATAAAAATGGACGTTCTCACTCTACGGAAAACGCCCTTGTTTCTTATAATTATATCGACCTGCTTTACGTTTGTCAATTACTTCTAAAATGATTTTATCAGTCTTAATTTCTCATTTATTTTTTATCTGTCTTCCGGTCACATCCAAATGATAATTTTCTTTATAAATCAGTTCTGACACCGGAACCAATTCATATCCTTGTTCTCGAAGCCCCAAAATCACAGATTCCAAAGCATCTTTTGTATATTTTGCTCCACTATGCAGCAAAATAATCGCCCCGCCTTTTAATTCTTTATTTTCTAAAATAGTTTTTACAATGCTCTCCTTCCCATAATCCTTCCAATCCTGAGAATCAATCGACCACTGTATCACTTCATACCCACAAGCTTTTGCTGTCTTGATCACTTGATCATCATAATCTCCATAAGGAACTCGAAACAATTTCATCTCCATCCCCGTCAAAGCTTTTACTTTTTCGTGTACAGATACAATTTCTTCTTTGCAAGCTTCCTTTGAGAGCTGGCTCATCGATTTGTGATTCTCACTATGATTTCCGATATCGTGCCCCGCAAACTGAATCTGTTTTACATCTTCCTGATATTTTCCTACCCAGTTACCTGTAAGAAAAAACGTTGCCTTCACATCATATTTGTCCAACACATCCAAAATCTGCTTCATATATTCATTTCCCCATGTTGCATCAAAGGAAAGCGCCACCTGCTTTGCTTCTGTCTCCACAGAATAAATCGGCAATTCTCTGCCGTTGACTGTGTTGCTTACAGATATTTCTCTCACCGCACCCATACACGTTCCTAAAATAAACAAGCAAACCAATACAGACATCAGAATTTTTCTCTTCATCCAAACACCCACTCTCTCTTTTTATTAATATATGCACAAACTTTTCAGACATAACATCTATGCAAATTGCACAAAATAGGAAAGATTACTATTTTTATCTAGACATTTATCAAAAATTCTGCTAGAATAAATTTTGTCAAAAAGATTATGATAGTAACTGATCTATCATGTTATTTATAAGGAGGTATTACTATGAAGAAATATATTTGCGAACCATGTGGCTATGAATACGATCCAGAAGTTGGTGATCCAGATAACGGAATCGCTCCTGGAACAGCTTTTGAAGATATCCCGGAAGATTGGGTATGTCCAATCTGCGGAATGGGTAAAGAAGTATTTGTAGAAGCATAATTACTTTTGACTTTATTTTCAAAAATCCGAAGAGAATCCTCTAACACGTGAATTCTCCTCGGATTTTTTGTATATTCCAACAAATTTATTAAAAATATTTCTTTTTTAATGAAACTTTTTCCTTTGATTTTGTGTATAGGTAAGTGAAAGGGGGGATTTCAATAAGATGAAAAAACTGGTATTGGATGAAAAAACATTGGAAAACCTTATGAAACAATATACCGGATATGTTTATACGATTGTAAAAGGGATTTCCTGTGACTGTTTAGAAAAGGAAGATATGGAAGAAATTGTTTCTGACGTATTTTTTTCCTTATGGAAATCACAGCAGTCATTTGAAAATCACAATACTTTGAAACCATATTTAGCACAGATTGCCAGAAATCAAACACGAAACCGCTTACGAGAAAAACATAAACAGATTGTTCTTGAAGAAGAGAGTGTATTGGATTTTATCTGTGTGGATGAATATTTCGGTGAAAAAGAACAAATCGAAAAAATTCGGGAACTGCTAAATGAGCTTAATGCCGTTGAACAACATCTGATGTTGGCATATTATTTTTACGGATTTAAACTGAATGAAATCGCCAATACAATGCAGTTACCCATATCTACTGTGAAATCCAAATTATACCGAGGGCGCGATAAACTAATCACAAAATTCAAAGAAGGAGGAGTGACTCATGAAAAAAGTAAATCTGTATGAATTATTTGGACATTTGGATTCAAAAGATGTATTGCTTACAGACATAAAGTCTGATTCTGTCAACTGTGACGAAGAGAAAATTCGAAATATGACACTCAAAAAAGTTCACCAGAATATGAAGCAGCAAAAGCAGGTTCGATTTTTACGGACTATGAAACGACTGGCGGCTGGTTTCGTCTTGGCAGCAATATTGGGTGGCGGTGCATATGCGGTGGCATCTGAGGAACTTGGATGGTCTATAAAAAAAATGTTTGGTCTAAACGAAAAAGAAGTCCTTACTTCAGACCAAAAAATTTCGACAGATGATTATTCTCTCTCCCTTGTAGACATGGCATATGATGGTAATATCGGACGTATACTGATAAAACTGGAAGCACTGACAAAAGAAGCAGAAAAAGAACTGAAGCAGCTGCCAGGTCCGGTTGCCTCAAAAGCGGCAAGCATGTGTTATTATACTGATCTGTCAAATGAAAAAGAAGCTTATTACTGGCTGGACATAAACGGGGAACAGGAGAATATCCGTATCAACATTCCAAAATCCACACAATATCTCACCGTTTCACTAAAAAAGACGATAGAACCAAAATCTATAGCTTTAGGAAAATCTGAAATGTATACAAAATTAGAATACTCCCCACTTGGAATCACAATATGGGCAGAAGGAGATACAGATACCAATTTTCCTGAAGATCCCGGGGACGTCCAGATTACTTTCCGCTATAAGAATGGTAAAGAAGACGTTTTGACAGGAAAATCATCAACAGAAAAGAAAGTTGGAATAAATCATTCCAGTCGTGAGGCAGTTCAAGATGATTCCTTTGAAGGATTCCGTTGGATTTATGGCTTCTCGAACCGCTGCGATTGGACGCAGATAGATGCAATTGGAATCGATGGAGTTTGGTATCCACTATAGATCTCAGACTTCCTCCTGCTAGTCTGAAGATTTATCCTGTTCAAACAAAATCTCCATTCTTGTTCCTTCTCCAACTTTACTGTTCACTGTAATCTCTGCATTGTGCAAAATCGCACCGTGCTTCACAATCGAAAGTCCGAGACCGGTTCCTCCGGTCTCTTTTGAATGACTTTTATCCACACGGTAAAAGCGCTCGAAAATACGTTCTTTCTGGTCTTCCGGTATTCCAATCCCGGTATCCTGAACAATCACTTTCGGTCCTTTGAGTGTATTGCCCACCCAGATTTTCACTTCACCGCCTGACACATTATACTTGATCGCATTTTCACAGACGTTGTAGATCATCTCATCCAAAATTCTTTTTACACCATGATAAATCACAGTTTCTCCAATCACTTCCAGATGCACTTTCTTCTTCTCTGCCTGCGGTGCCAGTCTGCTGCAAATTTCCCGCGCCAATCCGAATAAATCCACATCCTCCTGCTCAATTTCAACATTTCCCTCATCCAACTTAGACAACTTAATAATATCTTCAATCAAGGTAATCAGACGACTTGCCTCATTATAAATCCGCTCAGAAAATCCAATCATATCATCCGGTTTCACAAGTCCGCTCTTCATAATCTCAGCATATCCGGAAATAGAAGTAAGCGGTGTCTTCAATTCATGAGAAACATTTGCGGAAAATTCCTTTCGCATGTTTGCCACAGCCTCTTTTTCTTTGTTCTGTTTGTCAATGCTTAACAACAAGGGTTTCAATTCTTCATATACATTGTTCTCAAGCGGTTCTTCCAAATTCAGATTATTAATCGGGCGTATCAATCTCGACGTCTGCCATTTTGCAAGAAAATAGGCAAAGCAAAACATTCCAACCGCAATCACCGCCATATAAGGCAGCATATCCATAATTGCCGGCTGCACATTATCTACTGTTTTTGCAACTCTCAGGATATTTCCATCATTCAAGGTTAGTGCATAGTAATATGTCTGCTCTCCTAAGGTATTCGACTTTCTCAAATCTTCCCCCCAACCGTTCGCAAATGCATCCTTGACTTCTTTTCGCTCTTTGTGATTTTCAAATGTAAAATCATCTTCTTTTGAATCATATAAAACAGTACCATTCTCATCAATCACTGTCAGCCTCGTCTTCACCTGTGCCGCATCCATATCTTCCAGATACTTTGTCCCGGATATATTGATTGCCGTCTGAATATATACGGCCTCCTGCTTTAGCTCTGCTTTCATATTATTCAGAGACTGAAAATATGTAGCCGCAATCAAAAGCGAAAAGGTTGTAAGAAGTGTAATGCAAAGTACCAAAAGCATACTTTTTTGTATTTTAACTCTCATTGATCTCTCCTAACCTGTAGCCGACTCCCCGCACAGTCTGAATCATATCACCGGCGCTTCCTAGTTTCTGTCTGAGTGTCCGCACATGAACATCCACTGTACGTGTCTCTCCGTCAAAATCATATCCCCATACTTCCTCTAATAAACGATCTCTTGTCAACACAATATTGTGGTTCTGCACAAGGCGACCGAGCAATTCAAATTCTTTCAACGTAAGAGTCACCTGTTTTCCATCGACAAACACTACATGCTTTTTCAAATCCATGGAAAGATTGCCGACCGAATACTGTCCCTCTTCCTTCTCTTTTTTGGTTCTTCGAAGTACTGCCTTGATCCGCGATACCAACTCCATCATTCCAAACGGTTTTGTCACATAGTCATCCGCTCCGCCATCAAGCCCTACTACTTTGTCGTACTCTGCCCCTTTTGCTGTCACCATAATGACCGGTATTTCCTTTGTCTTTGCCGAATTCTTAAGTTTCTTTAACAATGATAGTCCATCTTCACCCGGAAGCATGATATCAAGCAAAATAAGCTCTGGCGTCTCAAACGCCAAAGCTTCCATAAAGGATTTTCCATCTTCAAACCCACGGGCCTCCATCCCCGTCGTGTTCAATGTGTATACTACCAGTTCCCGAATATTTCCATCGTCTTCTACACAATATATCATCCCTTGATTCTCCTTTATCTTTTCCTATACAGTTGTCATTCCTTTGTGTACACCTGTGATAGAAAATTCTACCCATTCCGCAATATTTGTCGCATGGTCTCCGATACGCTCCAAATATTTTGTGATCATAATCAGATCGATTGCCTTTTCTCCCTGATTTCCATGATCCTCAGCAATTAATTTTACCAGCTTTTGCTTTGTCTGGTCAAACAATTTATCTACCTCATCATCTGCAAGCATTACTTTTCTCGCAAGTTCCAAATCTTTATTCACATATGCAAGGACACTGTCATTCACCATCTTACTTGTAGCTTCCGCCATCTTTCCGATAACAGGAATCTCCCTTGCCTCAGACATGCCTGCTCCGATAATAATATCTGCAATATCAGAAGTCTGGTCCCCGATACGCTCCATATCCGTGATCATCTTTAAGGCTGCGGAAATCTGACGCAGATCACGGGCTACAGGCTGCTGCTGCAGCAAAAGCTTCAAACACAATCTTTCAATGTCTTTTTCCATCTGATCAATTTCTTCGTCTTCTTTCATTACAAGTTTCGCAAGCTCTAAGTCTCCTTTTTGAATTGCTTTTGCCACATTTGCAATCGCTTTTTCGCAGAGACTTCCCATATTAATTAACTGGGCACTTAAATTTTCTAACTGCATGTCAAACTTATTTCTCATACTATCCGAACCTCCCTGTAATATAATCTTCTGTCCGTTTATCCGACGGAATTGAGAACAACTTCTCTGTCTCATTATATTCAATCACTTCTCCCAAAAGGAAAAAGGCAGTATTATCAGACACACGAACAGCCTGCTGCATATTATGTGTAACCATAACAATAGTATAATCTTTTTTCAATTCCATCGCAAGGTCTTCTATCTTCGAGGTAGAAATCGGGTCAAGAGCCGACGTAGGCTCGTCCATCAAAAGCACTTCCGGTTGTACCGCCAGCGCACGCGCAATACACAATCTCTGCTGCTGTCCACCAGACATACCAAGAGCGCTCTTTTTCAATCTATCCTTTGTCTCCTCCCAGATTGCCGCATCTCGCAATGATTTTTCTACAATATCATCCAGTTTTGCTTTGGAGCGAATTCCATGTGTTCTCGGCCCAAATGCAATGTTGTCATAAATACTCATCGGAAACGGATTTGGTTTTTGAAATACCATTCCAACACGTTTTCTCAAAAGATTTACGTCCATACTTTTATAAATATTTTGATTGTCCAGTAAGATTTCCCCTTCAATCTTACATCCTTCCACAAGGTCGTTCATGCGGTTCAACGATTTTAAGAGTGTTGATTTTCCACATCCGCTCGGCCCGATAAACGCCGTAATTTTATTTGCCTCTATATCTAAATTCACATTTTTCAGTGCTTTAAAATCACTGTAATAAAGATCCAGATTTTTGATACTAATTTTCGCCATTTCCGTTTCCTTTCGTTATCTTTTTCGCTATAAATCCTGACAGCCAGTTAATTCCGATCACAAGTACAAGCAGTACTACTGCTGTTGCATACGCCTGATCCATATGAAGCCCTTCTCTTGACATACTGTACATATGAACCGCCAGCGTTCTTCCTGATCCCATCACTCCATCCGGGATATCTGCAACTGTTCCGGCTGTATAAATCAATGCTGCCGTCTCACCGACAATTCTTCCAACCGCAAGAATAACACCTGCTAAAATTCCAGGCACTGCCGATGGAAGCACAATTCGAAACACTGTTCGAAGTTTACCCGCTCCAAGTCCAAAACTTCCTTCCCGATAACTGTCGGGAACTGCTTTTAATGCCTCTTCTGTAGTACGCATGATGAGCGGAAGAATCATGATCGACAATGTAAACGCTCCCGCCAGCAAAGAGTACCCCCATTTTAATGTTGTAACAAAAAACAACATTCCAAAAAGTCCATATACAATCGATGGAATTCCAGACAATGTCTCCGTCGTAATACGGATAACATTGATAAATTTATTTCCTCGTTTGGCATATTCCACAAGAAAAATTGCAGAGAAAATTCCAAACGGAACTGCAATGATCAAAGACAACGCCGTCATAATAATCGTATTGATCAAAGCAGGGAACAGCGATCCATTTTCACTTGTGTATTTCAACGCAAACAATTCCGGCTTAATATGCGGGATTCCGTTGATCAAAATATATGCAATTAAAAATAATAACACTGCAAATGTTATGATTGCAGAGAGCATCACGAGGAGCATCAAAATAAATGATCCCGGTGTTCTTTTATAAGAACGCAGTTTTTCTCCTATACTTCTAGTCACGGTGTCCCCTCCTATTTAACAATGATACAGAAAGATTAATAATCAGGATAAATACAAACAGTACAACTGCTGTCGCAATCAATGCCTCTCTGTGCAGTCCGGTTGCGTACCCCATCTCAATGACAATGTTCGCAGTCATTGTACGCACACCCTTCATAATACTTACCGGCATTCTCGCCTGATTTCCTGCAACCATGATGACAGCCATTGTCTCTCCGATCGCACGCCCGATTCCAAGTACGATTCCGGCTACCACGCCTGATTTTGCCGCCGGAAGAACGACCGCAAAAATACTTCTTTCATGCGTTGCTCCAAGTGCAAGCGCTCCTTCATAATACTGATTCGGAACACTTCTGATTGCAGATTCTGTCACACCGATGATGGTTGGCAAAATCATCATTCCAAGCAAGATAGATGCTGTCAGCATACTGTTTCCATCTCCTGCTGTTTTTACGATTCCCGCACGCTTCAATGTCATACCAAGTTCTCGAATCATCGGAACCATCACAACCAGTCCGAAAAATCCATATACTACAGATGGAATTCCCGCTAAAAGCTCTGTCGCACCTTTTAATACCGGATAAATTTTCTTCGGGCAATATTTTGCCATGAATATCGATGTCAAAATTCCAATCGGCACTCCAAAAAGAATTGCTCCAGCAGTCACATAAATGCTTCCCACAATCATCGGGAAGATTCCATAGATATCATTGGAAGGTCTCCAACGCTCACCACTTAAAAATTGTAAAAATCCGATTTCTTTCATCGCAGGAATCCCATTTGCAAATAAAAATACACAAATGAGAGCTACCGCCAGCACCGAAGCACAGGCGGCAATGAAGAACACTCCCTGCATGAATTTTTCGTTCCATGCTTTTTTCATCGTCTTTCGTTTCCTCTACTTATTTTATAATTTCATCCCATGAAAGTGCATCACCAACATAGATTGATTTTACCTGATCACTTGTAATGTCATCCAATGTGTTTGCTTTGTTGACAATCACTGCGATACCATCTGTTGCGATTACAGTTGCTTTCAAGCCTTTTGCAAGCTCTTCCTCTTTCACTTCTCTGGATGCCATTCCGATGTCGCAGATACCGTCTGCTACAGATGTCATACCTGTTGTAGAATCACTTTCCTGAATTTCAATCTCTGCTGATGGATTTACTTTTAAATATGCTTCTTTTAATTTTTCCATAACCGGCGTGATAGAAGATGAACCTGCGATGGATACTTTACCTGCCGATTTGCTTCCTGCATATGCCTGAACGTTATCCAAAGCAATATATCCGCTTTCTGACACAACTGCCTGACCTTCCGTGCTCAAGATAAAATTGATAAAGTCCTGAGCCACCTCGCTTACATCACCTTTTGTTGCGATATTAAACGGTCTTGCCACTTTGTATTCGCCAGATTTGATGTTTTCTTCTGTCGGCTCTGCCCCATCTACTTTCAATGCTTTTACAGTGTCATTTAAAGAACCAAGTGAAACATATCCGATTGCATACTCATTGTCCGCCACTGTTGATAACATAACGGATGTACTATTTGTAATGTTAGCCTCCTCTGTTGTGTTATCTACTTTTTCTCCTGAAGCGTCTTTTTCTTCAATTCCGAACAACTCGATAAAAGCACCTCTTGTTCCCGAACCATCTTCTCTTGAAACAACTGAGATATCATTTGCCGCATCAAATTCTGTCTCTGCTTTTCCATCTGTTTTATCTGAATTACCTGAGTTTCCACATCCAACTGCCATTGAGGCTACCATTGCTACTGTTGCTGTTAACGCTAAAAACTTTTTCATTTTCATTTTTACATTTCTCCTTTTTCAGTAAAAGATTTTTTATTCCTTAACTTCTTCACAGGTCATATCATATCGAACCTCTGTTAAATCTAAAACGCAAGTAATGTTAAATCTATGTAAAATAATTTTACATAAATACGCCGTTTGCAGGCATTTTTGTTGTAAACGTGTTGTAAACGGTTTTATTATATTCTATTAAGTTTTGTAAGATGATACAATATTTTCGCCCCACCTCTTCGGAGATGGGGCTGTGTTATTACTCAATCCACGCTTGGAATTTGTCGATTGCTGTTCCTGAAACACCTGCATATCCATCCATTCCATTTCCTTTGTCCATGTCTCTCTGAGGTGGGTAATATCCTCTTCCGACAGGAGCAACTTTGTAAAAGATATATTTGTCAGAATTTGGTGAATACAAATAACATTCAATCTTAGCAATAGCATTTCTACCATCGCCAGCATATCCATTAACTCCATCAGACCAATTACATCCTGTTACAAATGGATATGTCTTTCCGTTTGCAGTCGTAATTCTGTATTTAATGGATGCCCCATTGTTCACCCTCATCGCAATCCCTACGATTTTCTTGCCTGGCAACCCAGCATAATCTTCCATGTTTTTTACAAACGGAAGCGTTCTTCCCCCCTCAATCATAACTGCATACTCTACGTCAATTTGCAGAGCTGGTTTTGATGGCTCCTCTGTGTATGCTGGTGGTTCTGCTCCATTCATAAAAGATGCCACCATATCAAGAAATCTCTGCCATCCCATATCAAGTGTTCTGTGTGGACAATATTTTCCACTCCAGTCTTGATGTTTCTTTACTCTATCAATTCCCCATCCACGCTCTTTGAGCATTCCTGCAATTAATTCGGCGGCATTCCTCTCTGCTTTCACAAAGCGGTCTCCGCCGGATTTACTATAACAGATTTCTACTGCAATTGAGTTTCTGTTTCCTCTTCCGTTTCCGTCTCCGGCGTGCCATGCGTTCCGATCGAGCGGAATACCCTGTACTGCTTCTTTGTCATCTACTGCAACATGGAAGCTTACCTGATTGTTATTACTAATCATGTACTTCACTTCGTTCTCGGCGGTGGCATCGTTTGCAGTGTTATGCACTGTAATGCTGTCCGCAGCAATTTGGTACGGGCATTTGATATTGTATTTACTTCCTGATACTAATAATTGTCTTACATTTACTGCCATAATAAAATCTCCTTTTCTTTATAATGTATGTGCGAGGACGATTACTCGCCCTCTGAAACCTCCGGGATACCTGCTACCGATGTAAGTACACTAACTACTCCTGCAAGCACAGCTGCCGAGCATACATATTTCCAGTCTACTTGTCCCATTGCAGCTGCTGCGCCGATTCCAGCAATACCAGCCTGTGCCATCGTTTTAACCGCACGGATTCCGGCAGCCTTTAACCATCTCTTTGTGTCTACACTTGTTTTTAATACGCTGTTTTTAAACATATCTAATCAACCTTTCTTTTTTAAATGTAATTCATCAATCTCATGTTTCATCTTTGTTACCATTCCATTCCCGCCGAGTGCATGATAAGCATCATACATTTCTACAAAATTTTCATAGGCATAAGAAGGTATTTCTCCCTCTCTCATGTATTTTGTATGATACTCTATTAGCTGTACACGCAATAACAGCATTGTTCCGTGACTATTTGCATCTCTGTCTTTCTTCTGATTTTTAAGCAGCCATACAATGTAGCCAAGAACCGGCGTCATGATAGTAACACAGATGTCTATAATCATTTCCTGCATTAAACTTTTCCTCACTTCTCCTTATCTTTGCAAAATAAAAAGACCCTTACGGTCTCGCTCTGATTTCCATGTTTGTCACCTCTATTCCTCTTTGTTAACTTGCACTAAACACATTACTACCACGCCAAATAGCGTCCCTGCTACAAATGCAAATACATATCCCATTTACTCCACCTCTATTCAGTCAATTCACCCATTCCTGAATCAACCAAGATTTCTTTCACTTGCTCTTTTAGCAGTCTCGGTACGTCCTTAAACTCCTTTTTGCCTAACATAATTTGTTGTGCCCATAACATTGCCATCATAAAATCATCCTTTCTGTTTAAAAATAAAATTAAATTTGTTATCATTTATACACCAGCTCCGACATCTCTAATATGCATGCAGTCAGCATTGTATTTTCTTCTTGCAGTGCCGCAACCTTTTCTTCCAGCGTTGGTTCTTGCTCAATCGGTTCATCAATTACAGGTTCGTCATATTCAACAATTTCTTGTCGTTGTGTTTGCACATCATATACAATCATTTCAGCCATTATTCATCATACCCCCATATTTCGACGTAAGCACCATTAAACGGATAAACCTCTTCTGCAAATGGATGAATGGATTTTATATATCCATTTTCTTTTTCTGCGTTTGGATTCGCTTCCATCCCCATTCCAAATACCGTACGTGTGTACATTCTTCCAATCTTGTTTACATTGTTGTTTGAGTATGACGTTCCATCTAGGGACATTGCTACGATTGGAATCGTTGCGGTTACAATTCCTTTATCAAACATCATTCTACAGGCATAATGATAATGTGCAGGCGTTTGACCAGTACTAAAAAATGAGTACGTATTCGAACTTGTTCTCGTAGAATAAGTATTTCCGTAGTTCGTAGTAGCCTTTACTGCAAAATATCCTCCCGAACACATGCCATTTGCTACAATATCTATCACTCTACAATTGATATTATCAAGAGTTATTTTTTTCATGTTGTACTCAAATGTAAAGTATTTTACATCTACTTCACTGTTTGTGGCGTTTGTAAACTGTAAGATGTCTCCATCTTTCTTGGACAAAACTTGAAAATTAAAATCGTCTATAACATGTGCGTATATATTACCTCTTCCCCACTGACCAGGATTGTTTTTAAAAATTTCAATCGGAATGTGCTTCGGCAAGCAACCTGCTAAGGGTTTTATATACAATGCGGTATTTTCTTTTAATCCATGCGGTTCACTTGTTGTAAATGTGCCTGTTTGTAAGTCCAAATTGGATAATTCCATCGAGCCATTCGCCTTGTGCGTATACCTAACAAGTAATTTCATTCTACCGTTTTGCACCTCTCCCGGTACGACATTTCCGTCTTTCCCAACAACAAGGGCTTTTCCAGCGTTCTCAGTCCCCTGTTGCTTATCCAACTTTGTTGCCATCTGCGTGGTAAAATCGCTCGGAATGGAGTTTATTACCTCTTGCCCTTTTACCTGTACCGCTTCAGTTTGCTTTGTACCCTCCGTTTGCACAGCTTTAACCGCATCGGTCTTGGTAGCATTTACAGCTTCTACTGCTTTTGTTTTAGCTGTATTTATAGACTGCTCCGCTTGCTGTACCGTACTTCCAAATTCTTGCACGGTCTGCTCCGCAGAGGATTTATCCTGTCTAACCTGTGTCGCTAGTCTCTCAACTTCCGTTTTGTCTCCTGCTGTCTCTAAAGCGTGTTGCTCTGCCTTTCCCTCTGCTGTCTCTGCCCCGGCTTGTGCCCGTAAGGTTAACTCCTTTGCCCGCTCTGATTTTTGCTCGGATAACAGAGCATTTGTTGCGGCTGTCTGTGCCTGCTCCTTGTATTCTTTTACAGCCTGTACCTGTTCTCCGATGCCGGATACGGATTCGACCAGTTTCTCTACTTCCTGCCGGTCCGCTGTTGTTTTCTGTGCATCTGCTTTCGTCTGTTCTGCGTGCTTTGCTGCTTGCTGTTCTGCGGTTTCGGCACGTTCGGCGGATTCATTTACTGCTTTAATCGCCTCTTCAAACAATTTCTTATCCTCAGTAGCATCAAACGCTTCCGGTTTTGGTCTGCTTTTTACTTCCAGTGCAAATTTCTTTTCGGTCTCTCCGCTTTCCCGATCTGCAATATAAATAAATACGTATATATTATACTTGTCGTCGATGTCGTCATTTATCAGCATCGTATCCGGAATAACTACGTCTGTTACTCCATCTTTCGTTGTACCGATTCGCGTTACAGCTTCACCACCTGTTTCCTGCAACGAAAAATGAATTTCTACCGCTGATTTTAGGTTTCCGCCTTGAATTCGTAACACTTGTCCAAAGTCATATTGCCAAAGTCCACGTTTTATTCCGATGTCGTTGTAATCTACGATTATCATCCTTGTTCTGCCTCCAAAATTTCTCTTACCTGTTCTCGGATTTTCTCAGGTACATCCTTGATGCTCTTCTTTTCTTTTTGTATTAAATCTGCGTATACTCTTGCAATGTAGATCATGCTTGCACCCCCATTTCGTATAGTTCGCAGATGGCGCCTTGCAGGTCTGTAATCTGCGTATTTGCATTTTCTAAGGCTTCTTTTAATGCTGCGTTTTCCGTTTCCACTTCTGCTAGACGTTCTGCTGTTGTTTCTCCTGCTTTTTCCAACGCAACTCCGTAGATTCCACCTGTGTACTCTTCGATTCTTAGTAACTTTGTGTAATTTTCATATTCTGCAATGAGCTGTTCCCGCTCTACTGCTTGGATTTTCTTGCAAGCAAACTCGTCCGAAAATTTCTGTCTAAGTGTTTCCGGCGTCGTGTTGATCGCTTTAATCTGCAGCAATCCTCCGATAATCTCTGCGGATTGTATTTGCATTTCTGTTGCATCGTTAAATTTCGAAATCATACCGTTCTCCTTTCTACTTCCATCGTCCGACTGCATACCAGTCAAAATTATGTGTATCTGGTTTGCTGTTATCTGTATATCGTGAGTACGCATACCCTTGACTAACTGTGTTTTTGGATGCAACCATTATCTCGACAACTTTTCCGGACATATATTGTCCTTGCACAAACAGCCTGTAATCATCTGTGCTGCCAGCGAAAGGTATTGGGTAAGTTATCCTGCCAAAACCATCTGTATACGAGTAATTTGCAACTCCCCATTGTACCAGCTTGCCACTCGCATATTTCTCGTAGTAGTTATACCTTCCGGTAGAGCCTATTGGAACTTTACCACTTTCAATTACGTAATCTTTTATATTGGACAAACTTTTGTTTAGCGTAGTCATATCAGGCTTTAGTTTAAACATTTGCTCTACAGCAACGATACTTAATCCTTCGATTTTTACCCTGTAAAGAGGCAGTTCTCTGATTTTTCCATTGTTGTAAATATCATCTTGCTTAAGTTCCGGATCCGCCGCTGTAGACCCCGTGACTCCTTTTTTAACAGTGCAATGCATCTTATCAATTCCGCCTGTTCCGGTTGTTTCAAATACTGCCACAATAATGTCATTTCTTTTCTTTCCTGACTCTCCATTTTCGATTTCGCAGTCCTCATATTCCCCATACGGTATTCTCGCAAAGTGTCCCCCTATTATTACAACACCGTCCGCAATTCTAATTTTGTTATTGCTTAGCGTTGTTGCCTTGCACTGCTGTCCAATTGTAAATATACCATCCTCTCCGGCAATAGATTGGAAGATAGCTGCATCATCTTCTGCATAAATATGCGCTGTCTCTTCCGGTGGCGTGTTCAACGTAATTCCTTTAAAGCCATTCATTCTAATCATCTCCTTTTACTCTATATTCGATTTTCACAGTGTTTCCTTGTATATTCAGTATCTTTCCGATAATCGGCTTTTGTACGTATGTTTCTGTCACAGTGTCGTAACCAGCGACAATGTCCCCAATTTCGTAATCTCCATCATCTACCGTCAGATTGCATTTTTTATAATTCTGCAATTCTTTCAGCCGCTTTGTTCCGTCTGTCTCCAACTGTTTCATATCTGCACTCGAAAAATCATAAACCGCTGCACGCTCCGCCAAGCCTTTATAAAACTGCGTCTTGCCAATGCTACCATCTTCTTGCACGTAAAGATGTAATACCACACGTTCTTCGTTTTGTCCTTCGCCGGCACAAACCAAATGATTTATTCCACCCCTGTAATCTTCTATTGTAAGAGATATCTGTTCGGATTCCTGCGAATACTCTAGTTCTTCTGAAAAGTCCGTAATCGGAACAGCTTGAAGGCTTACATATCCGTAATCAAGTCCATCAGGCTCTATATAAGATATCTGTAAACGATGCTTATAAGCTGTCAGTAGCTTTGTAATTGTATCATATAACGTCACATACCTATCCACTTGCCAATCCTTAACCCCTACATCAGTAGAGATTTCCGGAACGAAAAAAAGACCATTGAACCGGTCCTTTATCAATTCTCTCAATATACTATTTAATTCTCCATTCAGCACAAGATGATCCTGTCCAGTCGGTGGCTCTACGACTTTTCGCGTCAACAATCCTCGCCATGTTAATCCACTAAAAGTCAGTTCGTATCCATCGGACTGTATATCATCAATGATTCCACCATACTCAGTATCCGGGATGAAAATACGATTTCTATACCAATACTTTCTCTTTATCCATTTAGAGATTGGAAGGTGAAACTGGAAGTCATTTGTATCACCTAAATCAACATCCATCTCACGCACCTCACTCATATAGTCAATTTCCTCTCCAAAGGGAGTAGCTGCAATAAATCTTAATTCTGACACTTTGGTTCGCTCCTCTCTTCGTAGATCAGCAAGTCAAAATCAAACGTTCCTGGCCAAACAATTTCCTGTCTTCCGGAAGGGATTTTCTTGAAAACACTCTTCTTTTTTGCACGGTTATGAAAAACACTTTCACGCTCTCCATTTACAGCTACTTTCTCCACTGTTTCTTTCATGCTGTTAATTTCAAGATATTCTCCTTTTTCCAGCATGATATTTACGAGATACGGATATCCGCCGATGCCGACCTGTGGATTAACAACCGGTCCATATATTCTCAGTTTAAAGTTTGCTTCTGTAAAATGCGGATTGATAATATATGTATTATTCATTCCGTTCGCGTAACGATATGGATACTTATAAGGGTATCGCTTATTGTCAGTCGATGTGATATCAGTTATCTTAAAATTAAATTCTGTTTCTTTTATCCAAAATGGATTATCTGTCACAACTGTAAGATTTTTAACCTGAATAAACACTTTCAGGAAAACATCTGATTTTATATCCCCGGAAATATAGCAACTCATATACTGTTCTCCAACATACAATTTCCCGGGGATTCTGTTTAAGACATCTTTCTCCACAATCGAATAAAAATTCTCAATTACTTCTCTAAACGTCTCCTCTGTATCCGCTGTCACTGTCACTTTAATCGGAATCGTGGCACTTTCGCGGTAAAAAGATGAAATCTTACCGTTGCTTGTATCTGCATTCCAAGAATAGTTCAGGAGCTCGTGGTATTGGAGAATAATGTTTTTTGAATCCAAATCAACCTCTTCGTTAAGATGGTTTTTATAATAAATTCTCAACTTAAAATTCCCCTTTCTCGTAATCTTTGGTCTATTACCCTACCTATCTGTCTTTCTCCAACCTTTAAGGATAATTCCCTTACTGCCGACCGCATACACTGCTCCATCTTCCTGTAATCAATTTCTGCATTTCTTTCATATGCCTGATTTTCCTCCGCTGTTAAGACACGTTCTCCTTTATGCAAAACAGCCTGATAACCATCGTATGGTACATTATCCAATCCATTATAATGGGATTTCCCCAACTGCAACCCGATACGGTCTCCAGCACTTAGGTACTGAGGCACAAATTCTATTACTCTAGGGCTTCCTACAATACTATCAGCTTTTGCTTCGATTTCTTCTAACGCGGCAATTGTACCATCCTTGTTTACAGTTATATTGTAAGGCGTGCCGTTTATATTCAAAATTCCTTCTCGCGTTCCATCGGTAGCCTCTGTCACCTCTTCTAATGCATATTTAATTCCCGTCGCGGAATCAATTACCATATTGGAAGTTTCATCATACTTTATGTGCGAGCCAGCAACGAGCTGAAATGCAGCATCTTCTTTTTGTGCCATTTTCTCCGCACTCTCGCCTATTTCTTTCCACGCTGAACCGGTTTTGTACGACAGATTACTGTGCATAGCAACTATGTCCCCTGTTTTTTCATCCACCTTTATTGCAACCTGTTCATAACGTCCTGCGACTGTGTTGTACATATAGTAACATCCACTCTTTGTAATACTTCCTATTCCGTCATAAGCTACCTTCATTTCATCAAGTATTTTTTTATTCTCAATCTCTTGGTTCGTCAAAATCTTTCCGTTGTATTTATTAATCACGCCTTCTAGATTTTTATTGCTATCCAACGCCATGTTGTAATACTTCTCATACTTGTCCTGTTCTGTCTGAATTGCCTTTTCTTTTGATGCTTCCAAATTGTCAATCTGCTTCTGATACATTTGCTTTTCTGTCTCATCAGCCGTTTCCATATAAAGCTTCAGTTGACTAATCCCATCATCATATTTTTCTTTAATGAGTTTTATCTCCTCATCGCGCTCTTTTGCTTTCTTTTTAAGCAGCTCACTCGCTTGATCAGCATTCATCGTAGCTATTTGATTTTGGAAATCTTTCTCAGCAGCAAGTAATTCCTCTTTTGTTTCCGCATTCGTCTGTAATTGTATTTGCGCTACCTTTTCGTAATGCTGCGACAATTCCTGTATTTGTGCCTCTGTCAACTGATTATTTTGTTCAGTTGCAGCTTGCTTGATTGCATTGATTGCATTCAAGTGTTCCTGTACCGCCTGCTGTTGTGCATCGTAGGATTCGCTCAAAGTATTCAATACCTGCTGTTCTGATTCATCAATCACACCGTCTTCTGCGATGAATAGCTCACGTAAATTTTTCTGTGCTTCATCTTTTTTAGACTGAATAACTGTGATTGTTTCATTACACATGCTTTCAACACGAGAAATCAACTCATTCGATTCCTCTGCTGATACGACTCCATCGAGAGAGATTCCAGTCAGATAAGTATTAAAATCTACCATTTTCTCTCTTGCTTTATCCATATTATTCACAAACTCTTCTGACAAAGTATCTCCATAGTCCTTTGTAACAAGGTTTAATTTTTCCAGCTCTTCCTTGGTCTTTACTTCTGTGCCATTTAATTTTGCAAGCATTTCTTCCATCAAAGACAAATCTTCTTTTGCATCTGTCACAGAACGATTCATAAGCTGACTGTTTTCATGTATCGCATAGATACCTGTGCCGACCACTGCTGCACCTGCCGCAACCGGAGCAAGTGTACCAAGCAATCCGACCATACTTCCGGTCAAACCTGCGTGCCCTATTACCGCACTCGCCCCCTTGGCTGCAGTTGCAGCTGCTGTCTGTGCCGTTCCAAATGTCTTTAATCCTTTTGACACCCCTCCGACTGCACTGGCTAATTTTGTAAAAGTGGTCACTCCTCCACCAACTACTTTTAAAGCTGGTCCGGTTGCCGCTAAAACCATTCCCCACTTGATAATATTATCCTGTTGCTCATCTGACAAATTCGAAAATGCATCCGCCACGTCTCCTACAATATCTGCAGTTTTCTCGATCACAGGAACAAACATCGCTCCAAGTCGTACTCCTTCATTGCGAAGTTCATTCAACGCTCCCTTAAGCTGTTCGGCCGGAGTTGCATCTATTTTTTCAAATGCCTTCTGTGTTGCTCCAACACTATTTCCCATAGCCGAAAGCATATCATTGTATTCCTGTCCGCTTCCTTTCGCAAGGACAAGAGCAGCGGAGCCGGCTTCTACAGAACCAAACATATCTTTTAATGTCTTATCATTTTCTGCAGCGTACTGAGTTAGCATACTTAAGATTTCGGAAGTCGAAGTTCCTTCTTTTTTTAAATCTGCAAAGCCTTTTCCTGTCAATTCTCTCAAAGCTAAATCTGTAGCAGTGCCTGATTTTCCTAACTCAGATAGCATAGCTTTTAAGTATGTTCCTGATTCTGCTGTTGCAATACCATTTTTTGTTAGTTGCGCGTAAGATGCAGACAGTTCTGTAATATCAAAATTTACAGATGCTGCAACAGGGATTACAGCTCCCATACTTGATGCAAGCTCATCCACTGTTGTCTTACCCAAATTTTGCGTCGTGATAAGCAAATCGGAAATCCTTGTCGCATCCTCAGTTTTTAGATTGTAACCGTTTATAGCTGTCGTGAGAACGTCTACCGACTTCGCGCCATCTGTAAAACCACCCTTTGCAAGTTTAATCGCTTCTGTTGTAAATCCGATTGCTTTTGTTTGATCAACGCCGGCAGAAATGGATTGATACACTGCTTCTGAAAACTCATCTACAGCGACCTTTGATTCACTGCTTGCATCTAAAAGCTGTTCTTTATATTGACCAAAATCTACTACATTATCATCTAGCAGGGTGCTTACTTTTGCAAAACTACTTTCGAAGTCTACAGCCATTTTTGTAGTTGCTGTTCCAGCCCCTATGAGCGGAAGTGTAAGTCCTTTCGTTAAAAGACTGCCTGTTTTCGATAGAGACTCTCCGATTTTCGTTGTAGTTTCTAATTCTTTGCTTATCTTTCGCGCTTCACTTGAACCGATTGCACCTGCTTTCTCCATATCAGACTTGAAATTTGAGATATCCACTTTAATTTCTGTCATCAATGGTGCTAGCTTCAACATTCCCTTTCCCATAGTTTCACCTGCTTTCAAATCTTCTAATTGCGGTTTCGTCCGCTCCTGTCTGCTGTAACCTCCATAAATCTTTCAAAATTTCTCTACCTTGCTCTGTCTTCTGATACATCGCAACCCAGCTTTCCTTTCGCAAGAGCAAAAAATAAGAATAAGGGAGCTTAAGAACTTCGTTGAAATTTAGTCCCGTATACTCACTTATTCTCTTTATTGCTCCTGTTCTAATATGATATCCTTTTTCCCAATCCTCTACCGGAAAATATTTTTCACAAATCGCCTGTCCTATTTTTCCGTCTGGGATTGGGATTTTAAGTTTGGGTCTGTTTCCGCTTTTAATCGCAATATTGCAATTTCCGCAATTAGTCTAACCAAAGCTTCATATGGGAGTTTCTTTAACTCTTCCTTGCCAAATTCCTTTCCCTGTTTGTTATGATTTAACAATAATTCAGCAGTCTGCAATTGTTTTTCGTACTTGTTTTCTTGTGTCATATCTGCTTCAATACGAGCTGTTTTCATAAGCATTTCAAGCGTTGGTTCCAAAACATCATATTCTTCTCCAAAGACTTTTATTTTTAAAGAGTTATTAATGTATTTGTCTAAGTCTAACATTACTTACTCTCCTCCTCTTCTTCTGCTTTTTTTCTCACAGATGTTTTTGCAATAGCTGCCGCTTCCTCATCCGTCATTTCTTCTTCAAAACTTGCTAAGAATTTGTCGATTTTTTTAACCGCTGTTAATTCTGCGTCAACGGTAACCTCTTTGTTTTCCCACGCAATTGCAAATCCGGAACCACCTTGTCCAATCATGGTAAAGCGGATTTTCTTTCCATTTTCCTTTGTATGGACTGCACGCAATAAAACAGTGCGTAGCGCTTTCCCCTCGCCTGTAAACACAAGTTTGCGAATCTTTTTATCTTTATCCTCTGACAACACGGCTGTAGAAAATAATGCAAGATTTTTCAGATTCCAGGACAAAATACCTGTCTTGGCAGATACTTCCTCTTCTGTTACAGCTGACTTCACAATCTGACCGTACTGATTCTTCACATCGTATTTCGTAGGTTTGTAATTCACTGTAAAGCCGCCTGAGCAATGCCCTACATTATTTTCCGGTGTTTCAATTGTATTATGTTCCGGGAGCTCTGTTCCTGTAAATTCATACATATACACATCGCATGCCCCAAGTAAAATTTCATCTTTCTTTCCCATGTAAATTCCTCCATTTTATTAAAAAATATATGGTGTCCTCAAACATTTGGCACCCATCGTTAAACAAAATGCCTCCCCCGGATAATTCGGAATGGAAGCGAATCGCACCTGTATTTACAAATGGCTCATCTTCCTCCATATCAAGCAAATCAAGAAGTTTCGTTTCGCATTCCACGCAGACATCATAATCCGAGTGGATTACTTTTAATTCCAACTGGCTTTCTTTCAAATGCCCTCCCGACAGAGGCGTCACAGTATAAACAACACTTATGTTTTTTAGATCCACCGTAAAAACCGGATAAATCTTTCCTTTTAAATCCGGAATATGCATCTCTATATATTTTTTGATAGCTGTTTTCATCCTTAGCCTCCTAAAATTTTTTCAATTCTATCCCGGTTAAATAATTGCGCATACAAAAGAAATGGCTGTGCTCTTTGCCCCACCGTGTGATAATATCCTCTTCGTCTACCACTCTTGATTTCATATGTCCAAGGAGTTTTTCTTCCATTTCCATCCTTTGCGTAGATTCCAGTGCCGTTGTGAACGTAAGGAGCATATTCTTCGTTACTCCCAATACGTCCAATAATTTCAGTCTCTGTGACTTCTGTTTCGCTCGTAATTGATGCCCGCAACACGCCTTCATCTACAGGGCAATCCATTTTGGCTTGGTTCTCAACAAGCAGGCATGCTTTTTCCACCCGCTTTTCCATATCAAGCACAATAGAGATTGTTGCATCTTCCAAGCTTCTAATAAACTCCTCATTATCAGGCATCATTCCACCACCTTCAAAAGCAAACTCGCAAGTCTTCCCTCTGTATTACAACTTGTAATTTCGTACACAATTCCATCTCTTACAATTCTGTATTCATCTGCTCTTATTTTTTTGTAATGAGTTAGCCCGGAATGAGTAGATTGTAGATATTTTTCCGATGCTGTAACTCGCATGTCATTTTTTTTGTAAACAGCTACTTGTATTTTCCTAATGTTCTTCCACATCTGTTTCCCTGCGCCGGATTCTGTTTGAGCAGGGATGTTTTGTTGTAATGTGTACTCTTTCATGTCTCTATTAATAGACATTGCATCACCTCGGCAATCTTCTGTGTCTTCGGATAATACGTTTTGCCCTATCCGGCAATTCATCCGTGTAAGTTGTGCTACCCCCGGAACTCTGTGATTCAGATACGATACCTTCTGTGCCATCACGGTTATATCGTATCAATACCAACTCTTTCACAACAGAACTGCATTCCTGTGGGATCTCCTCATCCGCTTTATAATTAAGCATTGCTCGTAACTCATCCATGCTATCTTGTATCATGTCCCGCAGCAATAACTCGTCCGTTATTCCTTTTCTAAGTAATAAACTTTCCAAAATCTGTTCTTCCATCTTAATCACCATCACAAAAGAGGGAATAAATCCCTCTTAATTAACCCGCTACTTCTTTTGTGTTCACCGGGGTTTTTGTGTCGTTTGTAATTTTCACGTTAATTGGTTCAACATCTGCTGCTGTTCCAACTTCGAAGTACAATGCTGCGCTTGCATCATCACGGAGTACCTTATCACCATAAACACAAAGACCGCGGATACCGTCTGCGAATTTACTCTGTAAACGCATCGCTTCCATCTCGTTGATCTGCTTCGCCGCACCAATTGCGGATTTGTGATTCGCAATCACGACATTGGCTGGAAGCTCTTCCGAACACATCACCTGCATTCCGTTAATTGTCTGCCCTTCTACCACACCATTTTCCAGCACCCTCGGGTTATCCGTAAATCTCTTATCTTTCGATAACAGTCCGAGATAATCTGCATTTACTGTTACAAAACGGTTAACTTTAGGAACCTTCTTCTTTGAAAGCATCGTTCCTAAATCGACGATATAATCATACGCATTCGCTGGAGTTACTTTCTTTTTCGAAGAAGAGCTACCAATTAAAAGTTTTGTGCCTGCTAAAAGTGCAGCAAAGAAATCTTTGTCATAAGTTTCAGCTAATACCGCGGAATGTTCTTTGGTTGTGGCTGTCATTACATCAGCCTTAAGCTGCACTTTGTCCACATCATCTAAAGCAAACGCGAAATATTTTTTCTTGTCAAAAGTCATTTCGACCGGAGTTGTGTCGATTTCATCCCAATCAACAGAACCTTCGTAATCTTTCAGTGTTCCACCTGCGATACGGTTAAAAATAACCTTACTTCCTTTAATTTCTGCTGGTTGTGTTGCTAATACATCCGCAATTGATACGGAATGGAAGTTCGCAAGAAGAGCGCCTTCCCATAATGTTGGTTTAAAATTGTCTACTGCCATATTTTTTCATCCTTTCTTTTTTATTGTTTTGCCATCGCTTCAAACTGTGCCGCAACCTCTTCCGCGGTCATGTTATCCGCATTGTTGACAAGTGTATCGAATGTAGTAATTGCTGGCTTTCCATCCGGGTTTGACGGGCTCCTCCCTGCTATTGTCGGACCAAATAGATCTTCATAACTTTCCTTTAGGCCTTTTACTTGCTCGTCCAATCCTGATACTGTGCCATCATCCGATACGATCAGTTTCTCACGGTCAAACTTTCCAGCGAGAAGATCTGCATGTTTCACATTGTTCACCGAAAGAACCTTGCTGATTGCAGCATCGATACGCATCCCTTTAATTTCTTTGTCGTGATCCGCCTTCAATTGTTTGATTGTTCCTTCGTGTGCTTTGATCGTCTTCTGAAGTTCTTCGTTATCAGCATTGTTCTTTTTCAAATCACCGATTGTTTGATTTGCCGTTTCAAGCTCTTTCACTTTCCCATTGTACTGTTCTTTTGGGATGATATGTTTCGGCGCTTCTTCATTGATTTTTTTCATTGTCGCCTCAACATCCAGCTTTCCGTCATCTCCGTACACTGCATTTGATAAAATTTTCTGTAACCATTCCATTTTCTTTACCTCCATAGATTTTTATACCGGCTCTCCCGGTACTGGGATGTATCGTTGTTCTTTATACCCTGCAACCTTTAAAAAAGGGTATAAAAAGAACACCTACCATTTTTGATAGATGCTCCTGTTTCCCTCTCCTGCTAATTACTTACTCATCTTCCCAAAATTCATCATCTAACTCTTCGGAATCTTCGTCAAGAATAATCTCTATATCTTCCGGTAACAATTCAATATCTAGGTCATCTGGCATTTCACTGATTTTTACTTTTTTACTCTTCAGTATTTTCTTCATATAATTCGAATCCATAATCAATCCCATACCTTTCCGCAAATGTCTTATTTACTTCGTCCTTGAACATTACATGTCTTTCGACTTTTGTGATTTTACCCTCATTATACATTTTTTGATATTTTTTCCGCAAGTCCTTTTTTATCTGCTCGTATATCTCTTTCATTTTTTCTGATGATTTTATTTCCTCGGGCCATTCTTTTGGTTTTTTGATGTAGTACGAACCATTTATTGTTGATACTCGTAGTTCAGAAATCGGCATTCTCTTTAAAAATTTCAAATCGGTAAACGAAAATGAACCTGCAGAAGGGTGATTATGTGTTACAACCGCATTCTTCAATTTGAAATAGTCTAGTGGAGAAATGCTTACGCTGTCCACTTTTCCTCGTTTTGAAGACAGAAATTTCCCTTTCGAATCATATATTTCCATTGTTTCATAGTCTCTTTCACTTATTGTCTGTTCTGATTTCATCAATTCTTTCTTTGCTTCTTTTGACCATTTATCAGTGGAATCTTCCAGCCTTCCTTCGTTCCTTTTCTGTTTTTCGATCTCCTTGTCGTCTGTAACCGGAAGCACTGTACATCTGCAGTTTGCATGCAATGGAATATGAGGACATTTATCAATTTGATATATTTTGCCATGATAACCGCCACACGTGTCACAGGTCCTTTCATCAACTGTTGCCCAAACTTGTACGTATCGAACACCCGAATCCTTATATCTTTGCTGTGCCGCATCATTCAAGTAATGCATAGTTTCTGTTCGCACAAGTCTGTGACACTCATTAAATCCTTGCCCCATGCGATTATGCAGCATAACGGCTATTTCTGTAACAGTTTTCCCTTGCTGCAATCCAATAAGCAATAGTTCATTCAAACTCACTGCGAGCTTCTTCTGATTCTTCCATAAGCGTCCTGAAAAGGTATCGCCTCTCCACGGAGTATTTAGCAATTTCTCCATCAGTTTCTTGTTTGGTATTGCGAAATCCACCGTTCCCATGTTTTCAGCCGTATTCCTATATACCTGGCGAAATCCTTCTTCCATATTTTTCTTGGTAGATTCCTCTGCAGCGTTTCCAAGCTCTTCTATAATTTTTTCAAACTTTCGGTTTAACTCCGCTAGTCTGTTCTGCTTATGCATTTCAGATAGAGAAAGAACTCCATCTTTACTGTGCTTTTCTGCCAGTCGATAGAGTTCGTCTTTCACATTTTCGCTTGCATCTATGTAAAATTCCAATAAAGCCCTATTCTTTTCTTCCAAGGAATTATATATCTTCCACGTTTCCGATGCTATTCGTTTTTCCCAGTATTCACTATTCTTCGTCATTTCCATCACCCTTTATTTGAGGCACTACGTCCCATTCAGGTGCCGATGCTTCTCTTTGCTCTTCAAGCGCTTTCATTTCTTCTTCTACGTTCGTCACAAATGGATGATGCGCAATAATTGTCTTATCCGATATCACATTCTTGGAATTATTGCAATTCTGAACCTGTTCAGATTCGTTTACAGTCATATCTCTATTAAACACAAGCTCAATCCCTATGTTTTCAAAACTTCCTTGCCCGGTAAGCTGTAGATATACATCCACAAAATACATAAGCATCTCAAAACCATTTTTAAATTCCGCCTCTAAAAGATTGCATTTTAAATCCAATCCCGAATACATGAATTTTAAAGCTACGCCCGACGGAGCAGAACCAAACTTGTCCAAGTCCTTATTAACTGATTGCCCACTCTCCACAATATCGCGATTTAATTGTTCATAATGTTCTCTGAGCGCTGTGATGTCCATCTGTGGAGTAATCGTATCTACACCACCCTCTTCCGGGTCGTCAATTGGTATTGCTCTGTCTTCGTTTATAGATTTCATAAATTCCGACAAATCTTGCCCTCCATAGCCCTTTAAAACAAATATTAAATTTTTAACTTCTTCCACGTAGTTTGCGGCTTCGCTTCTTCCTATGTCATACCCATCTATAAGGCTCTTTACAAATTTAATATCCGGCAATTCGATCTGATTGTTTTTAAATGGTATAAACGGTACTTTCCCCCATACCTTCCACTCATTTCCTTGTTTGTAATGCGCAATCGGTCCGCCCGCATCTTCACTCTTCTCATAGTCATAGATCAATAGACTTCCTTCGAGCCTGTAATAAGCAACGCTGTCAGCTTTCCAAACTTCTACATTCTGAACAACTTTTTCTTGGTTATACTGCCATACAGTTGTGTCGTAAACACGAATCATTGCTTCTAGTTCCGTATGGCTCCTATCTTTCCAATAAGGGATACATTGCTCAGATGGAATCAGCATGGTTTTAAAATCGCCATTCTCATCTACATATACTTGCAGCCATCCGACACCTTTGTTCGATGCTTCGTACCCTAACTGCGTAAGTTGGTACTGAAATCTCTTTCCGAGAACATCCTTAACTTTTTTTGAGTATATTTCTTCATTCTCTCCAGTTTCCGTTTTGAATGTTACTGGCTTTGTTAGCAGATAAGCCACTTTCTCATCAACCTGTGTCTTATATTTCCCATGAGCTAGCTTATTATTCGCTTTCCATGTCTCCTCCTCTTCATGTCCGTTCACTTTCTTAGTGATTTTTCTATCCATGATAGCATTGTCAACTTGATAGTACCGCTCACCCTCCATCATAAGTTTTCGTTTTTTAGATGACATGAAATTTTCAATCAAATATATGACTCTGCCATCTGTCAGCGTATTGCTTTCTGTTACCGCTGCCATTCCAGCTTTCACTCCCTTTCTGATTCGATTAAATATCTCTTTTACTTTCATGTGTTCAGCTCCTTAACCTTAAAAAGTTCTAAGTCCACCTTTTTCCATATTTTCTGCAACACCTGTGGTCGCATCCGGCGCATCGTCATGTTCGTTCTTTCCTTCCCTTTGATATTTCACCATTGCATCATGGTACTCTGGCCAACGGTCTTTCCAATTTTTCGGATAATACACATGCTCCATTACCCATGTTGCATTGGATAAAATTCTTGCAATCTTATTTTCTGATTGGTGAAACCATTTTACATGAGTTCTATTGCTGTGATGCTTCTCTTCTAAAATTCTTCTTACTGCTCTTGCGAATCCCTTACCACCGTTGTTAGACTCTATCCTCGCCTTATTTACCCCGTACTCGTATAACATTTTTGCAACTGCAGGCTCTGTTTCTTCCATTGGTTTCTGAGTGTAAATAATCTCCAGTATGTATGCTTCTTTGTTGTAAACGCCATAAGTAATGCTACAAAGATAATCCGCCCCTTCATCAGCTGTATCCGTGTAATTCCGAATAGAAGTAAATAACACATGCCCTTTATCATCACGAGGAACATCATCATAGGTTTTAAATGATGAATACAGTTTTCCTTTTAAATCAATCGGCTCTTGCTGATAATTCGCTAAAGCAATATCTTTTCCCATTGCCTTTATCTTTGCTTCATAGGATTTTCTCGACAACACTTCCTCGCACAGCATCGTTCCATCTTCTTGCAAAGCCTTCATGCATACATGCCGAATCTTTGTTCCTTGACTTCCGAAAAAATCTAACGCTTTTCCTGCTAAATCATTCGTTGCCCATCTCGTCATAATGATGATGATTTTTCCTCCCTCCTCAAGACGTGATAGCATTGTATTGGTAAACCATTCCCAGTGACCTTCCTTCACTGTCTCGTTATACGCTTCCTTCGAACTCTTGATTAAATCATCAATAATCAGGATATCTGCACCGAATCCAGTAGCAGTACCAGTCGGAGAGGTTGCAAGGTAATTATTATACCCACCATCCAAACTCCACAAATTCATTGCTCCGTCTCCGAGTTTTATTTTTACTCCTGGAAACACGTCAGAGAAAATAATTTTATTCTCATCTGCCTTTTCTTCTTGGATGCTGTTTCTGACGTTTTTTGAGAACATTGTTGATAGTGTCTCGTTATAGGATCCCGTCATAACTTTCTTCGTCCTGTCTTTTCCAAGAATCCACTCAACTAAATTTCCGGCAGTTCTACTTTTCCCGTGCCTCGGAGGCTCATTCACAATCATTACTTCTTCATCGGACTCAAGGAATGTTTGAAACTCATTGCAAAGATGTACAAGATATTCTCTTTCCGGCTTATAAAAGTCAGGAGCTTTCAAATTACAATAAAAAAAGAACTCGCGCCTTGCAAGCTCTATCTTAGCACCTTGTATGATCTGCTGCTTTCTATCCATCACGTACCAGCTTCTTTAACTCTTCTGTTGTTAAATCTGCAAAAGGGTTGTTCGTGTTAAGTTCCCCAGCAAGACCAACGTCTTTCTTGTCCCTCCATACATACGGCTTTCTATTCTTCAACCAAAATATTTGTGCTGTTGTGTCTGGTACTACTTCTTTGGTCACTCTCTTAGTTTCAACACCATCTTCAATTGTCACTTCGTCATACTTGTATCCAAGTGCTCTCTTAAGCAAAGCGTTTTCCACTTGGCGGTCAACTACTTCTTTTCCCTTTTTTAGGGCGTTAGAAATGTTAGGATGTCTCTTGCACCAATCATACAATGTTTCTCGGCGAATACCAATGTTCTCCGCGATCTGCTCATCTGTCAAACCATCTCTCGCCCATCCTTCCAGCTTTAGCAAGCCTTCTGGCTCTATCCATTCTTGATATTTTCCTTTTGCCATCCGGCTCACCACCTTCCAATCTATCAACTTTCTTTTCTATCTCTGGATACAGCAGGACTTGAACCTGCGACCCCTTCATTACGAGTGAAGTACTCTACCACTGAGCTATGTATCCATATTTGGGTATTAGAAAAGACGCCCTAATGGACGCCTTAACTTAATTTTCATATTGTTTTTTTATATATTCCATAATTTCGTCTTTATTTTTCAACTCCGAATTCTGAACAAAAGATAATAAATTTCCCTTTATATCTTCTAAACTGAATCCATAGATATTCATTAATGTCGTAAATATAAAATCTATTTTTATTTCATTTACAACATTATAAATGGTTTTATCCTTATTAATAATTTCCGCATAAATCTTTTTGATTTTATATAAATCTATGCAATTTTTTATCAATGCTACCGTATAAAATATTATAAAAACTACATGGTAAATTTCAATAGTAGTTATAACCCAAAAAGCCACCTCATTTACTAAAAACCTATTACTAGAAAAAGTCATATATATTAATATTATCCCTGTACATTGCACTGCAATATTTATAGCAAGAAAAATATAACTTGATAAAATATATTCTATTGTTCCAGTTCCATTAATTTCATCTATTTTTTTAATCTCGTTATTACTAAATAAACTAACAATAATGGCAACCCCGCTTAATGAAAATCCCAACATTCCAAACATGGCTCCCAAAATACAAAGCATTAAATCTGGTAAGGTATTTTCAAAAGTTTCAAAATCCGTATACAACTTTAACCAACAGAAGTACATAATAAAAATTATTGTAATAAGGATTGATACTTTAACTTCCCACTCTCTTATATCAATCAAATCATAAATTCTATTTCTCTTTTTCACACCCATCATTCCTTTTCATTTTCTGAAATACTTGTGGCTATCCTTCTTTTTATTATTTCTTCACATGCAGATTTAAATTCTACTATTCGATTAATACTTTTCTTGACTGGTGCTTTGTCTGCTGTACTATGTACAACTCCATCTCTTCCAACAGCCTCTACCTTTACATATCCATTTTGAGTTGCAATTCTTGATGAAATACTTTTCTGCAAATTATCTACAGACGCGATTTGTTCTTGTATAATTTGAGCATTTATATTTAATCCCAATTTATTTGATGAAGTTAAAATAACACTTTTTGTCGACAAATTTGCATCTTCGAACTCTTGCAACTGTCCCTTTCCATTTTTTTCAATAGATTTTAAAATACTCTCATTAGGATTAGCCGGTTGAAAAGAGAATGTTAATTTTTGAATACTTTTAATCTTGCGTAACTCATCTTCTATTTCGGAAATGTTCAAACCATTTACATATCTATTCACTGAAAACTCATAATCATATCCCTTTTCTGTCACGCACTTATTAATTAATTTTGCAAAAATATCTAAAAATTTTTTGTGACCAAATCTCTTTGTGGTATTATATCCAACAATTTCATTAAAAACATCAAAATAAAATGTGATTCCATCCGTATTGGAAACCGCTTTAGTCTCCAGCTCATTAGTTGCAGAATTAAGCTCCTTATAATACAATTTTGATTTTTTATAAAGTGTTCCATACAAATATGTATCTGTTTTTTCTTTTAAACTCACGTGATAATCTATAACATCACTATAAACTTCTCCATCATTTCCGATATAGGAATATTCCTCTTGCAATTCTAATCCATCATAAAAACTGATCAACGTATTTATTAGCAAATCTCGTATATTAATCTTACCAGAATACACATCATAAATATGCTCAGATTTCAAATTCACTTTACCAAAATACACCGTAATTCCCATACTATTTCCTCCACACACTTACATAAACAAAACCCTATAAACATAATACAAGATTTTTCATCATCATTCAACATGGTGTGACATTTATTTCACGCATGAAGTAAATCCATTATAGAACGTATGTTCTTTTTTGTCTATTGACAAAATTCACAAAAAAGACACCTCACAATCTCTGCAAGGCGTCTCTCTCAATGTATGTGTGTTTTGGGAAGAAAAGTCAAAAGTTAATTATAACTTTTCTAGAATAATTATAACATACTATTTTTGTGAAAAGTGTGAAAGTTGCAAATATCCATTGATTTTTTTTGATACATAACTTCGGTCTATATTGAACTGTTTTGCAACCTCTCTCTGCTTCTTTCCGTCGACATACAACAGTTCAAAAATCTCTTTTATTTCCGCATCCTCTATCCCGTCAAGGAACTCTTCAACTTCTTGAATCTCCGCCAGCACCTGTAAGCGTTCTGCTTCTTTCTCTCGGATTTGCTTGTTTATCCTATCATTCTCATAAGGCTCATACATTCTTACAGAAGTTCTGACTTCAGTATATGGGAAATCCTCACTGGATCCAACTACTTTTCCCATCACTTCCGGAATATCTCTCTCACATAACTCATCTATTCTTTCATCTATCCGCTTAAGTCTCTCTTTGTTCGGCATGTATTTTTTCAGCTTTTGCTTGTCCATCGGCAATCACTCCCTTCATGTTAACTCCCCATTTTGTTAAGCATTGTTTTACCCCGTATTCCTTGCGTGCATCCCGTTTAAAAGCTCTCCTTGCGGTTTCACTTGGTCCTTGTTTTACCATATCGTCAAATGTTCTTTTCTCATCTAACTTTGCCTGCTTCCGTGTTCTTCCATAGCTCAAATTATCACTTCCCTTCAAATTTTAATTTTTTTCCAAAAATAGCGTTAGTTTTTAATGAGTTATGTGTATATATAGTAGAGGAGCCTATAATACTGTGAGGTCGGAGCAACGGCACTTAAGACCGTGCTCCGCTGTCCTCTACTACAAAAAGTCTTCTATGTTCATTTGTCCTGGAATCATATCTGTCGGAAGGTCTCCCCACTCAACTCCTATGTAATCTAAGACGCGCCCCCATCCAAACTTCTCTCCCGTTTCCGGATCCGTGCAACAACGATACATCCAAAATTCCCATTCTTTCGGATTGCGTTCTCTTAATTGGTCAAATCTATGTGGTCGTTTTTCCATATGGATTCCGAATCCACACATGCTACATCCTGTTCTTTGTGCCTTTGTAGTATAAAGTGTTCCATCTTCTTTTCGTTCTATCGTTCCATATATTTCCGGCACTGGTACATTTAGATCAAGTGCTAACTGCAACAGATCCTGTCGAAGAAATGGTGCGAACGGAGCACTTCGAATAACCGTTTTTCCAAAATAGTTGCAACCATGCTCCACTAGTGCTTCTTCCCTTTGTCCTCCCTCCGATGCCATTAATCCTAAAAACGGACGGCTATTATGTTCTTTCGCCCATTTATTGCAAGGGTCTTCTTTCATGTATTTGCAGCACTTGTTAGATACCTTAAATGGTGCTATTTGGTAATTTACTCCTTCATTTTCATTCTCATATCCTCCAAATAACTCTAACCATTTATTCGGCAACTTCATCCTACTATTCTTCGCATAATGCCCCTGTGCTCCGCACTCTCCTGTAATAATCGCGTGTCGTACTGTTTTGTTCCGATCTGTCGGATGCTGCAATGTATCTATTCTTCCGGCTATCTTTTTCGATATTACCGGAAATCCTACTTCGTTTAGAATCTCAACTTTCGACTTTCCGGGTGCAATTGAAATTACTCCTAATTCCTTATGCACATTTTGGATACTTTTATCTTCCAAAGACGAAACAGATACCGCAGGTATATCTATTCCAATTTTCCTAAGGAAACATAACAGCACAATACTATCTAATCCGCCAACGCTTACATGAGCATTCAGACCTCGATTGTCAAGTTCATTTACAAACTCTATCGCTCTTAATTCTGCTCGTTTTACTTTAACTTCGTAAGGCAGATTCTGCATGGCTGTAAACCTTGCCTTTTTCTTTCTCTTTTCTTCCTTCCACTCTTCTCTTTTAAATTGTTCTTTATCCATTTCCTACTCCACCTCCAACAGCTCTGGATTATCGAACTCGTTTCCGACAATCTCAATTTTTGAAAAATCATTTTCCGCTAAATAGTAAACACAATTTTTAGTCTTATTCCAAATCATAAATGCAGCATGTTCTTCAAACCATTGTACTACACCTATATCACCTTCTTCGTTTCTTACAATATCATTCTCCCAAATCCTCCGACCGTTCTTGTCCATAAGTCCTGTGTACTGGCAGAGGGTATTCGGGTCTACTTTCATCCATCCCCATTCTTCATTCCTGTTTATTTTAAACGGAACAAAGATTACATCGCTTGGTTTTATATCTGTGCCAAGTCTTGTTTTAACATAATACCCTTCCACCCATTCGCCGTTATCCAACCGCTTTGCTTTAAAAAGTATTTCTCGCATTCTTCCTCTTTTCCTTTCCGATTCCCTTGCGAGTTTTCTTTTGAGTTGACTCGCAAGATAACTCAACTAATTATGACCAATCTAATCTCTGTCCGCACTCGTCGCAAATCATCATAAAACAAGACATATAGCGCTCCATAACTATCAAATCGGAACCCTTTTTCTTCGTTTTCTGCAAGTTCTTCAAAGAGCTCTTCAATTTTATTCATCTCATCATAAAGGCATGCGGTATAAGGTCCATCTGTTCTAATTTCTGTTGTCACATATCGTTTAAGCCCCTCTTCTGCAACTAACAAAATTTCATACATATATCTATATCTTACATTCATGCAACTGGATAATACATCTCTGTACCTCTCTTCGTTTTCACATATTCGTAATCTCCAAAAATTTCCCTTCCGCATAAAGCACATGTTTTTACTTCTGTCTGCTTTTTCTGCTTGTTTTTTTCATTACGTCCTCTTTTCCAAATATTTTGAATGCATCGCATTTACTACCTTCGCCAGCTCCCAATTAATGCCCTCGCACACACTGCTCATTAAGATACTGTCTTTATTCTGTGCAAGTAATTGCTGGCATCTTTCCGAGTACGCTTCAATATCGTGATCATTCGTGTATTGTCTAAATGATTTCCAGCATGCATTGTATAGTGTTTTCACACGCTCATCTAACTCTTCTATATTCACATTCATCCACCTTTCGTTACAGAAGATACAAAAATCTTATTCTAGTTACATTTTTTTGTATCCGCTGAATCCCTTGTATTTACTGCGTTTGTAAGCATTTTTACATCTCGGTTACAAAGTTACAAGCACTTTTCCTATATAGAACACCCTCGGTGTATGGATTTCATTCACACTTTTTCTCTAATATATAGTGTAAAAAAGCCGTGTAACTCGTGTAACTTGTAACCGCTTATTTAAACGGCAGCTCTTCCTGTCCCTCGTCAACAGGCTTAAATCCGTCATTATCCATGCTTTCATCTATCTTCAACCACACGCATCTCGCAGCCGTTCCATTGATTTTTTTAACCTTCGTCTGCTGTCCTCCCTGTGTCTGAATCAAGCATTTCTTATCTGCCCATGACAAGAACGATTTTTTTGAAAATCCACCATCCCTGCATATTTGGTCGAATGCGGAGTTATAAAAAATAGCATATCCATTGTCTATTACTCCCCATTTTTCACAATTTGTCACAGTGTCAAAGCGCTGGTTGTTCATTGCAACTTTGTCTTGTATAAAATGGTAACACCTTTCATTGTCTGAAAGCTCATTTCGGTCTATTAGAACCTTTTTTGCGTCTTCTACGGAAATGTATTGTCCGTCCTCAAAAATGTATTCTGTGGCGATTTTATCCGCAGTAAGGACAATTGCAAGTGACAGACTTTGTTTCTGCATTTTGTCGGTATCAAACAGCTTCTTTTGAAACTCTGCTTGTATTTCCCTAATGCGGTCTACTCCAAGATTCCTGATAATCTCAATAAATCTCTTGCCTGCAAACCCATAATTTTTCTTTACAATGTCAGCCGTTTTCTGTGGATTTTCATATACTTTTTCTCCGCACTCTACCTCAAGAATCCTGTTGATTGCACCGCCTTGATTGACGTAGCTATTCAAAGGTCGCTCACCATTGCAGATCATGACATTTTTCCATCGGTTCTCCCGATTAATTCCAAGGTCCTTATTGGAACGACTCTTTCCTTTTCCTGAACAGAGATCGTAAACAATTCCTTCAAAATTTTCCCGAATTCCCGCCGATGTTTTACTTGTATCATCTAAAAACATTGGCAAATGGTTCAGCATATCTGCCTTTGCTTCCAATGCAACGCCCGTTGCCTTAAAATCTCCGATGTATTGACTCTCATCTGGATTCGCCCAAACAGAAGCAGCTACCATTAATGACACTGTCTTTCCACCCTCTGTCTCGCCCCATAAGTCTACAAAAAACGGAAGTCCTCCAAGTAGATGCACTAGAACACTTGCGAAAGATGCTGCAAGTAAAAATTTCATTTCTATTCTTCCACTCTTGCGAAGCTCTTTTACATGATCCATCCATACTTTATAACTTCCATACTCCGAAATACTCTCAAACGTCTGTTTAAATTTCGAATCTCCATCAAAAATAATGTCTGTGTCATACGGAATGAATTCATCTTCTATCCAACCAAGCTTGCTGGTAGAACACTGTACATCTATGTAATCATCATTTCCGTTTTCAACGTCTGCGAGATATTTTACGAGTAGCTTTGCATTTTCCGAGGTAACCGCAATTCCACGCCCTGACAATGCTACAATTTTACTTGCCGATGTGATCATAATTTTGGGAACTACGATTTCGTTCCATCTGCCGTTCCTTTTGTATGCAAGCTTTATCTGCTCTTCTCCTGTTTCAAGATTTTTTAACCGCTCTACTGGGAGAATTGGGTGATAACACGCCACTTCTTCGATCCCACCGGATGTCTGAGCATAAATTCCGGTATCATTTGCAATCCAACCGCCGCAAAACATGTTGTCGTACTTACCTGAAAAATTTGTGAAATTGTCAAGAGAGCACACCGCTCTTGTCTCTTTTTCTTGACGCTTCATCTCTCGATCTGCCTGATTATACCCCTTTATCATCTCATCGAAATCGGATTTAACACCAAGCACTTTCGCCCTTCTTCCAAGCTGAACTTTTCTCTTTGAGCGTTCAATTGGGTCTTCAATTTCATACAGTTCAATAAAAACCTCATCATCCAAAATGGAATCTGCATCCAGCTCATTCAATTCCTTCACGTTATCACCTCTTCTCCGTTTAATAATTCATGTACATACAATTGATACTGTAAGGCATTACAACAATCGCACCATACATCACTGTATGGCTCTGATTTGTTCATATAATCCCTATAAACATCAATCAGCATATTGTTGAGTTCTTTTCTTCTTCTCAATTTTTCCTTAGCTTTTTCGCGTTGTTCTGCTTGCTTCTTTGCTTTGTAAACCGACAACCTTGAATGAAAAGTAGGTTGTTCATAAGTTCCGCCAAGACTATAAAACGCCGTCTTAAAATCACAATGATCCATCCGTTGTACGAATGAGAAAATATCTCCACTTGCTCCGCAGCCAAAACAATGATACGAATCTTTATAGATTTTCATAGACGGTTCTCGGTCTCCTTCATGAAATGGACAGGGAATAAACCCCGCCCTGTTTACCCGAAAACCATAACTCTCCACTACATTCCTCATGTTATGTGATTGCTTTACTTCGTCCTTATTCATACCGTTTCTCCGAGTAGTTCAATGATTTTCTTTCCGGTATCCTTTTTCTCGCAAAATTCAAACCGGACATTATATCGGTCCCGGATTGTACAAAGAGATTTGTATAATTGATTCCCGTCCACCGCCTTGGCAGAGACAATATATTTCTCTCTCTTTCCATTCACTACTCTCCACCGGACTTCATGCTTTCGTGGATTCTTCCAAAAATACACATCTTCAAGACTCTTTATATCTGGTCCGTGTTCAATTAAAATAATAATCTGTATTCCGGCTTCCATTGCCTTTAGCAGCTCTCTCTTGAATCTTTCATGCTGCTGGCATACATTCCCGCAAATCTCTTGTAGATTCTGCTTTCTGTCAATTATGAGTCGGGGATTATCCAATGACATATAATCCCCAACCAACAGCTTGCTCGAAAAATGTTTTATTCCCTGTTCATCAAATGTTTTAATAATCTTTCTGATTGCCCGGGCTTTTTCCCTGCTGTCAATCTGTATATCCACAAAAATCACTCCTAACTAAATGGCAACTGTTCATCAATTCCGTCCGGAATATTCATGAATCCATCTCCCGCAGGTGTAGCACTTGGATGATATCCATTCATACGGTTTTTATAAGCTTGTGTTTCTGACATATCAGGCACCTGCGCATCATTCACCTTGTCTGTAGATATAAACCATCTTAGAACTCGTTTTTCAATTTCTTTGCCATTGTAATAATCCATCTGCGGTCCAAATACGCCACCAATTACCTTATTCTTAAACTGCTGTTCAAAGTTGTCTCCCCACTGTACTTCCATCTTGTTGGAATGCTCCACGCAAGTGATAAATGTTTTGAATGATCTGCTGCAGTTTCCTTCAGCGTCTTCTGTTAAGATGTATTGAGTTGCCTGATTCGGCCATTTCTTTTCCGGTCTGATATCGTCCCTGAATGCTTTTTCAAAATATCCCGGTTGCTTATCATTCTTTGCAAAATCGAAAGATACTTTAATCATATCTTTTCCGTTCTTGGACTTCATTTCCGACACTTCCTTGATCACAAGATAGTGACCTCCAAACTCTACTGGAGTGAATTCTCCCTGTGCTTGTGTGTTTTCAAAATTGTTAGGTTTCTGCATATTAAAATTCCTCCAATGCTTTAATTACTTCTACGATGTCGTTGTCAATCTCCATCTGCTCAAATGCTCCAAGTGGAGATTTTGCCGTGCTGTTATTCGCTTGCGTCTCAAATTTATATTGTCCATCCACGCATTTGCTCAAAAGGACGGTCGTAAATTTGCTTTCAAGCACAATCTTGTCCAACTTTTTGCCGGATGTCTTAATACGAGTAAACATATAACCATTCTCGTCATGATCTGTTTGGGTGTGAGCAGTAAAGACAATTGTTAAGTCGTCTCTGTATGTGTAACACTCGCACACCAAGTCCCACACGCATGCAGCTAGATCAACCCACTTGTCATACCCCTTTTCCTTGCTTCTTCGCATCTCGTCAGCAACCATAAGACCATTGATTGTATCTACTACAATTACTTTTATACTTGGGCAACTTTCTGCAATTTTCTTGATGAACTGACGGACAATATATGCATCATCTGTCGCTTTGTAATTTTTATTTTCTGTATTATATTGATTTCTCCAACCTTTCCAAGACAATCCCTTGCAATCTGCATCTATGTAAAATGTTGTCTTTGGATCTAAATTTCTCATACTTGTTGTTTTGCCGGATCCTGATTCCCCGGCAATGCAAATCACCTTGCTCATTTATGATTCCTCCTTGTCATAAACCACTCTGTCTACTGATTCTAAAATGATTAAACTTGCAATCTCTTTCATAGAGAGAGTGGATTCGTTGTAGATTTCCACCAAGGCGTTATAAGCCTGTGGAGTCAATCGGATGACCGCTTGCTCCTCTACCATTTTCTTCTTCCTTGCCGGAATATGTATCTTTCCATCACTCATTACACACACTCCATTTCCTGTTCTGCATCAAAGCAAAACATATTTTCAACTCTGCCCTTATGGCACCTTACCTCTGTTTTATTTCCTTTATTGATAACTTCATCAACTTCAAAGTTTACAAAATTGTCATAATCTCCGTATTCGATACGAATCACATCTCCAACAACTAATTCTTTCGCCTTCTTATTTTTCACCGTTTTCTCCTCCACTTCCTCTATTCCTAAAATCGCGAAAACCTCACTTATATTTATTTTTCCGGTTTCACAGCGCGCATTTGCATATCTCTCTACGGCACGGATAAGGGCAACTTCCTCTTCTGCCGGGATATCATCATTAAACTTGTACATCGCTTTCCCCTCTCTCTTTAAAACCGAACTTGACAAATCCGTGCTCATATTCCGCTTTTTCTCTGTCGTACTTCGATATGTCAATCCCTCGTCTGATCATCTCTTCCCACGCAAGGTCAAAGAGTTTTTCTTGATTCAAATAGAGCCAAATACCGCTTTTCTCGTCCTTCGAGTTGTGATTAGTACCATGTGAATCAAAAATATGACTCGTATCATTTCTCATTTTTTGATATGTAATTAACGGCATTGTTACCGTTCCTTCTAATTGTTCCATTGACTTTCCCTCTCTTCTGTTTTACAATTTAATTGTGTTTTTAAACTTGTGCCCGAAAAAGGTCTACAAACCTTGGGCACTTTTTTAGAATCCCATTGTAGTTAAAAATGCAAGGCATCTTCCAACCGCCATTCCAAATCCAAATATCGTAGCCACAACTGCTATGATTGCGTATACTTTGCAACATAACTCGGCTTTGAGTTTGTCCCTCTTTTCCTGTCGTATCTTTTTCAGCATTGCTTGATTTCTCTTCTCTAACATCTCATTACGCTCAAGCAGTTCATGATAATATGTAATCATCTTCTGAATCTCCTTCATCTGCTCCTCTTTTTTAATTTCTTCCATCTTTCCTTCTCCTTTTCTTTGCTCGATTTTTGTTGCGTTTGTATCTTAGATACTCTTTGTATGTCACAGTTCTTTCTCACCTCCCTTCAAGCCTACGAATTGCCTCTTCTCTGCTAATCTCGATATATCTTGCCACTTCGGTTATTGTAGCTTCGTATCTGTGCTTCTTCGGTCCGGTTTTAATAACTCGACCAAATTCCCAAAAACCATTTTTCATATTGTAACGAACTTTATTTTTGTCGCACCCTACTATTTTTGCGATTGCCGGTGCTTGTATGATTTCGCTCACGCTTATCACCTCCTAACTTGTATTTTCCTTTGTCATCTCCTATACTTTAGATACAGGCATCTACCAATGCCAAGTACAAAAGAAAGGAGAAAAACCATGTACAGACAATCTGTATCATCTAGCCGTATCTCAAGCGTAGGCTGGGAGAATGACGTTCTCGAAGTTCAATTTCACAACGGTGCTATTTACCAATATTACAATGTATCTCGTTCTGAATACCTAAACTTTATGAATGCGTCTTCTTTAGGCTCTGAGCTGTCTAGGCTAGACAAAATCCATCGATACCAACGAATTAATTAGTATGAGGTATCGATAAAACATCTTCAACTACTGCAATCCTCTCGCTTGTAATAATGATTGATGTGTGAGGATTGTAGTTTTCTAACAAAAACTTAACTACTGGCTGCGTTACTTCTTCTAGTGAATCCATCTTTTTAATGGAACCCGTATTGTTCAATACCATCTCCATCACCTCCTACTCTAAGAAATACTCAATGCTTGTCTCTCGATTATTTATTTGGTATAATTTCCTCATCAAATGATGAAAGGAATGATTTTATGTCAGATGAAAGCACGAACAAAATAGCATTAGTTAATCTTCCTGATATGCCGGAATCAGTCGATAATGCACTTACCAATCTTACCGATTCCCCTACCAAAAATGTTGGTCAAACACTCGGCGATTTGTGGTACTTAGTATTCGGGAACATCAGTCATGCTGCTGATAAAAGACGAATGAAATATGCCACTGATTTAGAAAAATATCGTAATGAATTATCTGATGCTATTAGCAGAATACCTGATGCTAAAAAGATTGAGCCATCTTTTCAAGTAACCGCACAAGCATTGGAAAATTCTAAATACTGTGTTTCTTCAGAAACTCTTAGGACAATGTTTGTAAAACTAATTAGTGGATCCATGAATCAAAATACCGAATCTCTTGTACATCCATGCTTTCCCGAAATACTGAAACAATTAAATGAAAACGATGCATTACTTTTAAAAGATATTTTTTCTGCCAAACAACCATTACTTCCTATATGCAATGTCGGAATTCACGGAAATGATAACGGTCGTTATATTTTATATCCAAACGTTTTCCTACCACAAACTTTGGAACTCTCTTATCCCCTTTGCTCGCTTTCATTATCATCTTTAGAGCGAGCCGGATTGATTTCTATCCGATATGATGCTTGGATAAATAATGAAGAAGCTTATAGCAAACTAAAAGAAACATCCATGTATGAGGAAGCAAAAGCAATTGATAACGACTTTAACTTCGAAAATCCTGTATTTTCCAAAGGTTTGGTTCAATTAACTCATTTGGGCAAAGCGTTTTCTATCGTTTGTATTTCATAGACTCCACAAAATTCTTTGTCTTTTCCGATATATCTTTTACATAGCCATCTACTATTTTAAAATAGTGGGTGGCTAAAATTTTTGTAACCACTGTCGATGTCACTATCGAAATTCCAACGCATAGAATAATTTCCACGTCACCATCACTCTCCTTTCTCTCTTCCACGCCCTCTACACCTCCTAGTCTTTGTTAGGTTCTTCATCAGCCTCTTTGGATTTGAGCAAATCATCTACCGTACATCCGAGTATGTCTGCGACCTTTTTTACCTTATCAATTCCTGGTGTATTTACATCCCATTTGCAAATGCTGCTACGCGAAAATCCAAGTTCATTTTCTAAGGACATTACAGATAATCCTTTTTCGTAACATTTACTTTTAATGTTTTCGTAAATTGACATTAAATCACTCCTTTCCACTTATTAGTTACGTAAAATTTTTCGCTATTCTCTTGACTAATTGCGTAAAATATAATATAATCAGAATAACCACAAACTAATTAAATTAAATATCTGCTATATCAAGATGTACGCAATAAATTACGTAACTTATAATTCTATTATACACAATATATTACGTATGTCAATAGCAAATTACGCAAAATTTGGAGGAAGTGCTATGGGATTATACGAACGTGTAAAAGAGATAGCCGCAGAAAAGGGGTACTCCATAAATAGGTTAGAAAAAGAACTCGGTTTTCCAAGAAGCTCTATAGGAAAATTCAACAAAAACAAACCTAGCATGGATAAAATCAAACAAATTTCAGAATTTCTCGGCGTGTCTACTGACCTAATAGTGGGAAATGAAGAAAACGAAACATCGAATTTAACAAGGAGGGATACAAAGGAAATCACAGAAATGCTTAATGATATGGAAGATTTGTTAAAACAAGACGGTCTCATGTTTGACGGAGACCCAGCTACACCGGAAGCGATTGATTCCATATTGTCTGCCATGAAAATCGGAATGGAGATGGCTAAGCAGAAAAACAAAGAAAAGTACACACCTAAAAAATATAAAAAGGATTGATACTTATGGATATTAAAAAACGAGTGAATCAAATTGTCCGAAAATACGGCACAAGAAATCCACTCGAAATTGTTGAGAAAATGGATATGATTTTAGTACGATATCCATTGGAAGGTGTTCGTGGCTTCTATCACTACTTTCAGAGAAATCATATTATCTATGTTGATGATAGACTTCCTGAGCATATAATTCTATTCGTTATCGCCCATGAACTAGGGCATGTATTCCTGCATAAGAATAGCAATGCAATATTCATGGATACAAGAACGCACTTTGTCAAAAACAAATATGAAAACGAAGCGAATCTTTTTGCTATGAATTTACTTATAAGCGATGAAGATATAGAAGAACATCTTGAATATACAACATCTCAGCTATCACGTCTTTTCGGATATGAAAAAAGTTTGATAGAATTGAGACTAAAAAATTTTAATTGATATAACCGCTACGGCGTTATATATAAAGGGTTGGTTACCCTAAAGATGTGAGCTAAAGAGAAAGAGAGGAATGCAAATGAGAAAGAAATTTGTAACAATGATGATTGCTGGAATACTGGCGACATCCATGACAGCTTGTAGTAATAATTCTTCCGAAATGGACTCGTTAAAAAGAGAAAACAAGGAATTAAAAGCGCAAATAGCAGAATTAGAGAAAAAAGTGCAGCAAGAAGAAGCTTCGGATTTCTCCGATTCTGACCTTGAGAGCAAACAAGAAGAGCAAAACAAAGTATATGGTTTGAATGAAACATGGACTGTTGATGGTTTATGGGCTTTAACTTTTACTTCCGTTACTCAAACAGAAGAACGTAATCAATATTCAGATAAAACGCCCGCCCAAGTCGTTTATCTAAATTACGATTATGAAAATCTTGGTTATCAGAGTGACATTCAAGACTTATACATTAGTACTAATTCGTTTCAAATTATAGACAGTGCCGGAGCGATTGCTGAAACCTATCCATTAACTTCAACAACTTACCCTCAACAGGTTCCTGTAGGAGCAAAATGTATCGGTGCGCAGGAGTGCATTGCTTTAACCAACGCGAGTGACAAAATTAAAGTGATAGTCTCTTTATATGATAATAATTATACAGAACACACTGCAACATTTGAGTTGCCGATTCAATAATGAGTATTTGAATATAAAGTTTGTCGATATAAAAAGAAAAAACCGCCCCTGCGCAAACAGGAACGGTCAACATACACCCGAAGATGTACATCCATATTGCAAGTTATATTGTATCATCTTCGGAAACACCCGTCAACGGAACATATTTTCGTTGGGTGTTATTTTTATACCTAAAATTACGAAAGGATGATGAATATGCCAAGAAGAAAGAAATATCCCAAACTCCCAAACGGTTACGGGCAAATTCGCTATTTAGGCCCTAATCGTCGCAATCCCTACGGTGTTTACCCTCCTGCTACGGAAGAGTATCCAAACGGACAGATGAAGCCACAGAAAGCACTCTGCTACGTTCCGGACTGGACTACTGGCTTTGCGGTATTGACGGCATACAGAGCCGGCACATACATACAAGGAATGGAAAAAGATTTTGCGGAAATCAACAACTCGCAAAGTGCGGACAAGTTTATACAAAGCCTGCTTGCAAATTACAACTTAATGGAAGGAATTAAAAGTAAGTCAAACGAAAGTTTGAGTTTCAAGGAAGTTTTTTATAAATTTTACAAAAGAAAGTTTGGGCACGAGTTTGATGAAAAAGTACAGAAGCGTAGTAGTTTGGAATATGCGTTCCGTGCCGGCTTTAAAAACTGCCAATCATTGCATGACAGAATTTTTACTGATATCGTATCTGACGATCTGCAAGAAGTGATGGACAATTGCACGCTTAAACACGCCAGCGTCGAACATATACAAAGAGTTTTTCGTAACTTGTACAAATATGCCATTGCAAACGATATTGTAAAGAAAGATTACTCGGCGTTTATCGAAATAACACAAGATGATGATGATGAGCATGGCATACCGTTTTCAAAAGCAGACATAAAAAAATTATGGGACGAAAAGGAAAATGAAATTGCAGAGATGTTGATAATTATGTGTTATTCAGGTTTCAGAATAACAGAGTACAAAACACTGGAAGTAAATTTGAAAGAAAAATATTTCTTAGGTGGAATAAAGACTGATGCCGGAAAGGACCGTATAGTCCCAATTCACTCTGCCATTCTTCCGCTGGTTGTCCGAAGAATGAAAAAGAATAAAAAATTACTCCTAACATCCGATGTGCAGTTCAGGAAAAATATGTACGCTCTTTTAAGTGAACTCGGTATAGCGAAGCATACACCTCACGACTGCCGGCACACCTTTTCAAAATTATGCGAAGATTTTGAGGTGAAAGAAAATGATAGAAAGAGAATGCTCGGGCACGCATTTAAGGATGTGACAAATAAAATTTATGGACACAGAGACATTGAAGATTTACGAACTGAGATCGAAAGAATAGTATCTCCTGATTTGTTGTAAATGTGTTGTAAACCGTTTTATTTTATCCAATTACTAATTGTTATATTTTTCGATATTTCAACACTTAAAAACCCCGTGGTTGACAGGTTTTCTATGAATTTGCGTCAACCATAAGGATTTTCGATAAACCTATTAATTTTAAATCTATGTAAAATAATTTTACAAAAACAGGTTGGAAAATCAAACGATTTTCCAACCTATCAAACATTTTACCATATATGCATTACATGCTGCATTCCAAGACTTACGATTGTAATTCCAAGCCAACATGACATTCCAAGAAGAATCGGGCGTCCTCCGCTTTTTATTAACTTTACAATGTCTGTGTTGAATCCAATTGCCGCCATCGCCATAATAATAAAGAATTTAGACAAATCTTTAAGCGGCACAAATACTTCTGCCGGTACTCCCACTGCTGTAGCGATTGTCGTAATCACACTCGCTCCGATAAAGAATAAAATAAAGAACGGAAATACCTGTTTCAGGGACACTTTATCTCCTTCTTTCTCCTCTGCTTTTCTCGCCCTTATAAATGCAAGTACAAGTGTAATCGGAATAATTGCTAAAGTTCTCGTCAGCTTTACAGTCACTGCCTTATCAAGTGTCTGGCTTCCCAAATTATAAAGGCTGTCCCATGTAGATGCTGCTGCTGTAACAGAAGATGTATCATTTACCGCCGTTCCCGCAAATACACCGAACGCTTCTCCGGATGTGGTAGAAAAACCAAGTGCACCTCCAAGTGCTGGGAAAATTAATGCCGCCAAGATATTAAAGAGAAAGATAACGGAAATCGCCTGCGCCACTTCTTCTTCATCTGCATCAATGACAGGTGCCGTGGCTGCAATCGCAGAACCTCCACAGATGGAAGAGCCAACTCCAACCAATGTTGAAATCTTCGCTGGTATGCGAAGTACACGGTGAAGTACATATGCAATCACCAATGATACCGTAATCGTACAGATAATAATCGGCAAAGACTGTTTTCCGGTCTCCATCACAACTTTTAGATTCATTCCAAATCCTAACAGCACAACTGCATACTGCAAAATCTTTTTCGATGTATACTTAACTCCTGGTGCAAAGGATTCTTTCTTTTTTACAAGCGGAGCAAAAGTCATCCCTCCAAGAATCGCAAATACAGGACCTCCTATAATCGGAAATTGTTTTCCAAGCAGACTTGCTGGTACTGCCAATAACAGGCACAATAAAAGTCCTTTCCAGTTTTGTCTAATTAAATTCATACTAACCTCCCTCTACATTGATGCCCGAATTGCTGCTATCGTTCCATCTGAAACTGCTGTTGCCACCTGACGCACCTGTTTTTCACAAATATCTCCTGCTGCATATACCCCATCTATCTTTGTTTCCTGATTCTCATTGACTGGAATAAATCCGTTATGCAACTGTAGTTCAGTATACAATTCTGTATTTGGTATCGTTCCTGCATAGACAAATATTCCGCATCCCGGATCAGAAATTGTCTCAATGCTCCCAGTTTTCTCATCTGAAATTTCCAGAGATTCTACTTGCTCTACCCCGTATACTGCATGCAGCCTCGATCCAAGACGCAACTCAATATTTGAAGTATTTGAAACTTTTTCCTTGAATTCCGCAATACATCCTAATGTCTCTTCAAAATGAATAATTGTGACCTGTTCTGCATACTTTGCCAGATACAATGCTTCTTTTACAGCTCCATCTGCCCCTCCAACTACATAAATATGCTTTCCTTCATAGCTTTTCCCATCTTTTGCCGCATTGAGGCCCACCCCTTTTCCTGATAATTCTAATTCTCCTCGGATTCCAAGTTTTCTAGGTGTCATTCCATTAGCTATAATTACTTTTTTTGTCCTATAAACTGCATCTCCCGTATAAATTTTTTTAATGTTATTGCTCAATTCTACTTGCTTTACCGTCTCATATATAATTTCCACCCCTGCATTTTCTGCCTGCTGTTTCATACGTTCTGCTAATGTTACTCCTGTCTCACCTTCTATAACTCCTGCATAATGTGTAACCGTTGATACTTTACCAATCAATCCACCCACTACATTTTTTTCAATCAATAATGTCTTTTTGCCTCTGCTCACCGCATAGATTCCAGCACTAATTCCTGCTGGTCCCGCTCCGATAATAATAATGTCATACATAGCTACTCCTCCTTATTCCCTGTCTTTCTCTATGTTTTACAACTACACTATATACAATTATCACCATTTTGTAAAATTATATATATTGATATAACCATAAATATTTGTTATGATTATAAAAACTATTACCACATTAAAAGGAGAAGCCATGCTTGATTTTCGAATGGAAACATTTTTAAAGGTCTGTGAATATATGAATTTTACGCATGCCGCTCATGATTTGAATCTGACTCAGCCTGCTGTTTCACAACACATCAAATATCTGGAAAAAGAATATGATGCACCATTGTTCGCGCGTGATAAGAAAAAACTAACACTGACTCCTGCGGGTGAAATTCTTCGCTCTGCTTTGGAGACGATGCGAAATGATGAGAACACTATGAAGATACGCATGAAAGAAAGTCTCTGTGAAAAAAAGATCCTGACTTTTGGTGTCACAATGACAATTGGCGAATATGCCATAGTACCTTCCCTTTCTGCATTCATTAAAAAGCACCCCGACACCGATATTCACGTTCGTTACGCCAATACGCAGACGCTGCTCTCTTTTTTATACGGGGGAAGCATTGATTTCGCCATTGTGGAAGGGTATTTTAAATCCGATAATTACGAGACCCGTATTTTTAAGACAGAAGAATATATTGCTGTGGCTTCCAAAAACCATGTGTTTCAAAAACCTGTTCACTGTCTGAAAGACTTAACCTCTGAATGTCTTTTGATTCGGGAGCACGGCTCCGGCACAAGAGCAATCCTGACGAAAACACTTGCGCTCAAAAATATGTCGATTCAGAATTTCCCTCATATTGTGGAAATTGAAAATATCCACGCTATCGTGAGCCTGCTTTGTCAGGACTGCGGCATCTCATTCCTGTACAAATCAGCTGTTGAACAGGAAATAAACGATGGTCGCCTGAGACAAATTCCACTCTCTGACTTTATGGTCATGCATGATTTTACATTTCTTTGGAATAAAGACAGTGTGTTTTCACAGGAATATGAAGTAATCTTTAATGAATTACAATCTTCTATCCTTCCATAATATCAAAAAAGGACTGCTTTTTGCAGCCCTTTCTTCTATAATCCAAATTGAATCTGATTCTCCTCAAGCTCTTCCTGTCTTTCCTCTTCTCGCCCGTTCTTCTGCTGCCTGAGGCATTCTAAAATAGCTTCGTTCAAAGACAGCATCTTTTCATCCAACGCAGATACCATCTCCGCACATTCTCTTAAGTCTCTGCTGATGTAAGCCGGTGCTTTTCCCTCAAACTTATAGTAAATCTTATGCTCTAAACTAGCCCAAAAATCCATTGCAATCGTACGTATCTGAATCTCAACTTTCGTATTCACAACACTATCTGACAGAAAAATCGGAACTGCCACAAGCATATGATAACTTTTATATCCGCTTTCCTTTGGATTTTTAATATAGTCCTTAATAGAAAGCACTTTCAAATCACTTTGATTCCCGATCATCTCCGCAAGTCTGTAAATATCAGAAGTAAACGAACAGATCAATCTCACTCCTGCAATATCATTCACATATTTTACCATGTTCTCAATCGTTGCCTCATATCCGTATCTTTTCAGCTTTTTGACGATACTCTCCGCCGTTTTGATTCTTGTCTTTATATGCTCGATTGGATTATACTGATGCACATGCTGAAATTCATCATTCAAAATCTCTAATTTGGTGCCCACTTCTTTCAATGCCGAATTATACAAAAACATAACTGTTTTCCAACTGTCGACATCTTCATAACTTTTAATTGCATCTAACATCAAGTTCTTCTCCCCTATCTTACTCGAAGAGTAATTATTACTACAATAGTATACCATAATCCAAAGAGACTGTCATAAACTTCATGCTTTTTTTAGAAAGTTTCTCCTCATCGGCCCTTATAATTCTAATTTCATATCGCCATACTGAATCCATTTTTTCTTTCTCATAAATTCTGAAATGAGCAGTGTCACAATCGCCGGAAGGGCAATCTGTATCACGATAATTTTTATAAGTACGATCATCGGCGGCTCCACTGCCGTCATCGTCTGCCATGTCATAATCTGTCCGACAAGTCCTGCTGTTCCCATTCCAGAGCCGGTCGCATTGCTTGTCATGTGCAGAATCATCGTTCCGACAGGTCCTAAGATAGCACTTGATAAAATTGCAGGAACCCAGATAATTGGCTTTCTCACAATATTTGGCACCTGAAGCATCGATGTTCCGATTCCTTGTGCTAATAGTCCCCCGATTTTATTTTCTCGATAGCTTGCAACTGCAAATCCAACCATATTACAGCAGCATCCAATTGTTGCAGCTCCTGCCGCAAGACCGGAAAGATTCAAAATAACCCCAAGTGCCGCGGAACTAATCGGAAGTGTCAGAATCATTCCCATCAAAACCGAGACAATAATTCCCATCAAAAACGGCTGCTGCTCTGTTCCCCAATTAATCAATGCTCCAAGCGCTGTCATAAATTCAGAAATCGGAGGTCCAACTAAAAGACCTACTGCCGATCCGGCTGTAATCGTTACAATCGGAGTAACCAAAATATCCACCTTTGTTTTTCCTGAGACAAGATGTCCGAATTCAATCCCTACGTAAGCCGCAAGAAATGCTCCCAACGGTTCTCCCGGTCCTGCAAATACCATGGCACCATCTACAAGAACACTTCCCGCGAGCAGTTTTGCCGCAAATGCGCCCACCATTCCGGCAGTCGCTGCTGACAGCACAACAAGCGGACTTTCCTTAAATCGATAGGCAACACCTACACCAATTCCTGCCCCCGTAAACGCAGCTGCCATCTTTCCAAGTACAAAAATCATATCCCCGACATTCCCGCCAATCAAACTTCCAATCTGCTGAATAATTGTGCCGACGATCAATGTTGCAAAAAGTCCCTGCGCCATTCCTGTTAATCCATCAATAAAAATACGATCTAATAATTTCTTTAATTTTTCCATTCTACGCTCCCATTACATTTTATTTTACATGTGTCTTGTCACTAGCAGAGTCTACCATATCTGCCTATAAAAAGTCAAGCATGTCTATATTGAAAATCAATTGCAAAGTATTGTATAATGATGCATACGAACAAATATAGAAAGGATGACAACCATGTTTCGTTTATGGGGAAAAATATTTAAAGATAATCGAATGTTAAAAGATACTGTCATTTGTGATGATACAGACGATACAAGAACACATAAAATTTTCCACGCGCTGGATGAGGTTTGTTACCAGTTTGATTTAAGCAAACCGATTTGGCTGGATTCTACGATTGCCGAATTCAAAAAACATGACAAAGCACGCTTTTATCAGGACAATTTCGTAGACTCTATTGATTTTGACTATCTGGAAATTCATATCATTGAAGAGTAACAAATGAGGGATGTGAGCTTCTCAAAAGCCACATCCCCAATTATCATTTTTCAAATTGCTATTCATTTCGAATTGCTGCAAGCGGACTTAATTTCATTGCTCGTCGTGCCGGGAAGTATCCTGCCGCCATTCCCACAAGAATCGCAAATGCAAGTGAAATCAGCACAAGCCAAGGTGGAATATAAGAAATTACATCTGTCATGCCCATCTCGGCTCCCATGCTTCCAACCACTTTATTGACCACGAATGACATCATAAGACTTAAGATATTTCCGATCACGCCCCCGATCAGTCCGATAAATCCGGCTTCCAGCAGAAACATCTGCCGAATATTTTTCAGACTGCAGCCTAACACTTTAATGACACCGATTTCTTTCGTTCTCTCATAAATCGACATCATCATCGTGTTTGCAATACCAATCGCTGCAACAAGAAGCGATACCGCACCGATTCCTCCCAGAACCGCCTGTATCATTGCAAACTGTTTCTGCATACTTTCCAGATACTCTGCATTGCTGTATGTCTGAAATCCCAGTGTCCTGATTTCATTTGAAACAGATTCTACATTGTCAAGATTATCCACTTTCACCTGCGCTGAGCTATACGTAAAATAACTGTAAGGTTTTCCGCTGCTTGTGGACGGTTGACCAGGAATCACTCTTCCCCGAAATTCTTTTTTCAAAATGGTCTTCAGTGTCTCGATGTCGCAAAAGGTTGAATACGAATATGCATTGTATTCATCAACAGTTCCTTCCACGACACCGGACGCTTTTACAACATATTTTTTTGCTGTCTTTGGTGTCTTTGTTGCTGTCTCTCCTCCATTTTCCACGTTGCCAAAACCACTTCCCGACTGGCTCTGGTAATAGGCATCTGTATCCAGGATCAAAAACAGAGAATCCTTTGCGAAATCAATATCCGGAAGTTCTCCGGTATCCCAATAACCACTGCCTCCTGATTTATTGCTGAAATTCGTGATTACCATGTTCCCCATCACCAGATCTAATGAGCTTCCATTTTCAGCCGGCAATTTTCCGCCCTCTTTCAATGGAATATTCATTTTTTCCAGTGCCTCATGGGACATTCCCTGCACCGTCAAAAATCCTTCATAATTGCCTTTTAACGCAATTGCCGATACCTCTAAAACAGGACTTACAAATTCTACATTTTCTAATTTTTTCAATTTTTCAATCACATCATCTGTGATATATTCTTTCGATTCCTCTCCGGAATCTACCATCATGCCACCCTGCCTGTCTTTTCCTGTCACCTGAATGGTCGTCAAACCACCAGATTTTTCTATTTCTTTATAGGTAGACTGCTGAAGACCAAGTCCGAGAGAAATCATAACAACAATGGAAGCTGTCCCAATCACAACCCCTAGAACGGTTAAAAAGGTTCGAAGCTTTCTGCGTTTCAGATTTCCACTACTCATTCTCAGTAAGTCTATTAAGCTCATCCTCTAAAATCTCCTCCTCTTCTGCTCTTCTCTTTTTCTCTTTTTTCTTCTTCACAATTACAACTACAACAATCACTCCGATGATAATTACTACGACAATCACCGGAATAATCGGAAACGCTTTTTCTTGCTCAACCATTTCACTTTCATTCATCATGTCATCTGTCATCGGTGCTGTCACTAAAAGTGTCAGTTCTTTTTCAGTTGTAAATACTGCTCCCGACTCATCTTCATAAGTAACAATCATCTTAACTTTACCATCACCTGTTGTCTCTGACTCTCCGGTTATCATACCATCAATTGAAGCTGTCGCTCCGGATTCTACATTTCCGACAAAAATCTCTTTAGATTTGATTCCTTCACCCTCAAATTTTGCTTTTACGTTATACAATTTAATTCTTCCCATGTTATACAGACTGCACATGACATTAACTTCGCTTCCAACTTCCACAGTCTCTCCACTCAGCTCAAATTCACTGAATTCAAATCTCGCATCCTGTTTAACCGGAACTGAGATACTTGATGTACTTTCAAATTGTGTTCCACTTCCGTCTTCATACTTCATAGACATCTCGACACTATATGGTTTCTGTACCAGATCTGATTTTGCATTCATATCAATCGAAATGTCTTTTGTCCCATTTGCTCCGATTCCATCCAGATATACAGTGCTAGAGCCGGACGCCGGAAGGAACGCCGGAGATGCAGTGTTTGCATCCTGTCCCTCTGTCGGTGCGTTAAAGTCAAACAGCATATTTTTTACCGCTGTTGTCTTGGATGTATTTTTCAAATGTACAATCAGTTTAAAATTGCTTCCCGCCTTTACTTCTGCCGGATCTGTTGAAAATCCTGTGACAATTACTCTCGGAACAGATGTCGATGTCGTTGCTGATCCGCCACCTGCACTATCTCCTCCAGTATACATCATCGGTTCACTGTTGTAGACACCTGTATCCCCCGAAGGTTGCTGCGGTTGTGGATCTTTCTGTGTGTTTTCTTCTGGATTTTCCTGTGGCCTCTCTTCCGGCTTAGCTGTCATTTTTACAAATACACTCTGCTCAAATGCATTTTCCAATCCATCGTAACTAACATCGAATTTCACATTATAATATTTTGATGCCACATCTTCCCTTGCTTTCACATCATATGTGAGCTCATAAGATTTTCCCGCTTCGATCTTATCCACTTTCTGCTCATAGGATACATTTTCAATTTCAAACGGCCACTTCTCAATATTTGCCTTCACCTGCGGAGTTACTACTACATTTTCAATTGCTGTATCTGTACCGTTTGTAATCGTAAGCTTTAACTCTTTCTCCTGTCCATACTGATAAGCCGGTGTCGCAGTTCCACTCGCCTTTACGGTCACTTTTCCCGCTGCGTGCAGTGGCATCACCATCCCTGCCACCAGAATCATACTCATGGCAACCATCATTATTTTCTTAATCTTTCTCATCTTCTTTCTCCTCTCCCTTTGTACGGTTGTCTTCTATCTTTACAATCTCTCCATCAATAATATGGAAAATCCGATCGGCATACGAAGCCAGATGATTGTCATGTGTAACCATAACAAGCGTCTTTTTCTGCTCCCTTACCACCTTCTGCATCAATTCCATCACCTCTTTGGATGTATGCGAATCCAGATTTCCTGTCGGCTCATCCGCAAATATAATCTTCGGATCAACAACCAGTGCTCTTGCAACCCCTACTCGCTGCTGCTGCCCTCCCGACATCTGATTCGGCAAATGCTTTTTATGCTTTTTTAAATTGACCAGATCCAGCATCTTATCTGCTTTTTTTAGTCGGCTTTCTTTTTTCTCTCCGCGAAAGCTCAAGGGCAATGCCACATTTTCCACCGCATTCATCGTCCCAATCAGATGAAAAGACTGAAAAATAAATCCAACATGATCACGTCTAAAGCTGACAAGCTGATCTTCCTTCAACTTCTCCATGTGCTCGCCGTTAATGATCACTTCTCCTTTTGTCGGTTTTTCCAGTCCGGCAAGCATATTTAACAACGTTGATTTCCCTGATCCCGAAGTCCCTACAATCGCACAGAACTCTCCTTCGTTGATTGAAAAATTCACTCCATTCAAAGCATGCACAACACTGTCCCCGACACGATAGAGCTTAAACAAATTCTTCACTTCTATAATTTTCCCCACAGATACTCTCCTTCCTGTTTTTTTCTTAATTTTACTATACCAAAGGATTTTCTGAATATTATATAGGAAATCTTAAGTTTTCCTTAACCTATAAAATAAGTGCTTTTAAGCAAGAAAAAAGAGCCTCTAAAAGCTCTTTTCTCTTGACTTTATTTTTCTTCTCTTCGTTTCCAAACGTTCACACTTACCAACGCACTTCCTGCCGCAGCAGTCAACAGCCACATCAATGGAGTAGCATCTCCTGTTTTTGGTGAAGGACCTGTTGGAGTCGTTTTCTCTTCCGATACCGATTCTTTCTCTGGTTGTGGTACCGCTGCCTGTATTTTTTCCAAGCCTTGTAATGCACTGTCAAGCTGTTTTGTCGCTGCATCAATCTCATCTTGAACTGCAAATTCATCTGCTAATACCGTCTTTGCGTTTTCCAGTTCTTGTTCTAATGTCGCATAACTGGCTTCTGTATACATATCTTTCTGAACAGCTTCCGCTTTGGCAATCAACGCCTCCAACGCTTCTGTTGAAACTTCATCCATCACACGTGCAACTGTGTAATTTGGCATTATATTCTCTGTCAATACAGATGGTACAAACATTTCTGTTGATCCACTTTCTTTGAACGCTTTTAATTCTGTCAAAATACTTTTTGCACTGTTAAATGCATCCTGTGCAATTACTTTTCCAATCTCTGTTGCTTTTTCCTGTGCAAGTTCCGGTGATTTTTCATATAACTTCTGCATATCCACATCAACTTGTTTTTGCTGTTCAATCAATTCTGCCTGATACGCATCCCAGTATTTTCGAATATTTGTCCCATACAATTCTCGATTGTCATCTGCCAGATCATTCAAGTCATTGAACACCCAAAACATAGAATCTTCTACAGATGTCAGCTCATCATTGTGGTATCCATCCCATGTCTCTGTCAGCATTGCTCCATAATACGGAAGATATAAAGAAAACTCTGCCCTTGACATCGCAAGCCATTCTACTCCTGACATTCCCTGATACATCCCGTCACGCATCTCCAAAATATGGCATTCTGCCTGATTCTTATTGCCGATTGCATAGATTGACTCATTTACATTGGAATCCATCTTTGTTCCTTCTCCTCTGTATGCCAGAAACTTCATGATATCCTGTGTAGAAAATTTTTTATCTGGCGTAAACAACAAATCATACGGACCATAAACTCCATCCTCTGAAGGCTCAATACTTAAACCCTCTCCTTTTTCATGGTTCAAGTAATATGTCCCTTGCCACAAACGTGTCAGCTGACCTTTTCCCGGGTTTTCTGCACCATATGTCTGTGTGACATGAATCATTCCATCTTCCGTCTTTAAAAATCCATTTTCTTCCGCTAATGATACCAATCCTTCAGATGCAATCACATTTTCTGTATCTGTCACATCAACCGTTCCAAGAAGCATCATATTCGGAATTGCCGCAACCTGATCTTCCGGCAGCTTAATGGCTGCATATTGATGACCGGAAACAATTTCCATGTACCACGCTTCATTTGGATCACTGATCATAATCGTGTTACATTCCCCCGAACCGTATTTTTCCACAATCTCTCCTAACAATTCCACTCCGTCTCTTGCTGTTTTGGCCTGCCCAAGTAGAATCGATCCCATCGATAATTCACAGATACCGGTATCTACCAATGGATCTGCCGCTTTTGCCTTATCATTATAATAGGTAGATACAGTGGCTGTCATAGCAACCTCATTTTCATTGATTCCTACCTCTGCATAAGGCTCTTCTCCTTCTCCAAACAGTGGTGAATCTTTTGCAAGTGTATATTGATATGTGTGTTCTGGATATGGCATTGAAAATCCATATGCATCTTCAAAAATTGCTCCTGGTTCATGGTCTTCTGCCGGATGCACCGTAAATATTTTTGTATGTCCCGCTCCGATATCCTCTGATCTTCCAATATAGGATGAGCCATTCTCTGAAACTTCTTTCCCTACATATACTCCCATACAGGCAAATGCCTGCATAGAACTCCCCATGGCCATTGTGCCTGCCAAAACCAGTGCTGCTATTTGTTTCTTCTTTATCATTTTCCCCATTCCCTTCATTTCCTTTTTTGTATAACTATACATTTTATTCTTATATTATACATCCTATTTTTTATTTTTCAAGCACTTTTTTGTATTTTATACACTTTGAATGTTTTTTTATTCACATCATATTCTGTTTTATGCACTTTTTATGTGCTCAAACTTCTTTACTTTTCCTAAAAAGTATGTTATTTTGAAGAAACAACTTTTCTCGCTGCATTTCATCTTTTTCGCAGCAAAATCTCTTAAGCCTAAAGGCTTCTTTATTTCCAGCTTCCACTCAGAAGCATTGATCCAACAACACACATGAGATAATCAAGGAGGTTTATCTATGACAAACAGATTAAAACAATATTTTCCCATGCTCCGTACACGTACAGAAATTATGGAAATCATTATCAAAGATGAAACATTAAAAACTTTATTTGACAGTTGGGAAACCGAATTTCAAGAAGAATTTCTGAATATCTGTACAGGTATATCCGGAGTCAAAGTATTATACGATTTTATGATTAAAGAAATACTGAATCCAGAGGCAGTGCCGGAACGAATTGGAGAACTACTGTCTTTACTGCTAAACCAGAAAGTAAAAGTACTAACCGTACTGCCAAATGATACTACCCGCATCGCTGATGAAACATCTCTTATTATCACCGATATCGTTGTAGAACTAGAAGACGGCAGTATCGCAAACATTGAAATACAAAAAATCGGGTATCAGTTCCCCGGTGAACGATGTGCCTGCTATTCCTCAGACTTGCTTCTACGTCAATATAAAAGAATAAAAGGAATGAAGAAAAGAAAATTTACATATAAAAGTATCAAAAACGTCTACACCATTGTCTTCTTTGAAAAAAGTCCAAAAACATTTCATAAATTTCCTCAAAATTATCTTCATTTTTTTGAACAAAAATCTAATACTGGATTGCAGATAGAATTGTTACAAAAATATATTTTTATTCCTCTTGACATCTTTAAAGAAAATCAGCAAAATAAAGATATCAAAAGCAAATTAGATGCATGGCTTGTATTTTTAAGTATGGATAATCCCGAAATGATTGTAAAACTTATCGAAACATATCCTGAATTCAAGCCAATGTACGAACAAATCTACGATATCTGTAGAAATATTGAGGAGGTCATGGAGATGTTTTCTAAAGAATTACGAGAATTAGACAGAAATACTGTCTTATATATGATTGATGAAATGCAAGATGAGCTAGACCAAAAGAAAATACAATTGCAAGATACAGAATCCAAATTAAATGATGCACACACTCAACTAAACAGTACGCAGGATAAACTGCACTCCACACAGGATGCACTGCACTCCGCACAGGATGAACTACAATCCACACAGGATGAACTACAATCCACACAGGATGAACTGCAAAAAGCTCTTTTAAAAATTGCAGAATTAGAGCACCAACATACTTAAAAAAAGTGTGCTGAGCACACTCTCAGCTCCCCTGCCCCTCATTCTTGAGGGGGAGGGTTTTCCTTTGTTTCTATTTGTTGTAAAATATTTACATGAGTAATATTTTACAAACGATCTTTCTTGATCATTATGAACACTTAATTTACGAACTTCATCCAAGGACTTCCGTCATTGAAAATGTCAACAAAATGATTCATTGTGGTGACCCTTCTTTTGGTGGCGCTTTTTTTGCTTGTCCAGACTGTGGGGAATTGAAGTTTGTTCCTTTTCGATGTAAATCTAGATTCTGCCCTACTTGCGGTAACAAATATAATCTGCAACGCTCTTTTCATATGTCCTGTAAGCTCATTCGCTGTGTCCATCGTCACTGTGTGTTTACTATTCCTAAAGAACTTCGCACTTTCTTTCTCAATGACCGTTCTCTCCTCAATTGTCTCTTTCATTCCGTTCGAGATGTTGTTCTTCGCATGTTTTATAAGAAAAACAAATCTGAAAACTTTACTCCTGGTTTCATTTGTGTTCTTCATACCTTCGGCAGGGACTTAAAATGGAATCCTCACATTCATGCTCTTATTTCTGAAGGTGGCGCTGGAAACTCTATCGTTTGGCACCCTATGAAGCATTTCGATTATACCTTCCTGAGAAACGCATTCCGCAAAGTTCTTCTTGAACGGCTTACTAATTCCATTGGTAAGTCTTTCATTCCTGTTAAAAATAAAATTTATAAAGACCATGCCGATGGCTTTTATGTCAGAGCCAAACCGAATCTCTGCACTCCTGATGTTACAATCAAATATATCAGCAGATATCTCGGAAGACCTGTCATAGCAACTTCTCGCATTGATCACTATGATGGTGAGTCTGTTACTTTCCATTACACAAGACATGAAGATAACAAAACTGTTTCCGAATGTATTCCTGCTTTAGACTTTATAAAAAGACTCATTGTTCATATCCCGGAAAAACATTTTAAAATGCTTCGTTATTACGGCATCTATGCCAAACATCACAAGCAAGAACAGAAACTTTATAAATGTATCTCTTCCGAGAAAAAACGTTTTATCTTACGACATATGAACTGGCAAAATCTTATTTTTTTAACCTTTGGATACGACCCTCTCAAGTGTCCAAAGTGTGGTTCTTCTATGTTGGTGTTGGAAGTTTATCACAAAAAAACTGTACTATTTGAACAATATCGAAAGGCTATGGGATATGGATGAATCCATAAATCTCATTCTTTCTAAAATCGTCAGATAGTGCAGTCACACCAAAAACAAAAAACTTCATAATCAACGTTGTGGCGAATACAACCTTTCGCTCTTTTGTTATGCTATTTTTTATTTCTTATACATTATACACTATTTCTGACAAAATGAGAAGTTTACTATAAGGTAAAAAAGCAGGTAGCCCCTACCTGCTTTTCTACTCTTATCCCATCTGTTCCAATACTTCTTCTGCAATATTTCTTGCATGATCTGAAATACGCTCCAGGCAAATAATCGTATCTAAGAATACAACTCCCGCCTCTGTATTGCACAGATTGTTTGTCAAACGTTTGATATGTTTTGAGCGAAGCTTAATCTCTAGATCATCTGCCTTCGTCTCTTTCTCAATTACCTTTAACGCCTTATCTCGACTTCCTTCCACAAATGCTTCCAATGCATAGCGGTAGCTGTCCGCACAAACTTCTATCATCTCTTTGATTTCTTCTTTCCCTGTCTCAGAGAACGACAATTTCTTTTCTTTTAACGTCTCTGCAAATTCTGAGATATTTTCACAGTAATCACTGACACGTTCAATATCAGAAACAATTTGGAGTAAGTGTGCCACTTGCTGATGTTCCTTTTCCCCAACTTGAAGTCCGGTAATCTTGATTGCATAATCTGTGATTCCCGCAGTCAGTTTATCCACTTTGGATTCATCTTCTTTCAATGTATGAATATCTTCTTCACTCAGTGTAAAAAGAACACGTTTTGCCGCATCTAAAGTATCATTCACGATTTCTCCCATGCGTGCCACTTCACCGACTGTAGCTTGAAGTGCAAGAGAAGGTGTCTGTAACATTCTATCATCAAGTGAAACAACACTGTCATCTCTTTCATCATCTTTCACACCACTGATTTTCTTAGCAAGTTTGATAATCAGATTAGATACCGGGAACAGCATTACGGTTGTTGCAATATTAAAAATCGTGTGTACTGTACTGATCTCTGTCTGTGTAATCCGACCGTGTCCCCAAACCGGATTAACCACTTTGAAAAACACAATTGCCACCACACTAAAAATAATCGTTCCGATGATATTAAACAATAAATGCATAAGTGCTGCTGTCTTAGCATTCTTTTTCGCACCCATACTTGACAGCATTGCAGTTACACATGTACCAATGTTCTGTCCCATAATAATATAAATTGCCGCATTAAACGGAACTAACCCCGCTGCTGCAAGACTCTGCAAAATACCAACAGATGCTGATGAACTCTGGATAATCGCTGTAACAAGTGCTCCCGCTATAATTCCCAATAAAGGATTCTTTCCTAAAGTCACGAAAAGATTTACAAATCCTTCTGACTCTTTTAACGGATCAACTGCTCCTGACATTGTAGAAATACCGACAAACAAAAGACCAAATCCTACGATAATACTGGCTATATCCTTTGTGGATCTTCTTTTTCCGGTCAACATAATCACAACACCAATCATAATCGCAATCGGCGCCAGTGTTGTCGGGCTCAAAAATTTTGCCCATTCCACGCTGGAAACAAGCCATCCTGTTACCGTTGTCCCGATATTCGCACCCATGATAACACCCATTGCCTGTGTCAGGTTCATAATTCCTGCATTCACAAAACCTACCACCATGACAGTCGTCGCCGACGAACTTTGAATCACAGCAGTAATAAATGCTCCCAATAGTACTCCTAATAACTTATTTTTTGTCAATGCTTCAAGAAGCGATTTCATCTTATTCCCAGCCGCATTCTCCAAGCCTTGAGCCATAATCTGCATTCCATAGATAAACATCCCAAGCCCACCAAGGAAAGGGATAATAATGCTAGTGTAATTCATAGGTTTCCTCCTTCAAATCCTCTCAATAAACTCACTATTTTTACCATAACATTATCTACGGAAGAAAACAACAAAATTTTACATTTTTTTGACATTCTTTTAACTATTTCTTCATTTTCGGGTCGAAAATGAGCGAAGCGAGGTAACCAAAAATAAGTGCCGCAGAAATTCCAACTGCACTTGCCGTAAATCCTCCCATAAATATACCGATAAATCCTTCTTTCCCGATTGCCTCTTTCACACCCTTAAATAACAAATTGCCAAATCCAAGCAACGGAACACTCGCACCTGCCCCTGCAAATTTTAAAAACGGCTCATAAATATTTAAGAATCCCAATACAGCACCGCCGCACACAAGCAGCACCATCACTCGTCCAGGCATCATTTTTGTCCGATCCAGGAGAATCTGAATCAAGGCACAGATAAGCCCTCCTATCCAAAATGCATTTACATACTCCATATCCTTCTCCTTTTTAACAATGTTCTAACACAATCCCATGCGCGATTCCAGGAACGCTCTCTCCCTCATTAAAACTAACTGTAGACATCAAGGCCCCGGTTGGTACAAATAACACTCTCTTCCATTCCCCGCTTGCAAGCTTTGGAAGAATATACGCAGAAAGCGTAACCGCCGCACAGCCGCACCCACTTCCTCCTGCATGTGTGTCCTGTGTCTTCTGATCAAAAATCATCATCCCACAGTCTGCATGATTGTATTTGATATCTTTCCCCTGCTTTCTTATCAGATCAAAAAGAATGCTTTGTCCCACATATCCAAGGTCTCCTGTAATAATGCGGTCATAGTCGCTCTCCTGTCTTCCAAAATCCTGAAGGTTCTGTATAATCGTATCACAGGCTGCAGGCGCCATACATGCACCCATATTCTGAGAATCCTTCAATCCAAAGTCTACAATCTTACCAACTGTCACACCAGCTACCCTCACATGACTTTTCTGCCTTCCAATTAGAAATGCCCCACTCCCTGTCACTGTCCAGTGTGCTGACAACGGTCTTTGACTTGCATACCCAAGCGGAAAACGAAATTCTTTTTCTGCACTTCCAAAATGACTTGATGTCACAGCCAGCATATACTCGCCATATCCCGCTGCCACGCTCATCGCTCCCAATGCGATTGCCTCTCCTGATGTAGAACAGGCTCCATAAAGTCCGAACATCGGAATCTGAAGCGCCTCCACTCCCATGGATGTAGCAATTCCCTGACGCAGTAAATCTCCTCCAAAGAGATATCTGACTTTCTCCAACGCAATATCTGCTTTTCCAACCGCCAAAAGACAGGCCTCTTTCTGCATCGTACTCTCTGCTGCCTCCCAGGTATCTTCTCCAAACAGATTTTCCATCTCCACCATATCAAACAATTTCCCTAAAGGGCCTTCCCCTTCTTTCTTTCCCACAACAGAACCACTGCTGATAATATATGGTGCTTCCTGAAATGCTATACTTTGGCTTCCTTTCGTCATCATAGTACAATCCCCACTTTCATTAAGAAATAGTAAATCAATCCAAGTACCCAGGAAGTCAGTATCCCATATAAGATAACAGGACCTGCTATCGTAAAAATCTTACATCCGATTCCAAATACCTGTCCTTCTTTCTTATATTCAATCGCCGGTGCTGCCACAGAATTGGCAAATCCCGTGATTGGGACAAGCGCTCCTGCACCACCCCACTTTGCAATACTTGGATAGATATTAAAGCCGGTCAGCAATACACTGATGAGCACCAATACTAACGATGTCCATGAACCTGCTATTTCTTCTTTCATTCCTGTATTTTTACAATAATTCAGAATCACCTGCCCAAGCAGACAGATAGTCCCTCCCGTCACAAACGCCTTCGCCATATTGACATAAACATTGTGTACCGGTGTTTTTTCTTTCACATAGGCTGCATACGCCTGTTTACTCATTTTTTTCATTTTTTGTCCTTTCCTACCATCCTTTCAGGAAAAACAGCAATGCTCCGATTCCCTTCCCGATGGCCATGCTTAAAATGATATACGGCACTCCTCTCAACAATTTAACGCGCCGGATAAAAATAGGAAAAATATTTAAAATTTCTGCCAGTGCCATGGACCAGCACCCTACAAAAATGCCGGCACAAAATCCAACCGGACCAATCAGAAACTGTACACCTGGAATACAAATTTGGTAAACATACATAATATTTCCTAATATTCCTCCAAGCGCAATCATTTCTTCGTATAAAATAACATTTGCACCTGTGTGCGTCCTGTCTGCAAAATCAGACACCACTCCCAGACCAATGATAAACGAAAATAGTCCTCCTGCCACCGCAATTCCAGAGCTAAGTCCGATGACTGCGAGAATGACTTGTCTTGCCCACATCCATCTCCTGCTCCTTTCTGGAATAATTTTCAATCAACGTTGTCTGGATATCATTCTCGTACAATCGCATTTCCACCTCCATCGGAGTCGGATCGACCGTAAATTTCTTCCCTCCGAAATGATTGAAAAATGCTAAAATTCCGACAATCAGCCCCACACAATACGTCAATTCCAACACGCTGAACCCTTCTTTTGGCTTTCCCATAAAAAACTCATAAATCTGCGCAAACAGTCGTGAAACATCCACATCGTTATTGAACGCCATAATGGAAAATCCGGCGCCGATAAATGTGACCGCCACAACCCCAACAATCTTTAAGAAATGCCCAATTGGATTTGTCACCTTCTGTTCCTCATACGTAACGATAATATCGGGTACTCCCAAATTTTGAATATCCAGATTTGGATATTCTCTGTGAATACACTCTATAATCTTCAGGATAGATACTACATATCGGTGCTTTCCGGTATCTGGAATTTTTAACAGCAGAATCGTTTTGATTCTAGCAGCAATCTTTTCATTCGTACATTCCAAGGATAAAATGTCCCCGAGTCTCACTTCTCTTTTTTTTACTTCTACATTCTGTTCACTCTTGATATAAACGGTATCCTTCGTCACTGCCATAATTTTTTTATCCCCATCTCAACATTTGAAATCAAAGTTCCTGTATTTGCCGTTCCATTTCCTTTTATTTCATAATAATAATAGAACAGTCCGATTCCAATCGCCGCAAGAACAATACATGTCAAACAGATGCGAATTCTCTTTCTTGCCTTTTCCATTATTTTCACCTTCCCTTCATATGCACTTTATTATGTCATTTTTTCTCAAAACTATGCAAAAAACCGAGTTCGCACTTTTTCTATTACGAACTCGGTCGATTTAAACCTTCTGCCTCAAATTTTTCAAAATCTTTTTTTCCAGTCTCGACACCTGAACCTGAGAAATTCCAAGTGTCTTTCCCACCTGCGACTGTGTCTGATTTGCAAAATAGCGCAAATAGATCAACTGGCGCTCTTCTTTTTCAAGCCCCTCCAAAAGCTGCGCAAGCAGCATCTGATTAAGCACCTTTTCTTCCTGTGCCCCTGTCTCCTCTAATTTATCCATCAGTTGAATTTCATTTCCATCTTTCTGGTAAATCGGTTTATGGAGTGATTCCACTTCACCACTCGACTCCATCGCCATGACAAGCTCTTCTTTTTCTACTTCCATAGTTTCTGCCAGTTCTTCCAAAGTTGGATCTCTTCCAAGCTTTTCCTGTAGCTTTTCTTTTGCAAAATATGCTTTGTATGAAAGTTCTTTCAAAGATCTGCTCACCTTGATCATTCCGTCATCCCGCAAAAAGCGCTTAATCTCTCCGGATATCATCGGCACCGCATAGGTTGAAAACTTGACATCATACGTCATATCAAATTTATCAATTGCTTTCAGAAGACCAATACTTCCAATTTGGAACAAGTCCTCCGGCTCTGCACCTCTTCCATAAAATCGTTTTACAATACACCAGATCAGACCGATATTTTCCTCCACTAATTGTTCTCTCGCTTTTTCATCCCCATCGTGTGATTGTCTGATCAAAGCGATTGTGTGGTCCATAATTTCCTTCCTTTTCCGATTGTTTTTTGCATTTTTACCGTAGTTCCTTCTCCTTGCACCGATTCCACACAAATATGATCCATAAAAGCTTCCATAAACGAAAATCCCATTCCCGACCGATCCATTTCAGGCTTTGTTGTAAATAGCGGCTCCATCGCTTTTTTTACATCCTCAATTCCTTTTCCGTGATCCTCCACTTCTATATAAATGGTCTCCTCTTTGATATTGCATCGTATAAAAATCTTATGTATCTCATTTTCGTATCCGTGAATCACTGCATTTGTAACCGCCTCAGAAATTGCGGTCTTCACATCAGCCACTTCTTCCACCGTCGGATTTAACTGAGTCATAAATGCTGCAACTGCAACTCTTGCAAATCCCTCATTCGCAGACAGACTGTCAAAAATCAGCTCCATTTCATTTGTATTTCTCATATCGTCTCCTCCTCATACATCTGAATTATTTTTGTCACGCCGGACATCGTTAAAATCTTTTTCATTCTTTCATTTGCATGGACTGCCCATACTTCTCCCCCCAGCAGATACACTAGTTTGTATCTTCCCATAATCACTCCTATTCCTGAACTGTCCATGAAATTTGTCTCCTGAAAATCAAAAATGACACACTTAATGTGATTTTCTTCGATCAGTTTATCCGATCCCTTTCGAATCTCTTCTGCATTATGATGATCCAACTCACCCGGCAGAAAAATTGTAAGACAATTTTCTTCCACCTGATACTTCATATTTCTTTCCCTCCTGTTTTAAAAGTCACATCTGTCCTTTTTTTACACAAAAAGGATATGTAACCAAATTTGTTACATATCCTTTCTCTTTTGTATCTCTATTGCTGGCTATTGTTATCACCATCATCATTCGTTCCGTTCAATGCTTCTGTCGCCTTTTGTGCAACGTCGCTGTCCGGGAATAATTCAATCACACGGTTATATTTCTCTGTCGCTTTTTCCGTATCTCCATTTCCCGCATAGGAATCTGCAAGCAGCAAGAGCGCCTTTCCGTCTTCATAGGATTCATTCATCTTCATAACTTTTTCCAGCGATTCAATCGCTGTTCCATAATTTTCCACTCGATAACTCTGTCTTGCGGAACGGTAAAGTTTATCACATTGTTTCGGGAATATTTCACTTGTCATCTCATCATACTGTGCTTTTCCGACTTCTCCTAACGAATCCGTGGAAAGTGCAAGCAGCTCATCGATCAAATTTGTCGTACTGTAATTATTCTGATTATAATGATCGATCACATCGATCAATGCCTCGTAACTGCTCTGTGTATTGGCCGCTTTCTGTTTTTCGGCTTCCAGTTCTTTTTCTTTTGCCTGATAATCTTCCACCTGTTTTTGTAGTGCACTGATCTCACTTTCTTTAGCTGCAATCTGATCACTGTATGCAACCACATCTTTATTCGTCTTCGTCGATTTGCTGTGATTGATTGCGGGAACAATCAGAAACCATACAATCGCCGCTCCCATCAAAATTCCAATCACAATATTCATAATCGTAATTGTAGCTGCATTATCTTTTAAAGATGCCGACACCGGCTGTATAATCGTTTCATTTCCTAGATTGTATGTGACTGTCTGATCTTTTTCCTCTTTCGCCTTCGCCGTTTTCTTATTGTGCAGCTTTGTAAGCTCATGCATATACCGGATTGTAATCTCGTTTGTAGCATCTAATTTATGTGCTCTTCTCAGAACTTGTCTTGCTTTTGCGTACTGTTCTGTCTTCAGATACAAAAGCGCAAGAAGCTGGTACGCTTTTAAAAATGTCGGATGCGATGCAACTACCTTTTTCAGTTGAATCACCGCAAGATCCTCTCCATCCTGCTGACAATATGTAAGACACTGGTTATACTTCTTGATCGCCTGGTTCATTACTTCTAACTCACTCGGTGTCTCCTGAACCTTTTTGATATAATAGTCCGCGATATTCTCATGAGATTTAATATTCTTGCTGATAATCCATTCTACAAGTGCTTCGGCAACTTCTCCCTGCCCAAAATACACAAGTCCCAAAAGATTTCGTGCTGCAATATTATCTCTGTTAAATTGCAAACTTTTCTTCAAAGATGTAACCGCTCCGGATAAATCTCTTATATTTGCCCTGCGAAGTCCATCATTATACCACTGATTTGATTGATATAGAAACTTTTTTGTATACTCCACTGAATTTCACCCTTATCCTCTACTTATTCTGTTTCATCATTTCACGTAAAATATCTGTCATATCTGTCATATCTTCCTGATAGACTGCCTCCTCGATATCTTCCACTTCCAGACTTGGTTTGAATTTTTTTAGTTCTTCTTCAAAATTAAGCATGCTTTTTTCCTCCCACTATTAATTCTTTGAGCATCCCGACCAGATACAATGACCCAAGGCAATACACCCTGTCATTCTCCCCTTTTTCTTTCAGCGCCATGCAAAACGCCTTTTCGAGCTTCTCCTCTTCTATAATCTTTTTATCTGTATATTTCCGAAAAACACCGGCAAGCTCCTCTGTGCTCACCCCGCGTTCATTCTCAATCTGAGTCAAAATATACTCTTTGGCATCTATTGTTTCACAAAGCATTCGTATCATCGTTTCATATTCTTTTTCTTTTACCGCTGAGAACAAAATAATTTTTTCAAAATTATTTTCCTGTTGTGCGTTCACACTCTCCACAAATACTTCGACTGCACCAGGGTTATGCGCTCCATCTAAGATGACCCCAGGCAGGATCTCCTCCATCCTCCCCTCCCAGTGAGTCTTGTAAAGAGCCTCTTTCCACCGGTTCAAATGCTTTTCTTCTTTTACAAGATACCGCATTGCTTCCAATGCGAGCATTGCATTTTCCACCTGATAAAGTGCTTTTGTACCAAGTTTCCAAATACTATTCTCATAATACGCATTTGTAATTGAAAATGCAATATCTTTACTCGTGATTTCCTGAATTTCGTACGCATTTTTCGAGATTTCTCTACAAGGCGCTCCGACCTTTTCTGCAAACTCTCGAATCACTTTTGCACTCTTTTCTTCTTTTCCTATATAAATTATCGGAACATCGCGCTTTAAAATCCCGGCCTTCTCTGCCGCGATCTCCTCGATCGTCTCTCCCAATATTTCTGTATGGTCCAAACTGATCGATGTGATGATCGTCAAAAACGGAACATCAATTGCATTTGTCGCATCCAGCCTTCCGCCGAGTCCTGTTTCCAGTATAATGTACTCCACCCCACTGTCTGCAAATGCAGTCATCGCCATCGCGAATAAAAACTCGAAAAAAGTCGGATGTGGTTTTCCATCGGCTTTCATTTTCTGCACAGCTGCAAACACAATATCAAATGTACTTAAAAACATCTCATCGCTGATTTCTTCTCCATCGATACGAATCCGCTCATTCATCTTCACAAGATGCGGAGATGTAAAAAATCCGACAGTCTTTTTTTCAGTCAAAAGAAGCGACTGCATATATGCACATACCGATCCTTTTCCATTTGTCCCAGCAACATGAATGATCTTTTTCCCTTTCTCCGGGTTACCAAGAATCCTCAAAAAATCTTTTGTGTGTTCCAAACTGTTTTTCTTTGTAAATTTCGGTATCTCTAAAATATACGCAATCGCTTCTCTATAATCCACTTATCTCACCATCATTTTCTTGTGTATTTTCTATCTATTGTTCTGTATTCTCTGTTGTTGTACCCTCCGTCTGATCAACGGTCGTATCCGGTGCCTCCACCAGTTTTCCACCTTGATAAATATACTGTTTCGATGTCCTGAAAATTCGATTGCTCGAGCCGACCTGACTGACTTCAATCGTATCGCCCTCTTTTATCTCAGTATCCAAAATATCGATTCTCGTATTATTTAAAAATGTCGTCTTTTGTTTTTCACCATTGACATAAACTTTACTTGACTTCGTAAAGTTCTCTCCGTACAGGCTGTAACTTCCATCCATCTGTGCAATCAGTTCGCTCAACGTCACATCAAGCACACCCATCTGCATATGTCCTTCTTTTATCGGATTGTTTTCTTTTCCGCCATATACGTACTGCTCTCCATATAAAATATCATACTGCAGCAATTCCAGGTCTGACAAATAGTGTTTTGTCTGACGTCTTGTCTGATGATAGTTAAAAATCGTTCCCGCATGAATATCCAATCTGTCAAATACATCTGCCATAATCTGATAAGACGGAATATTGCGGTCTTCTTTTTGCAGTCCGGTATTGTCCCAGATTACATAGTTGGTATTGTACAGATAACGGCTCTTCAGATCTTTTGCTTCCAATCCCATTGTAGGAAGGTGATCCCCGTACAGTACAAGCACTGTCGGCTCTCCTCTTTCTTTTAATTTCTGTAAAAGTTCCCCAATAAACTGGTCAGTCTCATACAGCTGATTCACATAGTATTCCCACGCATTTGTACGACCTTCATCCTCAATTCCACTGACTGTGATTCTCGGGTTCTCCAGCACTTTTTCTTCCGGATAATCACCGTGTCCCTGCACTGTGATGCCAAACACAAAATCCTGCTGCTCTGTGGAATCCATCGCATTTAAAATATGCTGTGTCAAAATATCATCTTTTGCCCATCCATTTTCTGTCACCTGTAAAATATTCATGAACTCTTTACTTGTGTACGTGTCAAATCCAATATTGTTAAACACATCTGCACGGCTATAAAAATTTCCACCATTGTTGTGTAATGCGTGTGTGCCGTATCCAAAATTTTCAAGCGCGGTTGCCGCACTCTCTGCCGTCTGATATTTCAAGACCGTTTTATATGGATATTCTCCAGGTCCGAAATAACGAAGGTTCATTCCGGTCAGCACTTCAAACTCTGTATTGGCGGTTCCCGCACCGACAGAAGGCACTTTGAAATACCCTGTGGAATAATTTTGCATCAACTTTCTGAAATTCGGAATTGGGTCTTCTGATGTTGTGAAAAACTCCACTTCACTTGGGTCAAAGAAAGATTCCAGCTGAATAAAAATAATATTCGGCATCTCTTTTCTGCCTGTTGTTGCCTCTGTAATCTTCCCGTCATTACTGATCTGTTCAATTGTCTCTTTACTGTAATTATTCGGCTGAGAAATTCCTGTATTAAACACACTTGCACTAAAGCAATACGGAAATCCATAATCCTCATACGCAAATGCGATATTCCCAAAATAATTTGAGACTACACGCTTATTGATTGCCAGATTTGTGATCAATCCGGTAATTCCAAAGCAGAACACAATTCCGATCAGCGCAATAATACGATGCATCTTTCCCTGGTATTGTCCGCCTCTTCTCCACATGGATATGAGCCACACAACAACTGCAATGATTCCTACAGCCAGCATCATGCCCTCAAATCCGGAAAAATATTTATCAAACAATGTCACCGCATCGCCTGCAACCTTTAAATCCTGTGCATTGAATGGTGTTACCCTCACCATCAGCATATAGCCATTTGTAATACCAAGTATCATCCAGAAAGCGGTAATCAATATACGCACAAAAACACGTCTTCTCACCAAATATACGAGTAAAAATGTAATAAATATCAAGTACGTATTAAACAAAAATGTCCAAGGCGAACCGACCATATAATCCCATGCGGCAAAAAATGAGTGTCTTGAAATTGATTCAATCACAAGGTTGATCAGACACGCGTACAACACATGCAGCAAAAGTGAAAATCGGTTCATGATTTTGTAGACAGGCTGCATTTTTTTTGCAAAAGCACTGTTTCTTCTCTTTTCCAAAATTGCTTCTCTTCGAAGTTTCTTTTTATGCCAATATTCTTTGATATCTTCCTTTTTTAAATGTCTTAGTTTTTGAAATTTCCCCTTTATATCTGGTTTCCTGATGTGGATTCGTTTCATACTCTAACCTCACCTATATTTCCTGACTTTCGCAGGACTTATTTTTGAAGTCCTGCAAGTCTTTCTTTTACCTGTTCCATCATTTGTGTATATTTTTCTAATTTTGCCTTTTCTTCATTAATCTTAGCTTCCGGCGCTTTGCTGATGAATTTTTCATTGCCAAGCATTCCGTTTACACGAGCAAGTTCTTTCTCTAATTTTGCTTCTTCCTTTTTCAGACGTTCAATTTCCTGTTCAAAATCTACCAGTTCTGCCAACGGAAGATATACAACTGCATCTGTCACAACAACGGAAACTGCATCTTCAGCAACGCCTTCCTTGTCTGACTGAATCACAATCTCACTTGCATTCATTAAAGGAGCAGAAGAGATTTTGATTTCTTCCAAACCATTTCTCAATGTCTCATTCTCGCATACAATAAATGCTTTTGCTTTACGGCTAGGTGCAACATTCATCTCTGCGCGCACGTTACGCACACCACGAATTACTTCTTTCATGTGTTCTACCACATTCTCTTCTGCCGCAAAATTCCACTCTTCTTTATATTGTGGCCATGTTGACATCATCAAAGACTCTTCTTCCGGCACTAATGCACTGTAGATTTCCTCAGACACAAACGGCATAAACGGATGTAACAATTTCAAGCCGTTTGCCAATACTGTTTTCAAGGTCCATAATGTCGCATTTGCAGCTTTTGCATCTTCATCTGCATGATACATACGATATTTTGCAAGCTCAATATACCAGTCACAGAACTCATCCCAGATAAAGTCATATACTTTCTGAAGTGCGATTCCAAGCTCAAACTTATCCATATTCTCTGTCACGTCTTTTGCAAGTGTATTCACTTTTGAAAGAATCCACTTATCTGTCGATGTCAACTCACCCAGATCCGGTGTTGTAATTGTCTTATCTTCCATGTTCATCAAGATAAAACGAGATGCATTCCATACTTTGTTCGCAAAGTTTCTGTTTGCCTCAACTCGCTCATCATAGAAACGCATATCATTTCCCGGCGCATTTCCTGTCACAAGCGTCATACGAAGCGCATCTGCACCGTATTGTTCGATCACTTCCAACGGATCAATTCCGTTTCCAAGTGATTTACTCATCTTACGTCCCTGTGAATCACGCACAAGTCCGTGAATGAATACTGTGTGGAACGGTGATTTTCCTGTGTGTGCAAACGCTGAGAATACCATACGGATTACCCAGAAGAAAATGATATCATATCCTGTCACAAGCACATCTGTCGGATAGAAGTAATCCAATTCCTCTGTGCTGTCCGGCCAGCCAAGTGTTGAGAACGGCCAGAGTGCTGAACTGAACCATGTATCAAGTGTATCTTCATCCTGTGTAAAATGTGTACATCCACAGTGCGGACATACTTCCGGCATCTCTCTTGCCACTACAAATTCCCCGCACTCGTCACAATAGTAAGCAGGAATTCTGTGTCCCCACCAAATCTGTCTTGAAATACACCAGTCACGGATATTTTCCAGCCAGTGCAGATAAATCTTGTCAAAACGTTCAGGAACAAATTTTAATTCTCCAGTCTTTAACGCATTGATCGCCGGTTTTGCAAGTTCTTCCATCTTCACAAACCATTGTTGTTTAATCAACGGTTCCACTGTTGTGTGACATCTGTCATGTGTTCCTACATTGTGTGTGTGGTCTTCGATTTTCACAAGGTATCCCTGCTCTTCCAAATCTGCCACGATCGCTTTTCTTGCCTCATAGCGATCCATACCTGCATATTTTCTACCATGTTCATTGATTGTCGCATCATCGTTCATGATATTGATCTCCGGCAAGTTGTGACGTTTTCCAACTTCAAAGTCATTCGGGTCATGCGCTGGTGTAATCTTCACCGCACCTGTTCCAAATTCTTTGTCTACATAGTAGTCTGCCACAATCGGAATCTCTTTATTTACCAATGGAAGTAATACGTTCTTTCCAACAATATCTTTATATCTGTCATCATCCGGGTGAACTGCGATTGCAGTATCTCCAAGCATTGTCTCCGGACGTGTTGTCGCAATCTCAAGGAAACGGTCTGTTCCTACGATTGGGTATTTGATATGCCAGAAATGTCCTGCCTGTTCCTCATGCTCTACTTCCGCATCAGAAAGGGAAGTTTTACATACCGGACACCAGTTGATAATTCTGGAACCTTTGTAAATATATCCTTCTTCATACAACTTGATGAACACTTCTTCTACTGCTTTGGAGCATCCCTCATCCATTGTGAAACGCTCTCTGTCCCAATCACAAGATGTTCCCAGTTTCTTAAGCTGCTGTGTGATTGTTCCGCCGTACTCTTCTTTCCATTCCCAGGTTCTCTTTAAAAATCCTTCACGTCCCAGCTCTTTTTTGTCAATTCCTTCTTCTTTTAACTGGTTTGTAACCTTTACTTCTGTTGAGATTGCCGCATGGTCTGTTCCCGGAATCCAAAGTGCATTGTACCCCTGCATTCTCTTATAACGAATTAAAATATCCTGTAATGTATTGTCAAGTGCGTGTCCCATATGCAGCTTACCCGTAATATTCGGTGGCGGCATAACAATTGTAAATGGTTTCTTGCTTCTATCTACTTCTGCGTGAAAATATTTATTCTCACACCATCTTTCATAAAGTTTCGTCTCAATCTCCTTTGGATTATATGTTTTCTCTAAATTTTTACTCATTACTTCCTCCTTGTAAATCCCTCTCATGATTCGTATTATTCGTAATAAAAAGCCCTTTACATCATGAAAATGTAAAGGGCGAATAATCGCGGTACCACCTTTGTTATATACGAAATCTTTCATATATATCTCGTCGGTTCTTTAACGTGAACCACCCCGTGACTTCCTACTTTGACCTTATTATATAATTATACACAGTTCAGAAATCCGGTTCGAAAGCTACCTTCTACATTTCTATCTTGAAACCACCTTTCAGCCTAAGAGCGGTTCTCTCTTTCAAGCGACTTATGTGTACTCCTCTTTCTCATTACCTTTTGCTTTAGAAACTACTGAATATATTATCCTCGAAACAACCATTTGTCAAGCTGTTCCAAAATTCTTCATACATTTTTAAGATTACAGTTCTTCCCTCAACTCACTCACCGTCTCCACAATGCAATCTGCACCATACCGTTCAAATTCTTCTCTGCTTCCATATCCGTAAAGTACACCGATGCAGGAAAGTCCATGCTCTTTCGCTCCGATAATATCATGCTCCCGATCTCCGATCATGACAGCCTGTGAATATTCTTTTATATTCATCTTCTCTAATGCATATGCGATCACATCGCCTTTTTTCACTCTTCGTCCATCCAGCTCACTTCCTGCCACATAAGAAAAGTAAGAATCCAAATGAAAATGCTCCAATATTTTCTGTGCATAGACTCCCGGCTTTGAGGTCGCAAGAACAATCTCTTTTCCACTTGTTTTCAGTTCCTTTAACAGATTTTCCACCCCGTCATACACTTTGTTTTGAAACATTCCACACGGTTCAAAATATTCCCTGTATTTTTCCACCGCAAGGTGTGCATCATCCTCACTCAGTCCATAATATTGCATAAAAGAATCCTTGAGCGGTGGTCCAATGAACTTGCATAATGTGTCCAAATCTTCCACATCGATCCCAAAATGTTTCAATGCATATGCAACCGACTTCGTGATTCCTTCTTTCGGGTCTGTTAATGTTCCGTCCAAATCAAACAAAATATATTTGTAATCTCTCATCTTGTCCTCCTGTTACGCTAAATGCCCCGCATCTTCTGTTTCACATTCCACTGTCCAATCACTTCATTTACTGTTGAGACAGTGACAAATGCATTCTCATCAACCGAATGTAGATAATTCAATACTTCCGCATATTCATTTCTTGTAAGAATCGTCACCAATTCTATCTTTTCTTCATTATTATATCCACCAATTGCCGGATACAATGTCACACCACGGTGTAATTCGTGGACAATAAAATTTTGTAATTCTTTATACTGTTCTGTAAGAATACAGATTCGTTTTCTTCTGTTAAATCCATCAATAAAATGGTCCAGAACAATTCCATTTGCATAAGTTCCCAAAATACTCAGCACCAATGTCTTCGTATCATACACGAAAATAGAACTGATTGCCGTACACATTCCCGCAAGCGTCATCGCTTTTCCAATCTCAATATGCAGATATTTGTTCAAAAGTTTCGCCACGATGTCCAATCCTCCGGAAGATGCATTCGCATTGAACAAAAGAGCAAGTCCAACGCTCACGACAAGAATATAACAGATCGTGTCAAGCACCACATCATTTGTCAGCGACTTGTTGTTCGGAAAAATCAACTCAAACACATACAAAAATATCGGCATTAAAAGCGATGTGTATACGGTCTTTGCTCCGAATTCCTTTCCGATAAACAGAAAGCCTACTACAAGAAGAACCGCATTTAAAATAAATGTCATAACCGAAATTTTAAGTGGTATAAACGTCGCCAGTACCATCACAAGTCCCGACAAACTTCCCACAACTACATTACTTGGCAGCAGAAAAAAATAAACTGCCATCGAGACAATCAATGTTCCCAGCGTAATAATTACATATTCCTTTATCTTCTTTGTCCGTTCCATAAATTTTTCGAATCCCCTCTATTTTTTTGTAAAAAGAATGTCATGGTTCACCATCGTATAAAATCTGTTCTTAAACTCTTTATACTTCATCTTCGGAAGCCCCATCAGCCACATCAATTTAGTAATTGTCGCCTCCAAAGTCATATCATATGCTTCAAGCAAATTAAAGTCCTGTTTTACTTTTTTCCCAACTTCGTAAACTGTCATATTACTTCCCTCATTTGCCACCTGTGTTGTCATAACCACGATCTTACCTCGTTCAATCCAACTGCTCATCTCTTTGTAGAACGTCTCCACAATTGTCTCAGGAAGACCTCCTACGCCAAAGCTCTCAATTACAATCGCATCATAATTTTCAAAAATGTACGTCAAGATATCTGCTTTCATTCCTGGAATCAATTTCAATACATAAATGCTTTCCTTCATATCATAATAAAACATTACATCTTCCTCATGCGGAATAGAAGGAATATAGCGGATCACGCGCTGATCCTGAATCACAGCAGGATACGGAAAATTAATGCTTGAAAACGCATTGTAACTTTTCGCCCGCTCCTTTTTTGCTCTTGTTCCCACAATCACTTTTCCGTCAAATACAATTGTCACATCCTGTGAATCTTCATCTGCCGCATAAATAAAACTGTCAAGCAGATTCGTCTTTGCATCTGTCACATCCATATTAATCGGCTTTTGCGCCCCGGTAATGACAATCGGTTTTGAAGAATTTTGAATCATATAGGATAATGCCGCCGCTGTATATGCCAGTGTGTCTGTTCCATGGCAAATAACAAATCCGTCATACTGCGCATAATTCTTTTCGATCGTCTCTGCAAGAAGTCTCCAATGCATTGGAGTAACATTTGTACTGTCAATATTACACACCTGCAATGTATCCACATCACAGACACTTTCAACCTGCGGAATATAGGATAAAATATCCTCCGACGACAGTCCCGGTGCAAGCCCGTGTTCCGTTTGTTTTGAAGCGATTGTTCCACCTGTACCAATCATAAGAATCTTTTTTTTCATTTTCACATCAACCTCACCGTCTCATTTTAACATGTCTTTCCACGGAATACAACCACAGGATATTCTTTCTTTAAATTAAATTTTCTTCCTACTATTGTCTCTGTATTGTGGACATATGACTTTTTATGATTGCCCGGATGCTGGCATTTAAATATGGTTTTAATTCCTCATAGCTTACGGGATCATTGTCCAATATCGTGCTGTACGAGGCAGAACTTGCCAATTCAATAATGAGAAACAACATCGTATCCGGCGCTTCAATATGCACATCCGGACATTCCGCCAACAACTCCTCCAACAGTTTTTTTACTCCTGTCGCTTCTTCCTTTTGTTCAATAGCTGCCCTGAAAACTCCCCAACTCAGATTCTTCGAGACAAACCGTAGAACTGCCTTATTCTTTTTCATCTGCTCTAATACATAATCCACAATAAAAATAATTTTATCTTCAAATTTCGGAACATTCACTTTTTTCAGTTCTGTATTTGCTGCCTTAAAAAGTTTCTCCGCAGTCCTTGCAATCAGTCTGTCTCGAATTTCAAACTTGTCCTTAAAATAAAGATAAAACGTACCTTTGGCAACTCCTGCATCCTGAACAATATCATGTATCGACGTCTTGGAAATTCCTTTTGACATAAACAAATTATACGCGCTTCTAAAAAGCGCATCTTCTTTCTGCTGTTTGTTTTCATCTACTTTTCCCATGTATTTTTCCTCGCTTTGTCCATTTTCTTTCCCTATTATAATTTCCAAATGACCAAAAGTCAACTTTTCACTTCCAAATTATTGACTTGTAGTCATTTTTAGGTTATACTCTTAGATAGTTAAAAATGACTATTAGTCATATTTGAAAAGGAGGAATTTTTATGGTGAAAGTAGGAAAAAAGATTGCAAAGCACCGAATTGCCATTCTAATTATCGGTTTTTTGCTTTTAATCCCTTCTGCTTTCGGATACTTCAACACCAGAGTCAACTACGATATCCTGTATTATCTTCCGGATAATATTGATACCATGAAAGGTCAGGAGATTCTGATGGATGATTTTGGGAAAGGCGCCTTCGCAATGGAAGTAGTCGAAGGTATGACAACCAAAGAAGTGACCGATGTAAAAAAGAAAATTGAAGCTGTAGACGGTGTTGCCGATGTCATCTGGTACGATTCGATCTCTGACCTGTCCGTTCCGATTGATTCTCTTCCAGACAAAATCAAAGACATTTTTCAAAAAGATTATTCCACACTGATGGCTATCTTCTTCGACGACACAACTTCTGCTGATAACACAATGGATGCCATCACAGAGATTCGAAGCATCACAAATAAGCAATGTTATCTTAGCAGTATGTCAGCAGTCGTAACGGATATCAAGGCACTCTCCGAAAAAGAGACTTCTATGTACGTGCTGATCGCCGTGGTACTTACATCCATTGTTCTTGCCCTCTGTACAAATTGCTGGATTCTTCCGGTATTCTTTATGCTCAGTATCGGAATGGCGATCGTATATAATATGGGAACCAATTATTTTCTTGGAGAAATTTCCTATATTACAAAAGCGCTAAGTGCTGTCCTTCAACTCGGAGTTACAATGGACTACTCGATTTTTCTGTGGCACAGTTATCAGGAAAATCAGGAACGTTTTCCAAACGACAAAGACCGTGCGATGGCACATGCCATCTCCAACACTTTTTCTTCCGTTTTGGGAAGCTCTGTCACTACTGTAGCAGGATTTATCGCACTTTGCTTCATGAGCTTCACGCTTGGAATGGATCTTGGCATCGTCATGGCAAAAGGTGTTGTCTTCGGTGTCCTCAGCTGTGTGACTATTCTTCCTTCTTTTATTTTGGTTTTTGATAAATGGATTGAAAAAACTTCACACCGCTCCCTCATTCCTAAGATGGAAAAACTGACACACTTTGTCACGGATCATTACAAAGTATTTGCCGTTGTCTTCCTGTTAGTATTAGGTCCTGCAGTCTGGGGATACACGAAAGCCGATGTGTATTATAACTTAGATGCTACCCTTCCAAAATACCTGGACAGCATAAAGGCAAACGAAAAGCTGAGCAATACCTTTGACATGAATGCGACACATATGGTTTTGGCAGACGCTGATCTGTCTTCCAAAGAGGCAAAGGAAATGCTTCAGGAGATGTCTGATGTAAAAGGTGTCAAATTTGCGCTTGGACTTGATAGTCTTCTCGGTTCTTCCATCCCGCGCGATATGATTCCGGGCGAATTGACAGAGACATTAAAACAAGGAGACTGGCAATTGATTTTAGTACAGTCTGAATATAAAGCTGCAACTGACGAAGTAAACAAGCAATGTACCGAATTAAATAAAATCATAAAAAGCCATGACAAATCCGCAATGTTAATCGGCGAAGCACCGTGTACAAAAGATCTGATTACAATCACCGACAAAGACTTTAAAGTAGTCAGTGCCATTTCGATCATTGCAATTTTCATTATCATTGCATTTGTATTCAAATCCGGCTCACTGCCACTGATTCTTGTATCTGTCATTGAATTTGCAATCTTTATCAACTTGGGAATTCCATACTATACCGGAGTGAAGATGCCGTTTATTGCATCTATCGTAATCGGTACGATTCAGCTCGGTGCAACTGTCGATTACGCAATCTTGATGACAACACGGTATAAAAAAGAGCGCTGCAAAGGAAAACCCAAAAAAGAGGCTGTTTATATCGCGCTTTCAACTTCCATCAGCTCCGTTATCGTATCTGCACTTGGATTTTTTGCCGCGACATTTGGAGTCGGACTATATTCTGACATTGATATGATTTCCGCTCTCTGCAGCCTGATGGCACGTGGTGCAATTATCAGTATGTTCACCGTAATCTTTATTCTTCCGTCCGCACTGATGATTTTCGATAAACCAATCTGTGCAACGACAAAAGGAATGCGTTCAATCAATCAGGAGGTAACTAATTATGAAAAACAGAGATTATAAAAAACTTGTAACAATTGCAACAGCTGTCGCTTTAATTGTTGGATCTTTGGGTGCCGTATCGTCTCCGACACTTGCAAAAGATACCAAAACTACCGCTCAGACAACGACAGCAGAAAAGAAAACCACAAAAGAAAAAGAGGTCTCTTCTGATTCAAAACCATATAAATCTGAGACAGTATATGCAAAGACAGACGAAGACGGAAACGTCACATCTGTCATTGTGTCTGACCAGCTAAAAAATATTAACAGTACCGGAAAATTCAGTGATACCTCCACTTTAAGTGATATCGAAAATGTAAAGGGCAACGAAAAATTTTCTAAGCAAAAAAATAAGTTAATTTGGAACACAGCAAAAAAAGATATCTGCTATCAGGGTACAACCACCCAATCACTTCCTGTCGGAGTCAAGGTAACTTATACTTTGGACGGCAAAAAAATCAGCGCCAACGATCTAAAGGGGAAAAGCGGTCATCTTGTTGCGCGCTACCAATATGAAAATACAACGATTTCCAAAGAAGATTACGTTCCGTTCTTAATGGTGACTGGACTGATTTTCGACACAGATAAGATGACAAACCTGCAGGTGACAAATGGTAAAATTTTCTCCGACGGCGACAGGGACATTATAATCGGAATGGGACTTCCTTCTTTAAAAGAAAAATTGGACGTCAAAAATCTGGATCTGGACATTCCTGACTATTTCGAGCTGGAAGCTGATGTCACAGATTATGAACTCTCTGAAGGAATGACGATTGCTACAAACGATATTTTCAATCAATTGGATACAGAAGGATTTGACAGTTTGTCTGAACTAGAAGATTCTATGCAGACACTTCAGGATTCTTCCAACAAATTGGTAAGTGGTTCAGGAGAATTACGAAATGGACTGGACACCCTGCTGTCTTCTTCCGGTACATTGACAGACGGGATTGATCAATTGATCGCCGGCGGCAATACGCTAAAAGACGGTACTTCTTCCCTTGCATCCGGAAGTAAATCTCTGGCAGATGGAAGCGCTGCCCTCACAGATGGAACCTCACAATTAAAAGACGGCACAAACACACTCAATGCCGGTGCTTCCAAGGTAAGTCTGGGGCTTACTTCCGCCTCTAAGCAGGTTTTTTCCGTACTTCTTCCTGGCGCAGTTCAGTTAGATGAAGGCGTTGCGAAAATGCAGGAGCAGCTAGCCCCTGGAATGTCTTCGCTTGCAGGCGCTCTGCAGCAATTAGACGCCGGACTTAACAATCCGCTTACAGCAGAACAGCCTGGACTAAAAGCCAGTATTTCTGCGGTAAATGATGTGATGAATACAGGCACTGCACAGACTGGTAACCAAAGCCTGAAAGATATTGCAAAAAATACTGCTACTGCTGCACAGACACTTGCCCAGATGTTTCCACCTTCTTCAACAAATGATGAAGCAAACAGCGCAATCGCTTCCTTATCTGCATTATTAGAGCGTGACGATCTCCCAGAAGATGTAAAAGCATCTATTCAGGAAAGCATCAATACATTACAAGAACAAGCCAGCACACAGGAAAGTGCAAAATCAGATATTCAGGAATTGTTAAAGAACGTAGTTATTGGAACACAGACAACCAGCGCTGTTGTAGATCAAGTTGCTCAGAATACGATTGCAATCAACGCTGGAACCGATAAACTTTCCTCCGGCGCCAGTGAACTTAACAACGCCGTAACCGGTCAAAATGGTCTCATCGACCAAGTGAATGCTGGTGTCTCCACTTTAAAAAACGGAACCTCGCAACTTTGCGAAGGAATCGGCGGACAGAACGGTCTTGCCAACGGCTTGAATCAACTCGCAAGTGGCTCCTCTCAGGTAAGCAGTGGTGCTGCCACTTTGAACAAAAAAATGACTGAGGCATATAACGGTGCCAAAAGCGTTTCAGATGGTGCAGCACAATTAAACTCCGGTGCCGCACAATTGGATTCCGGTGCTGGAACACTTGTAAATGGTCTCCAGACGTTAAACAACGGTTCCGCCGCACTGATCGAAGGCGTGAAAAAACTAGATGACGGCGCCATCGCACTGAATGATGGTATGATTCAATTCAATGAAGAGGGAATCCAAAAATTGGTCGAAGTATTTGACGGTGACATTGATGGACTGCTCAATAAAGTCAATACAATATTAGACAGCTCCAAATCTTATAAGAACTTCTCCGGTATCTCTGACGGTATGGACGGAGATGTAAAATTCATCTTTGTGACAGAATAACGCTCTGTTGAATACACTAAACAATCGTGTTATACTCAACCACCCACAAGGGATTAACCTATAAAGAATGAACATAGAAATACCACCGCTCAACTCCAAGTGGTGGTTTTCTATGTTTTAAATCACCAGTGACAAATCAGGTAAATGATATCATTTCATTACATGTGTTACCCAAAATTCTTTTCCACCAACTCGCAATATTCCAAGTACACTGGATTTTCTTTCATCGCTTCCCTCAGTGAATCTCTGACACCTTTGTAATACCAGCCGATGATTTCCTTATCTTTCATGCGAAATCTCTGCCACAATTCTTCTCCACATTCCGGATAATCACGGTCAATGTCGCGCATATTCGACAGCTTATCTGCAAGACTGATCATCTGCACTTCCCTGCACGCTGTCTTCAAATGTTCAATCGTCGCCCCTTTGCGCTCCATCCATGTCTTAGACTTATCTTCACTTTCCTTCGCCACAAACTCTGCTACTCTTTTTGTAAACTCCCGACAGATCACTTCTTCCGTAATTTCTTCGCAGTCTTCAATTGTATCATGCAAAATTGCCGCACTGATGATCTCCTCGTCCTCTGTCATAGACGCTACAATTCTGCCCACCTCTAATGGATGTACAATATACGGTCTGTCCGTACCTTTTCGAACCTGTCCCTCATGTGCCTGTGTCGCAAACATAATCGCTTTTTCTATCACTTCGATACCGTCCTTTCTATCTTTTTCTGCCATTGGAAATTAAATACTTTCTTGTCTTTACTTCAAGAATGCCTGTGTCGCAAGCTATATATAATACAAATTTTAACACTCATCTTCTAAAGCCACAACCTCTTCTCAGTAATTTGTGATTTTATTAAATTTATATATCGCTAAATATAGATATTTTATCATTAGCAATAGGCAGGAATATTCCTGCCTAAGAGATTTAAAGTTCACTACGGATAAATTCTGCAAGTTCTTGAATGTTTTTTTCGTTCCTCCTGTAATACGTCCATTTACCGAACCTTCTAGATTCCAAAAGCCCTGCACGTTGTAACATATCTAAATAGTGCGATATAGTTGATTGTGAGATATTTGTCTTCTCACAAATAGAACCAACACATACACTGTTTGAAAAATCATCTCCATCCGGAATATGTAGTCCTTGTGGCGGAAAATATTTTTCAGGTTCTTTCAACCATTTCAAAATGCTTAATCTCGTTTCATTGCTTAATGCTTTAAATATATCTAATTTGCTCATGTTTGCATTATATATCTATTTTTACAGATATGTCAATATTAAGCTCTGTAAAAATAAAACAACTTAAAATCGAAACAGATTAAGGCCGATCTGTTCATCATAATATCTGTCTACCGCTCCATCAATGACTGTAATCACCATCTCACAAGTTGCACTTACAACAGCCTGATTCAAGTGCCCGCCAAAGACTTCGCCCTTGTCGTTACCTGCGCTCATATGCAGATGACAGTAAAACTCATCATTCATTGTATTGACTGTTCCTGTCAGGGACACAATTTCAAAACTTCCGCAAAATTCATTTGCCAAATATTCTTTTTCATCTGTTTTAAACACACCGACTGTAAACTTATTCATCGCCCCCAACGCCTGTACGCTTGCCAGTTTTATCTCTTCTTTTAGAGCAATTTCTTTTACCTGTGCAAGAATCTCTTCTCCTCTGTCCAGTCGCGCAACGATGGTATCTTTAAATCTTCTATACTCCATAACAATCCCTCCAATTATAAACTTTCTCGTTCTTCCGGATAAGACAGTCCCCACGCCTTTCTGATTTCAGTCATAACGTTCATCACATCCACCGTATAATCAAAATGCATCTCATCTGCAGCACCTGACACTGCCTCTTCCATATCATTCATCTCATACCAGAGTGCATCCTTCGTACTTCCACACTCTATGACTTCCTGCGAGGCATCTTCTGTATAAGTGATTACAGCTTTTTCTGCCCGTGGATAGTCATAAATCTCAACATAACCATTCTCAAATGCAAGCATTCCCCTCTTCGGCTGTTTTGCATGCAGAGTAAGCGCTATCGTAGCCATCTCTCCTGCCGGATTCATAAGCAGGATTCCCGCCTGCTAAATTCGGATTAAAGAAACGGTTCTGCATATCGTATTCCTTATAACTTCCAAAATTCATCTGAGCCATGCAAAGTTTCCCCAACTTTCCGCTTCGAATCACTTCCTGCAATTTTTTATACAAAGGCATATGATAAATCGTCATTGCCTCCGCCAAAACGACACCATTTTCTTCTGCAAGCTGTTTTGCTTCTTCCAGTTCCTTTGCATTCAGCGTAATAGATTTTTCACAAAGCACATGTTTTCCATGCTTCAATGCCTCTCTCAAATATTGTATATGTGTATTGTGCGGTGTGGAAATATAGACAATATCCACATCATCATCCTCAAAAAGATCCTGTATGTTCTTATAAACTTTTTCAACTTCATACTTTTTAGCAAACGCAACTGCATTCTCATATGTTCTATTTGCAACACCGTAGAGTGTTCGTCCGTCTTTTTGCATTGCCTGTGCCAATTCATTGGCAATCACACCACATCCTAAAGTAGCCCAACGATAAGTTTTCATTTCCCGGTCCTCCTAATCGAATCTAAGTCAAGAGCAGCACGAATTTGAATAATATGCTCCTGCATTTTTCTATATGCCATATCCATATTCTGATTTTCAATAGCTGTTACAATCTCTCTGTGCATCTTTTGAGATTCTGCAAAATGCTGCCTGTCAACTGTATACTGTTCCGCAAAAAAATCTTTTTCAATGGTCACATGGCGTATTGCCTCAATAATCTGTAACATAAAATTGTTATGTGCAGATGCCGCTATCCCTAGATGGATTGCGCCATCATATTCCATCATGACCTCAGCTGATATTTCCCCCTTATGATAAAGAACTAACGCTTTTTCATGATTCACTAATGCTTCCTGCAAACATTTCAAATCCTCTGATGTTCTATTTTGAGCAGCCAGCCTTGCTGCATCTGCCTCAAACAGAATTCTGGCCTCAAAGACTTCATCTACTATAGAACGATCAAATATCCCATATTTTTTTATTACACTTGAAAAAATTTGAGCATTCTTTTCACTGACATATGTCCCATTTCCTTGATGCGCCTCTAAAATTCCAAGTGTTGACAATGTGCAGATTGCTTCTCTGAGCGGAACTCTGCTGATTCCTAACAAATCAGCAAGCTGTCTCTCATTCAATATTTTATCACCGGACTTTAAATTTCCACTTCTTATCTCCTGTAAAAAATATTGAATAGCAGTCTCTCTGGCACTTTGTTTTTCCTCCATATCCCGCCTCCTGTTCCAAATGGTATAACCAATTATATTCCTTCTTGTTTTCATTGTCAAATACTACTTTACACATTGTCTTTGATTATTTTTCCAAGCACCTCTCCAATATCTTGATCAATACAGATGGATCTTTCTGAAATCTCCTTCGGTGCATAGGCTTGTCCCCAATTTATACAGGCATAGACCGCCTTTGGATTCTCCGCCGTCATCCGCCAGAAAGGATACTTGATGATCGCCGGAGTATTTTCTCCAACCCCTAATTCCAGAAAAAGAATAAAAAGATTTTCGTGTCTCTTTAAAAACTCATAGTATCGATTCGATGCCGCATACCATCCCTCATCTTGTATAAATGTTCCATCAGCACGCAGATTCATACTCATCGGTTTCCCACATTTTGGGCAGTGCGGGACCAACTCTGATGGAATCTTCCTTTCAGGTTGTCTGCTTTCCGGAACAACTAACCGCCCATTACCATCGACACGATACCCTTGCGCCTCAACCATTTTTCTAATGACCGCTTCGTTATTGTAAGTGTTCTGATGACACGGTTCACTGCACTGGAACAGACCATAGTCCCCTTGCGTGTAAAATAACCGATGTTTATCAAATCCGGCTTTTTGAAAGCAATGATCTACATTTGTGGTCAATACAAAATAGTCTTTTTCTTTAACCCGTGAATACAAATTATTATAAACCGGATTCGGTGCATCCATATATCGATTGATGTAAATATATCTGCTCCAATATGCCCAATGTTCTTCCAATGTCTCATATGGATAAAAACCACCGGAATACATATCTATAAAATGATATTTATTTGCAAAATCTCCAAAGTACTCTTTAAAACGTTCTCCCGCATAATGAAATCCGGCAGAAGTTGATAAACCGGCCCCCGCTCCAATAATAATCGCGTCTGCCTGTTGGATTTGTTTTTCCAGTTTCTCAATCTCTTTCCAACAATCGGTTGTAGATTTCCCAATCTTTTTCCTTAAAAACATTAAATATCACCTCCATCTGTGAACCTGTTTCTCGGAAATATTTTTTGACTGTATCCACAGCAATCTGACCTGCAATCTCATTCGGAAAGTGAAACTCTCCTGTGGAAATACAACAGAATGCAATGGATTTCAATTCATATGCATCCGCCAACTCCAGACAAGAACGATAGCAGGCTGCAAGCAGCGTACGGTCTTTTTCTGTCAATTGCCCACGGACAATCGGACCAACAGTATGCAGAACATATTTCGCCGGAAGATTGTAGCCCTTTGTGATTTTTGCTTTTCCCGTCGGCTCCGGTTTCCCTTGCCTTTCCATTATTTTTTGACATTCCAACCGCAACTGAATCCCCGCATTAGAATGTATTGCGTTATCAATACAACCATGACAAGGAATAAAACATCCTAGCAGCGCACTGTTTCCGGCATTTACAATTGCATCAACTTTTAATTTTGTGATATCACCTTTCCAAAGATACATATTATCCTTGCGTGATGTCAAAAAATTCAGTTCGGTAATCTCCTGCTGTGTCAATTCATTTTTCAAATACTCATCCTGTATACGAAGAAATTCTCTGCTGATCGGAACAGCCGGACGAACGTTCATCAATGACCGCAACAGCCGTTTTTTCTCTTCTATTTCAGTTGGAATAGAAATCTCCTCATATTCCGGTTGTTCCTTTATGAGACAGGTAATCAAATATTCCAAACGTTCTGTTTGTATCATATCATCCTTCCTCCTTTTTATTGTAATATCTATCATTACAACTTTAATATGAACCATTTTATCGTAATGTCAATAGTTACAACATTTTTATGATGACAAAAAATGCTCGATATTAGAAAAAAGACTTCACCCAGAAAATTTCTAAGTAAAGTCTCTCTATCTATTCTCTTTCCTTCGCAATATAATATTGTGTATCTTTCATCACATCTTCTAATGTAATTTTACCAAGCTCATTCTCCAAGGCATCTTGTATCTGTATAAGTTTTCCGTCCAAAACATTGTGAATATTTCTTCCAACCGGACACTTCTGATTCGGATTTTCATGAAAATGAAAAAGTTCTCCATGCTCTACACATTCTACCGCCTGATAGATATCAAAAAATGTAATCTCATCAAGTGGTTTTGCAATCGAAGCACCTCCACTTCCTCTCTGCACTTTCACAAGTCCTGCTGCCTTTAATTGAGACAATATCTTTCGAATAATCACCGGATTGACATTGATACTGGCAGCCAAAAACTCACTGGTAAGTTTAAATTCCTCTTTAAATGTATCGATACAGGCAAATATATGAACTGCAATTGTAAAACGGCTTGAAATCTGCATGGTAGTTCCTCCCTTTCGTGCTTTTCTCTACCACAGATTATAATGCCATCTCATTGTAGTGTCAACATTACATCCCATAGTGATGACAATGTCTACCGGTGGTATTTCAGACAACAGTTTTGAATATTGTGTTTCTTCCATATCAATCTGATACTGCTCTTTCATCAAACGGACAGCATCTTGATTAATCTGTGGTTTCGTCTCCGTACCTGCTGAATAGCTTTCAAAAATCTCAGAAGCCAAGCTTTTCCCAAGTGCTTCCGCAATCTGACTTCTGCAAGAATTATGGACACATACAAATACCACTTTCTCTTTCATTTTCATCTCCTCCTGCTCATCTACATTAAAAATACATGAAATGCATTAAACACATATCCAACTATTATAATTCCGGTCGCACAAATTGTAATAAATACACCTAGCAACTTTGGTTTTACGGCCTTTTTCAACATAATCATGGACGGCAGACTCAGTGTTGTAACCGCCATCATAAAAGAAAGAATCGTTCCAAGTTGCGCCCCTTTTACAAGCAGTGCTTCCGCAATCGGAATTGTCCCGAAAATATCCGCATACATCGGAATTCCAACCAAGGTTGCAAGGACTACGCCAAACGGATTGTTGCTTCCCAAAATGGATTCAATCCACGTCTGAGGAATCCAATTGTGAATAATCGCTCCAATTCCCACACCCACTAAAATATACGGAAATACTTTACGAAATGTCCATTGCACTTGTTCTTTTGCATTCATAACCCGTTCTCGCTTTGTGATAGTCGGGGAGTCACTCTCCACATGACTGGCGTTTCTGATAAATTCTTCCACATACGTTTCCATATGCATTTTTTCTATAAGCGTACCTCCTATTACCGCAATCGCAAGTCCTAAGATAACATAGACAAATGCAATTTCCGCGCCAAAGATGCTCATCAACAATACCAAACTTCCCAAATCGACCATCGGTGAAGATATCAAAAACGAAAATGTTACTCCAAGCGGCAATCCTGCACTTGTAAATCCCATAAAAATTGGAATACTTGAACACGAGCAAAACGGAGTCACGGTTCCAAGCAACGCCGAAATTATATTTGCCCATATTCCATGAAATCTTCCTAATATCTTTTTACTTCTCTCCGGTGGAAAATAGCTTTGAATATAGGATATGATAAAAATAAGCAAGCATAATAAAATCGTAATCTTAATCACATCATATAGGAAAAACTGAATGCTTCCTCCTACTCTTCCTTGAATATCTACCCCCAACACTGACAAACCTTTTCCGATAAGTTCATTCATCCATTTCATTCCAAGTATCTGTTCCTGCAAAAATTGAAACATTAATTTTAACTTCTCCATTCAACACCTCCATATTGTTTTTTCATATCAAATATTTTTGATGTGTTAGGCTTTTATAAAAGCCATCTAATGATGACTTTTTATTTCCGATTCCTCTTCATCTGCTAGGATGTAAGTTCCGTCAATCTCTTGATTGCATATTCTCTCCCACTTTTACTGATGGTGTAGTGCGTCCATTTACCTTCCTGTCTGCTTGTTACTATTCCCGACTCACACAAAATCTTCATGTGATAAGATAACGCAGACTGAGCGATATTCAATTCTTCCATCAGGACACACGCACACTTTTCACCGCCTTTGAGCAATTCCAGTATCGAAAGTCTCTTTTCATCACAGAGTGCTTTAAATATGATCGTATCGTTTTTATACCCATTCATTCTACGGACACCTCACATCAAATATTTTTGATGTATTCATTGTAATCTAATTCATGACGAATGTCAACTAAAACCACCTTGTGATTGCCTCCCCTCCCCAATTACGCTATAATGATGTCATCAACGAAGGAAATGAGGAATTTTTATGCACAAAAAAACGGTATTAGTCACTGGTGCTTCCCGTGGGATCGGACGTGCCATTGCAATGACATTTGCACAAAATAATTACCACGTATTCTTAAATTGTCGTCACTCCATCTCAGAACTGGAATCCGTAAAATCTGCAATCGAAGCAATTCCTTACGGCTCCTGCGATATTTTTATCGGCGATGTAGGAAATCCACATTCTGTCAAAGAGCTGTACGAGATGATTTACACAAAATACGACTGTCTGGATGTACTTGTCAACAATGCGGGAATTGCTCACATTGGTCTGCTAAGCGATATGAGCGATGAAGAATGGTGCAATCTTCTGGACACGAATCTTTCCTCTGTATTTTACTGCTCCCGTGAAGCAATTCCAAAAATGGTGTCAAAAAAATCCGGTAAGATTATCAACATATCCTCGATGTGGGGAACAGTCGGCGCCTCCTGCGAAGCTGCCTATTCCGCAACAAAATCCGGTATCCACGGGCTTACGCGGGCGCTTGCCAAAGAGCTTGCTCCAAGTAATATTCAGGTAAATGCTATCGCATGTGGGGCGATTGAGACGAGCATGAATGCCCAACTGAGCGCAGAAGAAAAATCTGCCTTTGAAGAAGAAATTCCTGCGGGGCGTTTCGGCACACCGCAGGAAGTCGCTGATTTGGTATGGAATCTTGTCAACAGTCCTTCCTATCTGACCGGTCAAATCATCGGTCTGGATGGCGGTTATATTTAAAACCGCCATCTAAAGCACTATTTCTGATTCTTTTCATATATGAGTTTTAGACCTTTCAACAATAAATTTTCATCTAAAAACATATTCCGACCGCAATGGGGAACGATATACTTCGCAGCCTCCCCGGTCGCAACAATAGCTGCCGCTTTTTCTTTCAATTCTCTCTCAATGCTGGCAATGGAGCCATCTATACAGGCAGCAGTCCCATAAATGATTCCACTTTTCATACATTCCACCGTATTACTTCCAATAACCTTTTTCGGCCGTTCCAAACTGATTTTCGGAAGCTGCGCCGTTCCTTGCGTCAGAGATTCCGAAGAAATCCGGACTCCCGGAATAATCATTCCTCCGATATAATGTTTTTTTGCATCAATCACAGAAAGGGTCGTCGCTGTTCCCATGTTGACTACAATGAGCGGAAGTGGGTACTCTGCTATCCCTGCTACTGCATTTGCCACCAGGTCACTCCCCACCTGTCCCGGCTGATCCATCATAATATTCAATCCGGTCTTCACTCCCGGTCCGATAATCAACACCTCATTTTCGGAAATCCTCTTTGCCGCCTCTTTTACAACATTTGTCACCGGGGGCACCACAGATGCGATAATCGTTCCCTCTATCTGATTCATATTCAAGCCATGTAATTCAAATATATTTTTAAAACTAATTGCATACTCCAGCCCTGTTCTTGTCAGGCTCGTGGAAATGCTCTCCACAAAGACTATATTTTCACCTTCAAAACATCCGACCACGGTGTTCGTATTCTCGATATTAATTGCCAGAATCATATTTTTCCTCCTGCTATCCTGTCACGAGACGCGATTTCAACAGCGTTCTTCCGACAACTGCCACAATCACTGCCGCAACAATCGCCTCAGGTATTCCATTCATCGCAATGATGGATAAAATAAAGCCATACACCGCATTTGCCGCAACTCCATTTGCCGCTGCATAGGCATCTCTAAAAAACACAAAAATCAAATTCATTACTAACAATGTGTTGACAAAAGATCCCGCAAGCCCTGCAATTCCTAAAGCTACCAGCATGCCTGATCCTTTGGACTTCATTTCCTTATACAATACTTTAAATACAAAATACGGAATAATCCCAACTAAAATACGTGGGACAAAACAGATAATAATACTTCCGATCCCCCCCTGCATCTCACCGAGTGAATAAAACGGTGTAAACACAAACGATGTCACTGTCGGATTCATCGTATTATTAATAAAACTCGTCAGTCCAAAAATGCCTCCTAAAACAGCGCCTTTCTTTGGACCAAGTAAAATAGAACCGATAATAACCGGTACATGGATAATCGTCGCCCTTGTAAATCCAAGCGGGATATATCCTAAGAATGGGGTAAATGCCATGATAATAATCAGTGCCGCGAACAGTGCAACCTGTACCATGCCAAGTGTCTGTGACCTTCCGTCACTCTTTGCTTTGTTATTCATTTTTTCCTCCTTGTTATCATTCTCTTACGAGATACAATACATATCGCTCCAGTTCACACATACACATACGTCTGAGAACGCTCATGCTCGCATGGAAACGTCTGATGTCGTGTGTTGATGAAAGGAATTGAATTCCGTGAACTGCAACGGAGTTACTTTCTCAGTATACCATCCTCCTTCACACGAAAACAACCATGTTTTCAAAAATAAACACAAAATTTGCGTACACTTTTTCTAAATATGTGCTAGAATAATTTACAAACCATTCAGAAAGCAGAGGATTTCAAATTATGTTAAAGGGAAAAACTGTTATTTTAGGTGTTACGGGAAGTATTGCCGCCTACAAAATCGCCAATCTTGCCAGCATGCTTGTAAAGCTTCATTGTAATGTCCATGTTATCATGACAAAGAACGCAACAAATTTTATCCATCCGATTACATTCGAAACATTGACAAACAATCGTTGTCTTGTTGATACATTTGATCGAAATTTTCAATATAATGTAGAGCATGTGGCGCTCTCCAAACAGGCAGATGTCGTTTTAATCGCTCCTGCAACTGCCAATGTTATCGCCAAACTGGCAAATGGACTTGCTGATGACATGCTTACAACTACAACACTCGCATGTACCTGTAAAAAAATCATTTCGCCGGCAATGAACACACAGATGTATCAGAACCAGATTACACAGGACAATCTGCTGAAATTAAAAGATTACGGATTTGAGGTGATTGATCCGGCAACCGGAATGCTTGCCTGCCGTGACGTAGGAAAAGGAAAACTCCCTGATCCAGAGACTTTACTAGACTATATCTTAAAAGAAATCGCATATGAAAAAGATATGAAAGGATTAAATGTCCTTGTCACCGCCGGACCAACCACAGAAGCGATCGACCCTGTTCGCTATATTACCAATCATTCTACCGGAAAAATGGGGTATGCCATTGCAAACTGCGCAATGCTCCGCGGTGCCAATGTAACTTTAGTCACTGGACCTACTTCACTTCCGAAACCACCATTTGTCAATACGATTTCTATTAAAAGTGCTGAAGAAATGTTTGATGCCGTAACTTCTTGTTCCGATACTCAGGACATTATCATCAAAGCTGCCGCTGTGGCAGATTATCGTCCTGCCTCTGTCAGTGATGAAAAGATGAAAAAGTCAGACGACTCTCTCTGTATTCCATTAGAGCGCACGAAAGATATTTTGAAGCACTTAGGAGAACACAAAAAAAATCACCAATTTTTATGTGGCTTTTCTATGGAAACAGAAAATATGTTAGAGAATTCCCGTGCGAAACTGGAAAAGAAACATCTCGATATGATTATTGCAAACAATTTAAAAGTGTCCGGTGCCGGATTCGGAACCGATACGAATGTCATTACGATGATTACAAAAGAAGAAGAACTCGCATTAGACATTATGACAAAAGCCGAAGCGGCAAAACAAATTTTAGATAAGATTCTTGAAAAGCTAACATTGATATGATCCTTTTGATTTCAAAGACCTGATGGCTTTTGGAATGTTCATTTTGGCATTACTAACATTCGTTTTTACGTTTATCAGATAATGTTTTAGAGCATAGAAAACCACTCCAAAACTTTGGCGAGCGATGGAGTGGTATTTCTATAACCATATATCTACCTATTTTTCTAATTCTATACCTACATTCTGTGCATAGCTTTCGAACACAGTCTCAATCTGCGAATTGCATGCTTCCATGTTCTTTTCTTTTCCGATATAATATCTCTTTTCAGAATCTGTCGTATACGGCAATTCCACAGAAGCCGTAATCGGTGCAGCAAAACCATCTTCATCTTTTGCATCTTTATTATAAGCAAAGAAATATGGTTCCTGAATCAATGCATAGCCATCTTCTGTTGTTTTTGCTGCTGTCAGATTTGTAAGATGTCTGTCAATCAATCCTGTATACATTTTCGCAATTGGAGAGTTGTCTTCACAAATAGAAGTTGTCTGTGTGTATCCCCACTTATCAACAGTTATTCCTCCGTCAATCTGAGGATCATACATGTACACACGAACATTGTTTTTCACTGCATACTGATTGATTTGTCCAATAATGGCACGTGTTTTTTCATTTCCAGAACCACCTATGAGCACAAGCGAATTTCCCTTTTCATCAAGCAACCATTCCAGTTGACGGTATGTAATCGGGTAAATATTTATCTGCTCGTCAGAGCCAAAAACTTCTGTTCCGTAACTGTTAAATGTATCTCGAATATATGTTTCTTTTGTATACTTTGAAAATTGAATGTTATTTGTTTTAATAAATTCAAACATTTGTTTTAGACGTGCTGTATACTCATCCGTCACATACTTTCTTACCTGATTTCCTTCTTTATCAAGAACCGGATTTCCTTCGTCGTCCGTTTCCTTCACATAAAGACCTTTGGAGTCACGGTCAACCATCTCCTCAAAAGCATACATGATTGGACATTTTCCGCTTGTATTTCCTTTCCCGCTGTAGTCTGTCTGATTATCTTTGTTATAAAGAAAGATAATAGGCTGTTGCAATCTTCCGACTGTCACCTCTTTCCCTTCTGCATTGGTATAAGAAAGTGCAGTATCGTGATCTGACGGATATGCAATCCAGTCATCCAAGTTTGTAAGATATCTTGACACAAACTCTCCATACATATAATTGTATTTTGTTCCAAGAGTTGTCTTTTCGTTCGACATACGGACAAACATAGAACCGTCATCACCATTATCTACATTAAAATCATAAGAATAAATAGTATCAATTCCGTATTCCTTTGCATATGCATTTACATAAGGACTCATTGCACGGCTGTTATGACACCATGAACCGCTCAACTGAATCAGGTAATTTCCTTCCTGTCCCAAAAGCTGAATGAGCTGGTCATAGCTGATGTCCTGAAATACAATATCTTTATCCTCAAACGTATCAATTCCATCCTGTCGTTCTGCATCTGCTTTGGAGTGTGCATTAAAGTCACCGTAAGCATATTCTTTTTCAAACTCATAGTCCGGGGAAGAAAGTTGTGCATTCGAGACTTTGAGTTCTTCTTTTTCTAAAGTTTTAACATTATTTTTGATGCTGCTGTTTTTTCCTGAGCAACCCGTAATCATTCCTGCCGCCATCACTGTAACAAGAACAGCAGAGATTAGTTTTCTTTTCATGATCAATCTCCTCCTATCTTTTCCTAACACATTGGAATAGATACTTCTTCCGAAGAACCACCGGAACTTCCTGTTGAAGTATATTCAGATTCCAACTCTATCAGGTCTGCATAATTTTCGATAAGAGTATATTGATCAGCTGTCAGATAGCTGTCAATCACTTCTCTTGCTTCTGTTACATATTTTTTCACATCATCAAAGGAATAGCCTTCTACAGTCTTTCTTGCATCTGCAACACTTGCCGCTTTAATTGCCAGACGTGCATATTCTATTTTTGCCGCATTAAATACATTCATATTTTTAATCTTCTTTTTGAGATCAAAATTCGGATCTAATGCATTATAATATTTTACTGCACGATCGATTTTTGCTTTTGATTCCTCTGTATAAGTTACTTCTCCGATATTTTGAATGGCATCATTTGTTCTTACCACTGAGGCTTTTACAGAAAATACAGAAAGTCCCAGACATACAAAAGCCGCCACAATCAGTGCAATTGTTGATTTTTTCATTATGCCCGTCCTCCCTTTTTCTCTAATTTTTCATCCTCTGTCTGAAAAATTTCGTCATCCAAAAGTTCTGTTTTTCTTGCAACAACAGCAGCTGTCACATTTGCTCCTACGACATTCGTCAATGTTCGTGCCATATCTGTAATGTTATTGATCGGAGTCAGAAGTACCACTGCTGCAATCGGAAGATTTACTGCACTGAACAGTGATACTGCTGTCACAACTCCGATTCCCGGCATTCCGGCGCTTCCCATCGAAAGTACAAGGCACATAAAGCACATGATGAGGTATTGACTGATATTCCAACTCTGCCCCGTTGCATTTAGATAGAACATAGCTAACAAAATCGGCCAAATACACGTACAGCCCGCCATTCCAATTGTTGTTCCAAGTGGCGCTGTAAAGTTCGCTACCTCCTCATCTACACCAACCTTATGTATCAGACGGTCAATTGTAATCGGAAGCGAGCCGACACTACTCTGTGTCGTAAATGCTGTCGCCTGTGCATCAAATGTCTTTTTAAAGAATTTGAGCGGACTTATTTTTCCTGCAAATTTCAGAATGAACGCATTTACAACATAAGCCTGTACGAAGCATACCACATAGACAACCGCAACAAGCAGAATCAATTGTACCAAAGCGTCTTTATCACTCAACAGCTGGCTTGCAGACACTGCTGTCAAACATAGCACTGCATATGGAGTCAAATCAATGACGTAGGAAAGAATTCGGAAAATGATCTTCTTCACCGCCTCAATGATACTCTTAAACGGTTTCACTTTATCTTCACCTTCGTCTGATGCTACACTTACATATGCAACCGCAATTGCAACTGCAATAATGATAATAGCCACAACATTGTCTGCTGCCAGATCCCCAAACACATTTGTCGGGAACAAGTTCAAAATGATCTTATCAAAAGATGTCCCCATTTCCTTATATGCGTCAAGTGTTGTACTGGAGACTCCTGCAATGTCGGCAAACACTGCTTGCGCTCCCTTTCCAACCTGTGTTGCCATGCCAAAGACAATTGTAACTACAATCGCAATTGCCGATGAAACCAAAAGCCAGAATACAGACTTTGTTCCAATTCGTTTCATTTTTTCTTTATCGTTTAACTGAATCAATCCTGAAATGACAGAAACAAGAATCACCGGTGCGACAAGTGCCGTAATCAAATTCACATAAATATCGCCGATCAATGCAAGCCATGTCATATAAGAATTGTTCTCGGACGCAAATACGATTCCAAGCACCGCTCCCATTACCATACTGATCAAAATGACAAATGTCCAATTAATTTTATATGCCAGTTTGTTCAACACTTTAAATAAAAGCAAGGCAATGATAAGTACAAGCAAGGCAATCCAATTTACGCTTAAAAGTGCATCCATTTTTAAAACCTCCTCTTTCTTTTCTCAACATTCCTATTATAGTATTGTAAAAAGTCAGAAACAAATTGTTTTTTTTGATATATATATTTGATTTTTCTATAATTAAAAAAATCCTCGCTTTATAAACCTAAAATGATTTATAAAACAAGGATTCTATCGTCCACTCTATTTAATCAATCTCTGTATCTTTTTACTCTTTTCCGTCCCCGCTTCTTTTAGCAGTTCAAAAAGCACTGACTCGTATGTCGTAATAATTGCGCCTTCCTCTTTCATCCGCTGCAATGCAATCTTTTTGTCATTTTCTTTTCTGCTGGAAACACAATTCTCCACAATGACCGGAATAAATCCTGCTGCTTTCAGATCAATCACCGTCTGAAGTACACAAATATGTGTCTCAATCCCGCAGATGATAATATATTTTTTGTCTCTTATCTTTTCTTTTACACCTTCATATGCACTAAACGAAATCTTTTCCACATACTCTTCTGTTCCCGCAGCCGTTGTAATCTCATTAACAGTCTCTCCAAGTCCTTTTGTGTACTGCTGTGTAAGAAACATCGGAACCCCAAGCACATTTAACCCTCGGAGCAAAATGCCAGATTGGCAGATCAAATTTTCCTTTTCGTGCATGACAGGCACTAATTTTTCCTGATAGTCAATGACAAGTGCCGCTGTATGTTCCGCCTCTATTCTCATCTTATATCTCCTCCTTATTTTAGATCCAGTTCAATCGGGCAGTGGTCCGATCCCATCACATCAGTTAAAATTTTTGCGTCTGCAAGCCTGTCTTTCAAACTCTCTGACACACAGAAATAGTCGATTCTCCAGCCGGCGTTCTTTGCTCTTGCACTGAATCGATATGACCACCAAGAGTAAATTCCTTCCATCTCCGGATAAAAATAGCGGAATGTGTCGATAAAACCGGCTTTTAAAACTTCACCGAATTTTGCACGTTCCTCGTCTGTAAAACCGGCATTTTTCCGATTGGTTTTTGGATTTTTCAAATCTATCTCCGCATACGCCACATTCAGATCCCCCGCAAAGATAACCGGTTTCTTCTGTTCCAATCCTTTTAGATATGCAAGAAAATCCGTCTCCCACTGTATGCGGTATGAAAGTCTTGCAAGTTCACTCTGTGAATTTGGCGTGTACACGGTCACAAAATAAAACTCCTCAAATTCCAGTGTAATAACACGCCCCTCTTTGTCATGCTCCTCTATCCCGATGCCATATTGTACCGACAATGGTTCCTTTTTTGTAAACACAGCCGTCCCGGAATATCCTTTTTTCTCTGCATAATTCCAATATTGATGGTATCCTTCCAATTCCAAATCTAGCTGTCCTGCCTGCATCTTACTCTCCTGAATACAGAAAATATCTGCATCCGCCTCCTGGAAAAATTCTAAAAATCCTTTCTGCACACACGCACGAATTCCATTTACGTTCCACGATATCAGTTTCATCTTTCTTCTCCTTCCTGATAATATACTTTTTCTAAAAACAGTCCTCTCGCCGGCGCTAAAAAGCCGGTCAGTTCTCGTTCTTTCTGTTCAAGAGCCATCTTTATATCTTCAATACTCTTTTCTGCGCATCCTACTTCCAAAAGTGTTCCTGTCAGAATTCTCACCATATGATACAAAAAGCCGGTTCCATAAAATTCAAACTCCAGCCTTGTCCCTTTTTTTACAATCTTAATCTCATAGATTGTCCTCACTTTTGATTTCTCATCTTTATTATCCGTAAATGCTGAAAAATCATGTGTTCCTTTCAGATACTCTGCCACTTTCTTCATATCATCCAGATGTAGTTCCTTCGTAAAATGATATGTATATCTTCTTGTAAAAACACACGGCTTCTTTCGTGTATCGATACAATACTTATACTTTTTCGCCTTTGCACTGTAGCGGCTGTGAAAACTTCCAGGAACAAGCTCCATTTCTTTCACACAGATATCCTCCGGCAAAAGACAGTTCAGTTCTCCCACAAAACTCTCATCTAAAAGCCCCGACACTTTTATGTTTGCCACCTGGCCATTTGCATGAACACCCGCATCCGTTCTTCCGGAGCCATCGATTTCGACCGGATAACCAACGATCTGCTCCACCGTACGTTCTAAAATTGTCTGAATCGTCAGATTGGTCAAATTTTGTCTCTGCCATCCTTTGTATCTTGAACCATCATATGCAATTATCATTTTATAATTTCTCATCTATACTGCTCCCTTTACTCAAAATAGAGAGTTCCGTTTCCAGAACTCTCGTATCAAGTGTGTTTATTTATCCAGAATTTTCTTCAATTCTGCCACAAATGTATTCACGTCCTTGAACTCTCTATACACCGACGCAAACCGCACATAGGCAACCGGATCTAAATTCTTAAGCTTTTCCATCACAATCTCTCCAATCAGATTGCTGGAAATCTCTTTTTCTTCCCGCTTAAAAATCTCCGTCTCAATAGCTTCGATCGTCCTTTGAATCGCCTCTGCAGACACCGGTCTTTTATAGCACGCCCGCAAAATGCCGGCCTCAATTTTTGCCCGATCATACTGCTCTCTATTATTATCTTTTTTTATGATAATCAAAGGAATCGTCTCAACCTTCTCATATGTAGTAAATCTTTTCCCGCACTCATCACAGGCTCTTCTTCTTCGAATCGAATTCCCGTCTTCTGCCGGTCTGGAATCAATTACTTTCGTATCTGGATTACTGCAATATGGACACTTCATATTCTGTTCCTCCTCAGGATTTTCTCATATCGTCATTTTAGCAGATAATAGTTAGTCTTTGCAAGTTTTCAGACATTTTTCTTCACATATTTCTACCATGATAATATCCGGACCTACTTTTTTGATACATTCAAATGGAATCACATATTCCGAATCGCATCCAAACAGCCCATGCATCTTCGCCTGCCCCGGTACAACGATCGCCTCAACACATCCTTTGCATAGATCAAATACCAGATCCACCACACACCCAAGCCGCCTGCAGTCACAAAGATTAATCACTTCTTTCTGTCTTAATTCACACAACCGCATCTTTTTTCCCTGACTCATTTATTATTCAGTATATGCCGCTTTCCTCTATGCTGCCATCACTTTTTCACTTTCAAATGCTTTTACAATAATACCCACAAGCAGGAAACCGATTGCAAATGTCATCGCCACCGTCACCCCATACTGTGCCATTGTCACCTCATGACTTAAGATTCCTTTTAAAACCAAAGAAATATTATAAACCGGAATATAGTACATCTTTCCATCTGTGTTTCCTGTAGTGAACATCGTCATCAAACCTACAACAAGCACTACCATATAGAGCGGCATTACATAGGTAGTCGCCTCTTTGATTGTCTTTGCAAACACCGAAGTAAGTGCAATCATCGTAGAATATAAAAACGCAACTCCAATAAGCAGGACTGCAAGCATTGCAATCTGGTTTGCATTCAAACTGATATTCAAATTCTCACCTGATGTTCCAAGCATCGACTTGGACATCAATGGCATAAATGCCACCATCGCTCCCACGTAAATTACTGAAGAAATTCCAGACAACGCCATCAGTGCAAACACTTTTCCGAGCACGATCGAACTTCTCTTGATCGGCGCCACAAGAAGGCTTGCCATTGTTCCTCGTTCTTTTTCACCCGCAATCATATCCGTTCCGATTCCCATTGCCCCTGCAAATAAAAGAATTGTGATAAAATACGGGAGCATCATTCCAAGCGCCTTTCCACTCGCCTTTTGCTCGTCCTGAATGACCATCTTATCGTTGTCAGAATTCACTGTAAACACTGCAATCTGCTCTAAATCTCCCACACGCTCTGTCAGCAGCGTCTGACGGTACGCCTCAAGTACTTCCAAAGAGATCTCTTTATATGCCGCATTAGAATATTCTTCCGACGGATTGTAATAGGTCTTGATCTGTGGAGCCGGATCTCCCTCCTTGTAATCTTGAATCATCTCATCCATATTCTTTGGAAACTCAATCAAAAGATCGGCTTCTCCATCCCGAATCTTCGTCTCCACATCTGCCCTCTCACTTTCGGAAATCGCATGTATCTTATAATCCGCATGGATACTCTCTAAAAATTTTTCAAAACTTTCCTGTTCATTTTGAACATAGGCAATCGGCTTGTGTTTTGTGATGTCATCCTCCATCCCTGTAATCATCTGACTCATCAGATACATAATTCCAATCATGATAATAACCGGCAGAAAAAATACCGAAAAGACCATTTTTTTATCCTTGAAAACACGTACCATCTCTTTATTGAAGATTTCTTTGATGCTCTTCATCTACGCCTCCCCCTTTCTGCTTCTGTACAACTCGAAAAATGCATCCTCCAAATCTTTCGTCCCTGTACTATCCAGTATTTCCTGCAATGTACCTTCACTTACCTTCTGACCATCAATGATCACTCCAATCCGGTCACAAAGCTTTTCTGCCTCCGACATAATGTGCGTGGAGACAATAACAAGCTTTCCCTCTTCACGCAATTTTTTCAGGTAATCTGTCACACCTCTTGCAGTCACGATATCAAGACCATTTGTCGGTTCATCAAAAATCACGATTTCCGGATCATGTACAAGACTTACCGCAATTGCCGCCTTTTGTTTCATTCCGGTCGACAGTTCTTTGATCTGTTTATGCGCAAAATCCTTAATACCAAAATACTCAAATAATTGTTCTTTTCGTTCTTTTAAAACCTCTTTTGACACACCGTGAAGCCTTCCAAAAAATTCAAACATATAGTCGGGTGTAAACTGTGGATCAAGCTTAATGTCACTTGTCAGGAAACCGATGCTTTTACGCACCTGCTCCGCCTCTGTCACCACATCATGCCCTGCAACCTTAACCTCACCTTCTGTTGGCTTAATAATCGTTGCAATGCAGCGAAGTGTCGTCGTCTTCCCTGCACCGTTCGGACCCAATAGACCATATATTTCCCCTTTGTGCGCATTTAGGCTCAAATGATCTACCGCTACCTTTCGATTGCTCTTTGTTTTGGATTCTTTCATCTGCTTTTTGTTCAGCTTATACACTTTTGTCAGATTTTTTATCTCTATCATATTCCCCCACCTTTCTTAATTTCCTTAGTATGCAATAAAAAAATCACCACTTTCCTTCTAATTTATCTAAAAAGTGGTGATTTGTAAACCTGATATTTCTTTTATTTCATTTTTTTCTCATATCTGCTGTGCAATACTAATGCTACTACAGTGAACAGCACCGGTCCTACGATACTCCAAACAGTTGTCGCAACATCTCCCGCCATCGCCGGCTGGATGATTGTAAAGAAGTTTGCAAACCCAACAGTCACTGTTACCAGTACTGTAAAGACGATTGCTACCGTATCATTTTTGAAGATCACAAACGGTTTATGAATATTTTTATTTTTCTTAAATCTGATAAACGCTGCTGAAATAAACATATACGGAAGTGTCATCGCAACGTTTGTCATTGATACAAGAATGTTGAAAAATTGTGTCATCGTATCTCCACCCATAGCGATTAACAGAATAAATACCACAACTACAACCGCCTGAATCTTCAACGCAAATTTCGGCATTCCATCTTCCATTTTACAGAATCTTTCCGGCAGTAATCCTTTCGGACTTCCTTCAATCAGCTGTTTCAAAGGAGAATAGCTTAACGTAAATACTGCGCCTGACAAAGACAGCAGCATTGAAATCCCCATAATTCTTGCAGCCCAGTTGCCCATCTGTACACAGACTCCCTGACTTGCTCCAAATACAGCTCCAATCTGGTATCCAAGATTGTTCATAATCACATAAGATGCATTTCCCTTATGCACAGTTGCTGCGGAAAGTGTATCGCTCCAGTTTGTAAAGATTCCCACACAAAAAATTCCGATTGAATATCCCACTGCAACAATAATAGCTGCTATTGTAAGACCTTTTCCAAAGTTCTTTTCCGGATTTTCAGTCTCATCTACAAGACCTCCGACAGCCTCTGTTCCACCATATGCAAACAACGCATATACAAGGAACGCCAGCATGGCAATACTTCCCGCATACTCTGGATTCGGAGAATCCACAAATGATGCCACCGATGTAATCGGCTGTGCCAGTTCACCTTTATTTCCAATCAATACCAAAAGTGCACCTCCAATCAGCATCACATTTAAAAACATACATGCAATTCCGCCGATTGATGCTACTTTCTGGATATTTTTCAATCCTTTGCTTCCAAAAAATGTAACTGCAATGATAAAGACTACACCGAGAATCCCAAGTGTCTGTGTTGATTTCAATCCAAACAATGTCCAATCTGCTGTCGTATCTTTCCCAAAAATCGCATTGGAAAGCGGCACCATGATACCTGATGCAATATTAACGAGCCAGATTACATAAGATGTATACCACATGAATGTTGCCACGAACGCATATTTTTTTCCGACACAGATTTGCATCCATGAAAAAATACCACCCTTTTCATCTTTAAAAGCCGAGCCATACTCTGCAACCATAAACGCAAATGGGACAAAGAAAACTACTGCTGATAACAGGAAAAACGGAATCGCTCCATATCCCATCAGATAAAATGATCTAGGCATATTGTTAAACCCATACACCGATGTAAAGATCATTAGAATCAATGCTCCCATTGTTAGTTTTTTGTTTTTTCTGCCATTCTTTCTCCTCCTGTACTCTATGCGTTCGCCAAAAACGCACGATATCCCTTTACGGCTTCGTAGATATCTGCTTTGCTACTCACCTCATAAGGTGCATGCATACAAAGAAGCGCAATTCCGCTGTCAATCACTTCCATTCCGTAATTTGCCATGATATAAGCAATTGTACCGCCGCCTCCGGCATCCACTTTTCCAAGCTCATCGAACTGATATGCCACATTTGCATCGTCAAAGATTTTTCTTAAAACTGCAATATATTCTGCATTCGCATCATTAGAACCGCTTTTTCCTCTGACACCGGTAAACTTATTCATAGAAATTCCTCTGCCAAAGAATCCGGAATTTCGTTTTTCATAATGCTCTGCATACAGAGGATCATACGCTGCGCTTACATCTGAGGAAAGCATTCTGGAACGCGCAAGCGCTCGTCTTACTTTCAATTCAGATTCCCCTTCTGTCAGCGCAATTAACTCAGCAACTGTATTTTCAAAGAAATGTGACTGCATTCCTGTCGCACCTACACTGCCGATTTCTTCCTTGTCCACAAGAAGACACACTCCTGTCTTTTTCAGATTTTCTGCCTCCAGCATCGCAAAAAGGGATGTAAATGCACAGATTCTGTCATCCTGTCCATACCCTAAAATCATACTGCGGTCAAAACCAAGGTCTCTTGCTTTACCGGCTGGCACAATTTCAAGTTCTGCTGACTGAAAATCATCCTCTTCAATCCCATACTCCTGTTTTAAAATAGAAAGAATATTCGCTTTCACCAGCTCTTTTTCCTCTTCTTTCAAATCTTTACAGTCTCTCAAAGGCATATTTCCGATTAAAAGGTCCATATTTTCACCTTCAATAACCTTTGCCGCAGTCTTTTCCATTTTTTCGCCCGCAAGATGGATCAAAATATCCGTAATCGTAAATACCGGATCTTCTTCTTTTTCCCCAACGCAGATCGGAACGATCTTTCCGCTTTTCAGTACAGCTACACCATGTAGCGCAAGCGGCTGTGCAACCCACTGGTATTTTTTGATTCCACCGTAATAGTGTGTGTCCAGATAGGCAAATCCATCCGCTTCATACAGCGGATTCTGTTTTACATCCAAACGTGGTGAGTCAATATGTGCTCCAAGAATATTCATTCCATTGGAAATCGGCTCTTCCCCGATTTGAAATAATGCGACCATCTTATTCATCCAGACCGCATACACTTTATCACCTGTTTTCAGCTGTTTATCCTCGGCAATATAGGCATTCAAATCTTTGTATCCGGCCTCCTTGGCCATCTCAACCGCCAATGCCACACATTCACGCTCTGTCTTTCCTGCATCCAGACATGTTTTATATCGCTCACAAACCGCATTAACTTCCTTAAGCTCCTTCTGATCATACGACTTCCATACACTCTGTTTTCCCATTGTGAACCCTCCAGTCATTTTTACAATTTTTTATTTTTTTTATTTTATTTACACACTGTTTATAACGCAAACATTCTATATTTTCTTGACAGGAAAATTTTTGCGTAGTATTATACTATGAATAAAATTTTCGCACAAAATGTAGAAAATAAAATTTTTATTTTTTAAAAAAATTGAATTTTTATCAAAAAATTGATTTATAAGAAAAGAAGGAGTATACACATGACAATCAATGAACGTGTCGGAAATAACATCCGCAAATACAGAATCGCACACCATTATACGTTAAAAGACTTATCCGCACTTGTACACAAGAGTTGTTCTACTCTTTCAAAATATGAAAAAGGAATTCTTCCTGTCAGTGTTGAGACGCTGGAAGAATTCGGGGAGGTTTTTCATATTCCCACTTCGCATCTCTTGTCTGCGCCGTCCGAGGGGAAACCGGATGTCTCTCGCAAAAGTCTCCTCAAAAAATACTACATGTACAATTATGATGGCAGAAGAAAACGAATTATGAAAAGTATTATTGAAGAATACGCCACAGATCAGCCGGATACCTATTCGATTCAGCTTTTCTATGACGTAGATGATCTGGAACACTTTGGAAAATGCGAGGTAATCTATTCCGGTGAAAGCACAACCTTTGGGCCATGGCAAAATTATAGTTTAAAAAATACTGCAAATACACTGGAGGAAATTTGGATGTGCACCGTAAATACCTTTTCTCAAACGGATCTGAAAAGTGGTATCTTGTCCGGTATCTCACAACTTACCATGCGCCCCTGCAGCCGAAAGATCCTGATCACGTCTCAGATACAAAAAGAAAATCATTTCATAGATGACCTGCTGCTCTCCAAAGAGGATATCCAGCAGATTAAAAAATACAACTTATTTACACTCGGGGAATAGCCGTTTTTACGTATTTTTCATACAATTGCTCTATGATTTCAATATGCAGCCGTTCATCTAAAATAATTCGCTCCAGATTTGCGACAACATACTCGTCCTGGATCCATTCTGCCTGTCTTTTATAGGTTGCAATCGCAAGCTTTTCCCCTTCATATGCATGTTTCAGCACCATATCTATCCGCCTTGGGTATCGGTTGCACCCAGGGCTCCAATATGTAAATCTTCTCCGCTCAACACTCCAAAGCCTTGGGTCTGCCCCAAGTTTCTGCGCCAGCTGCCCATAAATATTCATGTGGTGCATTTCCACCATACTGATCTTGTGAAATGTCTTTCCGATTTCTTCATACTTGCCATTTGCGATCAGACTGTTGTAAAAATACAGACTGACTGCAGACATCTCTGAGTTGCAGGCTCCGATATTGCTTAACATCGCCATTGCATACCTCGGATTTTTTTCACATACTTTCACAGGAGGATATTCTGCAGAATCTCTTACCTGAATCTCTTCTTCACACATAAAAAAGTCTCCTTTATTTCTCTATACTTTACACTTTATGGTAAAGTCAGAAAAAGGAGACCTCTTTTTTTCTTTTCTCTATAAATTCTATTCTTCGATGTCAATCACTGAGACAGGACAGCCATCTCTTGCTTCTTTTGCTTCCTTTTCGTTCTCTTCAGTCACGTCTGCATGTACCTGTGCAATCTCATCACCCATGCAAAACACTTCCGGGCAGATACTTACACACATCCCGCATGCAATACATCCATCTTCTACAACTGCTTTCATCCTGTAATTCCTCCTGGTTCTTTTTTTACAGTATGTCCGCTTTTTTGTGTTTTATACTATGCAAACTGACTTTGATATAATTTTGCATAGAAACCGTTTCTTGCAAGTAACTCCTCGTGGTTGCCCTGTTCTACAATATTGCCATCCTTCATCACTAAAATGATATCTGCCTCTTTTATTGTTGACAGACGATGTGCCACAATAAAACTCGTTCTCCCCTCCATCATTTTCTGAAATGCTTCCTGAATCTTAATCTCAGTTCTCGTATCAATTGACGATGTCGCCTCATCCAGTATCAAGATCGGTGGAAGTTTCAGCATCACTCTGGCAATACACAGAAGCTGTTTCTGTCCCTGTGACAGATTCCCTCCATCTTCCGAGATGACTGTATCGTACCCATCGGACATGCGCTTGATAAATCCATGTGCATGCGCTGCCTTTGCAGCCTCAATAATCTCTGCTCTCGTAGCTTCGGGTTTTCCATATGCAATATTTTCAGCGATTGTTCCTGATTTCAGCCAGGTGTCCTGCAATACCATTCCAAAATTTGCACGCAGACTGTCTTTTGTAATCTCTTTCACATCATGTCCACTCACATAGATTTTCCCCGCATCGATATCATAGAACCGCATCAACAAATTGATCAAGGTTGTTTTTCCACATCCTGTCGGACCTACAATCGCAACCTTTTGTCCCTGTTTTACATGTAGATTCAGATCTTTCAACAACGGTGTATCCTTTCGGTAAGAAAACGAAATATGCTGCAATTCCATACTTCCATCTGTCTGCTGCAAAATCAGTGCGCCTTCTTTGTCTTTCGTTTCTACCTCTTCATCTATAAAATCAAACACTCTTTTCGCACACGCAAATGCATTCTGGATCTCTGTGAGCACACTCGATATCTCATTGAATGGTTTTGTATATTGATTGGCATAGGTGAGAAAACAAGACAACTGTCCAACCGTGATCACGCCCTGCATCGCCAAAACGGCTCCAAAAATTCCCACACCCGAATATACAAGCCCATTCACAAACCTTGTGCTTGGATTCGTGATGGAAGAAAAGAAAATGGCGCGGATACTGCATGTTTTTAGTTCCTCGTTAATTGTATCAAACCGTTCTAATGAACGTTTTCCATACCCAAATGCCTGCACAACTTTTTGATTTCCCACCATCTCATCCACGAGAGATGTCATCTGTGCCCGCGTTTCAGACTGTATTTTAAACATGTTATACGTCTTTTTTGCAACAAAACTTGCGACAAACAATGACAATGGTGTGATGAAAATAACAATGAGCGAAATCTTGACATTGATAGAAAGCATAAATGCCAATGTCCCGGCAATTGTCACAACACCTGTAAACAGCTGTGAAAATCCCATCAAAAGTCCATCTGAAAATTGCTCTACATCTGTGATGATTCTGCTGATCGTCTCTCCGTATGGGTGACTGTCTACATATTTCAAAGGAAGTTTTTGCAGATGTTCAAATGCATTCATACGCACATCCTTTACCACCCGGTACGTAATCTGATTATTGCACAGATTCATCAGCCATTGTGCCATGCTTGTCACTCCAATGATAACTGCAAGTTTCACAAGTATTTGCAGAATTTTCCCAAAATCGACCTGCCCCTTTCCTACAATAAAATCTACCGCATCCCCAATTAAAATCGGTGCATACAAAGTAAAGCCCACTGTGATCACAGCAAAAACCAACGATAATATCAGATAATGCAGATACGGCAGCAAAAGCTTTCCGACTCTCTTAATCGTTCCATGATGTTTACGCATGATGTCCCACCTCCTCTTTTGAGAATTGCGAACTGCAAATTTCCTGATAAACTTCACAGGTCCGAAGCAATTCCTGATGTGTTCCGATTCCTGCCATTTTGCCGTCATCCAATACAATGATTTTATCCGCCTGCATGATCGATGAGGCTCTCTGTGACACGATAAATACCGTCATCTGATCTGTATTTTCTGCAATCGCTTTACGCAGCCTCGCATCTGTCGCAAAATCAAGTGCAGATGCGCTGTCATCCAAAATCAATATCTCTGGATTTTTCACAAGTGCTCTTGCAATGGTAAGCCTCTGTTTTTGTCCTCCTGACAGATTCTTTCCGTTCTGGCTGATTTTCGCATCCAGTCCTTCTTTCTTTTTCTCTACCACCTCCATAGCCTGCGCCGTTTCCAATGCTCTGTAAATCATCTCGTCTGTTGCATTTTCATTTCCCATTTTCATATTGTCGCGAATGGTTCCACGAAACAATACTGCTTTTTGCGGAACAACACCTATTTTCTTTCGAAGCGTCTCAATCTTATAGTTTTTCACATTTTCTCCATTTACCAATATCTGTCCTTTCGTGACATCATAAAATCGAGGGATCAGATTGACCAACGTCGATTTCCCGGATCCGGTTCCTCCGATCACACCGACTGTCTCTCCCCTTTTTACAACGAAACTGATATTTGATATCGCTTCTTCTGCACCGGAATAAGACATACTGACCTCATCAAAGATCACCATATTCTCTTTATTTGATTCCTCTCTATCATATTCTCCATCGACAATATCTGACGTCAGTTCAAAGACTTCATTAATACGAGATGCTGATGCAAGCGCTTTTGTGAAAGATACGATCAAATTAGCCAATGCAATAAGCGCTAGAAGAATCTGAGACATATAATTGACAAGCGCAATCACTTCTCCCTGTGAAATATTTCCAACATACACCTGCTTTCCACCAAACCAGACAATTGCAATTGTTGCCACATTTACAATAATGTAAGTCGCTGGATTTAAAAGTGCCGAAAGTTTTCCTACCAGCATCTGAACATCGAGCAAACTGCTGTTTTCCTCTGCAAATGTTTCGATTTCCCGTTTCTGTGTACAGAACGCCCTTACAACACGTATCCCGGAAAGGTTCTCTCGCGTAGATAAAAGTATTCCATCCAGCCCGCGCTGCACTTTTTTATATAACGGAATCGTGATCATCATAATTCCATAGATCACAATTGCAAGAAGCGGTACTGCCACCACAAAAATCAGGGCAGCTTTCACACTGATTGTAAAAGCCATGATCATTGCTCCCACCACAATAAACGGAGATCGTAAAAACAGACGCAATACCAGATTCACACCGGACTGTACCTGATTGATATCGCTGGTCATCCTCGTCACAAGCGTCGCGCTTCCCGCCTGATCAATCTCCGCATAGGATAATGAATTGATATGCGCAAACAGATCATGGCGTAATTCTGTTCCAAACCCGACTGCTGCCTTTGCTGCAAAGTACTGTGCCGTCAAAGAGCAGGCAAGTCCAAGTACTCCAAAAAGAACAAGCACTGCTCCCATTTTCCAGATATAAGGCATATCCTGATTCTTAATACCAATATCAATAATATTTGCCATAACAAGCGGCACAATCAATTCAAAGCACGCTTCCAACAGTTTAAACAATGGTCCGATAATACTTTCTTTTTTATAATGTCTCAAATAACGAAGTAATTTTCTCATGCTTTTTATCGTTCCCTTTCTTTTTTACTTTTGATACCGCTCATTATAAAGCTTTCCTTTTTTCTCTGCAAGGTTCCTGCATCATTTTTCGGCAATCTCAAAACTAAAAAAGCAACTCATAAATGCTAAAACTGCTTTTATGGTTGCTTTTATACTCTTTCTAAAATCACATTGTCCATTTAAGAAGGTGTTTCTTCAACAATTCAAATGCCTGCATAACTATCACAAGTATAATTACCATGAATACAAATCCTACCCATGTATTAGCAAAAATACCAAGTTCCGCATATTTCTTTACGAAATATCCCATTCCTTCTCCAGCTCCATACATTTCCGCATAAACCAGCATCACAAAAGAACTTCGAAGAGAATTTACAAATCCTGCCAATATGGAAGGACTCGCTGCCGGAAGAATCACCTTTGTAATCCGCTTCATTCCTTTTAATTCCAAAGTTGCCGCTTTGTCAAGATAACGCTTATCAATCGTCATAATTCCGGTAATTGTTGCAAACAGCGTTGCCCATACAATATTATATACTATCAAAAATACGGAAGCAGAAAATAATGTTGGTGCAAGTAATAGTACAAACGGAGACAAAAGAATAGAAGGCACTACGCTGAACGCATAGATAACCGGATGTAAAATTTCCCGAACTCTCTGGTTCAACCCCATAATCGTCCCTAAAAAAAGTGCAATGAGCAAAGAAAGCAAAATAGATGGAATCAGCAATTTAAATGAAGCAACTGCATTTCCAAACATCATATCTTTGCTGTCGATAAATGCTGCTTTAATCTTATCTGTTGACGGGAACAAATATGGATTTACCAATCCATTGCTTGTCAAAAAAATATATAATGCCACTAACCCAATGAATATACAACATGTAATCCAGTATTTTTTTAGAAATGCTTTTACTGTATTCATGATCTATCTCCTGTAAAATTGCTTATTTGTCATGCTCCTGGAAAAACGCAGCCACCTCTTCGTAAAATTCAGGCGCCTCTTCCCCATACTTTTCTGTAGCCTCTTTTAACGCTTCTTCATATAATTCAGTGTTAATGTGGTCTTCAATCTTCACATTATTATCTTCTCCAAGATAACCAGTCTTGTCCAAAATATCCCACGCTCTTACTACCCCATCTTTTAATGGATCCACACTTACAAAATAATGTTCATCATCTAACATATAAGCGCCCACATATTCTTCTGTCGCTTCAATAGCCGCCGCATGTAGTTTCACCGCTTCTTCTTTATTGGCTTCATACCATGACTGTGCACGGAGTAACGCACGGATAATTGCTTTTACTGTATTTGGATTATCATTAATCCAGTCTGTCTGTGCAACCATACGACAGCAAGAATAATTTTCCATAATTTCACTCTGATAACTTACAATATCAATTTCTCCATTTGCTGCCATATCCTGAACTGCTAAATTCTGTCCCGTTCCCATCAATGCATAGGTAACATCCCCGCGGACAACTGCAGCAAGTGCATCATTATAGTCTGAGTATATTTCCCAATCTACAACTTCCAAAGGATTCTCATATCCAAGATCCATAACTGCACCTGTAAACGCAAAATAGCTTGGGTTTACAGCTACTTTTTTCCCTATGAACGATTCTATTCCCTTCCATTCCGTTCCTTTTTTTGCTACAACCGGCATACATCCCTCAATCATATGTCCGCCAAATACTGAGATATCTACACCGGAAGCAATCTGCTGTAGTGGATTAGACGTACCCGCATTTGATACAACATCTACCTTTCCTGTTGCCAAAAGTGTCATAGCATCTGCATTGGCATTGGCTTCTACCGGATCAATTTGAATCCCTTCATCCTCAAAATATCCCTTTTCTTCTGCAATTGTCACAAGAACATTTCCACTTGTCCCATAGTTCCATTTTACGACTTCCTGCTCTAAAATTCCTTCCTTACCTTCTTTTGTGTCTTTGGGATTGGACTTTTCACCAGAGCATGCCCCGAGACTGCATACCATAGCAAATACTAACATCCCTGCTAAGATTTTCTTTTTCATTTCCATTTCCTCCATAAAATATTTATATCAAATGGATTTTTCCATTGATATTCCTAAGAAATATGCGTCACAACATCTTTATTAATCTGACGAATCAGTTCATTACGAAGCTTCATTGTTTCCAAATTGTCAAATTGTGTTTCTCTAGTCGGGCGTTGTTCATCTGACAGTTTGCATTCATAAATAATATTGCTTGGTGATTGTCCCAGTACTACAATCCGATTTGCCAGCAATAGAGCCTCGTCTACATCATGTGTGACAAAAAATACAGTCTTTTGAGAAGCCTGTCCAGACCACAAATCAAAGAGCATATCCTGAAGTCTGGCACGGGTGACCGCATCAAGTGCTCCAAATGGCTCATCCATTAGAAGGATTGGCGGAGCAGCGCTAAGTGCCTGTGCAATCGCACATCTTTGTTTCATACCACCAGACAACTCTTTCGGAAATTTGTTATAGACCGATGCACTAAGTCCTACTGCTTCCAGCATCTCTACTGCTGTCTGTTTTAACTCCTTTTTATCTTTTTTCGGAAAACGCTGCCTCAATGCAAGCAGAATATTTTCTCCCGCTTTCATCCAAGGAAATAGTCCATAGTCCTGAAATACAACTCCTTTGTCAAGACTTGCACCTTCAGCCGAAACACCTTGCATAAGGATTTCTCCTGTTGTCGGTTGTTCCAAGCCTGCCAGCAGTCGCAAAAGTGTACTTTTCCCACAACCTGACTGTCCTAGAATACATACAAATTCTCCCGCCTCTATCTCCATATTAATATCTTTTAAAATAAGTCTTTCGTCTCCACCATACGAAAAAGAAAGATTTTTGACTGTTATATCACCCATTTCATTGATCCTTCCTCTACATATACACAAAAATTTTTGTTTCTCTTGGTTTTTTTGTGATTTTTGTCATGTAGATACAATTTATCATATTTGATTCTCTTATTCCAATTGTTATTTTCAATAAGTAAATGATTTATTGCTTTTGTCTATAAACGAAAAAAGGCAAATGTCAAATGCATTTACCTTTTTTCACGCTATTTTCTATTTTTCATCTTTAATAAGAGCCTTAATAAGTTGGTCTGCAGCCATCTCTATATTCTCCCATTTAGTTGCAAGATTCACACGTATAAAAGTACTGTACTCTTTTCCACCAAACCATTCTCCGTAGTCTACCGCCAAATGACATTGATTCTGAAGTACTTCTTCTATCCTTTTCGGACTTATATATGCTCCTAAATCAATCCACATCAGATATGTCCCTTCCAAATTCGGAATCCATACTTTTGGAAGTTTTTCTTCCAGCATCGCTTTCATGCGCTTAAAATTATCTTCAATAATCGTCAACGCTTCCTCAAGCCACTCTCTTCCACCTTCATATGCGCTCTGAACTGCAATATAACCGAATGCATTGCCACTGCTGATACGAATTTTTTCCAAATACCCATCGTACATATCCCTAATTTTCTCATTTGGAATTATGACAATGGAATTTTGACATCCTGCCAGATTAAATGTCTTAGTTGCTGCCGTAAGTGTGACTAGAATATCATCGTAGTCCCCGGTTGTCGCCGCCGTGATTTGCCTGTATTCACTCATAACGATATCCTGATGAATTTCATCTGCAAGTACATAGACATGGTGCCTTTTACAGATATCCAACACTTTTTTAATCTCTTTTGCCGTCCAGACTCTTCCGACCGGATTATGAGGTGAGCAGAATATGAACAGCTTTACATCATTCTTTTGTATTTTCTGTTCAAAGTCTGCATAGTCTATCTCGTATCCCTCCTTTGTTCTGATAAGAGGACTCTCCACCAGCATACGCTCGTTGTTTATAATTGCATCTCGAAATGGGTAGTACACCGGACTCATAATAATGACACCGTCTTTTTCTTTCGTCAATATCTGTATCAGCCAGTTAAATGCCGGCACCACGCCGGGTGCAAATCGAATCCACTGATCTTCAACCTTGTAATCATGGTATTTTTCTTCCCAGTTCTCAAATGCCTCAAAGTATGCCTTTGGCGGCTGGTAATATCCATACACGCCAAAATCCACATAGTTTTTCAAAGCCTCTTTTACACATACCGGCGCTTCAAAATCCATATCCGCAACCCAAAGCGGGAGCAGTTCTTCCATTCCGAATTTCTCCTTGCACCCATCCCATTTCACACAATCTGTTTGTTTTCTTTCTTTATAAATTACCTGCTTCATAACACTTCATTTCTCTTTTCTTTCTTCCTGTTTTTCTTCCGTCAATTACAAAATTTAATATAATACCATGTACATAAACTTGTCAATTCTAGCTTGTTATTTGTTTCACTTTCCATTATACTTAGCCATAGAAAGAACTCTATACAAGAAAGGAATTATTTTTATGAGTGAAATACATATCAGCGAAAAACATTTTACTTCTGCCCCGACAGACGGAAATCGTCTGCCAAAAGAGATGGCAGTATATGAGCTATTAGATAAACTGAAAATCCCATATGAAGGAGTAGACCACGATGTTGCCGGCACAATGGAAGAATGTGCTGCTGTTGACGAAGCCCTCGGGGTTACAATGTGCAAGAATCTATTCCTGCGCAATCAGCAAAAAACAACCTTTTTCCTGTTATTGATACCAGGAGACAAAAAATTCATGACGAAAGATCTTTCGAAGCAGCTTGGCATCTCAAGACTTTCTTTTGCCGAGCCGGAATATATGGAAAAATTTCTGAATATCACTCCTGGATCAGTAAGTGTTCTCGGACTGATGAACGACAAAGACTGGTACGTAGATCTTTTGATCGACAAGGACTTAATGGATGATGAATATATCGGATGCCACCCATGTATCAATACTTCCAGTCTCAAGATCAAAATGGATGATATTATCAAAAAATTTCTAAAATATACCGGACACCGTCCAAGATACGTAAAATTGTAACAGCTTTCTAGGAGGAAACACAATGATTCAGGTTGACAATCTAAGTAAGTCATATGGTAAGAAAATGGCACTTGATCATATAACCGCTTCCATTCACGATGAACACATTTTCGGTCTGCTTGGGACAAATGGCGCGGGCAAAAGTACCTTTTTAAAAATATTAAGCGGTATTCTAAAGCCTGATTCCGGAACTGTCATCATCGATGACCATCCTGTATTTGAAAACGAACTTACAAAAGCAGATATTTGTTTTTTATCCGATAATCCATATTTTTTCCCAAATGCGACTCCTCATACTATGGCGCATTACTACAGCCTTGCTTACTCGCAATTTGATACGATCCGCTTTGAAGAGCTTGCCAGACAATTCCATATAGATATTCAGGAAAAAATCAGCGATTTTTCAAAAGGAATGAAAAAACAAGTCTCTATTTTGCTCGGCATCTGTGCAAACACAAAATATCTTTTCTGTGACGAGACGTTCGACGGTTTAGACCCTGTTGTTCGCCAGTCTGTAAAAGGTATTTTTGCAGCTGAACTTTTAAATAGAAATTTCACGCCGGTCATCTCCTCACACAATCTGAGAGAATTGGAAGATATCTGTGATCATATCGGACTTTTACACAAAGGCGGAATACTTTTATCTCAAGATTTAGAAGACTTGAAATTCCATGTCCACCGCCTGCAGTGTGTGATTGAAGATCCTGTCGCAGAAGAAGAACTTCTCAGACAGTTAGAAATTCTGCACCGCGAAAAACGTGGTTCACTGACTACCATCGTTGCACGCGGAACTCGTGAGGAAATTTTAGAAAGGGTCAATACAAAATCGCCTCTTTTTGCTGAGGTATTACCCCTTTCATTAGAAGAAATCTTTATTAGCGAAACGGAGGCTGCCGGATATGACATCAAAAATTTCATGTATTAAATTTATAAAAGAAGATTTGCGCCAAAGGACTTGGCTGATTGCAATTCTTTCCACCGTAACATTTTTATTTCAGCCTCTGATGCTTATTATCGGGATCAATGAAAAGAAAAATTGGATAAACACTGTTTCTCCGGGCTTTACCATGAAAGATTTTAAATTTTGGTTATTTAATTTCATGGGATTTAATAATAACGCTGTTGTCTTTTGTGTGATTTTATTTGCAATCCTTTGTGGGGTGTCTGGTTTCTATTATCTGCATTCCAAAGAAAAACTAAATCTTATACACAGTTTGCCAATCCGACGTGAGAGACTATTTTTTATCCAATTTGTAAGTGGATTTCTTATTTTTCTGATTCCATTTACGCTAAATCTGTTAGTCAGCATGCTAAGTATTTCCTTTCAGGGATACATGTCCTTAGAATTATTAAAAGTAAGTTTTGCTGCATTTGGAATACATGTTTTGTTTTTCTTATTATTATATACACTTACCGTTTTTTCCATGATTATGACTGGGAAATTATTGATTGGACTCATTGTCACACTTAGCCTTTTTTCATACGGAACTCTTATTGTTGCACTTTTCAGATTATTGGCGATGCGCTTTTTCTCTACATATTTTTTGAAGGTCGACGCTTATTGGTTTAGTTGGTTCAAATCACTTTATATAACAACCGATGGAAGCGACGGGCTTTCTTCTCCTTTGTTAGCGTATATTTCCACGTTAAACCAAATGTCTGACCAGACAGTTCCGTACAAGTTAATTCTTTTTTCAGTGATTGGAACAATTGTATTTTTACTGCTTGGAATTTTTTTGTATCGATTGCGCCCTACAGAAACTGCCGGTAAACCTATCGCTTTTCCAAAAGCAGAATCTGTACTGAAAATATTATTGAGCATTCCGCTTGGAATCTGCGCTGCATTTTATCTTGATAGTTTAGCGAATCAAGCTTCCAACAATATCGTAATTTTTATACTTGCTATATTATGCACATTTATTTTTGCAATTGTAATTGAATTTATTTATACAATGGACTTAAAACATTTATTTGCCAAAAAGGGGGCTTTATTGCTTTCTGTCATTCTTGCCTTCGGAATCACTGCAATCTACAAATTTGATCTGTTCAAATATGATAACTACATTCCGAAAAAAAATGAGATCGAGAGCATCGCAATTTACATGGAAGATTTTAATACTCGTTTTAACTATCCAATTCCTACCAATGTCCAGTCAATCAAAGACTTTTTAGATTCTTCTGCACTAAAAGACTTTGATCCAGTTTATCAGCTCGCTCAAAAAGGGGCAGCCACATTTGATATGACGGACGAAACTGCTCAATATGTAAATTTGAAATACAACTTAAAAAATGGGCGAAGTGTTTACAGAATGTATCTGATTAACAAAACTGATGCGCAAAACTGTGCCAAATACCTTCTAAACAATCAACAATATAAAGAAGCATTGTTTCAGACTAATTTGTATTCTTCTTTAGACTTTCAATATGCGGAGGTAACTGATATTTACCAATCCACGAGTAAACTGAAGATTTCAGCTGCTCAAATGAAGACGTTGTTGGATATTTATCAAAAAGATCTGGTCAATGCCAGCTATTTTGATTTGACTAGTCAATTTCCAAGCGGAACTATTAATTTTGCTCCGAAGAATTCGTCTGATACATACATGCGACCACTTTTTTGCAGTTTTACAAACACATATGACTATTTAAAAGAACTTGGCTATGACCTTCCAACAAAAATAGCGTTAGATAATGTGCAACGCATTGAAGCAACGAATCAAGACAATCAAAAAAATATTGTTTTCAATACTCCTGAAGACATTGCAAAGATTCTTCCAAAACTCACATGGGTTCCCTACTATTTCTATAAAAAACCGCTTGAATTTATTGTAACATTTAAAAGCAACATTTATAGTTCTTCCAATCTATTTTATCTGAATTCCGAACAAATTCCAGATTGTCTCAAAGATCTTCTTAATTAAGAGAAAAGTCTCTTACGCATCAGCCCTGATGTAAGAGAGACTTTTCTTATATCGGAATACTGTCTCTTACGCACAGTGCTCCATATCCCACCTGCGGATTCGGATACTCTGTGAATCCAGGCAGCGGTCTCGCTCCCCTTTGCATATATGCCTTTACCTTTTCTCCATATAAATACGGATCATTTTCCTTAATGATTCCCCACTCCATCATAAGCGCCGCTCCTCCGGTTACAAACGGTGTGGCAAATGATGTCCCACTGAAGCTTGCATATGTGCCACTAGTCGTCGGTGCTGTAACATTCACACCTGGCGCAACAATATCCGGTTTTGATAATCTCCCTGCCCCCCTTTGTCCGCGTCCTGAGAAATCCGCATAGGAAAAAGTAAGTGCATCGTATGCCCCCACACCAATTGTACGCGAAGCTGTAGATGGTGTCGTGAGTGTTCCGGTCTCCGTCGGGAATAAAAATGCTGTTCCCGGATTCAATACATTTTCACTCGGGAGCCACATCGCATAATTTCCTGATATAATCTTTCTCGGTGTCAACACAATCTCCCAAATGCCACTGTTGATATATACCTCTTTCGGTAGAAAATCAACATAAATTTCCTGTGCAGTACTGTATGGACTTGGTTCTCCATAATAGAGCAAAAGTTCTGTATTTCCCACAGAAAACCGCTGTGTTCCAAGCACTTCCTGAATCGGTCCTATTCTTTCCCCAGACGGTGATACAAAAGAAATATCCATGATGTCATAGTAAGCTTTCCAAATTTGAAGATTTAGCGCGGGTTCCTGTTCCTGCACTGCAAGCTGGATAACCGTTTCTTCATTTTCCCTGACAATTCCAGCTTTGTGCCCTGCACTTCTTCCTTCATTTCCCGTTCCAATACAAATCACACTCTTCCATATATTCGCAATATCCTCTATAAATCGTTCTAGTAAGCTCGTTCCGTCATGAGAACCATATGTATTTCCAAAGCTGATATTAATTGCCACCGGCTGTTTATAAAAAAGTGCTTTTCGTACTACGTAATCTATCGCCTGCATTAGTTCTGTTGTGCGAGGGAATCCTTCTTCCCTCGGATTTCCAAGTTTCACCACAAGAAGTTCACTCTGTGTCGCAACTCCCCGATAAATTCTCCCTCTGCTTCCCCTTCCATTTCCAGCTGCAATTCCTGCTACTGATGTCCCATGACCTGATACATCCACGCTCGGCACAATTTGCATACGCATCGGCACTGTCGGCTGCTTTATTGCTTCATCAATCTGTTCTCTCGTAAATTCTGTCCCTATCAAATATCCTTCCGGTGGATTTCCCATGATTGTCTGATCCCAAAGATTACGTATTCTTGTCGTTCCGTCGTCATTGCGAAAATCCGGATTTGTATAATCGATTCCTGAGTCGATAATTGCAACAAGAACCCCTGAACCAAACAATGAAAATGGAGGGTTCTGCACTGGTGGCACACAGGATACTCTTCTCCCGTTTGCTGCCTGAAAAAATAATCGTTTCGGCTTTTCGACATATTCAATCTGTGGAAAATCAGCCAAACGTTCTACCAAGCTCTCTGGTACTGTTAAAATTGCAAATTCATTGCTCAATTCAACCACCTGAATTCCTATTTCCCGCAGTTCATTCAATGTCCCCGAATATTTCACTATCAGTTCCCATTCCTTGTCATCTCTGCTATATCCAACATCTAATTCCAGCGATTTTTCCCGTTCTCGTCTTGTAGCATTCAATGCCAGATTTAACAGATTCTCTATTTTTTGGTCTGCCATATTTTCACCTCCCATACTAACATATTCATTCCGATAATTTATTTGTAAATTTTTTTTCCATATGCTAATATTACATCAGTATTATGATAAAAGAGGAGTATCCATTATGAATAAAAAAGAAGTATTAGAACTTAGAAAGCAGTTCAAACCCGAAGACTGCTCTATCACCCGAATCTGCGGCTGCTATGTAGATGGGGAAAAAGAAATTAAATCACAGACGAAAGATGCCTTTTTGTCCCTTCCGGAAGAAGAAATTTTCAAGTATCTCAATATCTTTAAACAGACACTCTCCGGAACAATCGGAAAAAATCTGCTGAACATGGAATTTCCACTGGAACAAGAACTCTCCGGTGGAACACAGGAATTTCTTTTGCAGCTTCGCGACAGTAAACTGCAAGATGATATGCTCATCGAAGAATTTTATCAAAAGATTATTGAAAATTACAATTATGGAGAGAATTACTACATTATTCTCATCCACGTTGCCTATGACATTCCAGGAAAATCTACTGATGGAACTGAGATGTTCGATGCTTCAGATGAAGTTTTTGAATATGTGCTTTGCAGTATCTGTCCGGTTCACCTTTCCAAAGAAGGACTTTGCTACAATCCTGAGACGAACCATGTCGAAAACCGGATTCGTGACTGGATTGTCGAACCACCGGTAAAAGGATTCTTATTCCCTGTATTCAATGACAGAAGCACTGATATTCATGGGGTATTGTACTACTCAAAAAAGCCAGAAGATTTACAACCTGAATTTATCGAAAACGCCCTCGGGTGTACCTTCCCAATGTCAGCAGGCAGTCAAAAAGATACCTTCCATGCCGTTGTGATGAATACACTTGGCGAAGAGTGCGATTATACGGTTGTTAAAAATATTCATGATAACTTAAATGAGATGATCGAAGAGACCAAAGATGCTCCGGAAGTGCCTGTACTTACGAAACCCGAAGTAAAACGCCTCCTTGCAAAAAGCGGTGTTGCAGATGAAAAAATTGAAACATTTGATAATAATTTTGACACCATAGCAGGCGAAGAAGCATCTTTTTTGGCAACGAATATTGCTGAGACCAGAAAATTCAGTATTGAAACACCTGATGTTTCCATCAAAGTCAATCCAGACCGCACCGATCTTGTGGAGACAAAAATGATCGATGGAAAACAATGCCTCGTCATTGAAATCAACGATCAGGTAGAAGTCAACGGTGTTCCTGTCCGCACTTTGCCAATTGGCACAGTAGAATAAGTATTCTCCCGATAAGCCTTAACGCTTATCGGGATACTGTCATTATTCACATTCCATCAGATATGGTGCAAGGCTTACAGGAATAAAGTAACCTCTTTCATGTCTGCATACGGGACATACTCCCGGTACTTTCAATCCACTATGAATATGCCCACAATTTAAGCACATCCATTTTTCACCTTCTTGACACTCAAAATATGCTCCTGTCTTTAACAGTTCCGCCAGTTTTCCGAATCTGTCTCCATGAATCTTCTCTATTTTCGCAATCTGATAAAAAGCGGATGCAACTTCCATAAATCCTTCTTCTTTTGCCACGTCACCAAAAGACTGATACACATCATCCGCCTCTTCATATTCATTGTGCTGTGCCGCATAAAGTAGTTCTTCAGTCGAATCCTGCTTATCAACCGGATATCCACCACAGATTTCAATCGTTTCTCCTGCCATCTCTTTTAACAATTCATAAAATCGCTCTGCATGAGCCCGCTCCTGTTCTGCCGTAAATAAAAATATTTGACTCACCGCATACAAGCCCTCTTTTCTTGCTTCCTCTGCCGCAAAAGTATAACGATTTCTTGCCTGACTTTCTCCTGCAAATGCCTTCATCAAGTTTTCTTTTGTTTTACTGTTCTTTAACTGAGACGCCATCCTTTCCACTTCCTTTCCTTGAAAAGTATATCCAAAATTGCTTCACTTATCCGAGAATCAATTAAAACCTATAATCTGATTTGCAACTGTATATGCCATAGAGGATATCTTTCTTCCTGATTTTCCCGGCAAGTTAATAGTCTCTCCCAAAATGCCATGTCTTATCTTCCAATATACTCGATGGTCTTTCTTTTTCAGATATTCCCACAGTTCTTTCTTTTTATCAAGATTTTCCTGGCTCTTAGATCGAATACATATAATAGAGGAAACCGTCATCATAATCGCCAAATAATTTGTCATATAATTCCGAAGCTTTTTATTTGGAATTTTTCTTAGAGAATACATATCAATCATTGTTTTGGTAACAAATATCTGCTGGTCAATGCGCTTGATCATGTTTTTCTCATTTACCGACTGATCCTCCCGCCCAATGAAATAACGATAAAAATTCACATCCAGATAATAGAATGTTTTCACATGCGGCAACGGATAATAAACATAAATATTATCTACATAAAAAGTGTGTTTGGGCAGCTCCAGCTTACACATCTTCAAAAGCTCCGTCCGATAAATGACTGAATGCATCAAAATATATTGAGCGAGACGGAAATGTCCCATCTCTTTCCATGTGATAATTCGATCTTGCGGCATCACATTCCGGTAATGAATCACCTTCTTATGTTTTGCTCCTACTTTTTCATACACATAATTGGAGACAAGCATATCAATTAACGTCTGCTTTTCAACCAGTTCGTGTAATACACTTAAAATCTTTTCCAATGCCCCTTCATCTACCCAGTCATCGCTGTCCACTACTTTAAAATAAAGTCCGGTAGCATGCTTCAATCCTGTATTTACCGCATCTCCATGTCCTCCGTTTTCTTTATCGATTGCTTTTACAATCGTCGGATACTTTCTTTCATACTGTTTTGCAATCTCTGATGTCCCGTCCATCGATCCATCATTTACAATAATAATCTCTACATCTTCGCCGCCTTTTAAAATCGACTCTATTGCATGTTCCATATAGCTTTCTGAATTATAGCAGGGAATCGCAAATGATATATACTTCATGATTCAATCCTCCCAATCTTTTACGTTCTTAATAGTATAATTCATTTTGGGCAATTTTCCAACACATATATTGTAAATTCCACGAATTTCCGTTATAGTAAATATAGATTACATAAATGGAGGAATTACAAATGAAAAATATGATCGTCGGTCAGTCTGGAGGACCTACTGCAGTGATAAATGGAAGTCTGTATGGTGTTGTATCCGAAGGCTTCAAACATCCGGAATCGATAGAACATGTATATGGTATGATAAATGGAATTGAAGGTTTTCTAAGCAATCAGATTATGGACATGCACCCATTACTGAAAAACGGAGATTTAGAACTCATCCGAACTACCCCTGGTTCTTACCTTGGGTCTTGCCGCTACAAGCTGCCGGAAGATTTAAATAATCCAGTATATCCTGAACTATTTCAAAAATTTGAAGACTACAATATCGGTTATTTCTTTTATATTGGCGGAAATGACTCTATGGATACTGTCAGTAAGCTTTCTCGCTACGCAGCCAAGATTCAAAGTCCGATTCGTGTAATCGGTGTTCCTAAAACAATTGACAATGATTTGGTTGAGACTGATCACACACCTGGATTTGGCAGCGCCGCAAAATTTGTCGCGACTACAGTACGAGAAATCGCTATTGATGCCTCTGTATACGATAATAAAAAATCTGTAACAATTGTAGAAATCATGGGACGTCATGCCGGATGGCTGACTGCTGCAAGTGCTCTTGCAAGAAAATTTGAGGGAGATAATCCGGTGCTTATCTATCTTCCAGAAGTTGCATTTAATCAGGAAGATTTTCTCGAAAAAGTGAAAAAAGCTTTAGAGACAACCCCTAACCTTGTTGTATGTGTTTCCGAGGGAATCAATGATGGAAATGGTACTTTTATCTGTGAATTTGCAAGCGACGTGGGTGTTGATACCTTTGGCCATAAGATGCTTACAGGTTCCGGAAAATACCTGGAGAATCTCATAAAAGAAAAACTTGGTGTAAAAGTGCGTTCCGTAGAGCTGAATGTGAGTCAGCGCTGCTCTTCTTCCTGCCTTTCTAAGACAGATTTAGATGAAGCGGATCACTCCGGTGCTTTTGCCGTAAATGCAGCATTGAATGGGGAGACAGGAAAGATGATCTCTTTTGTGAGGACGAACACTTCCCCTTATGAACTTTCTTTTTCTACTGCGGATGTCAATATTATCTGTAATCAGGAAAAAGCTGTTCCTCTCTCTTGGATCACCAAAGATGGTTCCGATGTAACCGATGAGTTTATTCGTTATGCAGCCCCATTAATTCAAGGCTCTGTAGATGTTCCAACCGAAAATGGACTTCCGCTCTTTGCATTCCGTAAATAGTAGAAAGATGTTTCGTTCATAATTTGTTCATTTATCTTTCAAAATTACTTTACTTATTTAACATTATTTCTTCACTTTTCTAGAATATACTAACAGTATCAAAAGAAAAGAACTTAACAATTATCTAAAGTATTAACATACTATTTGAATAAACTTTTTCATAATACGTGCCGGGAATTGCGAAAGCAGTTACCCGGCATCCTCCCTGTTTTGGGAGGTTTTTTTATATCTGATTCCAATCACCGCAATTCCTGTTATAACAAGAATCCACATCAGTGCCTCATAACTGTTTTGTCTCTTCTCTGTTTTTCTCTCCTTTAATATTTCCTTTTTAGGTTGTATCAAATTTTGAAAAAATGACTTTTCTCCTTCTATCTCAAATGCGACTTTTTTCTCTGACTGATTTCCTGCCAGATCTCTGGCAAATACCAAGACTTCATAACTTCCACTTTTCTCAAATATATGCGAAAACTTTCTCTCATTCTCTCCTATTTGTTGTTTCTTTTCATTAATAAAGACCGCATCTAAAAAATCATGTTCCTCTCCCAGGACAATATCCAGTTTCTTCTCCTCTTTTGAGCAATCGATTTGAATTTCCGGAGGTGTATGATCTATGAAAAATCCTACTTCCATACTCGATGTATTTCCCGCCAAATCTTCCGCAATCAATTCCAGTGAATGCTTTCCTTCCTGTGTATATTTCTTGTTTTGCTCACAAATTCTTCCATCCATGTTAATACGATAAGTATATGTGGTAAAATCCTCCACAATTTCAGAAATGTCATATTTCCATTCAAAAAATGGCACATATTTTCCCTCTAATTCTTCTATTTTATGTATCAGCGGATTCTCTTTATCCATAATAATCTGCATCTCTTTTTCACTTCTGTTCCCCGCCTGATCAACAGCTTCCAAATAAACTTTATACTTTCCACTCTCCGTCAGATTCTCTTTCGCAAAATATTGTGCTCCGTCCTTTTCCCAACTTTCTATTCTTTTTTCTATCCTATTCCCATTGGCATCATTCCAGATAATCGTACCACCCACAGATACTATTCTTTGATTATCAATCGCTTTACATGTAAGGGTTTTATCATTGGCTGCTATACAATAATCTTCTGCTCCCTCTAAAATCAGCTGCGGATTCTCATTATCAAATAAAATCTTTTCCCGTTTCTTTGTGTAATTCCCCGCCCAATCGCTTACCTCTACCACAATTTCAGACAATTTATCAACAGAGATTGTTACATTCTCTGTCTCTTTTTCTCCACGCTCATACTCTCTATTTTGCACAACCTTATTATTTACCGAACAAATTACCTGTTTGATGCCTGATGCAACTCCATGTTCACTTATGTCAATCTGAATCAGACATGGTTTGCTATACCATTTTCCTAACCCTTCTGACGCTCTGATTAAAATTTCCGGTATTTCATCTTCACAAATAATTTTTGAGGACTTGGTTACTTCTCCCTTGTTTCCAGCTCCGTCTATCGCATATGCTGAAAGATTCCCTTCAAATCCAACCGGAATCACAGCACTTACGCAATTTCCTTCTAAAAACTGATACTCTTCCTCATTTATTTGATAATAAATTCCCTGAATCCCTGAAGTATCATCCGAAGCAGTCATTTCCACTGTTATCTCCTCATTTGAAATAATCTGTTCTTCACCATTATGTTTCGAATACTGAAAGGAAATCGGGTCTTCCGGTGCCTCCTTATCTATCTTGATTTCCCGCTTCTGCTCGGTGCCCTCCACCATTTTTCCCTCCTTGTTTTCCATCCATACAATCAGATGATAGTTTCCTTTCTCAAATAAATTCTCCTCCAGCACGATTTTTTCTTTCGCTTTCTCCAATTCCCCAGTCAACTCTTTCCCATCCGGGAAACTCAACTGAAACTTTGTAATGCATTCCTGATCTAAATGTTCAATTTCTACTTTGACTGATTTTGTGTAATATCCTTTTTCCCCATTTGGCTCTTCACAATAAATCTGATACATCTGCACCTTTTCTTCAGCCCGCGAACCAAGCACATTTAATAAAAATATCATACCTAAAACAATTAAAATTTTCCCTATTTTTCTACCCATATAACCTCTCCTTCAATCGTTATTCCACATTCTTCCTGCAGTTTTCGAAACGTTTCCTCCTCAGCTAATTCCGGACATTCCTCCAATATTTTTCTTATACTTTCCTCACACATCTCTTTTGTTGTCACGTTATCCTTACACTGTATCTGTATCAATTGAATACGAAGCTCTTTTGATTTGGGATTTGCCGCTATCCCCTCTTCACACAGCCGCAACGCCTCTTGTTCATCAATATTTTGTGCAATTCTTACCATAGAACGGTAGAGTTCTTCTGTTTGATTCCATTGACTTACCTTCCTATACTGTTCTAACGCCAACTCTTCCTTTCCTGTTTTTTCATATGCTTCCGCCAATACGGTTCGAACTTCATTTTCTATCCTCTGATCCACATCATTTTCTTTCCATTTTTCATGTGTCGATAATATCTTTTCCCCCAATCTGATTCTTGCTTCCAGTGAGACCGTACCTTCTATCTTTGCCCACACACGAAAAAGCATTCTATTTTCCACCAACTCGCCTTTCTGACTTTCTTCTATCTCTGATAATATCGACTCCATCTCCTCCTCACTTTTTCGACTCTCTCCAAGCATATATGCCGACAGTTCCTTATAGTTTTCCGCAGACTCTATCTCACCTTCTGCACATTCAAACATTTGCATACTCTTCCTATAGTCCTCCATCTCTAAAAAATAAGTTCTGCCAATCTCCAAGAAATCTACCTTTTTCTGGTCAATAATCGCTTCTGGTCTCTTTTCCTCCATTTCATCACTTAGAAACATACTCACACCGCCACCCAAAAGCACAATTGTTCCAACTATAATCCATTTTATTTTTTTGTTTTTATTTGTTTTTTTATATTTTAATTGTGGAAAATCAAAAAGAATTTCAGAAATTTTTTGATATTGTTGTTTTACGTTGTCTGACAGACATTTTGAAATGATTTTTTTCAACTTACTCTCTTCATACTTTGTAAGCTTTGGCTCTATGATTGCTTTTGCCAAAATAAACTGCATCGTTTTTCCAATTGAATACATTGCCTCATAGGAATTTCCCTTTTTTAAAAATCCATCCCGAATTTCTCCTCTTCCCATTTGATTCACGATATGCTGATTTCCTTTTGCATTGAGATCCAACAACATCAACTCCCCATTTTTCTTAATAATCATGCAAAACGGAGTGATATAGCGATACGGCTTTGCATCTCTGACATCTTGTAAATATCCAAGCTGTTTGATCATCTGACATAAGTAGGAGAATAGCTGCTCTTTTGCTATCATTCCATGCTCCTCCAGATATTCAGGTAACATTGTTCCTAAAACACAGTCCGTAATAATATGGCAAGAAGCATTCTGCTGAATCAAACGGATCACCTCGTATTCTCTTTCCAAATGCACTCCTCCTCTTCTATTCAATTTTTATTCATGGAACTCGGAGCCTCGACTAAACTCCTTTGAAATCTATAGAACTTTTAGAATATGCATCTATACTAGCCCACTTTCTGTCAAAAAGCAAGCATTTTTTGAAAATAAAAGCAGAACAGAAATACCCCACCTTCTGTTCTGCCCTTCTTACTTAAAATGGTCTATACAAATGCCTTGGAATACCATCTACCATAACAGGAGATACATCCCCTTGAATCAACGGTTTTACATAAGTAATAAACTCTTCTGTAACATATGTTCCCTCTTGATTTACCCAATTTCTTGGAACTAATTTCTCTCCATTCGCTATTTTATGTACATCTTTTACTTCCGTTCCACTTTGATATGGATCATCTGAAAATCGCTCAATGACAACCATTTTCCCTGAATCGCCTTCATCGGCTGCTTTTACAGCTGCTCCACCTACCTGATATGCTTCCAAAATATCCACACGGGATGCAAGGTGAGATGCTGCTCTTTGCAATGTACTCAACTCAATCGCACGTGTCTTACAACCTACCTCGCCCGCAACAAAGTTTGCCAAATAGCTTGCTGTTCCTGTCAGTTGTTTATGCCCAAATGCATCTACAAAATCAACACCTGTTCCAAGCTCACATACATAACGCCCATCCTCAAGCTTGATTCCCTCAGAAACCGCTACTACAACAGACATCTTCTTTTCCATCAGTTTTTTTATTTTTGTACTAAATTTTTCAAGATCAAATGCTAACTCTGGAAGATAGATTAAATCAGGTCCCGGACAATCCTCTCCCTTTGCAAGTGCCGCTGCCCCTGTAAGCCATCCCGCATTTCTTCCCATAATCTCAACTATGGTAACAACACCTTTTTCATATTCTAAGCAAAATCCGTCTCTTATGATTTCTTTTACTGAAGTTCCAATATATTTTGCCGCACTCCCATATCCAGGTGTATGATCCGTCAAAGCAAGATCATTATCAATTGTCTTTGGACATCCGACAAATCTCGTTGGCTGCCCAGTTACAATTGCGTAATCCGACAATTTTTTAATAGTGTCCATTGAATCATTTCCTCCAATATAGATAAACGCTTCAATTTCCAATTTGTTGAGTATTTCAAAAATTTTCTCATAAACATCTCTGTTTTCATGAATTTCTGGAAGCTTATAACGACACGACCCCAGATATGCAGCCGGCGTCCGTTTGAGCAGCTCCACATCCAGCTCATTTGTGATATGCTCTGATAAATCAATGTACCGCTCCTTTAAAAGTCCCTGAATCCCATGAAGCATTCCATATACTTTTTTTGCACCACGATCTTTTGCAGTTCGATACACTCCCGCTAAACTTGAATTGATTGCTGCGGTAGGTCCACCCGATTGTCCTACAATTACATTTCCCTTCATATTCCTTTACCTCCATATTGAGATTACCATGTTATCTTTATTTTAGGATGTTTTGAACTATTTGTAAAGAAATATAATTACATTTTTGTGTATTTTAAACAATTACATCAACCAAACATCTTGGTTTGTAGTAGAAACAGATATTGCTCCTGCAGATAATGCCGCCATAACATCTTCCTTGTCCATCACCAAACCGCCGGCGATAACCGGAATATTCCCCATCTTACATATTTTCTTTATGATTTTAGGCATGACCCCCGGCAAAATCTCTATAAAATCAGCTTTTACCAGATGGCATTGTTTGCTTATATTTTCAAATGCCATAGAATCAATGATAAAAAAGCGTAATATGGTATATAACCCCAATTCCTTTGCCCTCTTAACCAACAATGGCTTTGTAGAAATAATTCCATTTGCCTCTGTATGCTTTTTTATAAAATCCACTGCAATCTCTTTCGAGCCAAGTCCACTGATCAAATCAATATGAACCATCGCTATTTTCCCTTTTTCCCTCACTTTTCTCACAATCTCATCAATATTGCATACATCTCCAAAGAGAATAAAAACAACTCTGATCTCCTCAATCCTACAGCATTTTTCTAATCCTTCAAAATCTTTCACTGCCGCAATAACAGGGCTTTCCTCCATCGCATCATAAAATTGCTGATTCATAAATCCATCCTCCAAGTCTACTCTAATATTTTTTCTGCTTCTTCTGATGTCAGATATTTATATTTTATCATCTTTTCTAATACTTGTCTCTGCCTTTGTGCTGCGAGATCCGGATTAGCCGTCAGCGCATACACTGACGGCGCATTCGGGATTCCGGCAAGCAAGGTGCTCTCATATTCTGTCATCTTTCCCGGCTCTTTCCCAAAATATCCCATACTTGCATCTTTTACACAATAATAATTATTCCCAAAATAAATAGAATTCACATATAATTCCAGTATGTCCTTTTTACTATATTCTTTTTCCAATTCAACTGCCATGAAAACTTCCGCAACTTTTCTTTCTACTTTCTTTTCCTGGGTAAAATAAAGATTTTTAGCAAGCTGCTGTGTAATCGTACTTCCACCCTCCACAAATGACATTGCTCTAATATCATTATACGCGGCTCTCAAAGTAGCTAATACATCCACTCCCCAATGCTCATAAAATCGATGATCCTCCACTGAAATAATAGCCTCAAGATATATCTCGGGTAATTCTTCTATTTTTGTATAATTCTCTTTCGCTCTTATTTCATTCACCTTATCCTCGATACTCATTTCCTCTACCGCATTTTTGTACATGTTGTAGCCTTTGTAAATAAAAATGCCACTTACACATACAATCATTAGAAAAGCTACAACAAGCAGTCCTTTTATAATTTTTCCTATTACTTTCATCTTTCGTCCTCCTCGTATGTTACTACTATAACATACAAATGAAAATATAGTTTTGCGATATTCTTAAATTCTTCTTATTATGTATTGTCTGCTATATTTCAGAAATTTTTCCAAATACAAAAATAGTGCAAACCCTCTAAATTAAAGGATTTGCACTTTCTCAAGGCTTAACGCCGAAGCGTGGGTGAGAAGATTCGAACTCCCGACCTTTTGGTCCGTAGCCAAACGCTCTATCCAGCTGAGCTACACCCACACAATGCCGCAAACCGGAATCGAACCGGTACGGGAGTATAAGTCCCGCAGGATTTTAAGTCCTGTGC